>CAJHYQ010000301.1_pt1 | contig 10322 bp, 9 predicted proteins | sample 9198721 | NCBI WGS metagenome assembly CAJHYQ01 (sample SAMEA7708357, study PRJEB35096) | sediment metagenome | biome: marine neritic benthic zone biome [ENVO:01000025]; feature: sediment [ENVO:00002007]; material: shallow marine sediment [ENVO:03000034] sea grass bed [ENVO_01000059] ... | reverse complement strand
CAGGTCAGGCAATCACCTCGGCGGAGTCTGTTTGCTCCCACGGCAAGTCAACGTCGGTCCGACCGACATGTCCAAAGGCCGAGAGTCTGGGATAGAAACCGACTTCGTCCGCTTGGGGCAGGTCCCGTAGGCGAAACTTGCGGATGATGGCGGCGAGTCGAAAGTCAATCATTTCTTTGACTCGTTCCGCGATTTCTGTATCGGAGAGTTGACTCTTGCCGTGAGTTTCGACCTGCACACTCACCGGTCCGGCTAAGCCAATCGTATAGCTGAGCTGGACTTCGCACTCGCGCGCCAATCCAGCCGCCACGACGTTCTTGGCGGCGTAGCGAGCCGCATAGGCGCCCACTCGATCAATGCGAGTTGGGTCCTTTCCACTGAGAGCCGAGGCACTGCAGCGCGAATACTCGCCATAGGTGTCGACCGCTGTCTTTCGGCCGGTCATGCCGGAATGGAGCGACGGGCCACCTCCAACAACCTTTCCGGCGGGGTTGATGAAGAGTCTGGTTTTGCCGTCGACCTTGACCTCCTCAGCTTCGAAAACTGGCGTGATCACCGTTTCAATGAGATCGTTACGCAGCTGATCCTCAGTCGGCGAACCAGCGTGCTGTTGGCTCGCGACAATGGAAATGCTGTGAATGCGTGTCGGCCGTCGATCACGAAACTCCACGCCAACCTGGGTCTTTGCATCGGGCGCCAAGTAAGGCAATAGCTCTTCGCAGCGGACTTCCGAGATGCGACGAGCCAGCTTGTGCGACAACCAAATTGGCAACGGCATCAGGTTCTCGGTGTGATCGCAGGCGTAGCCGAACACCGTCGCTTGATCTTGGACCACCAGCTGATCGAGGTCACCAGGCTCCAACTCTTCTTCCGCTCGCCGCGAGCTCACGGGCAGATCGGTAATCGACGTCATCACCGTGCAATTACGCACGTCAAACCCGTTGTGATCGTAGCCTGCCCGCATGATCAAATCGCGAGCGGTTCCGGGAATGTCGATGCTGGCGTTGGCTGCAACGCGGGCAGCAATGAAGACGATTCCTGTCGAAATGGCACACTCAGCGATGACCGAAGCCATCCGATCTTGGCGAAGATATCGGCCCATGATCGCATCACTGATCTGATCGCACAGCTTGTCCGGATGTCCTTCGGTAACAGATTCAGATGTGAACAGGAACTCGGATTTCATGGTCATATTCCTTCTCAGTAGCAGTTGGTTCGTCTGCTGCCGCGTCTTTCGGATGGTTCTGCAATTGCCACTCCTTGATTGCCTCGTTCACCAGGAAGGGAAGGCCGCCGCCGAGAATACTGATCATCGCGTCGCCGCGGGTCAGCGGCGCGTTGCGCAGCAAGCGGCGTAGGGGTCCCACGCTCAACGGGATGCATAACAGCCCAAGTCCACCCGCAAGCGCGTACATCAAGAAACGGTTCGTTGGCGGCTGCTCGGATGAAAAGATGCTATGTCTCTCGCTGCGCGAACTGAGCATATGCAGTAGTTGAGCCGTTGTGATGCTGGTGAACGCCATTGTGCTCGCATGCGCATTGGAGCCATAACGGAGACGCCCCCAACCATAGCTGCCGAACGTCCCCGCACTGAGGACCGAAGACTGGAGCAACATTTGTTTGAGATCATCGGCATCGAAGAAGGCTTGGCTGACGTCTCGCGGCGGGCGGAGGAGCACATCATCATCGGCAGGTTGAACCGCCAGAGCGAGCACTGGGAAGATGTCGCTGACCAAGTTCAACCACAATAGCTGCATGGGGTTGAGCGGTGTGCCGGCTCCCGTCCCGACGGCGGCCGTCATCACCATGATCTCGCTCAGGTTGGTCGAGAGCAGGTAGCGGATGGCGTTGCGGATATTCGAATAGATCGCCCGGCCTTGGCTGATCGCGGCCACCATCGATTCGAGATTGTTGTCTTCCAGAACGACATCGGCCGTCATCCGAGCGACTTCCGTACTCCCATCGCCTCCCATGGCGACACCGATGTCCGCGGCCTTCAGTGCCGGCCCGTCGTTGATACCATCCCCGGTCATCGCCACAACCTGGCCGGCCCGTTGGAGAGCCTGGACAATTTCGAGCTTGTGCGACGGAGTCACCGAAGAAAAGACGTGAACGGACTGCGCTAGACTTCTGAGGATGTCGGGATCCAGCTGTTCCAACTCCGCGGAATCGATCGTATCCAGTTCCGGCGTACCGCTCAGCCGAAGCTCCCGCGCAATCGCCTGGGCTGTCGCGCTTTGATCACCGGTGATCATCGTGGTGCGAATGCCCGCACGGTGAAAGGTCTCCATCAACCTACCGATTCCCGGCCGGATCGGATCCGCGATGCCAGCCAATCCGAGCCAGGTTAGCTCGTCGTCCGTCGTGCGCCTGAGTGTGGCACCTTCTCGATACGCAAAACCCAATACACGGAGCGCCCTGCTTGCCATGATTTCGTTCTCGGTTCGGATGGCGGCTCGATGTTCGGCCGTCAGTTCGACTCGCGCACCATTGGACAAATGCCAACGACACATTCTGAGAACATCACTGGGGCGCCCCTTGACCGCCAACAAACGCGATTCTGACTCCGTGTCGTGGACCGTCGCCATGTAACCGCGGCGTTCGGTCCGATATGCCGTCTGTACAACAGGCCAAGCTTGCCGCAACTTGAGAATGTCGATGCCGGAGTCGAGCGCCAGGTGGATCAGTGCCGCTTCAGTCGGAGATCCCTCCAGCAGGCGAGTCCCGTTGTTGTGGTTGACAGCCGTCTCATTGCATAGTGCGGCAACTTCTAATAGTCGCCGGAGTTCTTCGAGTTCCGCTCCACCTACCATCCGACCGTTGCGGAACACGCCATCTCCGTTTACTTCAAAGGCATGGTTGCCGGCGTATAGACGGACCACTCGCATTTGGTTCTGGGTCAGCGTGCCGGTCTTGTCCAGGCAGAACACTTCCACTGAACCAAGAGTTTCAACGGCATCCAATCGCCGCACGGCGACATTGAGCCGACGCATGCGGTTGACGCCCAGTGCCAAGGTCGTGGTGGCGACCATCGGCAATCCTTCTGGGACAGCGGCCACTGCGAGCGACGTCGCGGATTTGAGCAACTCGACCTGATCGTAGCGTCTCAGTAGGCCAATGCAGAAGACACCGCCACAAATGATGCCTGTCGCCACACAGAGATTCGTGCCCAACGCACTAAGCTGCCGCTGCACCGGCGTCTGCGGTGCGTGCGCCGCGCCCACCAGGCTCTGAATCCGACCGACTTCGGTTGCCAGTCCAGTTGCGACGACGACCCCCCGGGCGCTGCCGCCCGTGACGACCGTGCCGCGATACGCCATGTTCGTTCGGTTGCGCAGCGCGATTCGCTCACCGCCCAACTCGTCAGGGGATTTCGCGACGGGCATGCTTTCGCCGGTGAGCGTCGATTCGTCAATCATCAGACGCTCCACTTCGATCAGTCGCGTGTCGGCCGCGACGGCCGTTCCAGGAGTCAAGACGGTCAAGTCGCCGGGTACGACGAGTTCAGCCTCGATCTGCTGTCGCTGACCGTCGCGAATCACCGTCGCGGTCAATTCCGACTCATCCTGAAGCGAGGCAATTGTCCGCTCCGCCTGCCGTTCGGTGACGTAGCCAATGCAGGCGTTAATCGCGACGACGCTCAGGATAACCGCGGCATCCGCCAGTCCACCGGTCGTCGTCGATATCGCCGCGGAGCCCAGCAAGAGCGCCACCGGCCAGCTCGCGAACTGATGGGTGAAGGTGCTCCATCCCGAGTGTTCGTCGATGGTGCCCAGCGTATTGGTGCCGCACGAAACGAGCCTGTTGCCAGCGGACTCCAGAGTTAATCCCGTGCGATCGTTGGTCCCCAGCTTGCGCACAATGTCATCCTGAGGGAGTTTGTGCCAGGGCATCGTTGAACTCATCGCAGCGCGCTGGTCGTCAACGTCTGGCCGCGATCGGGCAGTTGTTCCGCCGTTGGATTCCAGCGTATCGCGTAGCAGTTGAGGCATGCCGGCGACGACATCCTTCAGTCTCCACACAAAAGGCAGCACTCGCTCTTTCGGTGCGATTTCCGTTGTCGCTGTCACTGAATTGACGGTGGTGCTGCTCGAGGCGATTCGTTCCGCCAGAAAGTCGGCCAGCTCGCCGGAGAGCGATTGGGGTTCGAGCGAAGATGCTTCGTAGAAGACGACAACACTCGCACAGTTGGCGTTCAGTCGTACTGACGTGGTTCCCGCTCGGGTGACAATGAAGCTCTTGAGCTCACTGCCAAAGCGGCGCAGGATGGCCTTATTTCCGATTCGAAAGCGAACCCGACCCGGGATGTCGTGGATGATCGTGCACTGGATGACCATCTTGGCTCTACAACGCCTCTGCTTCCCCCTTGCAGTTCTTATCGGGCGGATCAGAGTCCTTGGATTTCGACAACGTCAAGTTCAGAATCACAAAAGTGTTGAAGGCGAACCACAACATGTCATACCACGTTGGGGCGGGTAGTCTTCTCCGTCGGATCGCTGCCACGATCAGACCTAACGCGGATAAGAACACGAGCGTTACCGGGACCAAGACCTTCAAATCGATGCCACCGGTTGCCTTTTCAACGCCGGCATTGAATCGACCACAAAGCTTGGCAATCTCTCCCGCGATGTCGGGCCTGCTTGGACTGGCGGACGGACTGGTTGGATCACGACTGGACGGCGTCCAATCTTGCACATCCGGCCAGATATCCCGTAGTGACTTCACCAACGATGCCTCGCCTGTTGGCTCGTAATGTAAGATGACACTTCCAGAACGTGAATTCACTTGCAGGGACTGCAGACAGCTCAAGGAACCCAAGCGTGATTCGAGTTGCGTGGACAGCTCCGCATGCTCCTTGAGCTCTGCAACTCGCAGGCGCAGCCGACCTGGAATCGCGTGGGCAATTGATATATGCAGTTTCTCGATCACGGTCTTTCCATCACGCCGAACATCAGGCTGTTCAACTGCCGTCGAGCCGAACATGATCATCGACTCCTTCACACGTTTGAGTTCACGGTTGGCTCGGCCGTTGAAGCCACGTCGGTCTGCTGGCCGGCTTCGCGCTCCGCCTGCACCTCCGCCAGCAAGTCTCTCCATTGCTCCTGAGTTTCGGCGCTTAGCTCCTGGAACTTCTCGACCATATCTAGATACTTGTGCAACAGCGCCTTGGCCAATGGCCGACTGCCATCAGACACGCCGCGAAGTAACATCGGAGCCGCGGCGACCACGCCGATGCCGATCAGCACAGCGGGAACGCTCGCTCCCTTCAAGACATCTTCAAGGGACATGACTTTCTCCTCTCTTATGCTCTGTACCCAACATGTGCTGCAAGCGTCATGCCGTCGGCATCGCTTCACAGAACTTTCACATGTCGTCGCAACCGCCGCGAGAATTCATGGTTGGCGGGAGCCAAGCTGTACCCAAATGCACGTCATTCTTCACACAGACTGCTCCCTCGAACTAGCCTTGCCGGCCCGCGCAACTTGGCTATCGCAACTAGGAGCCGCGATAGCTTCCAAGACGGCGCGTGATTGGGCTTTTGTCAGGACGGCCGCCAAGGCGGGTATCAGTCTCTGGTTGATTCCATACATCTCTCCTCGGTCCTGATCGGCCCACAGCGGAACCACGGTAACATCCCTACCGAATCGCCCACGGTCTTCATGAACCGCACGGCAGATTGCCTCGTCGAGCTCTGAACAGGCCTTCCGTCCGAGCCGCGTCTTCAATTCTTCGATGGCCACCATCCGATCGACATGCGTCAGCACAACAATCATCGGAACTTGTGCCACCCGACACCTCTCTAGCAGTGCCGTGGGAATTCCAAAGTCAGGTTGTGTTACATCGCTGACGAACATGACCAGATCCGATCCCTTCGTGATCCACTGGAACCGCTGGGTGGGATGCTCACCGGAAAGATCCATTTCGAGCATCACCAAGCGAGCCAGCGGCTGGTCGAGTTGGACCCGGTATCGCTGGACATGTGCCCCGCTGTGTAATCGATCCGTACTGGCGCGATCGGAACCGAGCAACGATCGGATAAGGCTTGTTTTCCCAGCGTTTTTCTCTCCGACCACAGCGATCGTCACGGTCTCAAGACGCCGGGCTGTGCCCCCCGGCGGTGCACTATGCGGGGCCCTCGAGTTGTGCAGGGTCCTCGTCGCTTGACGACCGCTATAGAGTTCGATGAGGTAATATCCGAACTTCCGTAAAACCACACGGTGGAGTGAGATGGTTGACTCCGGAGCGGCCTCTTGCCGAGCACTACAGCCCAGCCGCGACGCTCCGGACGCTGCCAGTTTCGCGACGAATGCCAGTGGCGATCGAAGCTGGTTCAAGCGACGCCAATGGCTTACGGTCAGCCTATCGCAACCGGGGACGTAGTAGTCTAACCAACTGACGGCATCGTCAATCGCAAGTCGCGCTGTTACGAGAACCTCTGACAGAGTAACGGCACCTAACGGGTCCTTAGCCTGGGGATGATAGTGACGGGCTAATCTCAGAGCTAAGTCCTTCAGCATGCGTTCATGCGTCGCTCGATCCGCGAGTTGTTCGGCCGTCAGCTCTTCCAATGCACGCTCTTGCTCCTCGATCAGCCGCCAGGCATCTTGATCACGCGCCGTCAATTCCCGCGGACGTTCCTCTAGACGGATCCGCCGACTCAGCTGGTTCCTCAACAAGAAAAATGCAAGGCTCCAAGAGATAACTAAGACCAGACATCCCACCAGCAACAGCGAATGCTGGGCGAGCCAGATCACACCCGCCAAAACGAAGAATCCGACCGGAAGACACAGACAGATGAACACAGCGCCCCACAACTTCAGCATTCGTCCGAGCGTCGCGAAGGCGTTCATGACGCGCTAATTCCAGTCTGCCTCGGGCGGCAAATCTTCTTCTCATCCCATAGTGCGACAATTGCCACGAACCCAGAGGAGCAATCCCTGTGCCCTTTTTTGTGGGAACGCAAATTGAGCTGCGAGCGGACGATATCGATGAGGCGCAGAAGCATCGGTGAGGCGCAGAAGCACGCGCGTGTGCGGTTCAGCGACATGGATCACGGGTGGCCCTGGCCAGACGCCTGGCCATTAAATTCACGCAATCTTCACATTTGTTGCGACGCCGACTGCGGCACCCGTCGATGAATCGGAAATCATCTCGGTAAGCTTCAGAAAGCCCCTACACGCATCTAGGTCTTCATCGTAAATTAAACTGCTGCTAACGAAAAACTCACGATCGGCTGTCCGCCTTCGCATCTCCTGGTTAGCGCATCTGTTGCTTGGCCGCCTCGATGACTTCTCTTGCAGTGACTTCGCTGGGGATGACATCGACGAGGCTCGCAGTAGGCGTCGTCATGTCAAGCCAACGTGGAGCGCCCTGCGCGGTCGACGGACAGCAGGAGTTTGAGTTTGGCCCATTGAACATAAACCGTTTGCCACGTAACGCGTTAGGTTGCCGAGATGGAATCGAAGTTCGAAGAATGCAGTCCAGAGTCGTTATGCACGCTTGGCGATTCGATCCAGACCCAAGCTGATCTGTTCCAGTCACGGTCGAGCCAGTTCGAGCCAGGATTGCGGACACTAGACGCTTCACCTCCGCCGGCACAGATGACGAGCGAGAGCCGATTGCTTGAGCAAGCCAATTGCGCGCGCGAACTACACGCAGCGAAGTTGGGCACTAACGACCCAGTCGTGAAGTTGGCGTATCGCTGCCTGGTCGAACAGTTCGACGAGATGTTGGCTGAGGCACCACGGGCCTGGGAAGGTCTTGACCCGGAAGGTGTTCACCAAATGCGGGTTGCCACGCGACGCCTCCGCGCGGCGTTTCGAGCGTTCCGGAAAGTGCTGCCCGCCAGCGCCATCAAAGACTTCAACCAGGAATTCAAATGGGTTGCGGCGGTGCTGGGCGACGTGCGCGATTTGGACGTCTACTGCGAGAATTTCCGACAATACACCACCGCGATTCCGCATCAGGACAGACTCTGCCTCGACAGATACCAAGAGCACTTGGCCGAGAATTGGCGGACGGCAAGAAAAGCCTTGTTGGAATGCTTGTCCGGCCAACGCTACGAAAAACTCAAAGACGACTTCAGGACCTTCTTAATGTCCGAGATTTCCGGGACCGTGAAGCAATCCGCCGGATCGCTGACCATTGGGGATGCCGCTCGTCGCTTCATCGGTAGGCAATATCGGAAAGTGCTGAACGACGGCCGCTCGATTGGAGAGTCCACGGCGGACGAAAAGCTTCACGAATTGCGAATTGACTGTAAGCGATTACGTTATCTCTTTGAGTTCTTTCGTCCTGTCTACGGCGGCTCGTTATCGGTGTTCATCAAACGATTGAAGCATCTTCAGGACGTTCTCGGTGAATTTCAAGACGCGTGTGTTGCGACGGATCGACTACGCCAATACGCGGAAAGCACACCTCTGGGGAACGAAAGCCGAGGGGAGTTGCTGGCGTTGGGTCAGCTCATCAACACTCAGTACCAAGAGGCGGGCAACAAGCGCGCTGACTTTGGCCGCGTCTGGAAGAAGTTCGACCGCAAAGGCGAACGGAAGAAGCTGATTAGCACCTTGGAAAACGCCGCGGATTGACCGCCTCACCGGTTGACCACACATTTTCTCCCCTTAACCGCACGATGACTTGAACTACTCGATTTCTTAACGAAATTCTCGCGAGTAGCGGATAGGGGCCGGCAGCACGGAAGTACTGGGCAAGGTAGCTTCTGATAGCCGCAGAACTCCATGGCCGCCTTGAAGGTGGCCTCCGTGCACCCGTGGGCCCCAAAATGAACTCGACGAGACAGAAGCTGTTGTCGACGATCCGCGAGTGTGTCGACGTATATGGGTTCCACGGCGAAAGAGACAATCTGTTCGTTCGGCAACGCCCGACTGGCATCATCAATCGGATCACCGTCCCCATCGACGCGCCCGAGACGCGCGCTGTGATCTCTTGCACGGTGAATTTGATGCTGGCGTTCGGCGACACGTCAAGAGGCATTCAATCTGGCCCGCGTCTTAGCGCGAATATCGGTTCCATCACACGCGGCAACGGCTGGCGTTTTTGGAATATTCCGTGGTTTGACGGCGGGCAAGAGGTATTGCTGGAGATCACTTCACGCATCCAGGACGACGCAGTGCCCTGGTTCGACAGCTTTCAGTCTGCGGATGATATCCGGAGTGCGATCAAGTCGGAGAAATTCGTTAGCCGACGCGCTCGCGTTCAGCGATTCATTGACGCAGCTTCCAAGAAGAAATGGGCGCCCCATCAGCCGAACGCTCAACACGTTCCAACATGCGGCTCCTCCAGCAGACCGCTGACGGACGGACAGCCTGCGATCTGGTGCGACGACGGCTCACAATTCATCTCTAGCGTTGTCCGATAGGAAAGCCTACAGCGGATTACCATTTTCCGTGCACGCGATTCGGGAGGGCGACGACGAGGGTGACGACGGGGAAAGCGTAGTACTGTAGCGCCTTCGATTTGCCGAGAAAGCGGACTTCAAACTCCGGCGAACCGGCGTCACGTCGACGGTCAACTGTCCGCTTTTCTCATTGCGAAACAATCATTGTGCCTTCCGTCACGTGACGCGAGCGTCCGTTCGAGCGCGGGCGGCTGGTAGTTCTCCTTGTTGCTCTTGCCCGACGCTGATTTACTGGCCAAACGAATGAAGATCTCCTGCGTGGCCCTGCGCTGCTCACCGTCCCCGGGCGTGCGACGAACGTAGGTGCCATCGGACTGACCATCCCAGGCACTACAGTTGTCTTCAATATAGATCTGCAGGATCTCGGCAAGCTCCGCCTGGATGTTCTCGTCCAGCACTGGGATGATCGTCTCCACTCTGCCGTTGAGGTTGCGTTTCATCCAGTCCGCCGAGCCAATGAAGTATTCATGATCGCCTGCGTTGACAAAGCGGAAAATCCTGCTGTGTTCCAGAAAACGATCCACGACACTAATGACGCTGATGCTTTCCGATACGCCAGGAACGCCTGGCCGGAGACAGCAGAGGCCTCGGACGATCAGACGAATCGGCACACCGGCCTGACTGGCACGGCACAGCTCGTCGATCATCTGGTGATCCTGTAGTTGGTTCATCTTGACATCGATACCAGATGGCCGACCATTCTCCGCATGCACAGCCTCACGTCGAATCAGCTCAACGAAACGGCTGCGCATCGTGTACGGTGCCACTAGAATCCGATGGTAATTCTGGGGGCGCGTGGCCCCTGTCAGATCATTGAAAACCGACGCCACATCCTCACAGATTTCTGGATGGGCCGTAAGAATGCCCAAGTCCTCGTAGATTCGCGCCGTCCCGGTATGGTAGT
>CAJHYQ010000436.1_pt1 | contig 10347 bp, 6 predicted proteins | sample 9198721 | NCBI WGS metagenome assembly CAJHYQ01 (sample SAMEA7708357, study PRJEB35096) | sediment metagenome | biome: marine neritic benthic zone biome [ENVO:01000025]; feature: sediment [ENVO:00002007]; material: shallow marine sediment [ENVO:03000034] sea grass bed [ENVO_01000059] ... | reverse complement strand
GTCCAATTGTTTCTCGAAGGGCAGACTCAACCACTCATCCGGACGGTATATACCGGCGTGGGCTACATCTCGCAGTCCACGAAGTGGTTGCACTTCGGCCTCGGTCGGGAGGCAACGGTAGCACGAGTGGTCGTTCGCTGGCCCGGGGGCGAAACAGAAACGTTCCGCGGCATCGACCGATCTCGCTCGACTACGGATTAAACTTGGGCAGCAGGAAGCGGCAATCCGCTTGTTTGAGAAATCGCTCGAGCTCAAGCCTGACCCCGCAGCACGATTCGAAATGGCCAACGCGCTGCGAGATTCAAAGCGATATGCGGATGCCGTGCGGGAATATCGTGCCGTCATGGCAGCGATTCCGTCACCGGCCGTACTCAACAATCTGGCTTGGCTTCTTGCTACGGCTTCGGATGACACAATTCGCGACGGAGAAGAGTTCTTTGTCGCCCCAAACGAACCGTTTAATGGCAGCCCGGGGCTATTTCACTTCTCCTCCCAATCGGTCGCCGGCCAATCGTGATGACGACAAGGCCGACCAGAAGAACGACGATTGACGCGGGTTCCGGCACAGCGTTGGCGGCTGGCTGCGGACCCTGCTCGTAGCCGCCATCGGAGAACGCAACCACAATGTCGGAACTATCGAACTCGCCGTTGCCATCCCAGTCGCCCGTGGACCATACCGAATTTAGAGGAATGCCATCCTCGTACTGACCTGCAGTGAAAACGGCAACCAAGTCGGCACTGTTGAATTCACCATCGACGTCAGCGTCACCCATCCACGAATGCGCCCGGTTCTTGACCCAATCTATGATGTCCTCTTGATCGACCAAACCATCGCCCGTCAAATCGAAGCGGTTGGAATTGAGTTTCGCCGCCGATTCTTGAGTCAACAAGTCGACGTCGCCGACGTCCAGGGTTCCGTTGTGGTTGAAATCGCCCGCGGGCAGATTGACGAGCAGTTTGTCGACATCGACAACACCGCGAGAAAAACGGACCTCGTCCACGATGCCGTCGACCCGTGACCAATCTTCCGGCCACATCACGCCGAAGAGTGGCTGAGGAAATAGTCCGGTCAACGAATGATTCTTAATTGACATCTGAGTCTGGCCAGTTGATAAGTCCTTCACATAGAATCTGAGTTCCGCTTCAGCGACGTCGAACGACGCTGACAGGAAGTAGTCGGTATCTTCTTCAAGAATGAGCCCCGACCGAATGTGCTCACCCTTATCCTCGTTCTCCACCACCCAAATCTGTAACTCATGTGGTTGCGCCCGATTCCCCTTTCTCTCAACGCCGAGTGCCCAGCTGAGACCGACACCTTGCCGAGGAAAATTCGATTGGGCAGCCAACATGGATCGGCTCACACCCGGTGCTTGAGCGAGGCTGTCGAAGTTCGCGAAAAGTTCGATGGTGAATGTATCCTCGACTGTTGTGGTGTTCTCCGCGAGGCCACCCGCCAGATGCCCGGTGGAATCCGCGGCGGATCGATTGGGGCCGTAGCCTCCAACAAACGTGGGAAAGCTCGTTCCTCGATCCTCACTGGGGAGCGAGACGGGTCCCATGTCGAATGGCTCGAGCTCGACGCCACCGACACGATCGACTAGAAACCCTGGTTCCTCGAATCGCCAATGGTGCAGCGTTTCAGCGGAAGCCGTGAGAGGGCAACCTATGAAAGCCAGAGGACCTGAGTGGGTAACCAAAGCAACGGCAACCAATCTGATCATCGTCAGGTTTGTTTTCGTCATCAATCCTGTGCTCCTTTTCGACCTACCAATCAAGCTTCAACTCGGCGAGTTGCGCACGCACGGTGGGCAAATCCCAAACTTCAATTTCGCCATCCGATCGGCCAACGGCCAAGCGGTTTCCATCGTGACTCCAGTCGATGGCCCAGACTTCGCTCGCGCGTTCGGGCAGAGTCAGCAATTGCTGACCACGTCTTAGGTCCCAAAGATCGACGGCCGTTTTGGACGGGGTCTGTGTCGCGAGCCAGCGGCCATCGGGGCTCGGATGCATAAAGGTACAACCGCTGCCATGCTGCGTCGTGATGGGAAACTCTAGCAATTGACCCGTATTAATGTCCCAAATCTTGCAAACGTTCGTGTCGTCTTTGACATCGACAGCGAAAACGATTCGATGGTCCGCAATGAACGACACGCCTTGGTAAGGCCACCAATTCACGAGCTCGTCCGTTGGGGCGTCAATCTCCTGTTTCTCATCAATGTCCCATAGTCTGATACGACGTTCGCGGATCCAAGCGAGGAGCTTGCTGTCCGGGCTGAATGTGACGGCAAGCACTTCAGGCTTGTCTATGTCTCCTGCCGAGCGCTCGGGAACTTCAATGACTTTCAGAGACAGCGTTTCACCCTCGACCGAGCCCTCGACTTCCCATAGATGGATCCCTTTCTTTCCACAGCAAGCGAAGTAGCGGCCGTCGGGGCTGAATGCAACTTCCAAAAGGTTACCACAGGTTTGCTCGGCCTCTAGTAGCCGTTCACCTGTTTCCAAATCCCATAGCCAAACGGCTCCCGAATGCTGGCCTAATCTTTCGCCTGTAGCCAGCAGTCGGCCGCGTGGACCAAGAGCATGGCATTGCCCCCGGCCTTTCAGACGGTCGAAAGCTCTTAGCAATTCTCCGCTCCGCGCGTCCCAGACTTTCACCAGTCGGTCCCAGCCAATTGAGACAATTCGACTACCATCCGGAGTGAACGCGACGTCATTGACCGAGTTGTGTCCTTTAAAGTCAATTTTCTCCTCTGTGGCAATCGGAAAGATGTGCAAAGGTGCGTCGTTACCTCCCGCGATCAGCTTCTCACCGTCTTTGCTGAACGCGATACAGACGGCCGTCGAAGCGTACGGGATCCGGGCGACTTCCATGCCGGCAAACGACAATAACACGATCCCTTGGGTTTTCGTCCCGATGGCGATATGAGACTCGGTCGGACTAAACGCGACCGATTCACACGTGTACCCTCTCCGTGCAAAAAGCCGCTTGAGTCCTGTTGTTTCGTAGAGAATCACACCGTTCTGAAAGGCCACCGCCAGCAGCGAACCATCGTCGCTGATGCGAGTCGAATACACTCTACCGAAATCGGCTGAAAGCGTATCAACCGATCCGCTTCGCAGGTCCCGGATCTCAACCTTCGACTCCTCTGAACCATAGCCCAAGACGAGCCTCTCAGCGTTGGGTCCGAGCGCAACGGAGCGGACCTTACCGTCGACATCGATGGAAGCGAGCTTCTTACGTTCAGCAAGGTCCCATATGGATACGCTCGCGAGATTATCTTCGACGATGGCGAGGCGTTTGCGATCGGGAGTAATCGCCGTGGGAATATGCTCTACGGAAAATGCAGTTCCAACCGCCGTTCGGGCTCCATCGATCGTCTGCTTCCATTCTTTCTTCCATCCTTGACCCTTGGATGACCACACGGAAAGTTGGTTTTCAGATACGGTAACGATCTCCGTGGCTGTGGCGAAGTGAACGCTGCCTACTTGTTCTGTTTCTTTGAACTCAGAAAGGCCTTCTCCACTGAGGACATCTCGGACGGAGATCGTTCCGTTGTTTTGCCAAATGACAAATTGACGACCAGTTTCGTCCAATGAAATGGACCGCACCCATTTGTCAATGATCTTCGGCGGTAGACCGACAAAATCCCCCAGGCAGGCGACGGCCTCCTGCCGAATTTGCTGTCGATCCGCGTTTGCAACCGGCAGATCCAGTGCACGACTTAGGCGTTGCCAGGCTGCCGTTCGGAACCCTGGTTGCCGAGCGATTCGTGAAGCTCGAGCCTCACCTACGAGTGCATTGTATAGACCCTCACGCGCGTTGTTTCGCTCATGCATCGCCCAGGCAAGCCCCAAGCTGGTGCCGATCAATCCGAGGCAGACGACAAGCAGAAACACAGCTGCGGTCGCAAAGAGTCCTCGGTTGCGCCGAATGAACTTGCGCGTCTTGTAGCCAAGTGATGGTGGGCAGGCTTGTACGGCTTCGTCGTCGAGAAAACGCTGGATGTCCATCGCCAGTCCATTGGCTGTTTCGTATCGTCGTGTACGGTCCTTTTCCAAGGCCTTCATCACAATCCAGTCAAGATCACCTCGGACGAACTTCGATAGCTTGGTAGGTTCCGTGCCGCGCACCTGCGAGATGGTGGGCACCGCCGAGCCTGATTTGCTCAAGCGTGTGCTCGGTTTCGGCGGATCCGTCTCGCGGATCGTCCGCAACATCTCCTCTAGGCCCGCTAGTCCCAATTCGTCCTTGCTGATCGGAGTCGAGCCCGTCAACAATTCGTAGAGCACCACGCCCAACGAATAGACGTCGCTGCGTGTATCGACATCTAGTTGATTCACTTCGGCCTGTTCAGGGCTCATGTATTCCAGCGTGCCCAGGATCTGTCCGATTCCAGTGAACATCGTCCGCTCGGTAAGCTTCTGCTGAGTTGCTTTGGCGATGCCGAAATCAATCACCTTCGGAACGGGCTTTCCGTCGTAGAGCGTCACCAAGACGTTGGAAGGTTTGATGTCTCGATGAATGATGCCCTTTTGATGAGCGTGTTGGATGGCCTGGCAGACGGGCACGAACATTTCCAAGCGATCACGCGGCGTGAGTTTATTGTGGTCGCAGTATTCCGTGATCGGCACGCCCTTGACTAGCTCCATTGCAAAATAGGGTCGATCCGTTTCGGTCGTTCCTGCGTCGAGCACTTTGGCGATGTGCTGATGGTCCATCATGGACAGCGCCTGGCGCTCGGCCTCAAACCGAGCGATGACTTGCACGCTGTCCATTCCGGGTTTGATGATCTTGAGCGCCACGACGCGTCGCACAGGCTTTTCCTGTTCAGCCATGTAAACGACGCCCATCCCGCCCTCTCCAATCTGCTGGAGCAACTTGTAAGGGCCGATTCGCGAGCCTGCTTGTTCCACAATGGTCCGGTGGACCGTCGCGCCCAGTTCCGGGGCCGGAGACTCGAGCAAGCTCCCAGCGTCCGAATGGGCGGACAGCAGTCGTTCCACGCGCGCTCGGAGTTCGCTATCTTCGCCACACGCCTTTTCCAGAAACGCCTGTCGTTCTCTAGCAGGTTTTTTGACGGCTGCGTGAAAGATTGAATCAACGTTTTGCATGTCCAACTCCACGGTCACTGGACGCGTTGGGTCTCCACTTAGAGTGGCGACTTATCAGAGGCCGTTGCCTCAGCCGCTGGGAGAGTTTTCTCAGAGATCCTCGGCGTCTTCCAGCTCGCAGCGGAGGAAAGCTTTTGCGTAAGCCCAATGGCGATCGGCAGTTGCGCGAGAAATGCCGAGTGACAACGCGGCCTCTTGGTGGCTCAGGCCGGCGAAATACCGAAGTTTGACGAGCTCTGCCTTCTGCCCGGATTCCGCCGCAAGCTCTTCCAGGGCAGCCTCTAGAGCCAACAGCTGAGCAGCTCGTTCGTCGGTCATGGCCATCGCTTCTTCGAATTCAACGCGGTCGCGATCGCCCCCATGTTTTTCACGTAGTTTTCGACGAGCGTTTTCGACGAGAATTCGCCGCATGGCCTCAGCTGCCGCGCCAAAGAAGTGCCCCCGGCTCTTCCAGCCTGCGAATCTCTTCACGTCGAGACGCATGTAAGCTTCATGGACAAGCGCCGTCGCCTGCAGCGTTTGACCTGGTTTCTCATTCGCAAGTTTCGCCGCCGCCATTTTGCGAAGTTCGTCATAAACGAGAGGCAGCAACTGTTTGGTCGCGTCCACATCGCCTGATTCCACGCGAGACAGGATCTGAGTGACATCGGTCGTACGCGGATCATTCATGCAGCCGGATCGAAAGGCGTGCGATGCCATACGGTGATGATTCAGGGGGCAAAGTTAAGACCGCCACGAGACGATTGCCCTCTCATTGGTGGTCCACGTCCTCAACAACCTTCTTGAAGAACGTTACGATTCTGCGCTGGACGTCCATCGTCAACTCATGATCCGTGTCAGGCCACGCAGTTTCAACCTGAAAGCCCGCTGATTCTAGACTTTGTGCGAATTCTTTGGCGTTCCCCAAACGTTCAGTGTCCTGGCTTCCGCACATGACCAGAAAGGGGACCTTCTTTGCCGCGGGGGGCGCGATTTGCTTTCCAGCTTTCACTGCCCAGTCGTTAAGATAGTGCCCCCTGCCGGCTCTCTGCGTTGCGGGAATGGGATCTCCGTTCGCGAACGTCCTCGCGTCTCGGACCTCCCCAATCCCATACACCAGGAAGCGTCCGTCTGGAGTCGACCAGCTTCCAGGCGCGTAAGGCGCGCAGGCCAGCACGACCTCCGAATGCTGGAACGCAAACCGATGAGCGAAGTTGGCTCCGCCCGAAAAACCAGTCAACAGGACTTTCGAGTGGACTCGATGTGAGGCTCGAAGATGTTCGATCATTTTCAGAATCGCGCCGCCTTCTCCGCGTGATGGAAACGCCATACGAGCTCGCGGGACATTCTGAAGCTGAAATTTCGGCTTGACGAGAATGGCTCGCAACTCAGCCTGCTCGAGCAGCGCCCAGTATCGCTCGACCGGTCCAAACCCGGCAATCATCAGCCAATACGTTTCTTGTTTATCGAAGTTGGATGGCAACCATACATCGTAAGAGCGTTTTGCGCCGTCGATCATCACGGTCTTCCGAACGCGTGCAGGAACACGGTCGTCGCCGCATCGTCCACATGCCGCGGAACCATGAATGACCACCAAGAGGCACAACAGCATAACAGAGAGGTCTTGGCTGACTAACCGTTGCGGTTGTGAGTTGCGTGTGTCGATCATGGGGAAGCCAGAGGCCGTCTCGGCATCGCGCATGGCTGATACGTCGAGGGTTACCAGTGGACAATTCCATTCTATAACGAAGGCTGCACTCGCTGGGGAGGGCTGGGGCTCAGGTCTTGAATTCTGGCCCACAGCGCCTCTCGTTCGACCGGAGAACGCGAACGAATCGACCAGGCGACAAAGAGCCACACTTGGCGCGCCGGATCACCCAAGGGCTCCGTCCGTTGTCGCAGCGGTCATATTGACCGATGGTGATTCGTCAAGCGTCGAACTCGCCGAAGATGGACCACCTTGGGCGGCGTAGACCTCGCGCGGAAGTTCAGAGGTGTCGTTGGCGAGATGCCACCGATGCGACTTCGAAAAATCCCTTCGAGCTGGCGGGCGATGCATCCGACGTCTCGGAGTATTCGGTGAAGTTGCAGGCGGTGATTTCAACCTCTGCACTTGTCCACAGGTGCGATGGGTCTCGATGGGTTGGGTGATCGTTCTCGCCCTCCTAGCAGCAGCCCCAACCAGGTCGACGAGGACACCGCGTGCCGAATCGTTCGTTGGAAGCTGGCGCATCGGAAATGGGGCCAGCGGAAGATTCGCACGGCATTCGGTCGTAACCATCCTGAGACCGATCTCCCCTCCGAAAGCACGTTTAAACGGATCCTTGACAAGGCTGGCTTGGTGAAGCACCGCAAGCGACGTGCTCCCAAGGAGTCGGGGCGGATCACCAATCGAATTCAGCCCGAACGTGCCAATCACGTGTGGACCGTCGATTTCAAGGTTGGTGGTGGACAGTCGATCGTCGCCGATTTGAGCCGCTGACGGTACGCGATGCTTTCAGTCGCTTCGTGCTCTGTGCTCAAGCCCTGGAGAATAACCGCACCCAGACAGTGCGCGTGGCATTCGAACGATTATTTACCCAATACGGTCTTCCCGAGGTGATTCGCAGCGACAACGGCAGTCCCTCTGCCGCCTATCGTTCTCCACTGGGATTGAGCCGCCTTTCCGCTTGGTGGATTGCTCTGCGAGTCAATCTGGACCGAATTCAACCGGCTCGCCCCGATCAAAACAGCGCTCACGAACGAATGCACCGCGACATGGCTCTGGAGATCGAGTCCGAATCGGCAGCCAACGTGGTTGAACAACAAGCCGCTTTGGATACTTGGAGAAACAGCTACAACTTTGAGCGACCGCATGAGGCCATCGGCATGAAGGTTCCTGAACCAAAAGTGTTACCTATGTCCTGACCACACCCCTGCCGAGATGGATCAGTCAGCCGCCCCCCCACCTCCCACCAGGCTGCCACACGGAATAACGCTTTGCGACCGGTACAATTCGCCAGTGACTTCAAGGTCCCTGTAGCCACAACCTTTGCACCCGGCAGGGACGTCAATTCAACAAGTGAATTCTGATGATTACCGTTCGCCCGATGACTGCTGCCCCGTGTGTCAGGATCCGGGATCGGAACTACGTGATTTCGTTTCCCCAGTTCGCTTTCCTGTGACCGATTGGAGGGTTGAACGTGTTCACTACTGCTTTTCAGCGTGGCCTGCGGACCAGAATTCAACGACTGTTGACCTCCCAGCGCCCTGCACCTCGGACTCAAACGAACTGTCGACGGTGTTCCCGACCGGGATGGACGACATCGATGGAGCGGCTGGAAAACCGAGCGTTGCTTTCGGGAGCGTCGCTGGACGGTGACTACCATGCGGCGGGGTTAAACGTCCCTCTCGACGTGTTTACCTCCGAAGAGATTGCTGCGTTCCAGGACGTTCCCGACCTGGATAGCTACGGCCTAGGTGATGGCGGTGAGCCCGGCCTGAACGGCCGCGTCATCGAATTATTCGACGAACAGGGAACTCTGATCACAAGGCAGGCAACCGCGGACATCGATCTGGATGACGGGTCGATTAATCCCGAAACAGAGGGGGGGCTGTACCGGTTTACCGGCCATGCGGCCAGCACGTACACCGTCCGGGATGTGCCCTCACCCGGCTGGGAGCAGACGTCGCCGGGTGACGCGGCCGCTCGGCCCGCAACCGGAACAGTCGTCGCGGCTTCGGCCGGGACGGCCATGCCGACCCACGTCCACTTCCACGACGAGACCCGAAGCTTGTATTTCCCCGAGCTGTCCTTTCTCGCTGATCCGGACGGTTACCTGACGGATGCCTCGGCAGGGTACCCGCTGGACATCGCGTTGGAGTACCTCCGAGAGCATGCTGCGGATCTGGGTCTGACTGTCAAAGACCTTGAAAACTACCGAGTGACGGACCGGTATGTCAGCACGAAATCGGGCGTGACGCACATCTATCTGCGTCAGACGTACGGCGGCCTGGATATCACCGGAGCCGACCTCAATATCAACGTCACGGGTGACGGCCGTGTCATTAATGTCGGCAGCACATTCCTCACCGGTCTGCCGGCTGCCGATACTCCGCAGCCGTCATTGTCAGCCACGGACGCTTTAGAATCACTCAGCAGGGAATTCGGCTGGACACTGGACGGGGTCCCCACCGTACAGGATTTTCGCGGCGGCCCGGGTCAGAAGATGCTGCTGGCATCCGGCGGTGTCTCACTGACGCCCATTCCTGCGTCGCTGCACTACGTCCCGACGCCCGACGGCGTGGAACTGGCGTGGAATCTGACCGTGGAGACCGTCGATGGTCTTCACTGGCACGATTCCAGTGTGAGCGCCACGGATGGCAGCCTGGTGGCGATCAGTGACTGGGTCGATGGATACACGTATAACGTGTTCGCCATGCCTCTGGAGAATCCCGACGATGGAAGCCGGACACTGGAAGTGGACCCGGCCGACCCTGTGGCTTCGCCCTTCGGATGGCACTCGACGGACGGAGTTGCTGGCGCTGATTATACGGTAACGATCGGTAACAATGTTTCCGCCCAAGAAGACCGAGACGCGAACAACACGGGAGGATATCGTCCGGACGGGGGAGCTTCGCTGGTCTTTGATTTTGAGCTGGATCTGTCGGCGGACCCAACGGCCTATCAGGACGCCGCGATCACCAATCTATTCTACTGGAACAACATGCTGCACGATCTTCATTACCACTACGGTTTTGATGAAGCGGCCGGGAACTTCCAGGAAAACAACTACGGCAAGGGCGGTCTCGGTGGCGATCCCGTGCAGGCCGATGCTCAGGATGGAGCCGGTACGAACACCGCCATCTTCGCCACGCCGCCGGACGGCACCGCCCCGCGCATGCAGCAGTACCTCTTCACGACAACCACACCGCAGCGTGACAGCGACCTGTCGAACCGAATCATTGTGCATGAGTACGGTCACGGGGTCTCCAATCGGCTGACCGGCGGACCGGCGAATTCCAACGCTCTCAACGCGATTCAAAGCCGCGCCCTTGGGGAAGGCTGGAGTGACTGGTGGTCGCTGGTGATCGGCCAGAAGCCGACGGACCAGCAGATGGATGCGCAACCGGTTGGGAACTATGCATTCGGACAGCCGCCTTCGGGGATCGGAGGCCGGCGATATCCGTACAGCTTCGACATGAGTATCAATCCACTCACCTATAGTGCATTCAACACTGCAAACGAACAGCATGATGCGGGAGAAATCTGGTGCT
>CAJHYQ010000627.1_pt1 | contig 10358 bp, 3 predicted proteins | sample 9198721 | NCBI WGS metagenome assembly CAJHYQ01 (sample SAMEA7708357, study PRJEB35096) | sediment metagenome | biome: marine neritic benthic zone biome [ENVO:01000025]; feature: sediment [ENVO:00002007]; material: shallow marine sediment [ENVO:03000034] sea grass bed [ENVO_01000059] ... | reverse complement strand
CCGAATCGACCCCTGCTCGGAAGAGAAATCGACAAAAAACCGGATGGCGAGCTCGGAACTTGTCGCGGGCTGTCGTTTCTTGGGGTAACGCGGGCGGTTGCTGACCGAAACACATTCGAAAAAGGGCATGGTTATGAAGGGCATTATTGGATCATTCGTCTCGTCGTCGGTTATGGCCGTGGCTCTTGCACCGATCGTGTCTAGCTGGGTTAACCTTTCGTTGCCCGTCGTCATTGCCTACGTGTTCGGATCCATCGCGACGACTCTCGCTGTCTTGCTTCACATGCTGCTGACTCATTACGTCCGCACTCGAATCAAATCTCCATCACGCAAACGGTCGGTCTCCAGGCGTTACATGAAGGTCAACCTCGAAAGTCCGCCGCAGTTTCTCTCATCGCACGCACGCTCGTGAGCCAAGCCGTCAGTCGATCGGACGAGACGGCTGCCGTGCTCGATCCGCAGGCGGTTCAACCATTCGCGACCAAGTGACGTGTGAGCTTGGAAACACCGTGGCGCAGCAAACACTTTTGTGCGAGGTGTTTACGCGATCCCAGCACCCCGACTGGCAGGGGAATGTGCTAACCATTTCCCCAAGTTTTCGCGGGCACGTGGGTCAGAGGGCTCAAATAAAAGGCCGTGAACCTCGAAAAGAGTACTGAGCGACGTCGCTTCTCGCCGCCTGGCAGAATGTGGTTACCGCTGGAAACCATGGCATCGGTGCACTATACAATCGGCTGCAGGCTGCGATATTGAATGGACACCATGGGAGCGCAAATCATGATTCACTTCTCGCATCAACTCAGTCGTTGGTACGCAGCGTTGTTGCTGCCTGCCCTCGCGATGTTTGTTCCGTTGGCTCACGGTCAAGAGCGGCCGAAGATCAGCGTCGCTTCCTCAAGGCCCGACGCGCCCCATCCGATCGAGCCCGCTTTGCGTAAAACACGCTCGAGTTTGCGGCACATGCGAGATAACGTCCGCGATTACACGGCCAATTTCGTCAAGCGGCACCGAGTGAAGAATAACCTGACTGAGCCGACGTGGGCCAATATCAAGATTCGTCATCGCAGGCAGCAGGGTGATAGGATTGTCCGCCCATTCAGTGTTTACCTCGGATTCCTCAAGCCGTCCTCGGCGAAGGGACGGGAGGTGATTTGGGTCGAAGGACAGAACGGTGGAAAGCTCATCGCGCATGAAACGGGCATCCGTAATCTGATGAACGTCAAGCTCGATCCCAAAGGTGCAATCGCGATGCACGAAGAGCGCTACCCAATCACGGAGATCGGTATGGAGAACCTCGCCGTGAGATTAATGGAAGCCGGCACTCGTGAGAAGAAGTATGGCGAATGCGAGGTACGCGTTGCCGAGAATGCCAAAATTGGCGATCATCTTTGTGATATGGTTGAGGTGACGCACCCCGTTCAACGCTCGCATTTTGACTTCTATCGTACGCGGGTCTTTTTTAGTCAAAAGTTGAATATGCCGATTCGCTACGTGTCATGGTCATGGCCCACGAAGCCTGGCGGCGAGCCAGTCCTCGAGGAAGAATATACGTATCTGAACGTTCGAGTGAACGTTGGCCTGACCGACACGGACTTCGACACCGACAATCCCAGCTACCGATTCTGGTAAACCGCAAAGAAGCCAAGCGGACGGTTGCTAACTACTTCCTGTACCCACCTTCGGCAAAGGCCAAGACCAAATCGGACGAGTCGAAGTCACCGTCTCCGTTCCAATCGCCATCTTCCCAGCTTGAATTATTGTCAAGCAGGTCTTCGTACTCGCCAGCACTGAAGACCTGGACGAGGTCCCCCGAGTCGAAGACTCCGTCTCGATTCGAATCGCCCGGTTGTGCCTCATGGAAACCGGGCGTGCCACCAGGAATGCTCGCACGCCAACCCGTGGCTAAGGACCAGGCAAATAGTTCGTCGGCAGCTGCAATCGAAACGAGCGATCGTCCATCCCCATCGGTCTCCGGGTACCACTGATCGTCATAGCGGAAGTCCTGAACCATCGCCCCAACCGCGTCCGTTACCCGTACTGATTCGCCGCCATTACTCAATTGGCCACTCAAGTACTCTCCGGCAAGGCGCGCTTGGTCACCATATCGGTGTCGAAAGGCTGCCTCGTTTCGCGCAATGACGATGACCTCACCCGGCTCAAGCTTCATCATTGGAAACTCGAAGTCGATTGCGTCGGAGACTTTGACGCCTGCCAGGTCGATTGTTTCCGTCGCCGAAGAATTGATGAATTCGACGTACTCAAAGTCGTCGGCATCGGTGAAACCGGCTGCGTGTTCACCGGCTGTTGGGTCCAACGGATGATACATCAATTCATTCACCCGTAATGGGTTGCGCGTCGTCGTAAACACCGCTTCGGTTAAAGCACTCCATACGGCATCAAACGCTCGTGCCTTGACAACCGTATTCGTATCGATCACGAATGGATCTGTGTACAGCTGGGCTTGGGGGTTGATCCCAAAATCGATCACCTTGCCCAGCTTGATGCTTGGCAGCAGCAGGAAGTCGGACGTCGGCGAACGGTTCAAACCGTGTAGGGCGAGAAGATTCTGACCTGGTCGCAGCAAGTGACGATGCTCCGTCAGATCGACAGTAAATGCATCCACGGGGCGCCGATGAATCTTCGGTGCGACGGAATTCCAGCTTAAAGTTTCGGGCGCATTGAGCCTTGCCACCTCGGACCCATTCAAATAGATCACGACTCCATCGTCGTAATGGATCAACAGGTCAATGAGATCGAAGTCTTTATCGCCCAGCGTAAATGGGATCCGTGCATAGACACTTGCGTTGATATTCTTGACGGCGGATTCCGTGTCAGTGCTGACGAGGTCGCCGAATTTTCCGTGCCCGATTCCGGTCGTACCTGCTGTCCATTCTGAGTCGTCGAACTCCAGGCTTGTCCAATGCTGGCCGAGGGAATCATCCGAAGGCACGAAGAACTGCACACTCGCACCTTTCGACAGAACCTCAGTCGTTTCAATGATCGGGTCATGTTTGCGGGGATCGCTGCCATCGGTCGTGAAGTAAATGTCGGCCGACGACGTGAGCTGCGCTTTGAATCCACTCGGCACCTGTCCACCGAGTTGATTCAGCTGGGGCGGTTCGACCGTCGAAGCCAATGGAGCAATTGGACCGTCTCGTGAATTGAGCCGAGCATCCCGCAACTGACTCAGGAATATATCGCCTCGCGCGGGGATGTATCGTTCGCGGATGGACGAAACGGCCGCCTCCCAGTCTTCTCGCGTCAATGGATTGTTCCGCCTCCGATGGTCTCCCCACCGAGCCGACTCGGCAATAATCGCAAGTTCCAATTGCTCAGCTCGTGCCGTGATTCGATCGAGCGAGGCTTCGACAGTCAATGCACCCTCACCGTTCACGTGCTGATGGACCCGATCTGCAAATCGCATGCGGTAGTCGGCGTTGTGCATCAGTTTTTGATGCAGCCATTGAGGATTGGCTTGTTCAAAGGTGTCACCCGCGGGCCATGGCCCCAGTCGATTCTGACTGACGTTCATCAGTGTCCATTCCGCATCATGGTTAAAGAAGCGGAAACCTTGATCGTCGTTGCGGTTCAGAATCGCGTAAAAGTTGTTCGCAATTGCATTGTTGCCGAAGTCCGTGATCGCGGCGTCTCGGTCCCCCGTGTAGAAAATGATGATCACATAGTCGATCAGGTTATCAACGTCCAACAGAACAGGATATTCCGGGTTACGAGTGCCATCTGGATTCAGTCCCTGGGCCTTTAAATAGGCGTCATTACTTTCGAATCCGGCCTTGGCCATATCCCAAAGTTGTCGCCACGCTTTGTCATTGCCGTCGGTCGCCTGCACTTGATGGGGGAACGGTTCTACCTTAATGACGTCGTAGTCGTCTTTGTCGCCACCGAAGTACGACTCACCGAACGAAGCTTCGGCGCGTTCTTGCGTTTGGTAGATACCCCAATACTGCCCGTTCAGGTACAGGTGATAGTAGCGACTTCGCGTATAAGGATTGCCCATATCACGCTGTGTGTCGCGGGAGAAGACTTCACGCAGCAGTGTGTTTTGCGTGGGCTCACCAGCCCATGTCCACGAGGGGGCTTGCGCGGTTCGCAGGTCGATATTGTCGAACTCGTCTACGCCCTCGTCTCCGAACAGTGGATAGCGGAGCTTCGCCGGGCCGTATTGCTCGCGGAAAAAGAGTCGGAATGCATGCTTCGGATTGTCGTCGGCCCGACTTGCGCCGCCACGCAGCCGGATTCCCGCGTCGATCTGAAACCCGCCATCACCGCTCGGATCAAGCAGTTCGACGGACGTCGGGCGTTCCCATTGGGCGTTTCTACCGCGTGCGGTTTCTCCGTTGACATAGATGCCCGTTTCTCGATCGAAGAAATGAATCGGATCGGTCACAATCGAGAAAGACGGCAAATCGAGTAGCGCATCCTTGAGCAACGGCCCGTATTCTGGATGATCCACAATGTCGGGATCCATTCCGTAGTCAAACACTTGACCGTTGACCGGCCGTTCTGGCCAGCCCGTCGGCGCATCGCCCTCGGGTGATTGGCGGATCACATCATCCAGCAGGAGATAGGTGTAAGTATCGACGGAGGAGGGAATGAAATTGTCTTTCGCGCCCATGACACGCAGCGTTGTCGACTGCGAGACGTCGATCACAGCGCGAGGTACTTCGTCAGGACCCTCAGCTGCAACGACCGTACCATGGCCCGGCATCGGCACGGTGCCATCGGTCGTATAGATCAAGCTCGCACCAACAGTTGCCGTGGTGATCTCCACAGCCTGTGGCGCTTCGAGGAAACCGCGTTCAACACTCACTTTGGCATCTTCAACACGACCCGCGAAGGCAGCCGGTCCGTTGGCGACGCCGGGCGACGGTCGTGAGAAGAAACCGGGTGTCTCGGACAATATGGGGCCCGCTGCTTCGGCAACCAACTCAGCCCGAATCAACATATCAGTGTTTGCTGACGACCGGTTCAGTCCGTGAATGCCTAAGACGTTTTCGCCCTCGCGCAGCAAGCCCGTCACCTCGAAGGAAAACGATTCCAATCGCTCGGTCTCACTCGCACGCCGGCTCTGTGTGGCTGCGGAATCGAAGGTGGCATCACCGTCTACATTGGCTCGCACCACTTCATGACCATTGACGTAGGCGACGAAGCCGTCGTCAAACCGCAGGTTCAGGGCCATGGATTGAACGACCCCGACACCATCCACATTGAATGGAACTCGCATGTAGAGCGACGTGGAAATCCGACGCATCTGATCTCTCACGTCCGTGTCAATCAACTCCGCCAGGCTCCCTCCATATCCAATTCCGCCCGTGCCTTCCAGCCAGGCCGCGTCGTCAAAATCCGGCTGTTGCCAGCGATTGGCTAGTTCTGATCCATTGTCTTCAGTCGGCACGAAATAACGGTACGAGGCATCTACCGGTGCGACCGTCGTCTCGATTATTTCCTGCGGTAGGCCAAATGCCACATCCGCAAATTGCTGCGGGAACGTGGGACTGAATTGGTGTTCGATCGACGTTCCATCTGGCCGGACCAATGCCAGATACTCGCCGTCACGTGATAACTTGAAATTGGTGTGCAACGCAACGGCAGAAGCACGGTGCTTTCCCGAGGCGAAGACGATTTGCGAATCCTGGGGACGGAGTGTTGTGGCGGGGAATGCCCACTTGCTGAGATTCTCTTGGTCGTCTGTTAGATACCAGCCTTCGAGTTGCGCCTCTGCATCGCCAACGTTGCGCACCTCGATCCAGTCTGATCGATCTCGATCGTCATCGCGCAGACCGGACTCGTTGTCCGCGACGAATTCAGTAATTAGCACTCTCGCGTCCAGCACTCGTCGTGACTCAAGGACTTCCGCCTGGAGTCGTCCGCGCGCTGACCGACGTCGCCCCGTCGCATGAAACATAGCGTCGCTCCCTGGTATAGCACCTGATCGTATTGGTCGCGTCGCCAGGATGCAATCCAAATGTCGGAGCGTAATCGGTGGTTAGCATCGATTTGATGCGATGCGGGCCCCGTTGGGGCAATTTGTTTGGGTGGAACGCGAGCCTCCCCAGGGCATCGTCGCCGCTTAACGCGTCGACTTGCCCTGGGCTTCGCTAGGGCCGACCCGTTGGGCCTTTCAAAGCGTTACGCAATGGCGAGCTCGGGGACGACTTGGTCCATTTCGATTGGCGGATCCACTTCTCGAGCCGTTTCGACTTGCTCCGCACGATGGACCATCAGATAGGATGAAGGAACGAACACGAGGGCGAGTAAAGTCGCGCCCACGACACCGCCCGCAATGGTGATCGCCAACGGCGGCCAGAAACCGCCGCCTTCGATGATCAGCGGTAGAAATCCCGCGATGGTGGTGAAGGTGGTTGCGAATACATGTCGCGACGATCGAATCACCACGTCGCGGATGGCGTGCCGATCGCCCGATCGCGCTTGCTCGTCTTCGCGAAGCGCCGCCAGCACAACGATCGAGTCGTTGATGGCGATACCAATCAGGCCCATCGTGCCAATGATCGCCATGAATCCGAACGGAAATCCAAACAGCCAGAGGGAACCGAACCCCAAACCGCCTGACAAACCTGCCACCACAGCGATGATGCCTGCCAAGCGGAAGGAGCCGAAGGAGAGGACAAGCGTGGCTGCCATCACCACGACCAACACACCAAGCGAAGCGGACAGGTTGCCGACGGCGTCATTCCGCTCGGCGTATTCGCCTCCGAACTCCATGTCGTAGCCCGCCGGCAGTTCAAATTCAGTCGCTAAACGCTCACGGAAATCGGCCAGGACCTTTCCGGGCAGTACGCCGGCTGTGATGTAGCCGCGAACAACATTGACGCGGCGGCCGTTACGTCGGGCGATCACCGCGCGATCCGGGACCAAATCGACTTTGCCGAGTGCGGAGATGGGAATCAGCTGACGCTGGTTGTTAGAGGCCGTGTTCGTCGGCAGCAGATCCAGCGATGCGATCTGGACCAGGTCACCGCGTCCAGAACTGGCCAATCGAACTCGAATCGGCAGCTCCTCGGTCGCCTCCAACAACGAACCGCTTACCGCACCTTCAAGCGTTGTATCCAGCTGGCGAGCGATGGCCGCATGATCCAATCCGGCGAGCCGCGCTTCTTCTTCATCGACGGTGACTTTCAGCTTGGGAAGTGTCTCGGTCAGATCGGCATCCGTATGAACGACATCGGCTGCCGTGGACAGAACGGCTCGAGCTCGGTCGCCAATCTGGGCCAGCCGATCGACATTCGGACCGTAGAGTCGAAGTTCGATGGGAGCGTCGAACGGTGGCCCCTGTTCCAATTGCCGGACCAGCACACGCGCTTTGGGAAAGAGATCATCTAATTCGTTTTGCAGGCTGCGAATCAACGCGACCGTATTGTCAGCCGACTCCAACTGGACGATGCCTTGCGTATAATAGGCGGCATCCTCCTGATCGCTGACCAGGTTGTAGTAGAACGATGGCGCGCTCTTACCCATGAACCAATGCACATCGCGCACTTGGGGGTTGGCGATCATGACTTCGCGAGCTCGCTGTGCCGCTTCGCGTGTTTGCGGCAACGAAGCGTAGGTCGGCAGCTCCAACTCAATCTGGAACATGTCCCGACCCGTGGGTGGAAAGAATTGTTCGATCAATTGCGTGGCCGAGACAAAACCAGCAATCGGCAACGCCATCGCCAACGCTACTCCGAGAATCGGTCGAGCAAAGAGGCGGTCCAAAACCCATGAGTACGCGTTGGTCAGTTGTGAGTTTGCAAAGCCGACTTGCCACCACGGTTGACGTCCGTGCTGCATTCCGGGGCTCGCCGCTTGACGTGAGAGCAATCCGGTCAACGCCGGAATGACCGTCAACGCAAGGAGCAGCGAACTAAACAAGGCGAGGATCACACTCACGGCGATGGTGCCAACGAATTCGCCGACACTGCCCGGCATGAGTGCAATCGGAGCGAATGCCAAAGCGGTGGTCACTGTCGATCCGAGCAAAGGGATCATCAAGTGGCGGACGCTGCGTGTGATTGCCTCCGGCGCTGTCCATCCGTGGTGCAACCGCTCACGAACTTCGTCGACCATCACAATCGCGTTATCGATCAGCAGGCCAAGGGCGATAATCAGACCGGTCACTGACATCTGATGCATTGGAACGCCCAGCAGTTGCATTCCCGCCAGAACCATGAATGAGGCCAAGGGCAGTGCGAGGCTGACGACTAAGGCCGATCGCCATCCCATCATGACAAGCATCACCAGGACGACGGCCATGGCACCGATCGCCAGGTTCTCAAGCAGATTGCTAAGTCGTTGCTCGGTATATTCGCTCTGGTCGAACACGACTTCCAAGCCAATCCCGCGGGGCAGGTTACCGGCGTACTCGGCCACTGCTTCCCGAGCCACATCGGCCCAGTGGTCGACCCGATAATCTGGCTCGACATATGATCCGATGGCTACCGCCGGCTTTCCACCTACGAGGGCGAGGTCCGAAGCCGGTCGGCGGATGCCTTTCTTGACCTCCGCAATGTCGCTGAGCGTGACGAATTGACCATCTTTGCCTAAGTTGATTGGTGTGCGACGAATGCGGCTCAGCGAATCCATCTCACCTTCGACTTCGATCAAGACATCGCCTGCGGTGTCGTTCCGCATGAGGCCGGCCGACACCTTGGAGTCGCTTTGTCCAATCTGACGTGAGACGTCGCTGATGGTCAGGCCCATCGAGGCCAAGCGTGCTGCGTCGACCTCCACCGTGATTTCCTCGTCGGGTTCGCCGAACAACTCAACCTTCTCGGTGCCTTTGATGCTCCGGAGTTCGTCTTCCAAGCCTTCCGCCAAACGTCGCAGCACGGCGTAACTCACCGGGCTGTCGTGTTGCCAGGTCAGCGCCGTGATCAACGCGTAGCCGCGGACTTCGAGGTCTTCCAATTCCGGGTCCAACGCATCCGTCGGCAAATCGGGTTGGACATCATTCAGTTTGTCGCGGATGCGAGACCAGACCTCGTCAACATTCACCACTTCGTCCTTCAATTCGACCTGAATGATCGAGATTCCGGCGCGCGAAGTCGACTCAAGCGTCTTGATCTCCTCGACGTCGAACAGCTCTTCCTCGATCTTTTCGGTGACCAAGGCTTCGACACGCTCGGCATCCGCACCGGGGAAGCGTGCGGTGACAATCGCATCACGCGAGACGAGTTCCGGGTCTTCGAGTCGCGGCAGGCTTTGATAAGCAGAGAGGCCGGCAACGGCGATCAAGGCGATGGTCAGCACTAGCAGGCGACGATTGCGGTAGAACAGATCGTACATCAGAGTAGCTCCTTGCGGCACGAGTATTTACTTTGCGAGACGGACCAACTGACCTGGCACGACGCGATGCGTGCCATCAGCGATAACTTGGTCACGTGGATTCAACGTCCCACGAACCAGGACGCGATCGCTTTCGGTATGCAGCACTTCCAGGTCGCGACGTGCAACGCGAAGGCGTGCAGGTTGATGGGCATTGTGCGAACTGGGTTCTTCTTCAACCACCAGCGCCGTCCACAATCCGCGTTCTCCCTTGGTGAGTGCGGTTGACGGCAACCAAAACCCCTGCGTATTGACGGTCTCCTGCAGTTCGAGCCGGACGACCTGACCGTGGACAACGTGTTGAGCAGCAACAGGTGCCAGCTCAAGGACAACCGTTTGCGTCCTGGTGGCAGGATCGACTTCGGGGAATCGACCGGCCACTCGCGCATCGAAATGCTGGCCATGGATTCGGATCTGCTGCGCTGCGCCTTTCGTCACTTGGCCGATCGCGTGAGTCGGCAAGCCGATCCATGCCTCCAAGGCCTGATCTTCGACAAGTCGGAACACGGGTTGTCCCGCCTCGACCACAATTCCGTCGTCGGCCAAACGACGCGCGATCGTTCCGTCAAACGGTGCGGTTAACTTGCTCTTCCGCAGATCGACGTCGATGTTGGCGATAGCCGCGTCAAGCTCTGCAACCACAGCCTCCTGTGCCGCGATCTGTTCCTTCCGGGTGCCGTTGACCAACTCTGCAAGATCGTGTTGCGCTTCATCGAGTTGTGCTTCACGGCCTTTCAAACCAAACAAGTACTGCTCGTATTTGCCCTGAGATGTTGCGTTCGAGGTGAGCAACTGCTCATGGCGAGCTGTCTGCAACTTCATCAGCTCAACCTGCGCGCGTAAGCTTTCAACCCGGGCACGGGCCGCAGCGATGTCTTCGGCACGCGGGCCATTAACCATTTCGGCAAGCTGAGCAGCGGCCTGCGCGCGGCGGGCAACAACCTTTTGGCGGTTCGTCTCCAGATGCTCGACGTCCAGCTGAGCGAGCGTCGCGCCGGCTTTGACCGCATCGCCTT
>CAJHYQ010000395.1_pt1 | contig 10359 bp, 9 predicted proteins | sample 9198721 | NCBI WGS metagenome assembly CAJHYQ01 (sample SAMEA7708357, study PRJEB35096) | sediment metagenome | biome: marine neritic benthic zone biome [ENVO:01000025]; feature: sediment [ENVO:00002007]; material: shallow marine sediment [ENVO:03000034] sea grass bed [ENVO_01000059] ... | reverse complement strand
GCAGAGTCGTCGCCCTCGCTGACGCTTCGCACTTAGTAGATCACGGAGTTTCTTAAGTAAATCGGCACTGAATGCACAAAAGCGCACTTTCAAAACTTACGCTTCGGGTTAGTTAGTGGTTGAATCATGTAATGAGATGACAACGCGAGATGAATGCAACGTCAAACTGCCACCGCGAAGAAAAGCCCCGTAAACGGGGCCTGATGTCGGATGATCACAACTCCTAAGACCGAAATCGATCTCAGCGCAATACCGCGAATCGTCGACGCGGTTGGCCGCTCGCCCGACAAAGTGATCCCCATCCTGCAGGCGCTGCAGGAAGAGTATCGCTACCTGCCACAGGAAGCGCTACAGCGGGTATGCGAGTTGACTGACATTACCCCCGCATCGATCACGGGGGTCTCATCATTTTACGATCACTTCCGACATCAGCCCGTCGGACGCCACATGATCAGCGTTTGTATGGGGACCGCCTGTCACGTCAAAGGTGCTGGTCTGGTCGATGATGCGATCCGGCATCGCCTGGAACTTGCTGCCGGTCAGGACACAGACACCGCGGGTGAATTCACGGTTCAAAAAGTCGCTTGCCTGGGGTGTTGTACTTTGGGGCCGGTGGTCCAAATCGACGATGCGACGTTTGGCCATGTGACCGCTCAGACAGCCCCGAGAGTGCTGCGGGACTTTGATCAAGCCGCATCGGTCAAGCGGCCGGCAGTGCACCGGCCTATTTCACAGCCTAGCGGTGCCGGCACGACGGAAGTTCGGATTGGCCTGGGTTCGTGTTGCCTCGCATTGGGTAGTGACAAGGTTCACGATGCCTTGTGCGACGTGCTGGATGCGACGGGTGGAGCCGGCTACGTGAAGCAAGTTGGCTGCACAGGGATCTGTCACAAAACACCCTTGGTCGAGTTGATCGCTCCTGACGGAACGTCCCAGGTGTACACCAACGTCGAGCCCAAGATGGCCCGTCAGATTGTGCTGAAGCATTTCAAGCCGAAGGGATGGGTGCGTTCGCTCCGCTATGCTTTTTCCAGATTCGTGGATCGCTTCCAATCCGATGAGGACCATGAGGTACTCGAAAAGCACAGCGACGCCCGCGACGGGGCGATGTGTTCTTTCATTGGACCTCAGAAGCACCTGACCATGGACCTGCTGGATGTCGTGGATCCGCTGGACTTTGACGAGTACAAACGTCACGACGGGTTTGTGGCGTTGCAGAAATGTCTGACCGACCTGGAACCGGAGCAGATTCTTGACGAAGTCGAGGTCAGTGGCCTCCGCGGTCGCGGGGGCGCAGGTTTTCCAACGCACCGAAAGTGGCGGACGGTGCGCGCTCAGAAGGATCCAACCAAGTACGTCATCTGCAACGGTGACGAAGGCGACCCCGGCGCGTTCATGGATCGGATGCTGCTTGAATCGATACCGTATCGAGTGATCGAAGGGATGGCGATCGCCGCCTATGCACTCGGCGCGCACCAGGCCATTTTCTACATCCGGGCCGAGTATCCATTGGCAGTGAAACGAGTCCGCGAGGCGATCAAGATCTGCGAGCAACGAGGGGTGCTGGGCGATACGGTCATGGGACGCGAATTTCCCTTGAAGATGGAAGTGCGTGAAGGGGCCGGGGCATTCATCTGCGGCGAGGAAACCGCGCTGATTCACTCGCTCGAAGGACATCGGGGTAATCCGCGCCTGCGTCCGCCGTTCCCAGCCGAATGCGGGTTGTGGGAAAAACCCACGCTGATTAATAACGTCGAGACGTTCTCGACGATTCCCTGGATTCTGCAGCATGGTGGCAAGGAACTTGCCAAGTTGGGTACCGAGACCAGTAAAGGAACCAAAGTGTTCGCCCTGGCGGGAAAGGTACGCAACGGAGGATTGATCGAAGTGCCGATGGGAGTCACGATCCGCCAGATCGTCGAGGAGATCGGCGGCGGCGTGGCGCCCGGGCGATCGTTCAAGGCCGTGCAGATCGGTGGTCCGTCAGGCGGCTGTGTTCCGGCCGAATTAGTCGACACCCGAATCGACTACGAGTCACTGGCTGCTGTGGGGGCGATCATGGGTAGCGGTGGATTGGTCGTGCTGGATGACAAAGATTGCATGGTGGATATCGCGCGCTACTTCTTGAGGTTCACCCAGGACCAGTCGTGCGGCAAATGTACGATGTGCCGTGTCGGAACGAAACGAATGCTCGACATTCTTGATCGACTGTGCACCGGCAAAGGCAAGCGAGACGATCTGCAACAGCTTGAAGAGTTATCCAAAATGGTGGGTGCCGGCAGCATCTGTGGTCTGGGAAAGACCGCGCCCAACCCGGTGCTCTCGACGCTGCAGTATTTTCGCGAAGAATACGAAGCGCACATTGCCGGAACCTGTCCGGCTGGGAAATGCCTCGAACTGATCAACTATCGAATCAACGATCAGTGCATCGGATGCACGCTGTGTGCGCAGAACTGCCCGGTGGATGCCATTCCGATGACACCGTATCAGAGACATACGATTGACATGGACCTGTGCACGCGATGCGACACGTGTTATCAGGTCTGCCCGGAGGACGCCGTGTTTGTCGATTCCGAAGGAAAACCCAAGCCAAAGCAGGCCACAATGGCCGCGAGATAAAGGGTCGCACGACCTGGGGATCCTCATGTTCCTCGAAAGTCGTACAACGTGTGAACAACTCATGATCAAAATCAAGATCGACAACCGCGAAGCAGATGTCCCGCCTGGATCGAACATCATCGATGCGGCCGAAGCGTTGGGAATCGAGATTCCTTCGCTGTGTTACCTCAAGGGATATGACCCCTCGACGTCTTGTCAGGTGTGCACCGTCAAAGATCGTCAGACCGGGCGACTGGTTCCCGCCTGTGGAACCAAAGTGACCGACGGGATGGAGATTGATTGCGACACGGAAGAAGTGTTCAACGTCCGCCGCACGGCTTTGGAGCTGTTATTGAGTGAGCATGTCGGCGACTGCCGCGCGCCGTGCGATTTCGCCTGCCCGGCGCACATGGACATTCCACTAATGCTGCAGCAGATCAGCGACGAAGAACTGCAAAACGCGATCGTCACGGTGAAAGAAGACATCGCTCTGCCGGCTGTGCTTGGTCGTGTTTGTCCCAAGCCTTGCGAAAAAGGCTGTCGGCGGAAAGCGGCCGACGATCCGGTCGCGATTTGTGACTTGAAGCGTTACGTGGCGGACGTCGATCTGGCTTCGGCCGATCCCTATCTGCCGCCGTGCAAGCCAGACAGCGGCAGCCATGTGGCCGTCGTCGGTTCTGGACCGGCAGGGTTGGCGGGCGCCTACTACTTGCGACGAGCGGGTCACGCCTGCACCTTGATCGAGAAGGAAGAAGTTCTTGGCGGACGTCTGCGGACTGAAGCAAGCGAGGACGATCTTCCGCGTGAAGTACTGGACGCCGAAATCCAGCAGATCGTGCGCCTGGGCGTTGAACTTCGGATGCAAACCATCGTGACGACCCAAGGGGAACTCGATTCACTTTGTGAGGAGTTCGATGCGGTGCTGCTGGCGATCGGCAAGACAACACCCGAAGCGGTTGAACAACTGGGGCTGAAAGCTGCCCGCAAAGGGGTCCATGTCGAAAGCGAAACCTATGCGACCAACCGTCGCGGCGTGTTCGCCGTGGGCAACGCACTGCGTGGCAAGGGCATGGTGGTGCGCAGCGCGGCCGACGGCAAGGAGGCCGCCGCGATCATGGATCAGTTCCTGAGCGGCAAGCAGGACCTGAGTCCGGGTCCGCAGTTCTCTTCTCGCATCGGCCGTCTTGAATCGGCAGAGCTTCACGAGTTCCTGGCAGCATCTGCCACGATCGATCGTGAAGTGCCTGACTGCGGTGAGGACTATGATCAACCCGCCGCCGCCGAACAGTCGGTTCGCTGTTTCGGTTGCACGTGTCTTGCGCACAACAACTGTAAGCTCGAATACTGGTCGGCGTTCTACGGGGCCAATCCCAACCGCTTTCCGCGAGAGCGCCGCGCCTGCGAGGTGATCGGACGTGAATCGTCGGTCTTCTTCGAGCCAGGCAAGTGCATCAAGTGTGAATTGTGCATCAAGATCGCTGAGAAGGCGGGCGAGCCACTTGGCTTGGCCTTCGTGGGCCGAGGCTTCGATGTGCAATTGAGTGTTCCTTTCGACGGCGACCTGGACGCCGCCTTATCCAAGGTGGCCAGCCAGTGCGTGGCCGCATGCCCCACGGCAGCGTTGTCGTTTAGCGACCAACGTCGTCCACCCGTCCTGGTACAGCTCGACGCGGCCGAGCCTCAAGAACCGGAGTAGGGAAGACCCATCGCGCTCACTAGCCCGCAGCGTCAGCAAGGGGTTCTTGTAAGGTCGTGAGTGCGACGTTGACGCTGAGATATCAGATGGGGTCGCTTTCTCACAAGGCTTGCGCCACAAACGTTGTCGTACCCATTGGCAAGGCGATGCGATCGAGCGGGTTCGCAGCCGTCCGCACAACCCCTCGCTGACGCGTCGGGCTAGTGATTCATTCGTCGGCATGCATTGATGGGAACCCGTTGAGGCCAGACACCGGCTAGTCGACCCTTGTCTCACGCCGCCTGTCCCATCGCGCTCACTAGCCCGCAGCGTCAGCGAGGGCGACGACTCTGCACAAGCGTTAGCCGCTGTCCCTCGCTGACGCTTCGCACTTAGTTATTGGCGAAAAGCGCAACTTCAAAACTAACGCGTCGGGCTAGTGATTCATTCGTCGGCATGTATAGGCTCAGTCGGATGGCGGCTTCTTCACAGCGCGGAACGCGAAATATGACGGCGCCCAGGTCTTCTTGGTCGATTTGATTCGCCCGTTGTAGCAAACCCGATATGCATGGTCCTCGTCAGTCTCATCCGCCGTCCACCAATAGATCACATTCGAATGAACGTTCCAGAGTGGGGTTTCTTTGTCGGGTTTGACTCGGTAACTGGGGAATTCTGATTCGCCGTCCCAGCGGCCACCGCAGTGTTTGCCGTGCCGATGCATCGAGCGCACAGCCTCGTCGACGGTGGGAAGTCGCCAAATGTCTTGCGGCTCGTCGGCCAGAGTGAGGCCGTCTTCGGTTAAGTATCGGCACCGCCGAACGGCTTCCTCCCACTCGATCCCTTCACGCGGCCAACCGGGACCCTCCGGCGCCCAGACGAGTTTCACGCCGTTTCCTTCTACTAACCGGGCACCAAAATCGCCGTCATTCGTACGGCCGACAATGAGGATCCGCCAAACCGGCTCCGCCCCGAAGACAATGAGTGCGGTCAGCGTAACGCCGGTCAAAACAACCAACGCCCACTTACGGGGTTCCGGCCGCCCAAACCAGTAGGCAATCGCGATGACGACCAGCGGTCCGGCAATCGATGTCACGTTCACTTGAGTGAAGCCGAGAAACCAGATGGCCAGAACGGCCAGCCCGATATGAAGGATGCCTCCGACCCGGTGCCAGGTGATTGACACCGCCCCCAGCGCCAAGAAGATCAGCATCGGACTGAGGTATTGAACGAACATCAGCCCTAGATTTGGCCAAATCGACTCGAAATACCACCCCTCGTGAAAGTTCTCGATGATGCCCCAAAACGCCCAAAAGGATGCAACTGCGGTCGAAAGAACGACCGCGATCCAGCCGGCAATGCGAGCGGCCTTTGCAGGCGAACGAGAATCCATGGCAACACTCTTCATAACGATCGCAACGTGGTCGGTTAGCTCAAGATCTGTTCAAGTTCGCGCTTCGATGGAATTCTGCCTTGGACTTTTACTTTCCCGTCAATGACGAGCGCTGGCATCATGTACACTCCCGACTCCGCCATCTTGGCAACGTCTTCGACTTTTTCGACGCAGGCGTCAACGCCCAGTGCCTCGATGGCTTCTTCGGTCGCGAGCCGCAGCAGGGCGCAACTGCGACAGCCCGCCCCAACAATCTCTACGCGTTTCATGACATCCTCGATGCGGTCAGTGGTGCACCCGGGCAGCGGGTCACCGGCTGCAGCGATATTACCCTTACGATCAAAGTTGAAGCAATTTCCGGGCCAATTCGACAAGTAAATCGCGAGCGATTGAGAAACGTGGTCGCCGGTGGGTAAACTGAAGACATAGTAGGGTCGCGACCGACAGGCTTTCACGAATCCGGCTGCCAGCGCTTCGCGCGCATCGATCAACTCGGATTCGTGGGATTTCCCGAGCCTAAGGAGTTCTTTCTCCGTGACGATTCTTCAGATCGCTGCTCAACACGACTCGGACTCACGACGTCGTTTACTTCCTATTCGGCGGACAAGGCTCACCTTGAGTACATGCGCTAACGATGCCTGAACCAAAAGGCAGCTCAAGTATCGTTTCCGACGATTTACTTGAACTACTGTCAAATCACGAGCACATTCTCATCGTCATGCACGATAACCCGGACCCCGACGCGATTGCGTCCGCCTGGGCACTGCAGACGTTGATCGAAGAGAGACTGCAGCAGCCGTCACGGCTTATTGCAGGTGGGTCAATTGTGCGCGCCGAGAACCGGCATCTGGTTGATCTATTGCGCGTGCCCGTTCAGTTGGTGGTGGGCATCGACCGACGCCAACAGCCAGCCGCGATCTTGGTTGACTGCGGTTCCCGCAGCACCAACCATCTGCTTACAGCCTCTGGCATTAGCCCTGTGGCGATCATCGATCACCACAATGACAGCTGTAGTGGCGAGAGACCCCCGTTTCTTGATCTGCGCCCCGACGTGGCTGCAACCGCCAGTATCGCGACAAGCTACCTTCGCGAACAGCAGGTCGAGCCCGGACCGAAGCTTGCTACCGCACTGCTGTACGCGCTGCGCACCGAAACGCGGGGCAGCGAAACTTCGTTTACCAGTCTCGACAGCGAAGTGATCGTCTGGCTGACCGAACGCTGCGACCCGGGACTGTTGGCTGAAATCGAGAACGCACCGCTCTCGCTTGAGTGGTACTCTGATCTCGTGTTAGCCATGCAATGCACAACACTCTTGGGTGACGTGGCGTTATGCTTCTTGCCGCGAGCGGCAGGTCCAGAAATCGTCGGTGAAGTCGCGGACCTCTTGATCCGTTGCGATGGAATCCGCCGCGTCTTGTGTGCTGCAGCTGTCGCCGAGGATCTTCTGATTTCAGTTCGGACCACCAAAGATGCCGAGGACGCTTGCTCGCTGGTTGTTGAGACGATTGGCGAACTCGGCGGGGGTGGCGGGCACGGCTGCCGCGCTGGCGGCAAGATTCCGAACGTTCTGCGTGATGGGAGGCTTCCAGACTCGATTGAGCAGGAAATCCGCGCACGATGGTTACGGGCGTGCGGGGCCGCCGATCGTCCCTCGAGGCAACTTGTCTCGTGGCGCGATATTGTCGAGCATATCTAGAGCGAGTCGCTCTGACACATGCGCGCGCGGCGGTGTGTTTTTGCGGGAAATCCGACGTAGCAACTTGCAAACCAGTCCAACTCTTGAGACTCAGCGAGTTCGCACAGTCGGACGAGCCTGCCCTAATGACAGCAGCGTCCCCCTCCAAACAAGCCATGCGTGGCCCATTCTGGCGCTTGGATAATTGGAGAGACATACACGCGGAAGTTCCACTCAGGATCGAATTGCCGACTAGGACTTTCGTGACTGGCGAAGTACTGTAGCTCAGCACCCCAGCGGATAGGCATCTTGCTCTTGGTCATCGTCATCGTATCGAAACCAATGCCCACCGGCATCGTTACCTTGTCGGTAACCTGGTCCCATTGCATGTTGGGGGCGAATCCGACGGAAAACATCGGGTTAAGGCGATAGCGAAAGATGTACTGCACATCCATCAGACTCACGCGGGAGCGGTCACTGCGATTATCGATGCTGAAGTACTGTTGGACGATGGCCCCGGTAATGATCGTGTCGCCTAAGTACACACTCACGACCGAGGGCCCAAACGAGGTTCGGCCAGTGCCCAGATCTTGTTGCTTCGTTGCAGCAGGAAACATCCAGTTCCATCCGACTCCGAATGTCAACTTGGAATCGGATGGCGTGTTGGAAAGCCATTGAATTAAAGCAATATCTCCCAATCCCGCTTGCGTGCTGAATGGATCGCTGGGTGGCAAAACCGGGTCTTGGCCACCACCGGGTCGGAAATTGAAATTGCTCGGCGTCTCGAAGGCATTGAACGTAAACACCGGACGGTTAATCAGCTTCCACCTATCCGTCAGTTGGATGGGCATCACCGGCTGAAACACCGTGGTGTTGAAAATCCGCTTGCCGTCACCGGGCCCCTCGAGCAGCTTCATGTCGTTCTGCAGCCACAACATCCAAAGACCACCGACGGGATTCTGGGACTGGGTGGCGACGTCACCCGCATCTCCGCCCATGCCACCTTCCGGTTGGTAGGCGTTGTTGATGATGTCGTTAGCAAACATGAAATGGTCGCCGTGATCTTCAATGTTGTAGTCTGCAAGGTTTCCCTCCAGCCGCGCCAGCTCTGCTTGGGTCTGCTCAAACGTTTCCAAGAGGTTGCGATAACCGGCATACTCCATCAACTCGGAATTGCTCCGATAGTCGACTTGAACCACGTCCGGAGACTGGCCGCGAACGACTGCGTCGAACGACACACGCTGGGGAGCGGACCAGTCCCCAGTCGGACTGTGCGGTTGCTGGCCAAAGACGAGAGAACAACTTGCCGCGGTCACGAATAATGCAGCGAGATAAGAGCGGGACATCCGTATCCTCCGATTTTGATTTCGAGCGACCTTAAGCTACGTCGCTCCGCTTGCCAGCTGACCACGGCAAGTGATGGCATTCCTTACCTATGTATACGTATCGTCACGACAACCCGCATGCCTTGCCGTCTTGCCTCGGGATGGGAATGTCCCGAATTACCGCTACATTCCACAGGAAGTTACGCACCGTGTGCACTCTGATGCCCCCTTCCCAGCGCATCGATGTGATCAGCAATCGCCCCAACGGCGCAGCGCTCAGCCTCAAACCGAACGAGTCACTTCTTCCCAGCGGATCCAACTTGAGATCGCCGTAGATTCCGGCCATCGTCGATCGCGCTTCATCAACATTCTCTGAGCTCAAGATGTTGAACTTCGACAATGGTTGCATTGACTTCGCCATATCCGATCGTGAGCTCGATTTTTCCTGGAATAGGCGCTTAGACAGGTGGAATAGCTGGACAGTGATTGTTACAAGCCCGAGGTCTTGCTTGCCGACAGCATACCGTAACTGCATACCCTTGTGCATAATGGAGTTGTGCCGAAGAAACTCCGGTAGCGATAGCTTCATCTCAGTTCGATTAAAGAAGGTGGTCGTCAATGACTCGAATCAAACAAGCGGGCCCGTCCGTGCTGGCGGTCGCACTCATTGCCGGTTTTATCGGCTACATCCTGGGCTGCACGAAGTCTCAACGAGAAAGTGATTCGCAGGCGAAGGCGGCTCCGCAAAACGCAGCAAAGAACGAATCGAGCGTACAGCCGGAAGCAGAAGAGCCAAGTAAAACGGCTGCCTCGCCCGTCAAGGCGATCCCTGACCGAGAAATGTACTACCCGGGTACGGAAGACCTTGCACCCAACGAAATGCGGGTGACCGCGTGCGGGACTGGAATGCCGAACGCTCGACCCAAACAGGCAGCGGCTTGCTGGCTTGTGGAGTTGGGCAATGGCGACAAGTTCCTGTTTGACATCGGAACGGGGTCCGCCGAACGAATTGCGGCGATGCAGATCCCCTACAACTACCTGAACAAGGTGTTCATCGGTCACTTGCACTCCGACCACTTCGGCGACCTGGACGCGCTCTATTGCGGCGGCATCGTGGCGAATCGCGTCGTGCCGCCGCAGTAGAGCGCGTCGAGGTCGCCAAAGTGGTCGGAGTGCAAGTGACCGATGAACACCTTGTTCAGATAGTTGTAGGGGATCTGCATCGCCGCAATTCGTTCGGCCGATCCCGTTCCGATGTCGAACAGGAACTTGTCGCCGTTGCCCAATTCCACGAGCCAGCACGCCGCGGCCTGCTTGGGCCGAGCGTTCGGCATGCCTGTTCCGCAAGCGGTGACCCGCATTTCGTCCGGCGCAAGATCTTCGCTGCCCGGATAGTAAACGTCCCGGTCAGGGGTCGCCGTGACGGGCGACGCGGCGGGAGCATTTGACTCTTCCGCACTTGGCTGAACGTCCGCCTTGAGCTCCGTCTGATCTTGCTGAGCCGCCTTTGCCAGCGAGTCGCTTTCTCGTTGCGACCGCGTGCAGCCGAGGATGTAGCCAATGATGCCGGCAATGAAGGCAACCGTCAGCACCGGCGGCCCCACCTGTTTGATGCGAGTCATGGACGTCCACCTTCTTTGCTCGAACGGAGAAGAAGTCATCGATATCGGAGTTTGCGCGACGAACCTTTCATTAT
>CAJHYQ010000460.1_pt1 | contig 10366 bp, 6 predicted proteins | sample 9198721 | NCBI WGS metagenome assembly CAJHYQ01 (sample SAMEA7708357, study PRJEB35096) | sediment metagenome | biome: marine neritic benthic zone biome [ENVO:01000025]; feature: sediment [ENVO:00002007]; material: shallow marine sediment [ENVO:03000034] sea grass bed [ENVO_01000059] ... | reverse complement strand
CGGACCAGTGATACGAATTGGCCGGGTATTTCGGGATTGCCAAAGATCTCGCCTGTCTCTGTGTCCAGTTCCAATCCGGGCGGCAATGGAGTGTTGACCATCCCCTCGAATTCGACAGGCTCTTCAACAAGCTCGAAGATGAAAGACTCGGTGCCCGGCAGCAGATTCGGATCAAACGGACCGCTGGAATAGAATTCGCCCACCTGCATCTCATCAAAGAAGTCAAGATGCGGAGGATAAACCACGAAATGACGCCAGTGTTCGGTGACTGGAATGAGCTCGTCTCCGTTTATCTGATAGACTCGGACAAGCGGCCAGTAGTCGTCCGGTACCTCGGGAACACCGCTAATTTCGCCCGTTGTCGGATCTAGTTCCATTCCAATTGGCAACGAAGTACTGGTCATTCCATCGACAACGACGTCGGGGACGTCTTCGAAGAAGTAAGGTCCCGTACCCGGTAATTGGTCAAAGTCTATTGGGCCAGTCGTGAAGAATTCGTCGCGAGGGATGTGCAGTTCGGGAAACTCGAAATGCCGTGCGACCATCGGGTAGTCTTCTACTTCGCCCCATAGTGCGCCGCCGGATGCCTTGCCGAGCACGCGGCCGTCCTCGGTGGCGTGATGTACGACGTTATCGTTCTTCGTGAGGTTCTCGCCGTAATCAAGTCGGAATCGCCACCAAAAGATCTCCTCGGTGGAAACATGCAATGGGACGAACACGGGGCAAGAGATATGGCGCGTTACCTGGCCAGCCACGTCGTCGAATCGTTCGCCCGGCGGTGTTCGGACGCCGTTGGCATCTTGATCTGGGAATGATTCGCCGAGGTTATACTTGCCATCTGTTCCCCAGTCTTCGGGGTCAAGAGGCCCACTGATGACCCGTTCGCTGTCCTCCCAAATCCCGTTTGCATTCCAATCGGCCCAAACATTGAGGTAAAGACGTCGTTGGGCGTCCCAGGCAGCGTAGCGACCCCGATCGCGATGCTGTGCCGGAGTATCGGTGACGTCAGCAATCGGTCCCGGCAGGCAATTGGGCTTCAACGTGGCGACTCCGGCCGAGTCTTCGCCGCCTGGTCCACGATTCGTGAAGCCGAAAGAATCGACTCTCGCTGAGACATCGATCTCAATACCAATCGTCTGCCCTGGAAACACAAAACCTGGCACCACCGCGCCGTCCTCTTTCTTATCGCGATCGAAGCCGATACAACCCGCGTCGAGGTTGGGAGTACGATCTTCTTCCGCAAGGGTCGTGTCGCAACCGTCGACTTCTCGCGTGGCGGAGGCGTAGACTCCGGTATTGGGACGCTCAAAGGGTCCAAGCCACTCGCGGTTGAAGTCCAGGTGACGACCGCCATTAGGAATCTTCCTAGTCGGGTACTGGTTGAGGCCCGTAAACGGATCCGGTGCATCGCCAAAGTCGGTGCCAATCAAGTAGTCTTCCACTTCGCCAAACCTAGCCGGTCCCCTTGTCAGGTTGAGACCGTTATCTGCGAGAAACCTCGGCTTGGGATCATTGCGTCCAACGTCCTCGCCGTAGTCGAGTCGAAAGCGAGCCCAGAGTTTACCGGTGCCGATGTTCGCACCAACTGTGAAACGTGCCTCGTAAGTAGCACATCTGCCATCAACCGCCGTTGAGAATTGTGTGACTGTGGTGGTTCCGGCACGCAGACCAAGCGGAGTCCAGCTGCTGGCGTCTTTGGGCGCCAGCTTCAGACCGTCAATGATATGCTCGCCGTTTGCTTCTTCCCAACCGTTCACGGTATTCCAGTCAATCCATGCATTGACGTAGATTTGCTCGTCCACGTCCGCAGGGTCGTAGCGCATGGCGCGGTCTTCATCACCAACACAGACCGTAAACTGAACTTTGCCCTCCTGACCCGGCTTGTACGTTAGCGGGAAGAATAGGACGCCGTCGTCGCCGCTGTCGAGATCCCAACTCTTCAAGTCGTCGTGAAGGTTGGGCGTAGCGTCCATATCAACAGGATCGACCGCGTCGTGTTCCTCGCTGACTGAATCATCGTGCCCCCTTAGCGAACGTCCGAACCATTCGTGGTCCGTGTCCTGATGTCGAGCACCATTGTCACTTCGCTTGTTGGATATTTTGGATCGGCATCGCCCCAGTCGGACGTGCAACCGTCAATCCGAACAGCTCCAGTTGTGGGACATGAAATGTGAAACACGAAATCATCAAACTCGCGCACGCGTTGTTTGATTGCGTCGTTGGCTGAGCCAGACGCCTTTCGCATTTCGCCGATGTCGAGTGGAACGCTCAAGACCACGTCGCCACCTTCCCCGGTGGTGTCAGGAGTCTTTCCTTTCTTCACGGCAAGCAAATGTGTCTTATCGGTCAGTTGGTCTTTCTTGATGCTAAATCTACTCAAGAACCATTGTTCAACGTTGGTAGCGGTCAGTTCCGTTCCGCTGAATGGCAGCGAGGGAAGAATTCTGTTTCCCGGATTCCTTCTGTGAGTCTGGGTGCTCAAGTAGTTCACGACATCTGCGTCGTCAACACCAGTGACGTCCGGCCGACTTTGGTCGACGTCCTGCACCTTCGCATACGAACCGTCTTGCTTCCTGAACCATAAGACAGAGTTCTGTACGTCCGATCGAACTTCGAATCCGTACCACGTCGTATCCGCTTCGTTCTTGAGTGCCAAACTCTTGAAGAAGTTGTCGTTGTTATTAGCGCCTCCGATGGCCATTCTGCCCTCGGAAGATAGTCCGCCATTCGCCGCCGATAGTACAGCCTTCCAGAAATTGACCCGTCCGTGTCCTGAATTGTTATCGCGGCCGGCCGCCGCAATGTCATCTGCGGTTGCTTCGATGAGCTCGGCGACTTTGATGATATTCGCTGCCCGTTGAAGTGTTGGGTCAACCAACATCAGTTCGGCCGCGATGCCAGCGACGAGAGGTGTAGCGAACGACGTACCGCCTACGGTGACTAAATTGCCTATCCTGCCAACAGAAAGGAATTGGCCCGGCGCGACCACTGAGATTTCCTCGCCGGGATTCGATGTCGGTCTCCTTCTTTCAAGAACGTTTGGTGTTAGTAGCCTGTCGGATTCGCCGATGACCATGACATTTTTTCTAAACGCGTTAGCTCCGGCCAGATCTGCGCGCGAGGTGTTGTGATTGTGAGCAATACGACCGCTATCCGCATTCGCGACGTCTCCTCCGGCTGCTCCTTCGTTCCAAGCGGCTGCAACGATTAGCTTGCCCGCGTCTGAGATCGCCCGATAACGCATGTTGAGATTTCGACGCACTGGCGCAGCCGGCGTTCGATTTGATGAGTACGAACGCTCGATAAGATGGATTCTCGTGTTTGCGTCGTTTGCTGAGATTTCGAGTTGTCTGTAGTAGGCCATTGTCGACAGAGGAAACCGGACAATGCGTATTTGGGCATCCTTGCCCGTGCCTAACTGTATATGCGTTACACTTCGATCCGCATTGGCGATTTGGTTACCCACTCCGTCTCCCGCCAACGTTGCCATGACGGCCGTGTCGTGTCCGTTACCGGCTGCCACGTCGGCGACATTACGGATATCCCCCACGTTTGGATTCCCAGCGTCCGATGGAATCGCAGTAGCTACTCGCACACCAAAAAATGGGAATATATTTCTTTCGGTTACCTGAGTCGCCTGAAACATGCGATTGCCGCGTACGAAGTACGCATTAGGGTCATTCGCGGCAGCGCCGCTGAAATTGTTTCCATTTCCGACTCCGGACCCTGGCATCAATACGCGAACGGTCGCGGCTTGATCGCGAGTAAGGTCAATGAGACGATGAGCGGGGAAGGTTTGCATGACAAAATGCTGATGGTGATTCCTTCGACCGGCAACGCTAAACGCTCCGCCGACCTGCAAGTCAGAGTCAAACGCCTTGGGATATGTTTCTCCTGCAATCGTCGGATCTTCAGTTACTTGATCGAGATGCGCATCATCGGCATCGACTCCAATCGCCGCGTCCAGTTCGGCGATCCGCGCCAAGAGGGCACTTCCCCCCAGATGATCCGTCTCTCGTACTTGCACGGCTCCCAAGTCTCGGCTGATACCTTGCGGCCGAACCGTCTCGTTGAATAGGAAGTCAGAGATAGCAGCATCGGTAGTCGCCGGATCAAAGTTCAAGATGATGTGGTTGGTCATCATCTCGTTTTCAGGTTCACCGGGGATGGGTTCGACACCGTCATTGGGACCAACGACTGTTTCATCGAAGGCATCGTAGTTCAGCAGGAATGCATGGCATGTGCCGAGCCCTGGATCCGAGAATCGAATTCGATTTTCGCCAAAATAGAAGATGCGCACCGCGGAGGAATCGTCGGGCAATGATCGAAACAGATCTTGGTTGGGACCGGGCAACGTTCCGATTGGAACCATCTCAGGCACTTCGGCCGTCGCGGAGGCACCAGCAACCGTGAACAGGTTCGTGATCGTCAACTCGTCCGCAGTCAAATCGTCTCCGTCGTCCACAATGACCGCGAAGTTCGGATCGATCTGCGATTGTGCGTTGATGCGGATCCGCGGAGCCAGTGTCCGGAAAATTCCGAAATCGGCGCGCCGCGAAGCGCCGGCCGTTGGATCGTCGATATCGATCATGACGGTCGAGTTCGAGCAAGCCGTATCCACCATCGGCGACACGAGACCGACCGCATCCAGAAAGCCAGTTGCACTGTCACGCGCGACGCCAAAGTCGAACGCATCAACCCTCCTGTCGCGATTGAAGTCGGCTGGATCGTCGATTTCAGCGGGACTCAAGAATCCATGGGGATTGTCTCGCACAAATCCAGTGTCGAATGCATTCACAAACGCGTTGCCGGCGTCGTTTCCCGTTTCGCCGATGGCGTTTCCCCAGTAGTGAATATCCGGAGCAACGAGTCCCGTATTGGATGTCGCTTGAACCGTCACCTCCAACCATTCGTTTTCGATGACATTGTCCGGCCAAATAATCGTGACTCGGTCCGAAGCGTTCACTCCTTCGCCTTGCCTGACCCACACGCTTGACGGGGGCGGTGCGGTGGTCCAAGCCGTGGGGTTGTTATCGTTTCCCACCGCAAAGGCAAAATCTGTTGCGTTAAGACTGCCAGCGTTCGCCACGTCAGCGATATCCAGCATGACTCCGTTGATACCGCGTTGGTAGCTCGTGTAATTCGCGAAACTCGCGGCGCTGCCGGGCAGAAGCGGAGTCTTGTCAGTGGCGATGGCGCTGTCATCTAAATCCGTTGCTGTTGGATCGTTGCCGTCGTAGCTCGAATTGTTGTAGAAGATGAACCGCCCGATCACATCTGCTGCGAGCAACACCCTCGGCTCAAGTGGTTCCACCGTTAGGCGCCGGCGCCGACCTCGTCCCAAGGACTGTGTTTTGTGATCCGACGCGCAGCCGGAAAGAAGAGACCGGATACCAAGCATGATCGACCTCCCCAGGTAATCAATCTGCTAAAGTTGGCCGTTGCCAAAGAGAGTGACGGCCTACTGACGAATTCCACCAAGATGGCAGAAGCTCTTCTCTCTTCGCCTCACGCTCTGTTGCGGCGCGTCCAAGTCAGAAACAGCACTCCGGCAAGCAGCATAACTACAGAACTAGGTTCTGGAACAACCGTGATGGAGCCGTCCAGAAGTGTCGTTGCTACGCTGCTTCCCATATTCTGAAAGGCGGTACCTGCGCCAATGTTTGAGTTACTTAGTAGCACCGGAAAGGATTGACCGGCAGCAGTCGTGAAGCCTGTCAAATCCACGGTCAACGTGAAGAGTGTTCCGTCGGCAAGGACCGTCTCGCCCGCTGCATTCAGTGAAACTTGCGGGTCGACGACTTGAGACCTGGGGGCTACGCTGCCGAAGAATGAAGTAAAGCCCGAATTTGCCGTCTCCCAGATCGAACCCCCGTAGCTGATGCTTGTTACCATCGGACCACGGGGATGGCCGAGCAGCGCTCCCCCATCGTCTAGCTGAGCGTATCCAACCATGTCGGTAACGACGTCGGATGAGGTGTTGGTGATAACTACCGGCAAATCAACTGTGGTTGTGCCGACGGCAACCTGATGGTCACCCGCATTGACGACCACCTCTCCCCGTACCGCGGTCGACGTCAAGCACACAACGGCTAGTGTAGCGATGGCTTTTGCGCTTTGATGATGGGTCATTAGCGTACTCCGGTCATCTTCCATCGCGGACGTTCACATGTATAACCCAACTTATATAGTGCGAAATCCGCGGCAGCAAGAAAAAACTCGCGTGGCACATCGCTTTCAACTTCTGTCCGTCGCTAGACGATTCCTTTCGAGGTTCTTGGCCGACGACGCAGAATGCAAATCACCCCGACGCCGAGGCACACCAGACTGATGGCTGATGGCTCTGGGACAATAGGCGGCGTACCAAGCAGCGCGTAGGTTCCAACGACCGACTCTTCCGACATGCTTTGAGCGAAAACAAACAGCTCCGTACCGAGTAGATCTGGGCGGTCCAGAATGACGAAATTTCCAGCGTTGCGAATTTCTTCGGGCAGATCTGCTTCCGTGCCATCGAAGATGAGGAAATACTCCTGGCGGTTGTCGAGCAGAATTGGATCGATGCCAAGCGACTCTAGTCTCTGTTGGTTTCTCAGTTCCTCGAGCGTGTCTCGATTTAGCTCGTCGAGCGTCAGTCCCAGGTCGCCGACCTCCGCCACTTGAAAATTCGAGACTTCACTGAATACGTCTGAAGCAACGACGCGGATTCCCTGGGCCAAAACTGTCACGGGCCCCGTGTTGGTAATTCCCAGCTGGTCACCTTCTTGACCTCCGGGTCGCGCCAAGACACCGGTTACGGCGTTATTCCAATCGTGAAAGCTCAGTAGGGGAGTGGCAGTGCGCGCTCCTGTCGGCGACACAACCTCAGCGGATACGACCGTCCAATCCCAGACGTCTTGCTCGAGCCCAACATGGATGATCTGAGTCGCCGGTAGCTGGCCACCTATGGGATTGCTCCAAACATGGAGCAAGTCGTCCTTGAAGTTGGCACTTAGGCCTGGCGCAGTTCGCCAATCCGAGTTGTTGAACGTAAAGAACTCGTGGTTGCCCCTTCCATCGTAGCGAGAGACGGGTGACGGATTGTTGGTACCGCGTGTGCGAATCTCAAATGACTCGGTGGGTTGGCCGGAAGTGTTTTGATAATCCCAATTGATCCCCAATGTTCGGAAACCCATCGGTTGTCCAGCAGCTGTGCTAAACGTAACTTCACCGGATATGATCCGTCGGCCCAGCAGAGGATTTGTTGTGTTTCTGAGCGTCCCCGTGGGAGGGCCTTGAGCCCATGTCCACATTGATCCCGTATTCGGCAGCGCGTCGGTCCGGATCACTATGTCCGCAGCACCAGTGGTGGACTCCTGAAAAGCCAGGTCACGTCCGTAAAAGTAGTCGAATCCTTCCAGCTCATCGTGGCTCAGTATGTGATTGTAACTTCCAGAATTGATCGAACTGTGCATGACTTCGTCAGTGGTGGGCGTTTTCAGAACCGGAGGGGTTACGTCGAGATCGTAGTTGCGCCGGGGCGTAGTGCTGTTCGCCTGGTTGGGATGTCCGAAGCCCAAGATGTGGCCGATCTCATGGACCATGATGGTGCGGATGTCGCCAAACGGTTGAAAGCCATTGGCTCGACCGTATGAATCGGTCGCACCCGGAGGAGTCATGTCCGCAAGATCCCACTCTTGAAAGGCCAATCGAATCTGATCGCGTATTCGCGCATCATTGGTAAACCGATTCGGGCCCGTATTCTCAAAACGGTAGGTGATGGGCGCCGCTGCCGTATTGTCCCAAGACCAGAAGTCGTTGGGATTGTTAATCAGATCTCCGAACCCCGTAGGCTCGACGGTCCCCGTCACGTCGCCGCTGAATGATGCAGCAGCATAAAGGGTCGTTGGTCGAACGGGATTCCCGATTGTCATAGTCGTCAACACGCTGACCAAGATCCATAGGCAATTGTGTCTCTTCATTGTCGTGCTCCCGAATAAGGTGACAGGAAGGATGTGCCTCAACAAAAAAAACACGCCACGCTTTTTCCCCAAGTCTCCGACATTGGAAACTCGAGAAAGAAACGTGACGTGTCTTTCGTTAGCGTTCTCGCTATGCGTCGTCAGCGTTTGTCAACTTTTCATTAGCACCCGCGAGTTTAATGCGCACCTTTGAGAATGCAAGATGTCGGATTCAGAATGATGAAAAACGTTGTATTACGGTCACCCCGGCGACGTTGTTATGAGCAGGTTGGTGCGGCCGGCCGCGCCGCGTTGCGGATGCTCGAAATCGGCTTGGCAGTGCCAGTGAATCGTCGCCGCGTTCGCTGCGGGTGGCTACTTGAAAGGGCAGCGTCCATCTCCCGTGCCTGAGCCTTCAAGCTTCGTGCTGATTGCGATCTGCATGCTGCCTGTACTTTGCCGTCGTCGTGTACGAGAGAACCAGCCCTTAATTCTTCCAATGCTTGGGCAGACGCATTTCTTAATCCGACTGACAACCGGCTGTTTTCAGCCATTGTCGTCAAGGGCACGGTATATATGGATTCCAGGCTGCGCTGCGAGCCTATTACCGCGTCAGATCGCATGGTGTGCCGAGTCGCGTCTTGGAGCCATCGGAACGCGCTCCGCCTAACATGTGCTTTCTGCACATACCTCACGACCCGAGATCGACTTAGGTCGCGGTGTAACGGCCATAAGGCAAAACTGCGGTCGGCAAAGCTGCCGTGCGAGATGGGTGCGAGAATGACACTACCCAATGGGTCTCCCAGCAATTGCTTGGCTTCAGACGCCTTTACGACAGACCGTTCAACCAAGAGCGGATTTATGGGATGTGAAACGATGAGCACCCCAACTCGCCTGCCATTTGTGTCCAACACATACGACTTCGAGGTGTTGTCAGCAACAGGTTTCTTTAGTGGCGGTGTTTCGAGAGGAACAGCGCTGCAAAAGCAATGACCGAGAGTCTTCAGCAAGCTTGTGTAAGTCGGCGATCGGATCAGTCTGCGCGGTGTCCATCATTGAGACAGTCATGATTTGGTGGCTAGGAATACGAGGGATGGAGCAGTCCTCGGGAGAAGATAGTCGGGTGTGTACCCGAGAAGTATATTCCACAATTTGTTTACGTGTCTTAGGTCCGTATTCTTCCGAGCGACGGCGACCCCAGCTTTGTCAAGTTGGACATATGCAACTGGGTAACGGGCATCAGGGATTGCCAAGTATGGATCAACTTGATTGAACCCGATGTTTATCAGCATGTTTTTAAGTCCATCGTACGAGTACAATAATGCTCGCGTTGTTGTTTTCCCCTTGAAGTGCAGGCAAAGTTTCATCAGCCAACGTGGCAGGGCATTCCCGAATCGCATGCCGTTGTGTTCGTCAATCGCCCCTGCGAGCAGCCGAGCAGAAAAACGATTCTTAGTGGAAAGGAATAAACACCCGCCTGGTGCAAGTACACGGTGGCATTCTGAGAGCATTTGTTTTTGTCCTGCTGAAGGTGCGTCGCTCGCTCTAGCGGCACACCATTCGAAGACGTGGTTGAGAATCACGGTGTCGAAGAAACCGTCGAGGTACGGTAGGCGACAATCGTCACCACCTGCGGCAAACTTCACATTGGAAACACCCTGTTCGGAGCACCAAAGTGCTCCGAAGGCAGCTTGTTCTCTTACTGTTTCAAGTGCGTAAAGAGACTTGCACAGTCTGGCAATCAGGCGAGTATGTTGCCCCTTGCTCGCACCGATTTCGAGGACACGCGATTCGTCGGTAAGTGGCAATAGCTCCAGGTACTTGGCTCGGCTTTCATCCAGGAGATACGCCAGCGAGTCGGAGTCGACTTGTTTCAAAGCGTTCTCGCAGCCGACTTTCTTGGCTAAATCGACCAGCTGTTCAAGTTTGGAAGTTGTTTCACGGTCCTCGACCGCTGGGTGCAGAAGGAAATTTGGAACACCCTGGGCAGCATTGAACACAAGATCTGCTTGCTCGGACTCGAGTGTGTCAGCATCGATAACCGCCAGAGGCAGGTGCGTCACTGGGCAGGCGTATCCGTAGTAGGTTGCTGTTTGGTCTTCGGTCGTTGCGGTCATGGCTTTTGATATGTCACACGGGATTCTCGCAGGGATTCCACACGGTGTGAGATTGGTGTGGTCTCGTCGTCCTACAGATCCGCGCTGAACGGCGGTCAGAGCTAGGCGAATCCCCGTGGGCCCTACTACGGCAACTCAGTTGTTTGGAGCGGTCGCCTAATCTCGCATCCTATCCGGCCTACGTCGGGAAGACAATGGACGTTACCGGGCGAAAACCCGTAGACGTTCCTGTGCTGCGACAAGCGGGTGCCGGCAACGGGATTCGGTCAAAACTGCAGTCCGTGGCATCAACTCCCTTGATGCCTTAACGCG
>CAJHYQ010000692.1_pt1 | contig 10415 bp, 5 predicted proteins | sample 9198721 | NCBI WGS metagenome assembly CAJHYQ01 (sample SAMEA7708357, study PRJEB35096) | sediment metagenome | biome: marine neritic benthic zone biome [ENVO:01000025]; feature: sediment [ENVO:00002007]; material: shallow marine sediment [ENVO:03000034] sea grass bed [ENVO_01000059] ... | reverse complement strand
GCAACCGTCTGCGCCTCCACGCCCTGAGAGGCATCGACAATGATCAAGGCACCTTCACAGGCCATCAGTGATCGTCGCACTTCGTGTGAAAAATCAACGTGGCCTGGCGTATCGATTAGATTCAGCAGGTAGTCTTGGCCATCTGCAGACCTGTAGGTGAGAGAAATCGTATTGCTCTTGATGGTAATACCGCGCTCACGCTCAATATCCATTGAGTCGAGCATCTGGTCGTGGAGCTCGCGTTGCGTTACGCCATCGCAGGCTTGGATCAGTCGATCGGCGAGCGTTGACTTACCATGGTCAATATGAGCGATAATGCAAAAGTTTCGAATGTGTTTCATGCGAAGGCTTAGCTAGACGATGTTCCGGCGATTCGTCGACTCCTTTCGTCGACTCGATAAGTCGAATTCGTCATTCTAGTGAACAAACTCAATTACGGACATATTGCCTTCGTCTGCCTGGTGGCCAGGAATCGATGGGGGCGAACTGAGATCAGGTCGTGGTCGCGAGTAAACACCGACTCAAGGCTTAAAGAACTCCCGAACGAGTTTTGCTTTGCCCGCATCGTGAAAATGCTGTACCAGTTTCTCAATTCGTCGTTTGTTATAGTCGAGAAACTGAATGTCCACCGAATCAAGCGAAGACATTTCCGTCAAGAAGAAGAAGGCTTCTGCCATCAGTTTTGTGTTGATGTGAGTGAACTCAATTTCTTTGATCTTAGGAAGCGAGCTGATCGCCTCCGGATTCTTGAGCTTCGCCATTGGACCCAGCTTAAAATGCCGAAGCTCCTTAAGTCCAGACATGTCCGGCAGAGTCGAAATCTGATTGCCCGAAAGGGTCAATGACCGCAGTTCTGCGAAATCGCCTAACGAATCAATGTTGGAGAGTTTTGTGATCGATGTCAGACCAAGTTCTTTAAGACTCGGGTGATTGAGAGAAGTGAAGTCACTTGGTGCCCTGCACGAATCTATCCACACCTTTTTGATCTTCTCAAGAGGTTTGAAGAAATCAAACGAACCGATCGTGGTCGACAAACTTAGGTGGCTCAGTTTCACGCAATTTGCAACTGGGTCGAGTGATTTGAAGCGACCGTAGAGTTCCAACTCTTTTAATCGTTTCAAATTCGCCAACCATTCGATATCAAGTTGATGTGTCGTCCCCAATCGAAGTGCGACGAGTTGCTTCATCTTCCCGATCTGGATCAACTCGCGATTGGTAAACCCACTGAAATAGATCTTCCTGATGTTTTTTTGCTGAGACAGAAGCTCAAGATGATTTGGTGCAAACTTGCTCAGGTTTGCATGCCAGCCATGGAGATAGATGTCTGGACGATGCTTAAAAACGAGATCATTCAACAATTCAAGTTTTTCGATCTTTTCCTGACCGAACGAAAATGTGACGGCGCCATTTTGCTTCACGATTTCGATTGCCTTGGACATTTTCCCTTTAGTCCAAGGCTGGCCATGCATCCACGCTTCCATGTTTCATCCGTTGTAGCTTGAATCTTGTTGCCAACCGAGGGCGAGCGAAACATCAACCATTCTCTAAGGACGCCTTCGAGGCCGCCGCGTCCACCTTCAGTAGACCATTACGCGGAGGGAAAGTATGTGATTGATTGTAGCCGATAGCTTGGCCGCGAGGGTCGCTGGGAACTTCTCAGATAAAACACCGTAGCAAAACACTCCACCCAATATGACGCGCAACGGTTCGCTGCTATTCAATGATGTACGCAAGCTTACTGGTGATTTTGCTCTTTGCCAGACGAATCGTTTTGCCCTGCGGGTTGAAAGGCGACGTGGTACTGCCGAAGTGGTAAACTTCACGATTGCCAGCCTTTACGTAGCGAGTGGAAAGGTTGCAGCTCGCGCCGCAGCGATTAGGACAAACAGGATGAAAATGAAATCGGCTTGTACGACAAGAGCATTGTGCCTGGTGGCGATGTCGACGTGGCTAGTTCACCAGTCAATGGCGAGCGACGAGTTGCCTGGCCTGATTGGAATTCAATACGGGTCGGACGACTTTGAAGATGCACAACACCTTGCCAAATTGAACAGCCTTGACCACCGCTGGGACGAGGAAGACGACTTCGGCAAGGAATGGGCTGGTCGGTGGTGGGGATCGATTGTTGGACCCACGACCGGACTCGTCCAGCTCGTCATCGAGACAAACCAGGACGCGATCGTCCAGATCGGCAGCCAGACAGTACTCGATACGAAGAAAGGATTGACGACGGGCCAGGTCAAGATGATCAAGGGGCAAGAGTACCCAATCATCCTGACCTATTTCAAAGTCGGGCGCGGTCACGATTGCGAGCTGAAGGTGCGTTGGACATGGGCCGGTAGCTCGCCGGCTCCAGTTGTCGCCGAAAGTTTGAGGCACTCCATTAAAGATGCGGCCTGGGTGAAGGAGTCATTCGACGCCGCGAACGACGACGACGAGGACCGCCTCGTCGCCGCGCCGATGCATGGGATCGTGTTCCTCAAACGCGCCGGCAAGATGGATATCGTGATCGATGGCAAGCCCTTTGCGACATACGTCTGGAGTGACCCCAAAACGACGCGTCCGTATTTCAAACACGTCCGCGCGCTCGGCGGCGAGGTTCAGATGACGCGCAATCATCCACCCACGTCGGGCGACTTCCAAGACCACGAAACCTATCATCCGGGGATCTGGTGGGGCTTCGGAGACATTGGAGGGAATGACTATTGGCGCATGAAAGCAAAGGTCATCGGTGGGTCGTTTCTGGAGGAGCCGATGGGCGGCGACGTTCGAGGAAGCTTTGCCGTACGGAACAGAATGTTGACGAACAACGGCACGGAGACTTTTTGCTATCAGGTTTGCCGTTACACGTTTCTCAAACGACCTGCCGGCATCCTCATGGTCTGCGAGAGCACGCTGACGCGAGATGAGGGCGACTTCTGGCTGGGCGACCAGGAAGAAATGGGAATGGCGGTTCGAATGGCCACGTCGATTGCCACCAAGTCAGAAAGGGGCGGAGCCATCCGCGACAGTGAAGGACGCACGGCCCTGGAACAAATCCGCACGAACCAATCCGACTGGTGCGATTACAGCGGGCCCGTCGCGGAGAAACATGGCGGGATTCTGCTGATGAACGACCCACAGAACTTTCGGAAGCCGTGGTGGCATGCGGTCGACACTGGCCTGCTTATCGCTAATCCGTTGGGTGAAAGTGAGCTGAGTGGTCGGGGAAAGAAGCGGCAAAATGTTCTGGTGCGGAAAGGAGAACCATTCCGGCTGCGTTTCGGTGTCCTCATTCATGTACGCGACACCGCAGATGAATTCGATCGCACTGAGGCGTACGAGGACTTTCTGAAAGTACTTCCAGATCTTGACAATACCGGACCGTCAGAGACGCGAGCCGGTCTGCCGAATCTTCCCGATGGGTTCCGTGTTTCCGTATTCGCCCACGAACCGCGAGTCTACAAGCCAACCGCCATCTGCTTCGATACCAAGGGACGCCTGATGGTCGGACAGGGGCCGCAATATCCAAAGAACTTCCCGAACTCGCCAACCGACAGCGTTGTGCTGCTAATCGATTCCGACGGCGATGGCAGAGCGGACGAATCGAAGACGTTTGCAACCGGCTTTAACAGCATCCAGGGGTTGGCCTGGCATGAAAACGACCTGTACGTTGCCAACGCGCCGGAACTGACGGTTGTGCGCGATCTGGACGGTGATGACGAAGCGGATGAATACGTGATCGTGTACACCGATCTGGGAAATCGGGAGCACGCATTGCATGGACTGAATTGGGGCCCCGATGGAAGACTCTATATGTCGAAGGGAAACTCGAAGGGCCACAATCAGCCGGCAAAGTACGGATACGTCGCGCCGCGGCCGTTTCGGGAACTGTGGGATGTGGTCCATCCGCCGGGAGCGCCTGATTCTTATCCTCCAAAGTCCTACACGAAGCACAGCTACCGCAAGAATTATCACCACTGGAATGACGACTGGGGTCGCGAGGGCGGCGTGTTACGATGCGACCCGATGGGGGCCAACCTGGAAATCGTCTCGCGCGGCATGCGCAATCCGTGGGACATGGCCATGGACGACGGATTCAACTGGCTGGCTACCGACAATGACCAGGATCAGGGCGATCGGATCATCATGCCCTTCTTCGGGGCGCATTTCGGTTGGGGCCATGGCTACAGCAGTCATTGGACGGGCGAGAACCACTTGCCGACCGTGCCGATCAGTGCTCCAGTGTTTCCCGGCTCCGGTACGGGTGTGATCTTTTATGCGCACCGACACTTTCCAGCAGAATACCGCAACGTGTTTTTCATCAATGATTGGTTGCACGGCACGTACATCTACCGCCCGGTTTGGGACGGAGCCTTGTTTCAGCCGGAGGGCGGCCGATGGAAACCATTTGCGACGAGAGGCAACGGGAGAATGCTATACCGCCCCACGGATTTGGAGTTCGCACCGGACGGTTCGATCTACATTTGCGGATGGGGCGGCGATTATCACTACGACCGTGGCGATGAAGGAAGTTGGCTCTTGCGCGTGACTCATGCCGCGTCGCCTACACCGCCGCGACTCGATGCGATTCCGGAGAAATTTGCGCAACCTTATGCCCGGTGGAGCATCGACCAAATCCTGGAAGACCTTGGACCGGATGTCCTGCCAGTGTGGCGTGTCAATGCACAAAATGAGCTTGTTCGTCGAGGTACAAAAGTTCGCGATGACTTAACCACAGCGATCGAATCCCGACGGCTTACGCAAGGTCAACAAACGTGGGCGATTTGGGCACTCGGACGCATTGGTGTGGAAGATCCGTCGATCGACAATTTTATAAGTCGACTCGCGGTGCCAATCAAAGACAATAGCCTTGGCCAACTCGTTCCGCTGAATCTGCGCATTCAGGCTTTGCGAATTCTTGCCTACCGAGTCGCTCGACGCGGAGACGCCAAGTTGTCCGATATCGTGGTCGCCACGAGTCTGGCTGATCCAGAACCACGCGTTCGCTTCGAGGCCGTGCAGGCGATTTGGCAAGCCAAGCAGAAACAGCACCTGCGAAAGCTGATCGATCATTTGGCTCACGAACAAGACCGACTTGTGTTTTATTGCGGCTGGCAAACACTTCGCGAACTAATGGATGTCGACCAACGGCGACAGCTTATGGTCGACAAGCGGCCGGCAGTGCGTCTTGCGGGCCTTTTGAGTTTGTTGGAACGACACGAAATCGGATTGGAAGAGGTCCTGGAGATTGCGCAACATGACTCGGATCAACGAGTCCAAAACTGGGCGTTGACCTGGGCGATGAATCCGCGTCGGCCGAAGAAGATGCCAAACACGACGGCGCGCGTCGAACTGGAGGAATCGGTCCCCATCGGCGATTTGATCGAGCGTGCGCAACAAGCGAAGACTCCGCGGCTCCGTCGAGCCTATCTTACGATGGTCTCGAGGGCGACCTACCGTGATGATGACGACTGGGAAAGAATTCGAGATCTATACGAGCGTCTCGAGCACGACGAAGAGCGCGCGCTGATCGTCAGAACGTTGGCAAGAGAAGACGACTCGAAACCGATTCTCTGGGAGGCATTGGCCGGCAACGATACTCTGCGCCAAGCCGCGGTTAACGGCTTCATCCGTCTTTCGAGGCGGCCACGAAGTTCTCCCGAACAGGTTGCCGACTTCCTGTTGCGAGAGATGGCCCAGCATCCAGGAGATCGACGCGTCGGTCATGCGGTCGAGGCCCTGGCTCGACTGGAGGTGCCCGCGGGTTGGAATCCACCGGAGGCCTGGGATAACGTGTTGGCCGACATCTTCCGCAGCGCAGCCGATGTCGGTACTCGTGCCCACATCTTGACGACGTTGCACTCGATCGATAAGGATCAGCTATCTCGGGCTGAATCGATCAAAGTCACCATCGCGGAAGCATCTCGCAATCCGGCGGCGCTGCTGTACGGCGACCTTCTCAAGCTGAGCTCACGGTTGGGAATCGAGGTCAAGATGCGGCCTCCGGAGCAAGCTACGTTGGACGGAATCCTCGCTAAGCTTCCCCTCGCCGACACCGAACGGGGCCGTAAATTGTTCTTCAGCAAATCCACCTCGACCGCCTGCGCAGTATGTCACCGCATTTCAGGAAAGGGTAACAAGCTCGCTCCGGACCTATCCGGCATCGGAGTTCGTTCTGATCTCAAGACGATCGTCCAGTCCATTCTCGATCCAAGCGCCACGATCACTCCAGGGTACGAACGCCACGTGTTCGAAACTCGCGATGGCCAGGTGATCGCTGGCGCAGTCCTCCAGGAAAGCGAGAATGAGATTCAAATCGTAAAGATCGATGGAACTCTCGAGACGCTTGACACGCGCTCGATCGAGAACCGTGAGAAAACAAAGCAGTCGGTCATGCCGACCGGTTTCGAATTGCTCGGCAACGCTCAACTTGCCGATCTCGTTGCCTTTCTCGCAATCTGTCGGCACGGTTCGGGCCAGACGTCAACATCGGTCGATCTGCAGAGCAATCCTTTGTTGCATCTGAAAGTTGACTTCGCGCCGCCGTCCAGCCAAACGAATCCCCAAGCCATTCCCAACACGGCCAAGCCTGGCTGGTGGCACTGGGTCATGCCCGGAAACTGGGACTTCTACCGCAGTGACCTGACATGGGAAAATGGAACGCAAGTTTATTCTGCGGACGGGCCTGGCATCGCAGGCAGCGGTGTCCACGCCGCCATCACATGTCACTACGAAGGTTTGCTGAGCTACTATGTGGCGGGGATGCGGAGATACCTGGCTGGCGGAGTTCAACCGGAAGGGCAACCGATCTATGAACCGATCTGCAATTCCTGGGTGGCGGCTTCCGATTTCCCGAATAACCCCACCAGCGATTTGTTGCTCGCGCTGCACGATCTTCCAGCCGGGACGTACCGCCTAGTCAGCTATCACAACAGTTTCAATTGCCGCCGTGTCGGCGACGAGCCCACCGGCGTTGAGTGCCGCGACGCGAGACAGTCAGAGCCACCCATGCCGTCGATCAAAGTGTATTCGTTGAAAACGATCGCGTCGGACTATTTCGGACACGCAACAGATGCCCAAGTGAAGGGCAAGACCTACGGCACGTCGCGAACAAAATTAGTGCTTGCCGATAAACGGGGCGCGGGAAACGTCCAGCAGACCAAGGTGGCAAGAAATGTCGTCATCCAGCAAGTGAAATCCGACAGCGAGTTGAAGCCGTCGGTGGTCGAATTCACCACCGATGGTTCGCCAGTCGTTGTGGTCTACGCCGGTGGTTCTGGCAAGCGAGATGACCTTCGGCCCCATCGTCGCGGTGGTTACGCGGTGCTGAATGCCTTTGAACTCATTCAGCTAGCGCCATAGCCAAGCCCGGACGTCTGACAAGCAACGTCTGGCCGCACAGGAACGATTCATCCGAGACTTTAGCGGCGGCGCAACCGCAACAGCATCAAGCTGCCGAGACCAAGTAAGCAAATCGAACTTGGCTCGGGTACTCCACGAACAGTCGCAATTTCACCATCAACGGCGATGTCAATTCCCGTGGCGCCCATTTCGACCCACGGCTCGATCTTCCACTCGGCACTACGTGGGTCGCGACGGTCGCCAAGACTGATCATACCCGTTTGATAGATGGCGTCTGGAGCCAGGAAAATCCCGCCGTCATAGATCCGGGCAAATATGCTTTCAGTATCGCCGACCGTCATCATTCCTCCGGACTCAATATGAATCGTCGGGCCAGGTGGCCCCTCGTCGTTGTCGGGGAATTTGAAAGTGTCGTTGAATTCCACGACACCGCCTGAACGGATGGTAAGAAAACCGGGGCTATCGATGTCCACTCGCGCGTTGGCGATCAGGTGCCCCGTGCCCGTTACCTCAATGCCACCATCGGGTTGTGCGTGGATGGCGGTACGATCTTCCCAGGTGACTTGGCTGTCGATCACTTCCGCAGTTGCAGGTCCAGGGCAAAGCAAACAAGCCAGTACGGCGCCGAGTAAGACGCGTGCCTTCACGATCATTGAATTCGTCCACATGATGCGCATTGTTAACCTCTCATTCATGACTGCCTTTTGACGTCAAACCATCATCGTGGGCCATCGAAATGGCAGGGCGATATCTGTCTCAAAGGCGATGGCGACTCAGCCCGGCAGCGTGCGCGAGCATGTCGCAATGATGTTTGTCACAGAGATGAGATGAGTGCCAGCAACCTTCAGTAACGCGTGACCGAAGTTCATTGCGATCATTAGCGGCACCAACTCCATGAAGAGAGCGCAAGGCGGTAATTTGTCGCCTCCATCTGCCAGATTTTTCCCGACAGATTGGACGAAGTCAACAAGAATCCGCGCGGATACCAAAAGTTCGTTGACATTGAATATCCGGGAGATTAAATCTGTGTCGTGCGCGCTCAGCGTCATCTGTTCGCGCTACCGAGAACTCAGTTTGAAGCGGCCGTCTGACCCAACGTTTCAAGATGGAGGTTCCAGCCGTGTTAAGATCCTATTGCCTTGGTTCGATTGGTACCTTGTTTCTAGCGGTCGTTGGGGCGGCCCTCAACGCACAGGAGGAAACACAGACGTTTGACAGTGCCGAGTCGGCGGAGGCGGCCGGCTGGATTTTCAATGAAGAGGCCCAGAATCCGGAACGTGATTGCGATGGATGCGAAACGGATCTGGGCTGGAAGGACAGCAACGAAGCCGGTGGCGATGCGGCCGGTGAAGGGGGCGGCCTGCTCCATCGATCGTTCGGACTACCGATCGGCTTTTATGCGGACACCACCATCGGTGAATTGACTTTGGATATGCCGTTTTCCGCCAAAGGGAAGGTGGGGCTGGCAAACATTGACTTCGATGGGCACGCCTATCTTGGCTTCTTCAATGCCGAGACCTTGCTGGACGATCCTTTTGATTTTGGCGCGGAAGTCGCATTCTGCATCGCCGAACCGGGAGGTGGCGTCGCCCCGAATTTTCGCTGGGGGCATCTTTTTACCAGCGACGACCTGGCGATCGACCACAGCAACACAGAATTCTTGGATGGCATTCCGGATGGTGAGTCTGTCGATTTCGAGGTGTCTTATGATCCGGAGGAAGGAGACGGAGCCTTCATTTTTTCGATTGGTGACGAACCAGAGGTCGAATTCCTGCTTGACGAATTCCAACGAGAAGCGGGCGCGACACTGAACGCGTTTGGCATCTTCACCTCCATTCACGGAGGTAGCGCACGTCCGGACTCGATGGAGATCTTTATTGACGACGTGACTTACACGTCGCTAGCGGCTCCTCCAGTTCTCGAAGGCGACTTCAACAACAATGGCGAATTGGACGCGGAGGATATCGACCTGTTGAGTAAGGAAGTTGTTGCGGGGACGAATGAACCTGGCTTCGACTTGAACAGTGATGCGTTGGTAAACGAGGCCGATCGTAAAGTATGGGTCGGAGACCTGAAGAACACCTGGTTCGGCGACGCGAATCTAGATGGCGAGTTTAACAGCGGCGACTTTGTTGCGGTTTTCACTGCCGGCCAATACGAAGACGACGAGGTTGGTAACTCGGGCTGGGCCACGGGTGATTGGAGTGGCGATATGGAGTTCGACAGCGCCGATTTCGTTGTCGCGTTCACGGAAGGCGGCTATGAAATGGGGCCCAAGCCTGCCGTCGCGGCCGTCCCGGAACCCACGGCGGCATTCGCGTTGCTGATCGGGTGTTGCTGTCTAGCTCTGGCTCAGAGGTATGATCGGCGACGCCGGTAAACCTGGACCATCTCAGACGCGTGGCTGGGGCCATCCGAATGATGGCCAGACGGTCAATCTCCGCGGCTCCGGCCTATTGCGGACCATTGCACACCGTCGTTCACGCAGAACACGTGGAGTCTGCGGAGAATTGAGAGCTGGCACTTAGCAAAGGGAGTGCAGAGCCCATGAAACGGCCGAAGTCGAGAGCGTGGTGCCGACGTTGGCGACGACAGCTCGAACAACTCGAGTCCCGATTGTGTTTAGCTGGCGATCTTGTTGCTCACTGGACGGCCCAGGATCTGACTTCAACGCTTGCCGACGGCTCGACGGTCACTCAATGGGCAGATTCGATCGGCGGCAGGTCTGCACGAGGCAGCGGAGAGCCAACGTTGGTCAATGACGTGTTGGGCGGGCGTTCCGTTGTCCGCTTTGATGCGTCGGATGGGGCCGATGGGTTTCAAATCATTCAGACTGATAACCCCTTAGTCAATGCAGCCGAATTTTCGATTGCCGTGGTCTTTTTGACCTCTTCCGGCGATCTACAAGGAGGCAATGAAGACTGGTATCTGAACACGGGAATCGTCGATGCCAACACCCAGGGCTTCACGGAAGACTGGGGCATCAGCATCAACGCGGCTGGCCAGATCGGCGCCGGAATAGGTGACGGGTTTCTGCAGCCGGCGTCGACCGTTTACTCGTCGGCCGAAGG
>CAJHYQ010000136.1_pt1 | contig 10506 bp, 10 predicted proteins | sample 9198721 | NCBI WGS metagenome assembly CAJHYQ01 (sample SAMEA7708357, study PRJEB35096) | sediment metagenome | biome: marine neritic benthic zone biome [ENVO:01000025]; feature: sediment [ENVO:00002007]; material: shallow marine sediment [ENVO:03000034] sea grass bed [ENVO_01000059] ... | reverse complement strand
GGATAGGCTACAGGGTCAAAGTAAGCGTCTTCATTCAGTTGGGACACGTGCCTTGCCCCACTTCTCGCGTTGTGACAGCATCGACATGCCGTCACCCAGGAAAAAACTCGGATGGGGTGGCTTGTTGTAGACGACGTTTTGCCACGCAATACTCAAGCGGTACTGAGGATCGTGCATTAAGGTGCAAAGTCGATGGTCTGTTTCGATTGTCGACGTGTACAACCTCAATGATCGTCCATCAGGAGACGTCATCAGCAACTCCTCGCGCCAGTCGCCGATCAAATCAGCCACCAGGTTAGGACCACGACGACCTCCGATGGCACGTGTGTCCAGCAGCGGCGTCTCACGACCCTCCTTCCAATCCCATTTCCTGATCGAGTTGCGCGAAACCAACTCCCGTAGTAGATCGCCATCCCACCAGATCGCAAATCCAGTCGAACGGGGACCTGCCCCAATCTGCTCTCCCTTCGCGTTGCGTAGGCCACCCGGACCTCCCCATACTTCGTACCCTCGATGGCGAGGGTCAATGTCTGCGATCACTCCACCACCGACGTCAATCCCCGGACTATGACTCCAGAGGATTTCGCCGGTACGTGCGTCGCGGAGTGCAGCTCCAGGCGTTTTGAAGCGGACGGTTTTCCCCTCGTTTTCTTGGACTGTGAATACTTCGAGCCCGGGGCGATCGGGATCAATATCGGTGATGTGCATCGCATCACCATGCCGCAGTCCGGTGGAGTAGAGCCCTTTGCCGTCGTCGTCGATGACCATCGCCTGATAGACGATTTCGTCTCGTCCATCCTGATCGACGTCGGCGACCGCCAGAGAATGACCTCCCATGCCGGAATAGAGCGACGCATCTTCGAATGGCGGATAGCTAATTCCGGAATCGAACTTCCAACGCTGGGTCAACTTGCCATCGCGCCAATCCCAGGCCACTAATACCGTACGACCATAGACACCGCGACACATGACGACACTCGGTCTCTGGCCATCTAAGTAGGCAATGCAAGCCAAGAAGCGATCACAGCGGTTCCCATAGTCGTCGTTGCCTCCGTTGCCGCCGATACCTCCCCATCCGTCAATGGGTTCGCGGCTCGGAACATAGTCGACCGTTTTCAATGCCGCACCGGTCATTCCATCGAAGATCGTGAAATACTCAGGGCCTTCAAGAATGCGCCCGTAACGTCGATCGTTTCGGGCCTTGTTGCGATACTCCTTGGTGGCATCGCCGATGATCATGCCCTTGCCGTCGACCGTACCGTCGGCGGTCTTGCACGCAACCTCCGCACGACCATCTCCATCCAGATCGTAGACCATAAACTGAGTGTAGTGCTCACCCTCGCGGATATTCTTGCCTAGGTCGATCCGCCACAAGTGCTTTCCGTCAAGCGTATAGGCATCCAGAATTGGCGTACCTGTGATACCCGCGTGGGAGTTGTCTCTGGGACGAGAAACCTGGTGCAGAACGATTTCGTACCTGCCATCGCCATCAAGGTCGCCGACGGAGGCGTCACCTGGTCGATAGTCATCAATCGGTTGAATCGGAATCTCCAGGTAGTTGTGCGGCCAAACGACAACTGCTTTCGATCGGTTCTGCTCTACTTCGCCCTCCACAGCACGCACGAAATAGCGGTCACCGTGAGCCGCACGTGCCGCCGTGTGCATGAAGCTCGTGGCGGCGGTGAGCGGCTCCTCGTTTAACTTGACGGTCCCGTTGTCGCCTACACGGTAGACGTTGAACGCCACTTGATCGGATTCGTTACCCAGCAAACGCCAACTGAGGAACACACCATCGTCAGCACGCTGGACCGCGACCAGGCCCCGGTCCAGAAACTCTGTTTGCCGCTCCGAAGCGCAAATATGTTCGATGTCGATTATCGCACTACCCACCAAGATCGCGAGAGCAGCAAAGCGTGGAATCATGATTCGCGCACTCTGGTCTACAGAAAGTGCCTGAGTTCTGTCTATCGTTCGCTGATGCAGAACAGATAGTCCGATGTTCGTAAGAATATTTGACCATCCACGAATGCGGGAGTTGCATAGGTGTTTTCGCGCAAAACATTCGTAGCAGCGAGCTTGGGAGGATCGCCTAACTCGAGCACAAACGTCGTTCCGTCCTCGCGGGTCGCATACAACTTGCCGCCCGCGATGACCGGCGACGCACTATAAGGATATCTATTGCGAGGGAGGCGTTCTTCCCAAATCACGTCACCGCTCTCCGCATCAATGCAGCTCACGTCGCCCCGATCTCCGCAAACGTAGACCTTGCCGTCGTAGGCAATAGGGCAGGGGACATCTGCGGAGGTCCCACGGATTGCCCAGATGACCTCCGCCTTGGTATCTCGTGCCTCTGGCCATCGTATGGCAGTGAGTGTCGCTCCCCGAGCGTAGGGCGCAAACACGATTTCATCGCTTGCGACTGGCGAGGCGATTGACCGGAAATTAAATCGCTGGTCGGGATTTAGACCGCTTACTCGCCAAAGCTCATTTCCATCAGCTGCCGAGTAAGTTGTCACGTGGTCGGCTCCCAGAACGGTGACGCATTCCTGCTCATCCTTTGTGATTAAGATCGGTGTTGAATAGCTGTCTCGAGCTTCACCCGGCGCGCCGAGGTCTCGATCTTGTTTCCAGGCGACGTCCCCGCTTTGCTTTTCCAACGCGACGACGTAGGACGGGCCAGCGTGCATCACGGCGACAATCACGAAGTCTTTAGTGAGGATCGGAGAAGTCCCGAGGTCCCAGTTGAGCCGATCCCGTCCATACTCGTCCTGCAGATTCTTTTTCCAGATAGTTTTGCCCTCGAAGTCGACGCACGCCAGGTCTCCGCTCTTGTAATAGGCGAAGACGTGTGCTCCATCGGTGACTGGTGAAGGGTTCGCACCGCCGGCCTTTCGATTGCGGCTCTGGACCATGTCTCCGAAATCGGCCCGCCAGAGTTGATTGCCCTTCCGGTCGAGACAAAGGAGTGCGTTTTTGTTGTTGTCCTCGTCCGCGCATGTGACAAATACCCGATCGCCCCAGATCGCCGGGGTCGAGGTTCCCCAACCGGGCAGCTTGACTTTCCAGGCAATGTTCTCGGTTTCACCCCATGACGTGGGAAAATCCGTCCCGCGTACAACGTTGTTTCCTTGCGGGCCACGCCAGGTGGGCCAGTTGCCGGCCGACGCTACGTTGATCGCGAGCAAAACTGCCAAACAAACCTCAGCGAGCTTAGCCATTGCGGCACCTTATGTCCCAGTCTATTTCGTTGACAATTTGATACACGCCGCAGCATACCAATCGTGAGAATCCCATTGCCATTAACGCAAAGTCGGCTCGAGGTTCTACGAAGTGCCACAAGACGGCCAGCCGTTGACGATCTATAAACCCTGAAAAAGGGCGGTGGCACCGATTAATCTCCAATATGCCGGTCAAACTCCGCGATAACTGGTCGACTCGGGAGTGACGAACACGAATACTTGCTCGTTGCTTCAGAATCTTGCCGCAAAATCTCGGTAGGATCATCGAAGTGTTTCGCGTTAGTATCGACCGGAATCTCGGCGCGGCCAAGTGCCGCACAAATGATTGGTTGGAGAATTGGCGGGAATACGAGATGAGTGAGTGTAGACGCGGTCGAATGCGTATCGTCGGCAGCTATCACCGTCTCGCGGAGGTGCGCGAGCGGGAGCAGGTGTCACATTCCACCATGGCAAAACGATTGGGAGTACCAATCAGCACGGTCCGCGAGCAGGAAAAGTCGACCGACGTGATGCTGAGCACTCTCTTCGCGTGGCAACAAGCCCTCAAGGTGCCCATCGAGGAACTGATCGTCGAGCCTTCAGAGGCACTGGCGCCTTCGATTGAGACCCGGGCACGACTGATCAAGGTGGCCAAGACGGCCTTGCTCTTGCTGGAGCAAACTGAGGATATCACCGTACAGAATATCGCTCAGCAGATGGTTGATCTGCTTGTGGATACCATGCCCGAGTTGACGAATGTTACCGCTTGGCCCTCGCACGGCCAACCGCGAGACAGTTCTGATTTTCCCAGGATCCAGGCACGGACGATCGCACTTGACGCGCTCAGATACGTGGATGGTCCCATTCGTCGGCGGAGGTGAGCCAATCGGTCGTGCCTTGGACAACGTGATCGCCGCACGTCCTCTTGCGCCCGGGGAATCGGAGCTCGTGGAGATGCGAATCGTGACCGTAATGAAAGGCAACGTCAATCATCAGGTGGACCAGTCATGAACCACTCGGGAATATCAATCGATCTGTCATTCAGCTCTTGATCTTTGTTCTATCTGTCCGTGCGACCGCACACTTGTCGGCACAGATTCCAATTTGTTCCGCCGGTGGAATCGCCGGAAGTCTTCAGCCAGCGACTGTTTCGTTAGACTGTTCAAGAGCGTTACAGTCCGACACACCAACTCACCGCCTTTAAAGGATGCGTCATGAAGCGTCACTTTCATTGCAAATCAAAACAACAAGAGCGTCGCCTCTTCCTGCACAAACTTGGGTTGGGTACTGCGGCTTTCGGCATCCCATCGTTCTTCAATGTTCCCGGCGCCTTCGCAGAGGAACTAACACTCACGCCGCGGCAAACGGAGGGCCCGTTTTATCCCGTCAACTTACCTCTCGACACGGATAACGACCTGTTGATCGTCAATGACGGTATCACTCCCGCTGTGGGTGTCGTGACGCACCTAGCTGGGCGAGTCCTAGACGTGAGGGGCAATCCAATTCGTAATGCAACCGTCGAAATCTGGCAGGTTGATAACAACGGCGCTTACCTGCACGAAGGGAGCGCGAACCGCGACAAGCTGGATAAAAACTTTCAGAGCTTCGGGCGCTTCCTGACGGGATCGACAGGGGAGTACTACTTTCGCACCATTAAGCCTGTGCCCTACCCGGGCCGTACTCCGCATATTCACTTCGCGATCAGAATGAAGGGACGTGAGAAGTTCACGACCCAGTGTTATGTGAAGGGACATCCGGGTAATGAGCGAGACGGCATCTGGCGTAGGATTCGCGATGAAAAGGCTCGCGATGCGGTGACCGTTGACTTCGCCAAGATTCCCAACTCACAAATTGGTGAGCTGGCTGCGAGATTCGACATTGTCCTGGGAGTTACGCCACACGGTTGAGCCCTCACATCTAGAACCCGCTGCTACGAGGACAACTCTCTCAGTCACACAATCGCATGGGGCTACGATGCTTAACTTCCTTTCTTCTTCGTTCTTGCTGCTCGTTATCGTCCTGTCAACGTGGATCTCGCCCGCTATCGCTCAGGATGACGGCGCCGAATCCGAATCGCGCTCTGGAACTTCCAAGCTTGTGACGTTCACAACTCAGGAAGATCATCAGAACATGATGAAGCAACTTGGTATCGCCAAGCTGCGACCCGGACCGAGTGGAAACCCGGATGCTCCAAACGCCGCGAACACGGATGAATCGAAAGCGAATCCATATCCCAAACTCCCGGATGTGATGACGTTGAAGGACGGCACGAAGGTCACCACACTCCAGCAGTGGTGGAAGCAGCGTCGGCCGGAGATCGTCGAAGACTTCGAGCGCGAAGTTCTGGGTCGGATTCCGGATGGAGTTCCAAGCGTAAAGTGGGAGGTGCTCAAGACGATCGAGAAGAATCTCGGCGACACGGAAGTCATCGAGAAGCGACTCGCCGGTCGCGTCGACAATTCGGCGTGCCCGAAGATGTCAGTCAATATCATGATGTCGGTTGTCACTCCGAAGGCGGCAAAGGAACCGGTGCCGACGCTGATGATGTTCGGCTTTACGATGTTCGGGCCGGACGGTGAGGACATCGACTTCGGAGGTCGCTTTCGCCGCTTTGGCCGTCGCGAGGGTAGACCGCCGCCGAAAACGCAGCAGCTGATCGAAGCTGGTTGGGGCTACGCGACGATTAACGCAAACAGCATTCAGGAAGATTCGGGCGGAGAACGCCAAAGACGCTTTGGGCCGCCTCGTCCGGCAGGCCAGACCGGTGGTGGGCTGACTCGCGGGATCATCGGTCTGACGAACAAAGGTCAGCCGCGCGAGCCGGACCAGTGGGGATCGCTGCGAGCCTGGGCATGGGGAGCCTCGCGGGGACTCGACTACCTCGAGACCGATCCGGCAGTGGACGCAAAGCGAGTTGGCATTGATGGAGTTTCCCGCTACGGGAAGGCGGCATTGGTGACAATGGCGTTCGATCAGCGGTTCGCAACGGCGCTGGTCGGTTCGTCGGGGGAAGGTGGAGCCAGCCTCTATCGCCGTAACTTCGGCGAGGCGGTCGAAAACCTGACCGGCTCCGGCGAGTACCACTGGATGGCCGGCAACTTTCTCAAGTATGGCACGGCTGAGTCGTCCTTCGGCTCGATGAATGCCAGCGACCTGCCCGTGGATGCTCATATGTTGATCGCGTTGTGTGCTCCGCGGCCGACGTTCATCAGCTACGGTGTACCGGAAAAAGGCGACGCCCTGTGGCTCGACCAGCAAGGCAGCTTCATGGCGGCGATCGCTGCCCAGCCGGCGTTCCGGTTGCTGGGGGCACGTGATCTCGGTCGCGGCGATGACTACATGAAAGAAAAGATGCCGCCGGTGAACACCGGCCTGCTCGTGGGCGAGCTTGCCTGGCGGCAGCACGATGGTGGGCACACCGATCTGCCGAACATCAAGCATTTTGTGAGCTGGGCGGACAGGCTGTTTGCTGAAGAGCAAGTTGGTCCGGAGTAGCTTGCAGGCACGCACAGGCCTCGCGGAACAAGCCAAGTGGGGAGTCTCAATCGACGCTGTTTTGGCTTTCGCTGAGCTTCGTCTTCAGTCGCAGCTGCCGAGACAGAAATCGGGACATTGCACTACCGCTGCGCTGGTAGTAGAGCCCCAAGTTATGTGGTGTGTCGTCAAGCACGATGACCTCGTGAGGTATCTCAAGAGATCGTAACTTCGCGGCCAGTGAATCGAACGCATTGGGTCGATCCCGGTCGCCGTTGATCAGCAGCGTTGAAAACGAATTGTGCTTGAGCTTTGCTGTTCCCTTTTCCAATGCAATAAGAATCTCCTCCGCATCGCGCCACATGCCCCCACCCCAGCTCGCGGCACCGCAGAACAAGTTCGGATGCAGCATGGACAATCTGACTGCACCGGCTCCACCCATCGAAAAACCCGCGACCACGCGCGACCTCGCGCTGGCGTCGGTGGGATAATTCTTGTCGATCAGCGGAATCAACTCGTCAACGATCATCTTCTCAACCGTGTCGCGATAGCCGCTCCGTCCTCCATTCGGAAACACACAGATCACGGGAGGTAATTCCCCCTTGCTGATCGACCGTCGGATTAATCCTGAGAAACCTCTGGCATCACTTGTCTCGTTTCCGCCCATGCCGTGAAGAAAATAGATGACTGGGTATTTTGTATCTCCACTGGTGTCAAAGTCGGTCGGCGTCCAAACCACGTAGCCGACGTCATGCGCCAATTGCTTGCTGGCGAGAACCTTATGAACGAGCCCCGCTTCATCGGGCAGGTCGGAGTTTACCCAGGAAACGGGTGGCCGCTGTCCAGTTGGCCCTTGCGAATCGCTACGACGACGCGCGGCACCGTCTCCAGGTCGTGCAGTTCGGTCGCGACCGAGCTTCCTAGGATTACTCGCATCTGAAAGCACCCGTACGAGGGCGTCAAAGGCGGGCTTAGGGGTTCTCTCTCGATCAAAGAGCAACGGGTGATTCACACGCTTCCAGGGGAAGTAATTGAGCCAACTCTTGCCGTCATGTAGGTTCCAAAAGGATACGCGATGGACGACGTCTTGGTACTTGATGAATAGCTCGAACAGCCGCGCATACTGGTCGGCCTGTCGCTGTAATACTTCATCCGGGCAGCCATCCTTATAAGGATTGAAGCGAGACAGCTCGTGTCGATGCTTTCCGCCGTCTGCCCACCATCGCCCGCGTTTGACGACATCGATATCCAACTCCGAAACGACGATTTTGAACCCAAGGTCGCGCATCGCCTCGAACATCTCTTCTAGACCTTCGTACGGAATCGAATCCAATTCGTAATGCCCCTGCAAGCCGATTGCATCGACTGGTGCATTTCGCGACTTGAGCATCCGTGCGAGGCGCACAAGTTTTCTGCGCTTACCTGGAGTATCGCAGCGATAGTCGTTGTAAATCAGGAGTGCGTCAGGATCTGCGGCATCTGCGTACTGGAATGCCTTCACGATGAACTCTTCGCCGGTAGCACGAGACCAACCAGAGTCGCGCAGATACTCCTCCGATCCATCCCCCAGTGCCTCGTTCACGACGTCCCACATTGCGATCCTCCCTTTGTACCGACCAACGACGTTTTCGATGTGGGTCTTCATACGGCTCAGCACCAGTTCCGGCGACGCTAATTCGTCGCCATCCTTGAAGAACCATTCTGGTGTGCGATCATCCTTCGCCCATACCAGGCAGTGACCGACGACATTCAAGTCATGCTGCGATGCGAAATCGATGAACCGATCGGCCGACTCGAAATTGAACTGGCCCGCCTGCCTTTGAATCGCTGCAACCTTCATGCAATTCTCTGGAGTTACGTACTCAAATTGCGTTGTCAGCAACTTCCAATCTTCCTGAGATTCAGTTATCCCCACACCGATGCCGACGCCAACGGAGAAGAACGGCTTCGCAAGGCTACGGAGAGTGGCGGTTTCATCCTGCGCGTTCGCGAGCGGAGCGATGTACAGAAACAAGACGGCAACAAAGGTCAGTCGGACGTCGTTCATGTCGATGATTTCACGCATGGCTGAAATGAGTCGTGAAGGAAATGGGTGACCGCTGAATCGTCTGGACTCCTTTATAGTACATGTGCGCCGTTGGCAGCGAATCTCTTAACAGATGGGCTCTTCTCGGGCTGGGGACTCGAATTTGTGTGGATTGGTCTTCGCGCTCCGCGTTAGTAAAGGCCGACCAGTCTGCTGCATTCGATTCATTACTCTATGTCCTCCGAAAGGTACGATCATGTCATTCAATCGTTTCTCCATCGTGCTGGTTCTGGGAATCATTCTCACGTTCTCACTCTCAGACTTAGCGTCGGCTCAACGGGGCCGCGGACGCGGCTTTTTCGGTGCGGCCCGCATTCAGTTGGCAACGCTCGAGGAGGTGCAGTCGGAGCTGAAACTCTCCGACGAACAGAAGAAAGTTGCGGAGGACATCAACCAGCAGCTTAGTGACCAGCGCCGTGAGTTGTTTCAACGCGGTGGAGGGGATCGAGACGCGATGCGCGAGAAGATGCGAAAAATAGACGACGAAGCAAACGCTAAATTGGCCGCGACGCTGGATGAAGGCCAACAGAAGCGTTTGATGGAGATTTATGTCCTGGTGAATGGTACGAACTCGCTCGCGGACCAAGAAGTCGCAAAGGCCCTGCAGCTGTCCGATGAGCAGCAGAAGGCATTGACGGCAGCTCAAGACGAGAATCGGCAAACGGGCTTCCGTGCGTTTCAGAGTTTTCGAGACATGTCCGATGCAGAGCGTCAAGAGGCCTTTGCAAAGCTTCGAGAACAAGGCGACCAGCGAATGCTCGCACCGTTGAACGATGGGCAACGCGAGCAGTTTGGAAAACTGAAAGGGAAAGAGATAGAGATCGACATGTCTCAACTCTTTCGACGACGCGGCGGTCGCCAAGGCGCTGCGGGGGGTGGCGAGCGACGTCGCCCCGCGCGGCCGGAGTAATGCCCGAACAACGCAGAGGATTGTGAAAAGCCGTAACGAACGCTGTAGACGAAAGTCGCACTTCTGCTTATCAGAATCGCACCGGACTGTGGCCTGCCCGTTATGTGAACGTGATGTAAGAGGCAGCGATCCCCGAGTCAAACGCGGTAGGTATACACACCGTGGGCGTTCCGGTAAGCGCAGACATCTTTTTCCCACCTGCAATTTGGCTGTTGGCCAACTGAAAGTGGTCACAGAAGCTGCGAAAGATTGAACCAATGCAAGAGCACGATGTCGCAATCCCTATCCTGCCTTGCAGATCTGTGGAAGACACCGCAGCGTTTTACAAGCGGCTTGGCTTTAGTGCGAATATGTGGGGTGCCCCAAACAACTACGCAATACTGACTCGTGGCACTGTCGAACTCCACTTTTTCACGCAGGTCGATCTTGTTCCCGCCAGTTCATCGGCCGGTTGCTACATTCGCGTATTGAATGTTGACGATACTCACAGCGAGTTTACCAACGCGAACCTTCGGAATTCTGGAATTCCGCGAATGGACGGCATTGAAAACAAACCTTGGGGTATGCGGGAATTTGCAGTCGTCGACCTCAACGGCAACTTGATCCGGATTGGACAGGTACTTTGACAGTGTTCTTGTCTTTTCCCACAATCAGTCGACGGCGGATAACAGGGCATGAACGCGGAGCCGCCGATCACGCGTTTTCAAGTGGAGCATCAACCGCGGCGTCCCGGCTATGCCAGACGTTATCCGGCTGGTATTGAACCGATCACCAACTTTTTCAATACGTGACCAAACACTGAACTGCCATGAAAAAGC
>CAJHYQ010000996.1_pt1 | contig 10524 bp, 7 predicted proteins | sample 9198721 | NCBI WGS metagenome assembly CAJHYQ01 (sample SAMEA7708357, study PRJEB35096) | sediment metagenome | biome: marine neritic benthic zone biome [ENVO:01000025]; feature: sediment [ENVO:00002007]; material: shallow marine sediment [ENVO:03000034] sea grass bed [ENVO_01000059] ... | reverse complement strand
GTGTGAATGGATTGAAATCAACGATTCTCGCGCTGACATGAACGGTGATGGATCGGTGAGCCTGCAGGATCTGGATCACATGGTGCACGACATTCTTGGAACTCATTATGGTGACGCCAACCTCGATGGCCGGTTCGATTCAGCAGATCTGATACTGATTTTTCAACGCGGAGAATACGAAGACTTCGTGCCAGACAATTCATCATGGGCCACCGGGGATTGGAACTGTGACGGCGAGTTTGACACCGAGGATGTTGTGCGTGCATTCGCAGATGGAGCTTACGTTGGCAGCGCCGTGGCTGCAAATGAACGAACCTGATCGATGATCAGATTCAAGCTATCGTAAGAGCGAGCTTGGAATCCAAACGCGAATCCGGACGCCAGATCAAGCCGAGATTGCGGGCGGTGACTGCGCGGTACCAGGGCTTGGGGAACCATCAAGGCGAACTTACTTCGGTGGACGTCGCCGTTTGGATTCATCGCCCGAATCCTCCTCGGTGGCCTCGCCAAACGGGCCAGGCGGAACCGTCTCGGGCGCTGGCTCGTCGGTCGGGGTGGCCTTCTCCTCCGTTTTGTCAGCTGGAGTCGCGGTCGATTCCTTCGCCTCGTCGCCAGCTGCCGTGCGAGTGGAGTCGGTCCAACCCAACAAGTCGCGCAGCCAAGACGGGAATTCGAAAATGTAGTTCGTGAGCAGCCAGTGGCGCCGATCCTTCTCTGCCGCGTAATTCTCTATCAGGTCGTTCGTATATTCGGCGATCTGTTTCTTCGTGAGAAACTTCTTTCTGATCATCTCGTCGACGTCAAAGGAAAGCAAAACAAACAAGAAGCGAATTTGGACGTTCAGCTGCCCTTCAGCGGACATGGCCTTTTGAAGCTCAGCCTCATAGAAGTCTCGCAACTCCTTCGTACGTTGATCCTGCTTCTGGTTGCTAAGGTGGCGTTCGATCAACGTCTTAATCTCTTTGCGTTTCTCAACGTCGAGTTTGCAGTGCTGAACCGCGAGCCGCACAATCCTCCGGTGATCCCGCAGGACTTCTTGATCACCGGTTCCCGGTAGTTTGCTTACAGTGCCGTCTCCCTTGTCCAGTTGACCATCGGTGGCCGTCGTTTGCTTGGAACCGTCTTTCGCTTGATTCTTCTCGGTGTTGGCAAGCCATCTGGCCGACACAAAACCGTCCGATTTTAGTCGTTCCCAATCCAATACCCGCAGCAGTTGATAGGCGCAAAGACGACGGCGTTCGAAATAATCCGTTTCGCTGCGCAACGATTCCTCGAGTGCCTTGCCCTTGGGCGTCTCAAAGAATGTGGTGCGCAGTAGCGCCGTGGGCGCCACGCAAAGCGCCAGTGCCGCCAGCCAATGGCTGTACCGCATCGTGCCCGTCTCGGACAAGAAAACGTACAGAACCATCACGATCAAAAAGTGGGCGAATGTGAAGAGGAAAAAGAATCCGCTGCCAAAGACTCGGTTGTCGGTGCCCTGGAACAGCCTCGTCAATTCGACCCAACCCAGAACGCCAGATGCGATCAGGATCATAATCCCGCAGAGGATTGGCCAGCCGCCATAACTTCCAAAAATGAGCCCCGTTTTTCGCCACAGCTTTCCCAACAGATTCACTGTGTAATCGACTTCAATGGTCTTGATATCCGGCGTCGACGAGTGCTCCTCCTTCGTAACATGCAGCACGAGGCGTTGTGAACTGTTATTCAAGTTCGTAAACATCATTCCGTCCGAGGTGTTCGGTTCGCTGCGAGACAACAGAGTGGCCAGGCGATCACGAAACTTCCGCAAGTCGGTGACATCCAGTGCGAATGCACTCTCCGATTCTCCCGAGCCGTCACTCTCGGATTCGTCTTGCCTCTCCTCAATCACGGCCTGTAACTCGCCCATGACGATCTTCGCCGTCTCGACGCCCAGTTTTTCCACATCATCTTCCGTGCCGGCGCCATCTGTATCGGCAATTGTCACGCCGTAGATGTCCATCTCGTCAACCTTCTCGGCTACAGCACGTGCGTCGATGACCGTAAATACGAGTGGACTGTAGGACATTGCACCGGCGTTGACTTCAGGGATCGTGCGGTAGATTCGCACCAGGTCTTCGCGCTCACAGAAAAAGCCAACCGCTTCAGGTCGCTCGTCAAGAATTCTCCTCAAGGAATCGCTCGCCGGCGGCGTGTCGTCGTACAATACCGACGTATAAAACTTTCGCTGACGTGGCGACAGCCGTTGCTGAAACTCTTGTTCTGCGTTCCGACCGAATTCCGAGTTCGCATAGAGTACAGCAATCGAACGGACCCAGTACTTGTTGATGTAGTTGTAGATGGTGTCAGCACGTGAAGCCGCGTCCACATTGGTGCGAAAGAACCAACCATTGGGGGTGAGGCCAACCTTCGCTGCAACCAGTGCGGAAACAACCGGCACCGGGGCCTCGGCCAGTTCACCTTTCGTCTGAAGCGCGCGAATGCGCGTCAGTGCGCGGACAAACACATCACTCTCGGTGGGACCGATAATGATGTCCACATAGTCCACCTTGTATATCTTCCCGTTATACCCCAAGTCATCCTTGGGAACGTCTTCCGGCTCGTTCGTAGAAGCGTTCTCGTCGTTCGACTGGACAATTCGCTGACTCTGATTCTTGATCAGATCGACGAGCAGCCCGACACCCTCGTCTTCTTTTGAGTATGGCAGCCGAACGAAGGTGACCTTTTCTCCCTCGTTCGCCAGAGGGTGCTTGCTCCCTTCCTCGATGATGCGATCCGAATGACGTTTTCCCGTCGGCGTATCCTTGTAGAGTACGCCAACGCGAATCTTCGGTTGTTGGGAATCATTCGACGTTTCGCTTGGCGTTTCTTCTGCCTGTGCTGCGACGCTCGATCCAGCGACGGCCAGCAAGAGCAGGAATGTCGCCAGCGAGCCTGCAGGTGCCAGCGGGTTCAATCGGTTCACAATGTGTACCCCTTTCGTTTTCTGCTGTTGCCGTGAATTGTTGGACGTCTCATTTGCGCACGGACTATCAGCGAGCAAGCGATTAAGGGCCGATGGTCCACCAACGCACCCATAAGTCGACAAGAGCGATCGTCGTCCCTCCACCAAGTAACCAGCCTAAGTGCGACCGATTCCAGGGCCGAAACACGCCTTCCGCCAAAGCTTCGATTTGCTCCTCGCGTTTGCTCAACCCCTACGATCAACAGCTGCGCACTTTGGCCGACTAAAGACTTGGCGCAGTTCCACAATCTCGTCCTGTAGCGTTGAAACCTTGGCTTCGCGCTGCTTTTGCAAATGCCATCGTCAGAGCCGACACGATCAACAGGATCACGGAATGCGTCGCGAGAACCAGCAAGCTCAACGGCATGGGAATCGGTTATATGCGAGGATCATACCTGTCGCCTGAGAATCGGCTTTGGCCGAGCCGTGGCGTTTCGGTCAAGGAAGCGTGCCATTCCACTCATCACGGTCGATCCCCTCGAGTTAATCATCTGGCGCAACGAAAAGCGGACGCAAAAAACAAGGTGGGGAGAGAGTTTTCGCAAAACCTCTTGCGCGAGGCGGGAAGGAATCGCCTCAGACTATGAACCGCTGCAGCGGTCTGCGTGGATACAGTGGCTTTGCGACAATGTGCCACTCAGGTCATCCCCGACGAGGCCCGAGCCGTGGGACCAACAGTTTCTTAGCGTAAACAACAGCGCATCCCCGGGCCGTACACCGGTTGTAACTTACAACCGAAAGCGGTGTCTTGCGGCGTTTTTTGAGGTGATGCGCAAAGGCCCAACAATAATCTGACACTACAAAACAGGACTTTTTGCGACATTCGTGCGTTCGGCTTCAACCGCCCTAGAACTTTTTATGAGTCCCCTGCTCTAACCGACTGAGCTACGGGCCCGGGTGGCAAATATTAAAGATAGCCCGCAACAATCGTCAGCGGAAGATCACGAGGCCGACGGCTCCCATTCGACTTGATCGCCGGGCGAGGTGCAGATAAAAGAACTCGACTTTGAGCTAAGACTCGTGAGGCCGAGAGCGAGGATCGCCGCCGCCAGGAGTCTCACGAGCAAAGAAGAGGAACTGAATTGCAGTCACTTGCCGACCAGTTCATCTCGATACTGGTGTCCATTATGCGTCGCGGCTTGATGGACGCAATGACTGCGATAGAGCAAGGTTGTAACATCAGCGGTGGCTCGCTAACTCGCCAACTGAAGATCAGTCCGCTGGAATACGTTGGTCAGCCCGTGCGTAGCGCGGCACAGCCCATAGGTAACGATCACAAGAGAATCATCGAGCCCCAACGGGACCCAAACGGGGCGATCGGATTCTCGAGGTATGCAGGCTTAGCACGCTTCGAACCCTCAGTGCCGCTCGCTGCTGCCCGGTCACCGTGTCCCACAGCCGCACCATGTGCGGCTCATCCTTCGAGATCCTCAGGCGATAAGTCTCGCTGAGCACTGTGGCGAACGCTCAGCACAACAACCACATTCTGTCTCACGGTAAAAAGTGCCCGGTAGGATCGCCGTCGGCCGTAGAGAAGTTGACGGAGATCGAAGGAGAAGCGATCGTTCTCACGAGCATAACCGCATCGTTCGGGATTCTTGCCGAGCGAAATGATGGCTTCGACGAACTGCTTGAACCACTTTTCGGCGGTATCTGGGGCGTCGCGGGCAATCCAGTCAGCGGCTTGATTCAATTCCTGCTCGGCCCGTTCGGTAACGAGCACGTCGAAACTCATGACTCCGATGTCCAGCCGTGTTTGCGCCGTATCTCGTCCGCAACTTGCGCGATTGGTCGCATTCGGCCCGCTTCCATGTCCTCAACACCAGCACGGATAGCGGCCAAGTCGGCATTCCGGGCATCCAATGCCTCAAGGGCATCACGCAAAACTTCGTCCTCGTTCGCGTAGTTTCCCAGTGCAATCTGGTCGCGGATTCGCTGCTCGACGTCGGGGGGGAATTGATAACTCATGTCGCTTTGAGCTCCTGTAACCTAAGCGTATCATAATTCAACGCTAACGGTCAAAACGGGAACGAGTAAGTATCTTGACGTTGCGGACATCTGTCTGGCTCAACTCAAGGGCTGCGCAGTTGCCGTTGATATCCCCCTATTCGCTGGAACTAAGAGTGCATTGATGTCCATCCTCCGCAGCCGTTACAGTTCGAATCCTGCTGCTTCTGCAAAAGCTGTGGATGAAACCCCGAAGGAGAGCCGCCCGAGCATTTCGGCGCATCGCAACGCTCGGTGTCACTGTTTGGGGTCAATTCCCAAGCGTGCGGGACTAGGTATCCCCTACCTAACATCGGTTGTAACTTACAACCGAAAGCGGCGCTTTGCAGGGTCTTTCGAGGTGATGCGCAAAGAGGCTCGACGACGATTTGACACTACAAAAACAGTGCTTTCCACCACATGCACGGATCGACCTCAACCGCCCTCGAATTCTTTATGAGTCCCCTGCTCTAACCGACTGAGCTGCGGGTGGCGAATACCGTTCAAAACAGGCATGATCCTTTCTCACCGCTTTCCTCCCTGTTCGATGTAGTTCTGCACTTGCGTCTTGGCGGCCTCAACCGCCGAGGCGATGCGCTGAGGTTCCTGCTCGATGTGTTCGCGCATCCGTCTGATCTCAGCGTCCAGCTTGTCGGCTTGCGTTCGGAGTCGCTCCACCTCGGATCGTGCGGCTTGTTCGCGATAGAAGAGATCCGTGACGTCGGTCGAGTCCGACCTCGTGATGTTGAATTCACGGAGGAATTCGTCACGTGCTGCCGCGCGGATTTGCGTTGCCTCTTCCTCAGTGCTGTCCCGCGCACCTTGCAGCTCACCTTGGATTCGTTCCCACTCCTCCTTTTCCACGGCGATCATCTCAAGCAACTCTAGGATTGACTCGGCGGCCTGCCGGTTCCGCTGCAGTACATCTTTCTGATGTTGGGCGTCCAGTTGCGCCAATTCGAGCTCCTTGGCGCGCTGGGCTTCACCAATCCGCTTGGCCTTCTCGAATTCAGCCGCGGCGACTTGCTTTTCCATTTGCGCGTGCTCATGACGACTTTCTTTTGCTCTTCGCTCAATTTCCTCGCGTAGCCGTGCGACTTCCTGGGCCTCATCTTGAAGATCGGACAATGCGTTGATTTCATTGCGCAGGAGATCTCGCTCGTGCTCTAGCTGCTGGATTTGTTCGGACAACTCCTCCTGACGGGCCGCAAACGTGGACTCCAGTTGTTCCACCTTCAGATTATGCTCACGCGTTGCTCGCTCCAATTGCGTGCTTAACGACTCACCGGCCTCGTTGACTCGTTCCAAAACATGTGCGAAGGAGTCGCGGACCCGATTGGCGTGGGATTCAGCCTCGGCACAGCGAGTTTTCTCCTGATGGATTTGCAGCTCCAGTTCCTTGATTTTTTGCTCATGAGCCTCCTGGCAGCGGCGATCCTCACTCTCAGCCTCACGCAGTCTCAGTTCAAAGTCGAGCTCTTTAATCTGCACCTCGCCGGACGAAATAGGGCCTTTCTCTTTCGCCTCGAGCTTTTGCAGCAACTCCACAGCAAGATCTTTGGCCTCCTGCGCTTTAAGGGCCTGAATATCACTTTCTGACCAGTTCATCTCGATACCTCCTGGTGTTCATCATGCAGCGTCGCGGCTTTCTGGACGCGATGGTTGCGATAGACCAAGATTGTATCATTCGCGATGGCTCGACTCGCCCACGGATGTCAGCCCTCTGGAGTCGTGGACCGTGTGGTCTCTGCGAAGTCGAGCTGCGTCGCCAGCGGTTGTAACAAATTTGAACTAGATCCAGCTGTGTAGCACTCGAATTTAGCTGGCAAAAGGCATGTCTGGTCGGCAGCACTGGACTACTCGATAATGGTGCTCGCTTCAGCTGTCAGATCAGTACTGGAGATATGGTGGTGTGGACGAGCTTTCTAACCTGACCGAGCTGTTAAACTGCGCTTCGACGGATGACAATGCGAAGGAGCGTTTGTATGAGTTGGTATATGATGACTTGCGGAGTGCCGCACACGCGATGCTCTACAAACGGCGACAAAGCGAAGTCCAAACAACGATGCTCGTCAACGAGGTGGTTCTCAAGTTTGAAAAGGCAAATTCACTTGAGAACATGGCCAACCGCCGCGTTTTCTTCGCCGTCGCATCAAGAGCGATGAAGAACGTGATCATCGATCAGTACCGTCGCCGCCGGAAGGCCGTCGATAGTCCGGACCGTGAGATCGAACCACTCGATTCAGCGGTCATGAGCTTTGAAAAGCAGACCGGTCTAGATCTCAACAGACTCTCTGAGGCGCTCGCCGAACTGAAGGACGACTCGCCTCGTCAGCACGCGGTCATAATGCATCGCTTCTTTGGCGATCGCACCGTCGCAGAGACAGCCGAGCTACTCAATGTCTCGATTGGAACTGTCGAGCGAGATTGGCGACTTGGTCGTGCAAAACTATATCGTGCGATGAACAGATAGACCGTTGCTCTGCGACCATGAGTACGGATTTCCAAATGGATATGAGACGTCAAACAGAGAGGCGATGCTGATTGTGGTCGACGAACAGAGAATCATCGATCGATTGTTTCAGCAAGCCATCGAGCGTCCGATGGAAGGTCGGCAGACATTCTTGGATCATGCTTGTGCCGACCTGCCGGACCACGTGCGCTCCGAAGTTGAGGAGCTACTCCGTGCGGACGAGGCATTGGAGCAGAGCACCAATCTATTCTTGAAGCGAGAAGTTGCCGAGCAGACGCTGTCTCAAAATGACCCCATGATCGACCAAACGGTGGGCCAATATGAACTCAAAAGAGTTTTAGGCGCCGGCGGATTTGGAACCGTATATCTTGCGAGACAATGCAAACATCTGGAACGAAAAGTCGCGATCAAGCTGATCCGTCGCGACCACGCTTCCAATGAAACAATGTTGCGCCGCTTCGAGCTTGAACGTCAAGTGTTGTCCGATCTTGACCACCCCAACATTGCCCGCTTGCTGGACGGTGGGGCAACAGAAGACGGGCATCCGTACTTTGTTATGGAATATGTCGATGGCAAACCTATTACGGAATACTGTGAGCACCACGACAAAAGCATCGCCGAACGCCTTAAGGTTTTTCAGAGCGTCTGCCAGGGTGTTGCGCATGCTCACCAATTCAGCGTCATTCACAGAGACCTTAAACCAGCGAACATTCTGGTCGACGCGTCGGGAAATCCTAAACTCCTCGACTTTGGCATTGCCAAGATCACCGATCTACGGTTGCAGCGACGAGAATTGACGCTCACACAGACTGGCCAGCTGCCGATGACGCCTGCATACGCCAGCCCCGAACAGATCAATGGAGATCAGATTGGGTTGGCAAGCGACGTCTACTCGTTGGGTGTCATCCTCTACGAGCTATTTACGGGGCAGAAACCGTACGACGTTCCAAGCGGGGACCTTCATGGTATTGCGAAGACAATTAATGAATCTGTACCGAGCAAACCCAGTACGGCGGTATTGTCTCAGGGTAAGGAGCTCGACAAGTCTGACACGACGTCGCGACGCGGCAAACAGACGACATCTCCAAGAGTGCTCAGTCAACTGCTAGTCGGAGACCTGGACAGCATAGTTCTCAAGGCACTGCGCAAGGAACCCGAACATCGATATGCCTCCGCCAAAGAGTTCGCTGACGACATCCAGCGATATACCGACGGCCTTCCTGTGACGGCCGCGAAGGGGACTTGGCGCTACCATGTCAGCAAGTATGCGAGTCGCCATCGGCTCGCAGTCCTGAGCGCGGGCATCGTGACGACCGTGGTTATCATTGCTGCCATTGGAGTGCTGATGGCATGGCGTCGCTCTGAGCTGCTGTCGCGGGAGTTACGACTACGTCTTTACGAATCTGAGGTTCGACAGGCGTACTCTGCTTGGAACGAGGGCGACATCCGACGTACCCGCCAATTGCTGGGAAACCAATTTCCTAAAGCAGGTGAAAATGACCTCCGTGACTTTCCGTGGTACTTTTTGGCGAGCATGCATCGTCAGAACGATACCACGATCAGACAGCTTCCAGGCTTGGTCAGTATGTCAACCTTTGACGGTAAGCAAAGCGTTTTTCTTGTTCTTCAAAAGGAAAAGCGGCTTCTTCGCCTCGACGTGACGACTGGACGCATAGGAACGGCTGCTGAGTTTGAAGGTGAGCTGTTGGCTATTGACGCACAGGGTGACAAACTCCTGCTCACGCCACAAAGTACGGAAGGCGTGACGGAACTCGAACTACGAGACTTGTCTACGGGTACGTCTTTAGATTTGCCACTTTCATTTGTTCCTCGGAGCGGTGCGATATCGGCTGACGGGTCGTTGATTGCGTCGGCTACCCAAAACGGTGCGATTCGAATCTGGGACGCACAATCCTTGGATGTACTATTAGACGAAGGTGCCATCGTCGAGAATGACAATGACGAACTACCAGGGCGCAATCCACCTTATTGGGCGTTGACGTTCTCTGCGGATAATCAGTGGGTTGCACTTCAAAGTCACGACGAGGAGGGCGCTCAGATCTACCACATTGCCAGCGGGCGTTCGCGTCGGCTCCCGATCGGCGACGGCAGCGCGTGCTGTTTCCGCCCGCTCACCGCGCAGTTCGCGGTAGCCGGCCATCTCTTACGGTTTCTGGATTTAACGAACGACAACGCGCCTGCGAAGACTTTTCAGCACTCCGTAGAGATTCCTTTATGCATTGATTTTTCCCCCGACGGTCAGCTATTGGCGGTGTCTAGATTTGATTCCATTGAGGTCTGGCACGTCCCGTCCGAACGTCTGGTGGCGAAACGGAAATTGCCACCGCTTCGCCACGTTATGTTGAAGTTCGATGTGTCCGGTAATCGGCTCGTGTGCCTCGGCCAACAAGAATACTTCGTGTGGGATTTTCGAGAATCGGAGGACCGCGTCTTCGGCGGGGCGCAGTTCGGCTGGAATGATGCTCTTGATGCCCATGGTCCGCCGGCAAAAATCGGATTTGGGGGAATGAAGGACGATCTGATCGTGTGGTCCCCAGTTGTCGACAGTGTGCAGTCAATTGCCATTGAGGACCCGAACACCAGCTTTCTCGTACGCAATAGTGCGGTCGCGTTTTCGAGTGAAGGCAATCTCGTGGCCTCGGGTAATTCCGATGGTATTGTTGTCTGGGATCTATCCGCACGCCAGCAACGGCATGTGCTCGAACGCATTGAAGGCCAATCGACTAATGACACTATCGCTTCGCTTGCATTTTCGCCGGACGGTCAGCAGTTAGTCTCCGGCGATCGTGACTGGCTAGCAGCTTGGGATGTCGACTCGGGTAATCAGCTCTGGCGAGTTCCCAGCGATGGTTGGATCACCGGGATACTTTTCGTTTCTAAGACTAGGGTGATTGAGGGCGGAGGACCCTGGTCGAACGGACGACTACGCATCTGGAACGTGGCACGGTCTGAACCAGCATTGGTGAAAGAGTGGCCTCATAAGCGGATGATCACTTCCATGTCGCTTTCTCCTGATGGCCGATATCTTGCCACGGCGGAAGGCGATTCCACGAGCCGAGGC
>CAJHYQ010000319.1_pt1 | contig 10537 bp, 6 predicted proteins | sample 9198721 | NCBI WGS metagenome assembly CAJHYQ01 (sample SAMEA7708357, study PRJEB35096) | sediment metagenome | biome: marine neritic benthic zone biome [ENVO:01000025]; feature: sediment [ENVO:00002007]; material: shallow marine sediment [ENVO:03000034] sea grass bed [ENVO_01000059] ... | reverse complement strand
GCCTCTTCTTTAGCGCGGCGGCTGAAGCGATGCGACACATCTTGGTCGATCGCGCTCGACAGAAGCTCAGCCTTAAACGGGGAGGCGGATGGGGGCGTCAAGAGTTTGAACCAGAACACGTTGCCACCGGCGCAGCGCCAGAAGAAGTCGTTTTGGTTCACGACATGCTGGATGAATTCGCGGGCGAAGATCCGCTCGCCGCCGATCTCGTGAAGCTTAGGTATTTCGTCGGTTTTTCCATCGAAGAGGCGGCGGAAGCGTTGAAGCTGTCGCGCGCAACTGCTTACCGGATCTGGACCTATGCGCGCGCTTGGCTACGTGCCGAGCTGCAGGATCGAGGTGATGCGGAATAATTCGGGATGGATTTGAGACAACATCCTGGGGCTTTCCACACTGTCGTATATAAGCCAATCAGAAAGTTTGTCATGACTCAGAAATCCTTCGAAGCACGAGACATTTTCATCCACGCCGTTGAGAGTATTCCGCCAGACGGCTGGCGCGACTATCTGGCAGAGACATGCGGTACGGACACGGCATTGCATCGCAAAGTACGACGCCTGCTCGACGCCCATGTTGCCGACGGCAGCTTCATGGACAAACCTGCGGCTGCCAAGCCCGCAACAATTGACCAATCCTCTGGAAAGACCATCGGCACCCAAATTGGCCCTTACACACTGCGCGAACAGATCGGCGAAGGGGGAATGGGTGTGGTCTACGTGGCTGAACAGACGGAGCCCGTGAAGCGAAAAGTGGCGCTCAAGGTTATCAAACCTGGAATGGCGACACAGGATGTCGTGGCTCGGTTCGAGGCCGAGCGGCAGGCGTTGGCGCTGATGGACCACCCCAACATCGCGACGGTTTTCGACGGAGGAGCCACCGAGGATGGTCGTCCTTTCTTCGCCATGGAGCTTGTTCAGGGGCCCGCGATCACCGAGTACTGTGATCAGCGGCGATTGAACTTGGACCAGCGACTGAAACTGTTGCGAAACGCATGTGAGGCGGTGGAACACGCCCATCGCAGGGGCATCATCCATCGAGACGTGAAGCCGTCAAATGTATTAGTCCCCGAAATCGACGGTCGGGCCGTGCCGAAGGTCATCGATTTTGGTATCGCCAAGGCCCTGGGAGAAAAGCTAAGCGACGCTACCGTGTACACGCACTTCTCGCAGCTAATCGGAACACCCGCCTACATGAGTCCGGAGCAGGCGGGTATGGGCGTAGTCGACGTCGATACACGCAGTGACGTCTATTCACTCGGCGTGCTGCTCTATGAACTGCTGACCGGCAATACTCCCTTCGATTGCCAGACACTGCAGCAGGCGGGATACGACGAGATGCGACGGATCATTCGAGAAGATCCACCTCGTCGGCCAAGTGCTCGAATCAGCACGCTGGAGGCCGAAGCGCGCACGACCGTCGCCCAACAGCGAAGAAGCGAGCCACAGCAATTGAGTGTCACATTGCGGGGCGAACTGGACTGCGTGGTGATGAAGGCACTCGAAAAAGATCGGGAGATGCGATATCAGTCTGCCGAGGCGCTGCATGCGGATATCGATCGTTATCTCAACAACGAAGTTGTCACAGCCAGGCCGCCAAGCAACTGGTATCGCATGCGAAAATTCGCCCGGCGTAACCGTCCGCTGGTCGGGTCGCTCGCACTCGTCTTCATCGCACTGTCGCTCGGCGTCACTCTGGCCGGGACAGGATTCCTGCAGGCCCGGCAGCAGAGGGACATTGCTCGCAAACAACTCTCTGAAGCTGAAAAGTCGCGAGCAGCCACCGAAAAGGCATTCGACCTGCTGTGGGAAATCATCGGCCCCGAGTGGGGCAAGCAGCGTGAAAGCGAGACGCTGACCGTGGGCGACGCGATGGCTCAGTTGGAGCCTAACCTGACTGAGTTGCTGAGAGGCCAGTCCGAAATCGAAATACGAATCCGAACAATGTTCGCGGCACGCTTCCGTCACGTCGGCAAATATGCGGAATCGCGGGCGAGCCTCTTCCGTGCACTCGATTTGGCCCAAGACCTCTATGGCCCAAAAAGCGAGGAAGTTGCCAACATCTACGTAGACTTAGCGGATGAACTGCAGTGGACATGGACCGAAGAACCTCACCCCTGGTCTGAACCAGTCAATGTCGATGATTTGGGACGATACGCTCGCTTGGCTGTTGAGATCTACGAGCCGCTGGGAGTGCGCACCAGACAGACCTCCCACGCCTGGTTCTGCCGTTCGCTCTCACTTACCGACCGACAAGAATGCGAGGAAGCTGAAGAATGCCTGCGACAGGCGTTAGCGATTGGTGACGAACTGCCAATAACTGATCCGGCCCGGCAGCGTGTCTTCGCCCGCTTGGACTTGGCCGACTTCCTGTCCGGCGGTAGCAAGGCTGACATACAGAAGGCATATAGGCTCTTAGAGGAAGCCAGCACAATCGTCGACCAACTAGCAGGTGACCACCGCACACTTGAAGCAACGACGCTCTCCTGTCTTGGGCGATTTCGTCGTCGGCAAGGCCATGCCGAGAAAGCCATTCAAGAGTACGAAAGAGCTTGGAATATCTACCGCCAAGAGGAATTAAAGTACGAATTGCGTGGCCACAACTATGCGCTCGAATTGGCCGAATTGTATCTGATGACGAAACAGCGGGAAAAGGCGGATAGGGTGCTCGAGGAGGTCATGAGGGCGTGTGAGGTGCGAAGCCTAAATAGGTCGCTCGCAGAGGTTCATTTTCTTAAGGGATGGTGGCAATTTCGGCGGCAACACCATGTCGATGCCCAGGCATATTTCACCGACGCGCTGGAACTTGCCGAACACGTTTATCCTGAACAACACGCGATGATAACCTATTGCCGTTTCTACCTTGCCCAGTCCTTACGACGTCGAGGCTGGGATGACCGAGCGCGCGATTACTATGAGCTCGTCGCGCACCACACGCGGCCTTTCGTCGAGATGGAGAGGGCGCCACGCATGGCTCTATGGATGTTCGCATCCGCAATCGTCCACAGTTGCGACGGATCGGAGGAACAATTGCTGAATGACGCGCTGGTCGCAGCGGACCGGGCGGTCAAGGCGGCAGCCCCCTGGGAAAAGCCTCAGCTACACCTTGTTAAAGCAACTGCGCAACACAAGCTTGGCCGAGTCGATGAAGCAAACAAAGAACTCAAAAAGGGTCTTGCCACGTCGGGGCAACCGGCTCTACACGACACGCGAAAAGGAATATCAAGCTCGCGCGACGAACTGCAACATGCGCTGGAAAGCTATGAAATCGAGAAGGCAAAGAGAACCTTGCAGCAAGGCAACCAACAGCCAGATGCTTGATGACGATCCAACTGAACAGATGGATCTCGACATATAAAACGCGGCCGGTGAGCCAGAGTCGCCAAACCCAACACTCACCGGCCGGAACTGGCCACGGGCGCTTGGTCTGCGCGCCTGCCGGCGCTGTTCTCCTTTTATGTTACCGCGCAGGCCCAACGAAAGGTAAGAGACCATGAACCAAGTACGGCAATTCGCCGAGCCCGCGCGGTGTGGCATTCCCCAGAAATGGATTTGGGCTAGGCATCAAATCGTGGGGTTCTCCAGCACAAGAATCATCACAACAGTCCTGCTGATTTGTGCCGGCCTGCTTTCGCTCTCCGCAAATCGTCACGCGAGTGCACAAAATGAATTGGACAGACCGATCCTCGCACATTTTGACGCTGGCGAGTATGTGACCGAAAGATGGTCCACTCTGGGCGCCGGTATCCATAAACATGATCCGTACAATGGCGAGCTTGTCGTTGATCGCACCAGCTCAATTCCGGGTGTTCCTGACGATTGGGACGTGACCTATGTTGAGCTCGCGAATGCTATGCTGACTGACGTTTCGATTCGCGTCGGAGCGGAAATGTTGAAAGAGGACAGAATCGGCGCTCATTTATCATCCGCAAATAGCATTGCCGCCGTTACCATTGCCGGTCGTACATGCTTTGAAGACATTCCACACGTTTGTGGTGGTCAGTCCAATCAATGGATTTTTGGTGACTTGCATACCAATGGTAACTTGCAGACGGGGAGGAATGCCGAGGATGGATCTCTCATTGTGCCGACCGGTGTTCGCCCGATGGAAGGTGCCATCTTGCAGCTCGACGCCTTTGGCGACAACGTGAAGATCTGGGTCTGGCCACCAGGGGAACGACGTCCCGTCGAACCCATCGTCGAATATACCTCGGCAGACAACCCGACTTCGGAACCAGGCGGCATCATGTTCGGCACGATGATGGCCGATGCCGTATTCGACTGGGTCCATATCTCGCCCACTCCGATTCCAGGAGATGTTCTGGGCGATTTCAACGGCGATGGAGCACTTTCGGTCAAGGACATTGATCTATTCTCCGTTGGTAACCCCGATCACGACTTGGATGGCGATGGCGACGCCGACTTCGACGACCGGTTGAAATGGGTCCAACTCAAAGAGACCTGGATCGGCGACGCCAATCTGGACGGCGAATTCAACAGTGGCGACTTGACCGAGGTATTTCAGGCTGGCAAGTACGAATTAGATGTCGAAGCCAATTGGGCCGAAGGAGACTGGACGGGAGACGGTCGATTTGGGACCGAAGACCTGACGGCCGCCTTTCAAGACGGAGGGTACGAACGAGGGCCGCGAGGACCTGTCGCTATCGTTCCCGAACCGAATGCATCCATTCTGATGCTGGCCTTCTGCTTGAGTCCACTGACAAGGTTCCGTCGCCGACGCAGAGTGCCGAATGGGACGGCGACGGTGTCGCAACCGAGCCCGGCAGGGCCGCGGCATGCAGGTTTTACGACAACATGTTCGCTACTAGCAATGCTCCTAGCCTCTTCAACCGCGTCGGGACAGGCTGTCTTCGATCTCGGAAACTTGCCGGTGGATAGGAACCTTTGCACCGACGTTGTCCCAATCTCAGTTCCGGACGGCACGTACAACACGTTCCGCCTGCAAACCGACTGGAGGTCCGCCGACGGATCCTGGTCACGCGAGGCGATCTGGGCGCTCGCCGACAATTGTTCGGATGGTCCAACGACGACTTACTACACCCATCCCGGACCGAATCCGGAGAGCGCAAAGAACTCCGATGCGGTTACGCTCACCTGGGAGGGCTTCTTGGACATACCCATCCACGGCCCCAGTGAATTGTTGCTTTTACCACTACAGACATTTGGTGACTCGGCTTCCCGATGGCGGAACACGGCGTTCGAGCTATCTTTCAGAGCACCACCGTCCCCCCCTGCGCTCATTGCCGATCTTGGAATCGTTGCCGACGAATTCAGCTCCTTCAACGTCGCGACGGTTGGAGATGCCGACACGGAACTAGGCGTCTATTCTCCGACCAGCCGATTGGTCGCGGAGAATGACGACCCACTCGGTTCTGATCTTGGATCCTCCGTTTCCAGCCGAATAGAATTCGCGAACGGATTGCCGGCCGGTGACTACATCGCGGCAGTTGGTATGTTCAATACCTCTTTTGATCATGCCCACGAAATCGATCCAGGTGCTGTGGGCGGCGATTACGGCATCGATGTAGCCGGCCACATGTTTGAAGGCACGCTCGCAGCCCGAGAAATCGGCTATGTTGGATTCTCGATTGGCCAATCCGCCGAAATGAACGTCGTCGTGCCCGAACCGAATTCATCCGTTCTGATGGTGTTGGCTTGTTGCCTATGCCTGGTGATGCGGCAAAAGCGCTTCCGGGCGAATCTTCAGCTGTCAGGCACAACTCCGTAAGGTACCTAGCGCCATGAAACACACGACTCGAAATGCGTTCACGCTGGTCGAAAGGAGAACTAATCCAATGTTATCACGAACGCGAAGGCGCCATATTCCAGCGATGGAAGCACTCGAGCAACGAGAAATGCTTACCGCTGCAACCGAATTAGTGACTCATTTTGACAATGTTGCGCACTCTGCTCGCGCGGGGCGATATTTCAATGAAGTCACGGCGGCAGGGGACAAGGTCTACCAGCGGGTCGGCCTGTCAGACGACAATGTTTCTTGGACTGCTCAGTGGTCCCTATGGCGAATCGATGGTGAAACACCCCGAAGAATTGAGGTGGAAGGAGGTATCGGCTCGCACGTCGAGTCGGTGAAAGATCAGCTCTATTTCACCAGCAACCCAATGCATGAACCCGGGGGACATGGGGGCAATGAACTGTGGAGAACCGATGGAACACAGGAAGGGACCGCGCGCGTTGCCATGGCGCAAATAGGAGGAATTGACGACCTGACCGCTTATCAGGGCAAACTCTTCTTTTCGCGAGTCGTCGACCAACAACTTGGACTTTGGGTCACCGACGGTACTGAAACTGGGACTGAATTGGTCAAAGATGTTGAGGGCGACATCCAGGCCTCTGTCGTCGACGGCACTTTGGTGTTCACGGTGGTTCGCGAGGACGAGACAGAGCTGTGGAAGAGTGATGGAACGAGACTCGGGGCGGAACTTGTGACGGCGATTCCAGGTAGGGCTCACATCGAAGCTACTACGCAGAACCAACTCTTCTTGAGGACCTGGGAGAAAGAAGAGCTGTGGAGGACGGATGGGACCGATCAAGGTACGTATCGCTTGTCAGCCCCTCATGCCATAGAGCGACTCGTCACGGCCGGCGACAAGCTTTTCTACATCGCACAGAAGTCCCGCGACGAAGGATTTCGCGAGGAACTGTGGGTCACCGACGGTACGGTTGAGGGAACCCAGCTGGTCAAGGAAATCGATCGGGGGCAAAGCGTACTGGGCTGCGGCCCGGCCGGCTTGCTTTCCTCCGGCAACATCCTCTATTTCTCGGCCCAAGACGAGAATGGTGGCAGACAACTGTGGAAGACTGACGGCACGCAAGAGGGGACCGTGGTGCTCGCCGACATGGCATTCAGCCCTCTCTTCTCCGTGAACAGCATGGTGTATCTCGCCGGATACGACCAGGCCACGGGGGCAGAGCTTTGGAGAAGTGATGGAACGACCGACGGCACCGTGTTGGCGTTTGATCTGACTCCGGGGCCGGAAGGCTCACAATTTGGGCGACAGACGGACTTTACCGTCAGCCCCGGGATGGTCTATATCGCGCTCGGTCCCAGCGTCTGGCGCTTTCCTCTCGAGACCGAGCCGGTCGATCGAATCTTTGGCGATTCCAATCACGACGGGGTTTTTGACTCCTCCGATCTGGTCAGAGTCTTTCAAGCGGGCAAATACGAAGATGACATCGCTCAGAATACATCGTTCGACGAAGGTGACTGGAATGGCGATGGGGAGTTTGATTCAAGCGATCTGGTTGCTGCGTTTCAAACAGGCACTTATGTGTCCGGTAGCAACCAGGTCGACATAGCCGCAGCCATCGAATCGTTGCGGGCTGTCGAGGATGTGAAGACAGTCGATAGAAATAGCAGTATCGACGGCTAACTCGCGAGGGGTCTAATCACGAAATCGGCCGGTGAGCCAGAGTCGCCACGACACTCACCGGCCGAAATGGCCACGGGCTCATCGGTCTGCACGCCCGCCGTCTCTAAAGCGACTTTTGACTTGAACAGGTGGCCGGGTCGTTGCGCGCAGGTCTGCGCAACCGCCCGCAATTCAGAGTTTGTCTACGGCGCCGAGGTTGGACCAACCCGCGCGACTTTGCCGTCGCGGCTCAGCGCAGAGGTCTCCTCGGCGAGATGACACCTCTGCGACTTGTGAAGAGTTCTTCCTGCAAGCGATCGATGCAACCAAGTTTGAAGAATCACGAAGTGCAGGCGGTGTGCCAAGCCGACACGCATTAGCGCGGCGTCGCGTTGAACCGTTTTGGCGGTCCCGAATCGCGTATCGCAACCAATTTGCTCTGAGACGAAGTTGCGCGAAATGCTCACACGCTTTCGGATTCAAGTGGTGGTGGCGGCGCGTCAGACTCGAGACCGCCGTGGTCGGGCTTCACCTCAAATCGCGAAGGACAACGCCAAGACGACTACCAGAATCAAGGGATAGATCACTCGTGACCAGCGGTCCAGGCGCTCGACCACGTCACCCTTCTGCCTCCTAGTCAATGTCGCTGTGGCTACAGTCTGCATCAGGCTGGCAAATACCATCAGCGTCGATAAGAGGATGAACCGGTCGAGTCGTGTGATGTAGGAAACCGGCGGCAAAAGAACGTTGATGGCGAACAGATAGGCCACCAACGTCAAGAACGACGTCGTAGAAATCCCAATGTTCGTGCCAACCTGTTCGGGGTCAATCCATCGTGGCACCCACGACATGATTACAATCAAGCAAAGCGGCACGATGACCTTCGTCACGAAATAGGGGACTCTGCGCCGCACGTCGATGCGCATTTCAAAGCCGGCAATGCCCTCATCTCCTTCTGTAGGAACGTAGGGCGCGGTTCTGGCTTCCCAGGAAAGCACTTCAAAGTCCGGAATCGAGAACGAGCTGGCAATTCCGGACTTGTCGCTCCCTTCTTCCAGTGGAACCAATTTGACTTCTTCCTCCGAAAGTCCCGCGGCGGCAATGTGAATGGATAGAGTCTGCGTGTCCAACGGAAAGTCGCGCAGGTTAAGTGGTTGTGAGAATCGTCCCCAGACTTTCTGGCGAAGGACCACTTCTCCGTTTGGAAAGATGTCAACGGATCCCGGAAAGGATGCCCATGCCATCTGCTGGTTGACGATCACCAGGCGCGGAGTCCAGATCTCCGTCACTCGCTTGTGCAGCGGGCCTGGCCCTGGATGCTGAAGCGTCGTGCTAATCCATCGAGCCTCGTAATAGACACTTGCGGCGAAACTCTGCTGCGCCGAATCCACTTCATCTACGTCGATCATGAAGATCAGAACGCGAACCTCAGTCGGTTCGCCGCCCACGGTTGGGCGTTCCAATTCCGGCTGGGGCTCTTCTGAAGCCAGCGGCGATTGCTGAGTTGTAGAATCGATTGTGGGGGATGGCGGGTTTGTTGGCTGCTGCCCATTTATCTTGCTGACCGGAGTGGCCACCAAACAGAGGAATAAGGGGACGTGCAACAATCGAACCTTGCCCACTGGCGTATCTTTCATGTCAATTTTCCGCATTTGCCCGGTTAGTCAAATCCCAACTACAAGTCTAATCGTCGTTTGTGACAGATGCGCGTTTCGGTTTTCAATCTACACCGCTGGTGACGACTGGCCTTGCCGAACTACACTGAATAAATCCGTCCATTTTGCCAAGTGGGAGGTGGGAGCGTCGCACGAAGTAAAGAGCCGGTCGCTTGCGATACGAGCCTGCGGTCCCTGTAAGTGCTGGGGTCCATGAGCTATCCTCGTGATCGCACCATGGATCGCTGCAGCAGCATTACTTGCCACTATTCCCGCATTCGTAGCGACGCTGGGCCGGCGTTTTCGGCCCTGTACTGATTTCCAAACCGCCGAAATGAAGCATCCAGTTTTTGGAGAAGACGGGGCTAAGAGTGATGAGCGGCGAACATCTGCGGATCGGCTGGCGCGTGAAGGTCGGATTTGCAATCTTCGTGGCAAGCATCGGCTGGCCAGTTCTCATACCAATCCTCCCGCTCCTGGGCGTACCTACAACCACGACTGCAGCTATCAGCGGAGTTATGCTAGTCGCGGCGGAATTCATGTTGGTTGCCGGTGCGGCGATCGCCGGCAAGGAGGGCTTCATGTACATCAAGGCGACGGTGTTCGGTTTCTTGAGGTCGTATGGCCCGCCGAGCCAAGTGAGCCGCCTGCGATACACGGTCGGACTCGTGATGTTCGCGATACCTTTGGCGCTTGGTTGGGCAGCGCCTTACTTCGGACATCACCTTCCTGGATACGACAATGGGCAACTGATCTACGCCATCGTAGGCGACGTATTGCTACTGATCAGCCTTTTCGTCCTTGGTGGCGGCTTTTGGGACAAGTTGCGGTCACTGTTTAAGCACGATGCCTACTCGGTCATCCCGGACGTGCCTGCCGCTGAGTCAGCCAAACTCTAATCTCTCTGAGCAAATGACCGGTGCACACTCCGTCGCGCTTCGGGCACATCGCCCGAGTTCACGAAACGCCCCGACAGTTCCTTCGCGTTTTGTCATCAAGATGGTCGCGAGACAAGAAGGCTTTCCTGTCTGACGGGCGGGTGCGCTGGCGCAGCGAATCTTCGGATGCTGATGGGGCGTTGGAACGTTTCCGTAACTTCTGTTTCGACCGCCTACAATTCGGAGCTTGTCTACGGCGCGGCGGTTGGACATCAACTCGCCGTAAGCTGCGAATCAGGCGCAACTACAGCGGTGTCCCGTCTGCGAGGACACCTCTTTCAATTCGGCGAAATCCTTAGCCGCGTGGAAGTTCTTGCCTCGCTCGTGGCGTGGGCCAGGTTTGTGATCTACCCTCGGATTCCTTGCCGTCATGCAGAATCATAGAATGCAGACATGCATTAACACCCAGGTACGCTCGGCTTGTTCGCAAGCGGGACTCATCCCGAAAGCGAGGTTCCCACGATGAAGCGCTTCAAGAACGTTTTGGTTGGTGTCGATCTGAGGCAAGGCGACGTCCTAGTCTCCGACAACATTTCGCCGCCTACGGAAGAGGCCAT
>CAJHYQ010001128.1_pt1 | contig 10579 bp, 18 predicted proteins | sample 9198721 | NCBI WGS metagenome assembly CAJHYQ01 (sample SAMEA7708357, study PRJEB35096) | sediment metagenome | biome: marine neritic benthic zone biome [ENVO:01000025]; feature: sediment [ENVO:00002007]; material: shallow marine sediment [ENVO:03000034] sea grass bed [ENVO_01000059] ... | reverse complement strand
ACGCACAAACGGGTGATTGATATCGTTCAAGCAACGGCCAAGACGATCGAAGCGCTGAACAAGCTCAGTCTGCCCGCGGGTGTCGACATCAAAATTAAGGCCTCCACCAAGTAACGCCGACGTTTGATCGCGACGGATTACTCTATATGACCTGGAAGCCTGCCGCGTAATCATGAACGAGGTTCACTGATCGGGGCCGGCAAACAACGCAGGAAACAAAACGATGGGCAAGGGAATTCTTGGCCGCAAGGTCGGTATGACCCAGATTTACGACGAACAAGGGAACATTGTACCGGTTACCGTGATTCAAGCGGGCCCGTGCCACGTTTTGCAACTGCGTTCTGTGGAATCCGACGGCTACGAAGCAGTTCAGTTAGGCTTCGAGGACAAGCCGCGGCGATTGGCCAACCGTGCCGAACGCGGCCGAGTCGGAAATCTCGCCAGCAAGCGATCCAAGAAACTGGCGGCGGCCGGAGTCGAAGTCCCCGCACGAGCTGATTGCGAGCCGAAGCGGTTCGTGCGTGAACTTCGAGGTTCGACCGATGGCTACGAGGTCGGCCAAGAGCTGGGCGTCGATACGCTGGCGGAAGTCAAGGTGGTCGACGTGATCGGCACCAGCAAAGGGCGCGGCTACGCGGGCGTGATGAAGCGTCACAACTTCGCCGGCCAACGAGCTTCACACGGCGTTAAGAAGGTCCACCGTCACGCGGGCGGCACCGGCTGTAGTGCCTCGCCCAGCCGTGTCTTCAAAGGTCGTCGCATGTCCGGCCGCTATGGCGGCGCTCAGGTCACGACCCGCAATCTCAAGGTCGTCAAAGTCGACGCCGACAACAACCTGTTGGTGGTCAAGGGAGCGATCCCTGGGCCCAACGGTGGTCTGGTCGTCGTGCGAGAAACCAACAAACTGGGCTAGCCGATAGGGCGACGCCCTTATCGCTAGGCAAAAAGCAATGGCAAGCTTAACTGTATACGATCGAACTGGTAAGGAAGTCGGCAACTACGAGATTGATCCGGCCGCGCTGGCTCCACACATCAATAAACAATTGCTACATGATGCCGTCGTGATGTATCAGGCGAATGTCCGGCAAGGCACCGCTCGCACCAAGTCGCGCGCCGAAGTCTCTGGATCAACCGCGAAGATGTACCGACAAAAGGGTACCGGAAACGCCCGGGCCGGATCACGACGCAGCGGTATCCGGCGTGGCGGCGGTCAGATTTTCGCCCGTCGCCCACGCGACTACTCCTATCGCCTGCCCCGCAAAGCAGTTCAGTTGGCCACACGCATGGCCCTTGCTTCCCGCATCAAAGACAACGAAATGGTGGTCGTGGACGAGCTCAGCTTTGACGCTCCCGCCACAAAAGAAATGGCGACTGTCCTGAAAGCCCTCGGGCTGAAGGACGTCAGCACGCTCATCGCCACCGCGGAACATGACGTCAACGTTTACAAGAGCGCCAGGAACATCGATCGCGTCACGATTTCACCCGTGTCGGATCTGAATGCGTTGAACGTCTTGTCGCCACATCGTGTGCTGGTAACCAAGCAGGCACTCGACAAAATCAAGGATCGCAACAACAAGAGCGAGAGTTCCGGAGATTGACGTTTTCCGATCGAGCCTCACTCTTCGGTCGCAAAGCTGAACGGATAGATCAACATGCCAAAAGTCACTGAACCCCAACAAGGCAAGTCACGCATCCGGCTTGAATCGCATCAGATCGTGTTGCGTCCACTCGTGACCGAAAAGGGTATGCATCGTTCAACGCGATTCAATCAATATGCCTTTGAAGTCAACCCACTGGCGGAAAAGGACGACATCAAACGAGCCATCGAAGAATTGTTCGACGTCAAAGTGACCAAAGTTCGCACTCAGAATCGCAAAGGTAAACCGCGTCGCTACCGTTTCCGTTACGGATTGACCAAATCATGGAAGAAGGCGATCGTCACGTTGGATTCGGAAGATCGCGTCGAGTTCTTCTAGAGGTGGACTTCACGGGCTGATCCGCATCAACCAAGACAGGCCCGTCATCAACAAGAGATACTCAGATGGGAATTCGCAAATACAAACCGACGACTGCCGGACGCCGCAACGCCAGCGTGAGCGACTTCGCTGAACTCACGAAAGGCTCCAAGCCTGAAAAGAAGCTGTTGCGCCCGTTGAAGAAGAAGGGCGGTCGCAACAACCAAGGCAAGATCACTTGTCGACATCGAGGTGGTGGTCACAAACGTCAGTATCGCGTGATCGACTTCATGCGAAAAAAGGATGGCGTACCGGCCAAAGTGGCTTCGATCCAATACGACCCAAACCGCAGCGCTCGTGTCGCGCTGTTGCATTATGCGGACGGCGAGAAAGCTTACATCCTGGCTCCCGATGGACTGGAGGTTGGGAATCGCGTCGAGAGCGGTCCGGATGCTCCGCCGTCGGTCGGCAATTCGCTGCCGCTGAAGCGGATTCCGCTGGGAACGGCGATCCATAACGTGGAAATGCAACCGGGTCGAGGTGGAATCCTCTGCCGCAGTGCGGGTGCCAATGCCACGCTGATGGCCCGCGAAGCCGATTGGGCTCAGCTGACCCTCCCCAGCGGCGAAATCCGCCGGGTACCCTCGGTGTGTCGAGCCACGATTGGGAAGGTCGGCAACAGCGACCACATGAACATCACCCTCGGTAAAGCCGGCCGCAAGCGTTGGCTGGGCCGACGGCCTCATGTCCGCGGTACCGCCATGAACCCCATCGATCATCCGCACGGTGGCGGTGAGGGACGTACCAAAGGCGGTCGTCATCCGGTCAGCCCCAGTGGGCAGCCGGCCAAGGGTGGATCAACACGGAAACGACGTAAGCCGTCCAACGCAGCGATCGTTCGTCGTCGCAGATCAAAGCGTTACGGTCAATTGAAGAAATAGTTTAACGAGCGACAAGTATGGGTAGATCACTCAAAAAAGGCCCGTTCGTAGACCCCAGGCTGTATCGCAAGGTTCAGTCGCAACAGGAATCGGGGAATGCCGAACCCATCAAGACCTGGGCGCGTGCCTGCACGATCGTCCCGGAATTCGTGGGCGTCACCTTCCTGGTGCACAACGGAAAACAGCATTTGAAGGTCTTCGTGACCGAAGACATGGTGGGACACAAACTGGGTGAATTTTCTCCGACGCGGACTTTTCGTGGTCACGGAGGCAAGGGTAAGCGTTAAGCGATGGGAAACACGATCCGGCGGTCTGAGGCTGCCGGATGAGGGAATTGAGCGATGGCCTACAAATCAAGTTACCGCTACGCACGCATCAGTGCTCGCAAGGTCCGCCCCATAGCCGACCTGATCCGCGGCAAGTTCGCCGATGAGGCTTTGGAAATTCTCAAGTACCAGCCCCACCGCGGCGCGCGGATGCTGGAGAAGGTACTCAAGAGCGCCTTGGGGAACGCCCAGGACCCAGACAACCCGCAGAATCGAGGGCGGAATGTCGACGTCGATTCGCTGGTCGTGTCCGACGCTCACGTTGATGGGGGTCCCATGTTCAAGCGCATTCGACCTCGAGCGCGCGGCATGGCATACATGATTCGCAAGCGATTTTCGCATATTCACGTCACGCTCGAGGAAGTGTGACCAAGACCAGTTGCGCAAATGGCATTCCAAGTGCCGTGGGAGAAATGAAAAGCGATGGGTCAAAAAGTCAATCCAGTCGGATTTCGAACGGGCGTGATGATCGGTTGGAAGAGCCGATGGTATGCGTCGAAACAGGAATTCTCCTCGCTGCTGATCGAAGACCAGAAGATTCGTAAGTTCATTAAGAACCACCCGCAAAAAACTCAATACCGACATGCCGGGATCGACAGCATCGAGATCGAACGCACGCGCGATGAAGTGAAGGTCTTGCTGCACGTCGCGCGGCCCGGATTGATCATCGGCAAGAAGGGACAAGAAATCGAACTGCTCCAAGCCGAGCTGCAGAATCTCATCGGTCGCCGCGTCAACCTGAAGATCGAAGAAATCTCACGGCCGGAGTTGAAGGCTCAATTGGTCGCTGAAGATATCGGTGAGCAGTTGCGAAAACGAGCTAGTTTCCGTCGTACGATCAAGCGCGCGATGGAACAGACCATGGAAGCCGGAGCCAAGGGAATCAAGATTCAATTGGCCGGGCGACTGGGTGGAGCCGAAATGGCTCGACGTGAAAAACAAATCTCCGGTTCCATCCCGCTGAGTACGCTTCGGGCGAAGATCGACTATGGCTTCCACGAAGCGAAAACGCCGCAGGGACATATCGGGATTCAAGTTTGGGTAAACCAAGGATTTTATAGAGGGGACGACACCGATGGCGATGATGCCGAAACGGGTCAAGCATCGCAAAAGCCAAAGAGGACGTATAAAAGGTGACGCGACCCGCGGAAACCGCGTGGTGTTCGGCGATTTCGGCCTGCAGGCGTTGGAGGCCGGATGGGTCAAAGCGCAGACGATCGAAGCCGGTCGTATCGCGGCACAACAGTACGTCCGAGGCGAAGGACGTTTGTTCGTGCGATTGTTTCCCGACAAGTCCGTAACCTCCACCCCCTTGGAAACGAGAATGGGAAAGGGTAAGGGCGAACCTGACTTTTGGGCCGCGGTCGTCAAACCTGGCACCGTGATGTACGAGTTAGGTGGCGTTACCGAAGAACAAGCGCGGATCTGCTTCGCACGACTTGCGCACAAGATGCCGATTCGTGTCCGCTTCGTCCGCCGCCGGCTCGCGTAACACCGCGCTGCCATGCTGCTTAGGTCAGCGGGATTTGGGAGAAGGACATGAAGGCTGCCGAATTACGTGAAATGAGTGACGAGCAATTGGAACTGACGCTGCGCGAAACCGCCGAGCATTACTTCCGGCTGCGTATTCAAGCTCAGACCGAACGGCTTGATGCTCCTAGTGAACTGCGACGGCACCGTCGACTGATCGCCCGCGCCAAAACGATTCAGCGACAACGTGAGATCGAAAAAAGCAAACAAGAACAAGAGACTTCGTAGCCAACGGGCATCGAAGCCAATGATCCTTTGGCAAACACGCCAAGAGCCACTGGACAGGATTTGAAACATGCCGAAAAGAGTCTTCGTTGGTGTTGTCACGAGTGACAAGATGAATAAGACCCGTCGGGTGGAGATCCCGCGGCTGGTCAAGCATCCGAAGTACGGAAAGTATGTGCGGCGCAAGACCGTTTGCTATGTGCACGACGAGAAGGACGAATCGGGTGCAGGCGATACGGTCGAAATCGTCGAATCACGACCGCTGTCCAAGCTGAAACGATGGGACCTGGTCAAGATTATTCGCAAAAGTACTGCCGTTGATGTGACCGCCCTGCGGGCGGCCGCAAAGGAAGATCAGTCCTAGGACCGCATCGGTCGGTTGGAAGTTTAGAAGTTAGCTGGAGACGAGGACGGCCAAGCCATGATTCAGCAAGAAAGCCGCTTAGCCGTAGCGGACAACACGGGCGCCAAAGAGGTCAAGTGCATCAAGGTCCTTGGTGGCTCCCGACGACGTTTTGCACATATCGGCGACATCATCGTGTGTAGCGTCCGAAGTGTGATTCCTGGAAGTGAAGTCAAAAAGAAGTCGGTCGTGCGTGCCGTGATCGTGCGCTGCAAGCAGCCAACTCGACGCGCCGACGGCAGCTACATCCGTTTCGACAGCAATGCGGTTGTGCTGATCGATGGAGATGGAAACCCACGCGGGACCCGCATCTTCGGTGCTGTGGCACGTGAATTGCGCGAGCGTAACTTCATGAAAATCGTCAGCCTCGCCAGTGAGGTGGTGTAATGCATATTCGAGTGAACGATACCGTCGAAGTCCTGACCGGCGATGACCGAGGCGTGCGCGGCAAAGTGCTGAGCGTCGATCATCAGGCTGGCAAATTGGTCGTCGAAGGAGTCAACCGGGTCTACAAGCATGTCCGGCGGAGCCAACGCAATCCGCAAGGCGGACGCTTGTCCAAAGAAATGCCCGTGCAGATCTCCAACGTCAAGTTTGTGTGCGAGTCCTGTAGTGCGGCGACGCGAACCGGCGCTCGCTACCTGAAGGACGGCAGCAAGGAACGATACTGCAAAGAATGTGGTCGCTCGCAGGGCCAGATCGCCCCGCCCAAAGCGGCTTATGCACAGTGAGCCGCCGGGCCTGAACCGCGAGACCCAAGGATTCAGCAAACCGATCGCTCAGAAAACTAACCCGTAACTAATAGACTCGAGCCTTCCCATGGTTCCTCGACTGCAAACAAAATACGAAACAGAGGTGCTTCCGGCCCTCAAGAAGGATCTCGGGCGCGCCAACGCGTTGTCGTTGCCGAGATTGGAGAAGATCGTCGTCAACATGGGCGTTGGCAGTGCGATCGCCGAAAAGAAGCACCTGGAAGATTCCCTCGATGCCTTGACGCAGATCACCGGCCAAAAACCAGTTGTGACGATCGCCCGTAAAGCCATCGCCGGCTTCCGCTTGCGAGAAGGAATGCCGATCGGCTGCAAAGTAACACTCCGGCGTCAACGGATGTGGGAATTCTTGGACCGGTTGGTCTCACTGGCCATCCCGCGCGTCCGTGACTTTCGTGGACTGAGCACCACGGCCTTCGATGGAAATGGAAATTACAGCATGGGATTGGTCGAGCAATTGGTCTTTCCTGAGCTGAACCCGGATAAATTTACCCGAGTCCAAGGTATGAACATCAGCTTTGTAACCACCTCGTCCAATGACGACGAAGGACGTTTGTTGTTGCAGCTGTTGGGCATGCCATTTAAGCGAGAGGATGCGGAAGCAGAAAGCGCTGCCTAAGGTGCTGCCTGATTCAACGTGTTCCAAACCTGTCCTTCGGAAGTGAGATACCGGTGGCAAGTAAATCAAAAATCGCGAAAGCCAAACGCATCCCCAAGTTCACGTCTCGCCACGAACGACGCTGTGCAATGTGCGGCCGACCTCGCGCCGTCTATCGCAAGTTTGGGATTTGCCGCATTTGTTTTCGCAACCTGGCAAATCAGGGTTTAATTCCTGGAGTTCGTAAGGCGAGTTGGTAGAGGGACCCAGACTAATATGATGACCGACCCCGTCGCCGATATGTTGACTCGCATCCGTAACGCGGTGCGCGTCGAACGGCCCAATGTCCAAGTGCCCGCGTCCAAGGTCAAGCGTGGTGTGGCCGAAGTGCTCAAGCGCGAAGGCTATATCTGGGACTGGAAAGAGATCGAGGGCGAACCGTTCTCGCATCTGCAAATCGAATTGAAATATGGTCCCAATGGAGAACGAGTAATCAATACCGTTCGGCGTGTAAGCAAGCCCGGGCGCCGAGTCTATAGTCGCGCTAAGGAGCTGCGCCCTGTCTTGAATGGACTGGGAATCTCCGTGATCAGCACCAGCCGGGGTGTGATCAGCGATCGCGAGGCTCGACAACGGAACCTGGGTGGAGAGGTGTTGTGCGAGATTTGGTGATGACGAAAGTCTGATCGTTCCCTCGCTCCCTTCAGAAAGAAAACGAGATGTCACGTATTGGCAAAAAACCCGTCGCCGTCCCCAGCGGTGTGAAGGTCTCCGTCAACGGCCAAGATGTTATGATCGAAGGACCCAAGGGCAAACTGCAACGCGGCTTTCGCCCGGAAGTCGAGATCTCGCTCGATGACGGCTCCAAGCAACTGGTTGTGGCCCCTCGCTCAAATGACCGACAGACACGTGCCTTTCATGGTCTCACCCGCGCTCTGCTGCAAAACATGGTCGTCGGCGTCACCCAAGGGTATGAGAAGAAATTAGAGGTCGTGGGGGTCGGCTACCTGGCGGCCATCGAGGGTGATACGCTGTCGTTGCGAGTCGGATTCGCCAACGAGGTCCAGAAAAAAGTCCCCTCCGGCCTGACGGTTACCTGCCCCGATCAGAACCATATCGTCGTCCAAGGATGCGATAAGCAGCTGGTCGGCCAGTTTGCTGCCGAAGTCCGGGCGGTGAGGAAGCCTGAGCCCTACAAAGGTAAGGGCGTTCGCTATGACGGCGAGCATGTCAAAATCAAACCCGGTAAGGCTGCTACCTAGCCCAACGCTCCTTGCTAACGAGGATTCAATCCGTGAATCACGAAAAGGCCATCCGACAACAACGCATTCGACGCCGCTTTCGCGTTCGCAAGAAGCTGCGGGGTACGCCCGAGCGACCGCGATTGAGCGTCCATCGGTCGGTCAAGCACATCTACTGCCAGCTCATTGACGACGCCAGCGGAAAGACGATTACGGCTGCCAGCAGCTTGGACAAGGACCTGAAAATCAAAAATGGCGGCAATTGCGAGGCAGCCACCGCAGTCGGCAAAGCCGTGGCCGATCGAGCCAAGGCGGCTGGCGTCAAGGCCATCTGCTTGGACCGCGGGAGCTTTAAGTATCAAGGACGAGTGGCCGCATTGACCGATGCCCTGCGTGAAGAAGGGATCTCCGTGTGAAGAAGGGATCTCCGTCTAACAAAAAACGGGCTGGTCGTGACCGGCCGGAATCATAAGAATCAAGCACTCAATTTTCATTAGTTCGGAGCGAAAACCGTGGCGAGTGGTACCGGCGGCCGAAAAAAAGTAGTCGAAGATAAAACCCGTGGCGCCTACGAAGAACGCGTCGTCAAAATCAAGCGCTGTGCTGCCGTCGTCAAAGGTGGTCGCCGCTTCAGCTTTGCCGCCATGGTCGTCGTTGGCGATCGCGAAGGTCGTGTGGGCTGGGGTTACGGAAAAGCCAATGAGGTGCCGCCGAGCGTCGAAAAGGCGGTCAAGCAGGCCACGCGAAACATGAATAAAGTGCCGCTCATCGAAGGAACCATTCCGCATCAGATCAAAGGTCGCTGTGGAGCCGCCAAAGTGCTCCTCGTTCCGGCCAGTCCGGGTACCGGCGTGATCGCGGGCGACGCCGTCCGAGCGGTTTGTGAAGCGGCGGGTATTCGTGACATCCTGACGAAGAGCTTCGGTTCGAATAATTCCGTCTTGCTCGTGAAGGCGACCGTCGAAGCGTTGAGACAGTTACGCACACAACAAGAAGTGGAAGTCCTTCGCGGAGTTTCCCTATCATGAAACTTAATGACGTCCATCAAGGCATTGCCAAAAACAAAAAACGGAAGCGAATTGGTCGCGGTCCCGGTTCCGGACACGGAAAGACGAGCGGACGTGGCCATAAGGGACAGAAGTCACGGGCCGGTTGGTCGCGGCTTGCAACCTTCCAAGGTGGCGCGATGCCGTTGGTGCGACGCGTCCCAAAACGCGGTTTCAACAACAAATGGGCTCGCAAGGTCGTGGTCGTCAATGTGAGTGACTTAGAGGCCTGCTTTGAATCGGGAGATGAGGTAACACCTGAGATTCTCGCGAATTCGCCGCTGCTGGGTCATCGCTTTGACGAGGTCAAGATTCTCGGAAACGGAGATTTGTCCAAGAAATTGACCGTGTCGGCGCACCGCTTTAGCCAATCTGCAGCCGAGAAGATCGAAAAAGCAGGTGGCACGGTAATTCGACTACCGGGCCCGACTCCTGTGGAGGAGAAGAAGAAACAAGCAAAGGCCAAGGATTAGGTCGCCTTCTCGTAAGGAAAAGCAGGTATGTTTGAAAAACTGCGCGTCGTCTTTTCGATCCCCGAGCTGCGACAAAAGATCTTTCTTACGCTCGGCCTGTTGGCCATCTATCGAGTTGGTTGGCAGATCACGCTGCCAATGATCAACCAATCGGCGATCGGTGGCTCCGGCGGAGGTGGTGGCGGCTTCGACAGCATGATCGAGTATGCCGCTGTCTTTAGCGCCAGCAATTTGCAACAAGCGACGATCTTTGGTTTGGGAATCATGCCCTATATCTCGGCATCGATTATCTTCCAGCTGCTGGGCAGTGTCTGGAAGCCGATCGAAGAGTTGCAAAAAGAAGGTGAGTCAGGTCGCAAGAAGATCAACGAGTACACGCGGTACGTGACGGTGGTGTTGTGTGTCGTGCAGAGCTGGTTCTACGTCAAACTGTATGTAATGGGCGTCGACTCCCTCGGACAGGCGGCCTTAGTTCACCCGGACTTTATCGGCCCCAATGGCAACCTGGCCTTTGGTTGGCAAATCACCGCCGTGTTGACGATGACGTGCGGTACGATCTTCCTGATGTGGCTCGGTGAACAAATCGACGAGTACGGCATCGGTAACGGGATCAGTTTGTTGATCATGGCCGGGATTCTTGCTCAGATGCCGGGCGCTGCATTCGATCTGGCTCGCGATGCCACAAAGGGTCTGGTGGGCTTTGGTAGTGGTGAAATCGGCATCGAGACGCTAGTGGTGCTGGCCTGCCTCTTCGTCGCGGTCGTGTTTGGCGTGGTGTTCATTACGTTGGGGCAACGTCGCATCCCGACTCAAAGTGCCAAGCATGTGCGGGGACGACGAGTCTACGGTGGAACGCGGCAGTATTTGCCGCTGAAAATCAATCAGGCCGGCGTCATGCCGATCATCTTTGCCAGCAGTTTGTTGATGTTCCCCCAAATCGTGTTCGATTGGCTGTCCGGATACGCACCATTTCTCTCGAGCGTCGCGCGCGCGTTCTCCAGTGGTGGCTTTCTCTACAACATGCTGTACGTCGCAATGATTTATTTCTTCTGCTATTTCTGGACGGCGATT
>CAJHYQ010000772.1_pt1 | contig 10600 bp, 12 predicted proteins | sample 9198721 | NCBI WGS metagenome assembly CAJHYQ01 (sample SAMEA7708357, study PRJEB35096) | sediment metagenome | biome: marine neritic benthic zone biome [ENVO:01000025]; feature: sediment [ENVO:00002007]; material: shallow marine sediment [ENVO:03000034] sea grass bed [ENVO_01000059] ... | reverse complement strand
GGGTGAGTGACAGGCGAACTTGTGTGTCACACGTTTTGGCCGGTGATGGTGACACATCCGGTTCTGCTCACGGCCAATGAATGTCTCGCCAGCTCGGCAAACGCGTTGTCTCGCCTCCGGGCTGATCTCCGGAGAGATCGCCTCGTTGCTTGTGACCTATCTGCCGAATCACGAAGTACGCTTCGCGCCTCACTACTGTAGTGACCTTCACCGGCGCGAGTTCTGCGATTCGCTGCTAAGTCGCGCGGCCACATCCACCAAGCAGCTTGTGAATTCTCAGACTGCACGGGTGGACAACCACATGTCAGCGGCTCTCGGCCGACCGCGCGGAGATAACTGAGTGCAGGAAGGCAAAACGAGTTCAACTAGCTCGGGGGAAATGGTAGGAGTCGCCGCGCAGCGAGTTCATCACCCCACGCGACAGAAGTCTTCCTTAAAGCGATTTTTCTGCCCCAAAGGCTTCCGCTCGTCGACCGTTGGAGAATCACCGTTACTTAACGGCCCAACCCAAACAGGCGAAATCCACGCTTCTTCGGCTGAGACGTTTTTTTTGCAGCCTGATCGGTTTTCTGATTCTGCCGCTTCGGCGCATTTTTTTGCCCCGACACCAAGGCCTTCTCCAGCGAGCCCACTAGTGACGTGACCCGGCGTTCGTAGGCCGCAATCGCATCCGCTTCCGATTTCTCAATGCGCTTGAGTTGGTCCGAATCATCTTTCTCTAATGCTGCTTTCCGTTGCTCGGCAAATTTGTCCATCGCACTTTTGAGCTTTGTTTCTTCCTGGTCCATCGCGGACTGTAATCTCTGTATTCGACGGTCAGCGGCTTTTTGGCTCACCGATGGATCACTGGTTGATTTGTCGCCAGACACGCCCTGACGTTTGCCTGGCTCGGCGTTTGCCGTCTGCGCCGCGACAAAGCATGTCAACAAAGCGACGACCAGCAGGGCTGAGATTCTCTTGGCCGAGACCTGAGCGTCGGCGATGCCAATCAAGGTTGCGGATTTCGTTGTTCTTGTTTCCGTGGACACGACATCTCTCCTTCCTATTGCTCGGCCAATTAGACTTCGGTTACGACTACGAAGCACTATGCGCAAAGCATCGACCGAAACCCTTGCTAAACTTGAAGGCATAGCGAACACGTACGGCATAGAACGATCATGAGGTCGAAGCCACTCTCATGTCGTAACGAAAATCCTTGTTGGCACGAACGGTTCATTGCCCGTAGCAAGTCGAGCGTTGCGAGAAGACTCGCTGGCATCGTTTAAGCCTGAGGTCGGACACAACACATGGGGGCGAGTGCATCCATCCCTGCTTGCCATCAGCCTAAGTGAGAGATATGCCTGAGGTCCCGGTCTTTTCGCCAGGCAACCTCAGGGCAAAGAGCGATTGTCTTTGGTAGATCCTTTTACGTCAGCCGTGCCGTATCTCAGCGCACGCCAGCGTTCGACTCTCCATACGATGCACACAACCAATCCGACCAACGACCACACGATGATGGATGAAGGTTCGGGTACTGCGACTGCGTCTTGCATCCGGAACGCCATCGACAGATTATCGATGCTGGTAGGTCCGTCATATTCCACGCGTGCATTGTAGGGTTCGCCAGGGGTCAAAGGATTCGTCGCGATCACGCCGACAAACCCAGCGTGATCCATAAACGTATGACGAAAGACGTTGTTCTTGTTGTCACGAACGGTGATCTGGCTTCCTGGCGTACTTGAGTCAAAACCGAATCCCAGGACGCGGACCGGGTCATAAATCTCCGCAAGTGCCAATCCAAGATCGTTGTCACCTGCGTGCACCAACGCTTCTGCCGAGATGTCATACATTCCACCGTGAACGTCCCACATCGTGGTTCCGAGTGGAAAGTAGCCACTCGCTTCGGATGACAAGTAAACACTCGGCTCGGATGTCGAGCGAACACCTGGATCGGATGTCGGCAATCCTGTAATTGGCATGCGCAAGTGAGCGGCGTCACCGAGGTAGAAAGGTTCGGTTTGTATATCCAGTCCGGCCAATGTCGCCGCAGCTTCCCAATCAACGCGATTGGTAAAAGTCAGAAAGAACTGCGCCTCGGCTTGGCCGACCATGAGCACAAACAGAACGAACGTGGCACTTACGGATCTCATGCGTCGCTCCTTAGAGTGAAGATCCATGATAGAAGCACGCAAAGTCTGCCACAAGCAATTCGCGTTGATGCAGGTTGGCCGGCGCGTCACGAAGTGCACACCGCGCGGCGCCACAGAAATGAAAGAGGAGCATCCCAGTTTGGACGCCCCTCGCAGCTTGCCAACAACAGCCCGCAAAGCTTACCTATAACACTTAATCGGAATCTCAACGCACGTAGAATCAACAGCAGCTCATCGTGCGAATTCGTGGTATGAGAATTCGACAAGTCGCCAAGCGACAACATTGGATAGCCTGGGATGCGAATCGATGCGAATCCTAGATCGTGTTAACGTGCGCAACGAAAGAGTCGCAAGGCGACGACAGAAGTCCGCGCATGCGCCCATTGATCGATTCCACAACACATCGTATGCCGCCGCTTCGCGACTCCACGATCTCGACCCACCATCCACCTGGGACTCGCGTCGACTCGCGTCCCAGGCTATCGACTTTCTTCGCTTCGCGAGTTGCTGTAACGGGGATAAAGACTTCACGACAAGCGGCCTCGTGCTTGCCTGACCCGGTTTCCCGCACCTGCCCAAGCGCCACTCGTCGCCCCGATGAGCTAGGCAGAAACGGCCTTATGCGCCGCACCTGGCGTGACCGGTGAGCAACCGATGGCTAGAATTGGACTCACAGAAGTTCACTTTCGAAAGGTCTCACGAGATATACCGCAATGTCCGACTCAGCTGAACGACGAGAGTTGAGTTTTCAAAACCTCGATGAAGTCCTCGCAGAAGTAAAACGTTTGGCATCGGGTGAAGTTCGCACCACTGGTAACCACACTTTTGGCCAGATCCTAAATCACCTTGCACTTAGTCACGACGTTGCTGCCGGCCGCGTTCAAGCACCCTCTCCTCCATTCTTTATGAAGCTGTTGATGCCGTTGATGAAACGAATGGTGATCAACTCCAAACCGTTGAAACCGGGCGTCAAGCTACCAGCAAAGGGCGAAGCTTTCTTTTGGCCGGACAACGACTTTGATGTTCCGTCGGCCGTCGAATACTTCAAACAATCGGTGGACTTTTACAAGGCGAACGGGCCGCTTGAGAACCATCCATTTTTCGGCAGAATATCGAAAGCCGAATGTGACGAACTCAACTGCCGACACGCGGCACTCCACCTCAGCTTTGTGCATCCCGCTTGATGGATTCCAACTGAATGAGTCGAAGAATCGGACGTCCCCTGCCCGTATTCTGTCGGCACTTCATGAACATGGAGCGTCCAGAGACATTCAATCGCATCGTCCGTGAATTCATCGATACCGCGAATCTGGAGAATGCCGACACGATGATCCTCTGATGGGACCACAAAAAAAAACCTTCACATGACTGGTGTCATTGCTCCTTGGCGAACTGGGGCATATCTTCGCTGACTCTGGCCAATACGACCCTATTCATGAACCGAGCCGAAGCCTATTCGTTGCTGAATGCTGAGTTGAACTCGTACCGACAGATCGCGTACGCGGAGCTTGTCGCGCTTGTGGGTGATGACACTTCGATGGTGCGGCGAGGATCGGATGGTCTTGATTACTCAATCAATTTGTGGTTTCGTTGGCGGGACGCCGAGGGCGGAGACGTCGTTGTCAGCGCCTCCGTGGCGGGTGCAGATTGGGCGAGCCCACATGATAGGCTGGATGATTCGTTCGTTGTTTCAAGTGATTGTGCATAACAAGGACACAGAAGTGGCCGACGGTGCGGAATTCCGATCTTCATCAGCGCGACGACTTCGTGATTTTCCAAGTTACGGGTCGTCGCTGTGAGTCCTAAGAACTCGTGGATGTTCTTTAGACAGATCCGGTGTACTAGAACAACTCACGATTATCCGTGCTTGGGAGGGCGAGGCTCCTGCCGAGCCAGCGCGTTTTCGGCTCGGCAGGAGCCTCGCCGTCCCGAAATCGCTGGCACGAAATTAGGTGAACCGCGATAGGTACTCATTCGTCAACAAGCTATGTGGAGAAAGAAAGATGTTCTTTGGTCTCTGGAAGGACGACGATGGTATAAGCGAAGACGACCCTCGCTTCGTACCGCTACGAGATTTCATCATGAGTCCCGATAGTATGCCGGCAGCCGATTTTCTCCAACGGCTTCAGGCGATGCTGCTCGAAGAGGACAATCCTCTTGCCGAATACGATTCAGCAATTGTGCAGTACACGATCAAATACCTGATCGACATCGTAAGTCAGGAAGCGTCGCTTCGACCGTTGCAGCGCGCCATCGTTTGGAATGCCCTGACGGAAGTTGTCTATCAGGGGATGGATAGTCAGTCCAAGAGTCGCGATGTCATGGCGATCGCCACTTTCATCAATACTTGTAGGTGAACGAAAACCAATTCTCATCAAGTCAGACGGTTTTGATTGCGAGAAAGGACCGTGATTCTCGGGACGGTCGGCCCCCGGTCGGCTGGTCGAACCGATCGACCTTATCCACCCTCGTGGGACGTTCAAGAAAACGGCTGCCAGCAATTCGCGAAGCGAAGAAAGTCGATAGCCTGGGACGCCAGTCGGCAACGAATAGAATGCGATCCGCCCGATTGTTTGGTTTCAGCACGACGAACCGCGCCCATCGCAGGCTCGGAGGTTTCCCGACGGGTCCAGCCATGATTCGAGCTGTCGTTCTCCTCTTCGCGTCGCTTTCGTGTCTTTCGCCGGCTTGCTTGGCCGAAGACGCCGTGAAGAATCCAAAATATCCCCGCGTGATCGTTGGCAAAGTCAAGGATGTCGAAGGGAAGCCGATCAAAGGGGCTCGGGTTGAGTACGGGTACTTTTCGGCAAAGGCAGCCGATCGCGAATTTGTTCTGACCGATGCCGACGGGCTTTATCGTCTCGAAATGAATCAAGCCGGACGCGACTTCCGTGTCGGCGTGTCTGCCAAAGGCTACGCACCTCATTACGTTGATCGAATCGTTCCGGGGCCGGCCGACAGACCAACCGAGCACTCCGTAAAGCTAAACCCCGGCGTTAGCTTAAGTCTGCGAATAACGACGCAGTCTGGCAATCCCGTGAAGAACTTGCAGGTGCGCCCGACGACTCCTTCGAGCGGATTTCATTCCAGCTTTTCAAGTCCGATTCCAACTACTCCACTACCCGGCGAAGATCGAATGCTGCTGACGGATGCTGGTGGTCGCGTCGCTTTTGAGAGTTTGCCGTCGATCCCGGCCTCGCCCTATGCCAAGGACATTCCAAAGGCGCAGCGCCGTCCAACGCCCTGGTTGGGATTTGAAATCAGTCGTAAAGAAAGCAATGGCTACCAAACCTATGGCCTCTCGAGCGAAGACATCGCCAAGGCCAAACCGGGCGAACCGGTCGTCATCAAGGTTTCGGACTACCTGGATAACGAGCCGTGTGACGGTGTGATCAAAGGTCGAGTCATCGACAAAGTCTCGGGCGATCCAATTCGCGATTTCGTTGTTGTTCGTCGCTATTCAACAAAGGCCGAGTCGTTCAGTCATGATGAGGGCCGATTTACTTCGGGCGGCAATTTGCGACACGGTCGTGCCTATCAGACGCGAGTTTTTGCGCCCGGCTACGCCGTTGCGATCGCGCGGCCTGTCGCGAACATTGGTGCGGCGATTCGCGAACAACAGTTTGAACTGGAAAAGTATCCATCGTTTTACGGACGACTTGTCGATCCCGACGGCAACCCACTGTCAGGTGTCGAGTTGGTGACCGGGGTCGCGCCGAAAAAACGCCGTAGCTACGTCGAGTGGTCGACTTTGGAGAGCTACGCCGATGGTCACCACTCGCTGGAGAATGTCCTGCGAATCAAGACGAATGAAAACGGTGAGTTCGTCATTCCCGAGGCCCCGGAAAAAAGAACGACGTTGATCGTCAAAGCACCCGGATATGCGCGACAAGTCATTATGCCGGCAAACCGACCGCAGGCCGATGAGAACGGTATTGTGTCGATCGCACTGCAAAAGGCTGCCAAGCTCATCGCGGTTGCGGATCGCAACACGCAGTTGGGGAAAATAGCCGATGGTGTCTCGCTGGGCTTTCGTTCCGACGACGGATTCGATCACATGTACCACAGCAGTGAATTGGATGGCGAGGGAATTCGGATTTACGAATCGATGGCTCCCGGCGATTACACCGTTTTGCTTTACAGCAGCAACGGACATACTCACTATCCGTGCTACTCGAAAACGGTCACGCTCAAAGCAGGTGAGGAGACGCGGGTTGAGTTAGGAAAGATGTTCGGCACCTTGACTTTGAGCGGCGATGCGCCGCCGTTCTCGACGGTGAGAATCAACGGCTCGGGATTACCGAAAGGCCCGAGCCGTTTCGCGGTACACGCCGATGTGGATGGCGCTTTCGAACTGCGTGGCTTGCTGCCCGGCGAGTATTCGCTGAGGACCGATATTTTTTCAGCCAGTAGCGGATATCACAACCGTCGAGGTCCGGGACAGACCGTCCAACTGACGGAAGACACGCACGTGGATTTGAGACTTCCGGCGATCCGGCTTAACCGCTGAAATGGCAATGGCTTCAACCAAGGAAGGAAAGCGTGCTCAGCCGAAGGCCTCCCCAACCCACGGCACCCGTCACGGTAGATGGCAAGCCAAGCGACACGAAGGAACCACTGGCATTTGGATCGATACGCCCGTCGAGGACGGATTCGTGGGAGCCATATTGTCATGTTCAATAAGTACTGGATAGACTTCAGCAGTCACGGCGATATCCTGAAGGCTACGCGGAACGGCTTGTGATCGTCTGTTTGGCATAGCCGATCAATTCAAACAATCGACCGTTTCTCAAATCGAACGGTGGCGGCCACTGCCGTGAATGCAAACAACATCCTTCGCGACGTCCACCCCATCGGTAGCCAAATCAGTGGCGTGGTCACCGAATGCACGGACATAGAACTGCTCCACGGCTTTCCCGGTGGACGTGCGAAGCTCGAGGACTATCGCTCGATTCTTCCATATCAACACCTTGTCGATGACGGCGCCGTATTTTCACGAGATTTGATTCCACGAATCGGCGATTCCGTCGATACCGTCGTGTTCAACTTCGTCGACGACACACTCTATCTCAGCGCAAAACCCCACGATCTTCGGCCCGAAACCGTTGCCGAATGGGCCAACTACTATGCCTACATTGAATCGCTCAATATCGGTGACCAAATATCGGGCTTTGTAAAGCTGGCAATGCCGTTCGGGCTGTTCGTGGATCTTGGATCGCCCTATGTTGGTCTGATTGACATCGGCCACAGCTCATTCAACGGCGGCCAACAGCTGCCGTACGAAAATGACAAATGGCCGCAAGTCGGCGATCCAATTCGTTGCAACATTGCCTATTTCCGGCTTCACGATCGCCAGATCGGTCTCGGTTGGATTCCTAGTTGATGGGGCAATACAACACGATGCACGAGGGGTGATAGAGCACCCGATCGAAGTAACAACATCCGCCAATCATTCGAGTCCAAACGGATCATCGTCGCCCTCTGGCAGATCTTCTGCATGTGATGAAGGCGGTATGTAGAATTCAGTCTCCGTGGCTTGGTTCGGCTGACGAAGCCTAGCTCGTTGTCGAGCAGATTCCTCGTAGGAACCCGAGAGCATTCGATCCTCGTTACCCTCTCCGGCTTCGATAATGATCGCCGATTCTCCCAGCACGCCGCGCTCCTGGACGTTGATTCCGTAACAGCGCGTCTGGCAGAGTCCACAGCCGACGCACTTGTCGTTAACAACCACGGGCGCCAGGTAACCGCTCCCCTCGATCGGCCGGCCCACTTCGTCCGTTCGCGTGTGGACTCGAATGAACTCGATCGCCTCGTAACCAGCTGCATCACACTCGTCCACGCACAGTTGACATGCCTCACGATTCGCCAGTGGCAAGCACGTTTTCGAGTTGACAATAGCCAACCCCATGCGAGCATGACGCTTCTCTTCGATCGGCAGAGCACGAATTGCCCCCGTCGGGCAGACCTGTCCACATGCATTGCAGCTTGACTCGCAGCCGGCCCAATCCGCGACCATGTGCGGCGTCCAAATGCCCTCTAAGCCCTGCTGTAGCGACATTGGGTGTAGTACGTTGTTCGGACATGCCTTGAAACATTCTCCGCAGCGGATGCACATTTGCAGAAACTCTCTCTCGGGAACGCTTCCCGGCGGCCGAACCGGCAGCCAATGGCTCGACGTCGTCCCGACTCCGAGTGCTTTGGTCGCACTTGTCAGTGCCACAGCACCTGCTACCGAAGCGGCACTTCCTACGGCTGCAGAAAGGAACCCGCGACGACCCAACGGAGTTTCGCCCGTGGGCGGGTCATTTAGAACCTTCAATTCGATCGTGTTTCCGCGGTTCACGAACTTGATGGCATGTGTCGGACACACGCCCCCGCACGTTTGACAAAGCGTACAGTCGGTGACTCGCGTCGTAAAATCAGGTTTGATCGCGTCGAACGGGCAGACTTCGACGCACTTATTGCAATGGATACAGGTCGATTCGACCTTCCTTTCCGTCGCTCGGAATAAGTTGCCCAAAGAGAATACCGCACCGCTTGGACAGATGTACTTGCACCAAAACCGCGGTTGCAGGAGGCCCAGGAACAGCACGGCGCAGAAAAGGACAATTGAAATCAACGTACCGATGGTGGGTGCCGGCACCAAATGCCAGCCTCGAAGCACGCCGCTCTGTACCGGTTCTCCGAGCATGAGAAAGCCGCGCGTCACGACGGGAATCGCCGCGATGTAGCCGGTGACCAGCACGCCGAAGACCGCACAGATCAATGAACCAAAGAGCAAGTAGTATTTGATGTGCACCCACCAACCGTCAGCCGGAACACGGAATCTTTGAAATCGGCGACCGATGAGCCAGTCGAACAGGTCGATCAGCGTTCCCAGCGGGCAGACGTATCCGCAGAATCCTCGCGGGACAAGAACACAAACGATTAGGATAATGGCCGCATAACCGAGTGACCAGACCCATTGTCGGGAGGCAATGCCCGTCGAAATGCTGACCAGTGGATCGATCAGGAGGAAGGAGTCCGCTGGTATGAGTTCCTTTCGCCGCAGATCGTCCGCATAGTGCGTTGGCCATTGGCCTGGCAGATGCTCATGGACCGACCAATCTCCCGAGGCGACCAAAACTTTGTCGATCAGCTCCACGTCGACCTGGTTGGGAACGAAAGTAAACTCATCAGCGGCCGATCGCATCACATCAAACACTCCCACCGATTCCGATTGCGCCGCTCCATCGTCGAGCAAATAAACGGGATCGCGGCCTTCGACAACCCACGCTGGCGGTCTCTCGTGGCGGAGAACGAGTTGACCGTCCTGCTCGTCGAAGTCGGTAAGCGTCCAACCGCTGGATACCCTTCCAGGCGGTGTCGGCTCGGCCGTGTAAGGCCAGCACACATATACGAAAAGCCAGACGAAGAGCGCAAAGCAGGACGCTTGAACGAACCGACGGATTGGGGAGTATAGCCAGCTGGCTCCGATCCAACGAAGCACGCGCCGGACCGCGCCTGGCATCTTGGTGCGGTGGTTCGACCTCAGCACGGAGGGCGAACATCGCCAAAGAAACCGGCCGATCCACGTCTGCCTCGCAGGCGAACCGTCGGGTGTTCTTCTCAGTGCTGGCAGAAACCAATCCAATCGCATCGGATGCTCTGGCGAGATGCTAACGGGCTCGACCACCGGCGTCATTGTCGCCGGCAAGTGCCTTCGCCGCGGCCGAGACAATCGCTTCGGCTGTTATCGTAGCGCGACTCGTGGCGTCCACGTGCTTGACACTCTGCTTGGCAATGATCTGCTGCGGGATATCGCGCAGCGCAGAATAGTACTGCTTTTCCTTGTGTTTGGTGACCTCAACATTCTTGATCTTGCCACCTTTGACCGTCACCTTCACGGACAACGGACCTTCGTAGGCGAGTGTCTCAGCTTCATACTCGCCGTCGGCGATCTTCGAGATGTCGAGCAGCTCGAACTGCCGGATCGCTTCGATACTTTGCTGCGCGCGATTGCGGGCCCGCTGGTCGTAGTGTTCATTCCTCATGTTCGTCGAGTCAAGGACTCGCTGATAGTAGCCGAGCGCCCGCTCGTACTGTCCCGCCGCACGGCAGGCGTCTCCTCCCGCGAGCAGCCCCCACTGAGGTTCCTTGACTCGCTTTGCATAGGCGTCCGCGATCTGCAGAGCCAGCTTTGTCTCGCCCATGTCACCAAGCAACTTGATCGTCGCGACTCGCAGGCGGCGAGAATCCAGCGTGTTGAGGGCCATGCGTTTGTTGCCCAACCGGTAATAGCATTCCGCGAGACTGACACCGTCGACGCTGCTCGAAGCGACCCCCGCCTGCCGCCACCAATACGCTGCCCTTGGATAATCTTGGAAGAAGCGAAAATACATGCTGCCCTTCGATTTCATGATGCGATTGGTCAGCTCGGCATCGTCTTCAGCGAGAGTCAGCATGTGATACATAAGTTTGATGCCGCCACG
>CAJHYQ010000745.1_pt1 | contig 10631 bp, 6 predicted proteins | sample 9198721 | NCBI WGS metagenome assembly CAJHYQ01 (sample SAMEA7708357, study PRJEB35096) | sediment metagenome | biome: marine neritic benthic zone biome [ENVO:01000025]; feature: sediment [ENVO:00002007]; material: shallow marine sediment [ENVO:03000034] sea grass bed [ENVO_01000059] ... | reverse complement strand
TCAATGGCCCGAAAAGAGGCCTCATCGTCCGCGTTGTTGTGTTCACTTTGGATTCGGGTCATATAGAGCGCGTCGAGCTGTTCGATTAAGGGTCGACCGTCGACGTGGTCGTCGAAAGACTCGACTTCAATCGTGCGAACGCCGCGGTCGGTAAGTTGCTGGCGGAGATCGTCTCGCAGGGCTAGTACCGGGTGCTGGGGGGCCACGAACGCCAGCGTCACCCCCTCGTAGTTGGCCAAGAGCGCGGCCAGCGATCGCACCGTCCGCCCGCGGCCAATATCGCCGCAGAAGGCGTATGTCTTGCCCGTCAAGCCTTTGGTCAAGCCAGGATGGTCGCGACGAAGCTCGTCAAAGCGGTTCGACAGCGGCGAGTCTTTCGGACTGGTGAATTGGAAAGAGCGTTGCAGCGTATAGATATCAAGCAAGGCTTGCGTCGGGTGCTGATCAGCCCCCGAACCGGCATTGACGATCGGCACGCTGCGGCTGCCGGAAGCCTCGAGATCGTTCATCAAATAGGCACACGACTCTGCCAGCCGGGCCACCTTGCTGCGCATGACAATCACGTCGAAATAGCTGCTAAACATACGGATCGAGTCGAATCGCGTTTCCCCCTTGGTTTCCGACGAAGTGGACGGATCGCGGACTTCGTTGCACGTGATGCCCAAAATCTGGCAGGCCGCCATGAAGGAGAGAAAGGTGCGCGTTGAGGCCTGGGTGAAATAGAGCATCGCCCGTTTGTGATGCAGCAGATTGATGAGAAAGTCCTGACCTTCGCGGCTCTTGGAAAGCATGCGAATCTCGTCGGCCGTGCGGCCGAGGCTTTCCAACGTGTCGACCGAGAATTGCCCGCCGAAAATCACGTGCCGCAATCGCTCTTGCCGATTGAGCTCGGGAACCTTCATCCGCTCAGGCCGCTCGATCCGCGACTGATAAAGCAGCAGATCGCGCTGGTCCTGCGTATCGGGCGGTTGGTCGTGCGACATTGGCTGGTTTGGTCGGTGGCCAAAGGCTGCGCCGTGCGCCGGAAACTCCGGACCGCGTGGCGTGCTGGCTATTGAAGCCAGCTCTTTTGGTTATCGCATAGAACGTGCGTCGCGCGAAGTGAGGCACACCGGAACAGTCACGGTAGCACCATGAGCGGCGATGTGCGCTCTCAACAAACGACGGGTTTGGAACTCGGGCGTCGTCGAGGATTTGGGCTGCGTAGCGTGTTTAGCGATGGCTACACCTACTACATTTCGACATATCGATAGTATGTGGACCGCGAAATCTCAAGCCTTCGCAGATGTCGTCGATGCTGAGCGACACGTCTTTGCCAGTTTCTTCGCCTGAATGACCTTGGCGTCATTCGGGGCGACGGGAGGACGTCCGCCTTCACGACCACGTGCCCGTGCGACGGCTTGTATTTCTTCCCACCAAGCCGGTTCGGTCAGGTTTCGCTGTCACTTAAACACGCCGAGGTCGCATCGCCGTTGCATCGCCCGCCAGCCGGAAGAAGTTGTCCTCCGCCACAGCGGTGAAATCCACCGACCGCAGTTCCGGCCAGTGAATTGGGTAATCCAACCAATGCCGACGCTGCGCCTAAGTTCAGGTCGTTTTGCTGAAAGAGGTCACATCCCCCGCCTGCAATTCGCCGAGAGTTACATTCTCGCTGAGGTGAAAAGCCATCCCCCACGCTTCCTTGGCGTCGATGAAGCCATCCCCGTTTGTGTCGATCTGTTCAAAGTACGGTTTCATCACTGCCGAAATTTCGTCCTTGCTGATCTTTCCGTCGCGATTCGCGTCCATCGAACGGACAATCTTCTCGGCGGCCTTACGCTCGGTGGTTCCAGCTTGCTGGCTCTTGGTTTGGAAAGCGACCATCGCAGCCCATTCGTCCTTAATGATTTTTCCGTCCCGAGTCGTGTCCATAAAGGCAAGAATCTGCTCGCCAGTGATGGGCTTGACGGATGCGGCTTGCTGGCTGGTGGCGTAGTCAGCCATCACCTTAGCTTCCTTGAGGTCGATGAAGCCGTCCCCGTTTGTATCGACTTGCTCAAAGCCTTCAGGGGCCTTCTTGATGCGGGTTTGCTCGGTGGCTGCACCGAGCCCGACAGGAAGCACGACCGTCGCACACAACAGGACACATGCCATCCACCTGTGTGAGTGTAGTCGATTCGAGGTTTCTGAAACGATCATCTCAACTCTCCCGTGCTGTTCCGTTCCAAGGAACGAAGCAGCGGCACCTGGCGAACCATCCGCTTGTCCGGCGTCGAGTTCCTGGGGCGATTCTTGCAGCACGTCCTGCGGCGCGGTTTTCACAAGATCCGCTACTACGGACTGTGGCACCACAGCAAGCGAGACCTTGCCAGCCGGGCGTGGCTGCTCCTGATGCTCCAGCGCCCGAGCGATGGAGTCGCCAAACTGAAGATGGCGGACCTGCTCGAGGTGATGAGCAACCACGCCGAAACCGACGATGCTCAATGCACGGGCGACGAACATCACGACAATACGCCCCGTTGTCCATGCTGCGGCAGTACCCGGACGAGGTTTCTCGCCGAGCGGCCTCGCTTCAGTGTCCCGTAGCGGTTCGGCCAAATGACCTAAGACCGAAACCGAACTCTCTTCAAGCCGCGTTCTGAAAACGACAAGGATGCGGCTCCTGGAACACTGCGCGCTTGCCGAGAAAACTTGCCCTCAACGCTGCCGTAATATTCCCCCGAACGGTCTCCCTGCTACGCTTACTCCAGATTCACGCCGCCACAAGCTCCTTTCCGCGGCGCAGCGCCTCGTCCAAGATTCTTGAGTTGTGGTCGATGGGTGATGTTGGAAGCGAGGGTCGTATTCCATGTCGTGCCAATCGGAGGTGCCAAAGTAGAATCTGAGTTGTACTGGTTCCATTTGACGCGCGTCAGCAGTGCAAGGCTCTGCAATACGGGAGTGAACGATGCGAACGTTGAAGACCCGAAGGCTATGTATTGGCGCTATCACATCAATCGCAATGGTGCTTACTCTTGTTGCCCACTTGAATCAGTGCACTCTTGCACAAGTAGATATCGCGGGGCGACAAGACGGTGGCCACATAACCTCGGTCGCATTCAGCCCCACTGATAACTATTTGGCCGGGGGCAGTTTCGATGGCACGGTTAAGCTGTGGAACGCAGGAATGGGAGAGCTGCATTCGACACTGAAGGGACACACGGGCTACGTGCGAACAGTTGCGTTCTCCCTTTGATATCCGTAGGTCTGCGCTCTAAATGGCACCCACGATCACCTAAATTCACGGGTATAGCCGAAGCCCGACGTTTTAGCGACAAACTGCCAATCGCAGTGAGAAGAAGCCAGCGATCCTGATGCACGACCGTGACACGAAGTTCACTTCTGCCTTCGTCGATGTGTTGAAGGCCGGCGGCGTGAGGCACAACGCCCTGCCCAAAGCGAGTCCTAATTTGACGGCCGCGCCGAGCGAGTAATTTTAACGTTACGCAGCGAATGCCTCGACAAGTTTATCATCTTTGGCAAACGGCACTTGGATTATCTCGTCAGTTCGTTTACGGAATACTACAATCTCCGGCGGGCGCATTCTTCGCGTGATAGCTTGCCACCGATTCGAGAGCTCCCGGAAGAAGTGATGTCGCTCAAGATGGAACAGCTTCAAGTGAAGTCTTACGTTGGTGGGCTCATCAAATCGTTTGAGCGAAAGGCGGCATGAGGACGTCGTTTGCAGATCCTCTCCAATCGACACTTCGTTGGCTGCCGGTCCAAACACCCGTGCTACTCAACCGGGTGCCGACGGGAAAGTTGACCTCATTCGATTAGCCGAAGTATGATTAGGGGGAAGGAAGGTTACGACATGGCAAGTGACATCTCCCGCGAAAACGAAGAATTCATCGAGCAAGAAATTGCCAGCGGCCGATTCCGAGACCGCGCTGAGGTTCTGGATGCGGGCATCGGCTTGTTGCGGCAGCGAAAGGCGATCATGGATCGACTCGTATACAGCCGCCATCAGCTTGACAGCGGGCAGTATGTTGAACTCGATTCAGCAGGCCTTCGCCAGGTATTCGATGATCTGAAATCCAGAGCACGACAACTGGCAGCGGGCGAAAATGGCGACTAAGACCTATCGACTTTCCAATCAGGCGATCCAGGACCTGCAGAGTATTACGGAGACGATCGCAAAAGAGAATGCCGCCGGCGCTGAGCGAGTCCTTGACGCACTGCTCGCGTGCTTTGAATTACTTGGGAGCAACCCAGAGGCTGGAACGGCTCGCGATGATTTGCACAAGGGAGTTCGCATGTTCGTACCGCGTTCACCGGCTGACAACTACGTCGTCTTCTTCTACCCAATGGCTCACGGAATTGAAGTATCCGACGTCCTTCATGCAAAGCGTGACTGGGAAGGCTTGTTCCTGCGAAAGGAACGCTGACTCTACCAGCCTTCGAATTGTTTCGTAACAAACGAAGCAGCTGTCGACCTTCAGAGGTCACGTAGCTGTTCGCCCTATCCCACTTGGCCAACTCAAAAGATCGGCTATCTTGACAACCTGGCGAAGAATCAAGGTCTGACACATTCATTGGACCGCGCGAGTTCATGTTGATGCTGGCTGCCGTATCGGCAGACAAGCGTTCCATCAAAACACGTGCACGATCATTCAATCGCTTGTCTCCAAGATCAATTTCCGCCAGTTCCTTGCCCATTCCAAACACGTCCTTGTATTGAAGTTCCCAAAAAAGAAAACTTCAACCCCGGCGCAAATATCGTGCCAATTGGTCGGAGACTTACGTATAAAGGACAGGGGCAACGCCCTAGGACCTGATGGCCGGATGACCCCTTTTGGCCGAAGGCCATATTCACGTGCAAGTGCTGTCGGTCAATCCCAAACGGATTCTTCATTGAGCGAGTTGATCGATCGATCAGCCAATACGTCATGCGTTGGCCTTGGATTAGCCAGCAGTTGCTCGGAGAATTCTTTATCTGCCACTAACAAGTCGACGGCCACCTCCGTTCGCCCGGTCTGCGAAGTTCGACTGTCGAGGTACTCGGATCCGCCCGGCCGCCAAACAAACTCATGGTGCTTTGAATGGACTGCGTCGTCCACGGAATCCATGACTTCGCCGATCACCGGATTGATCGGATCGAATCCGCGAGTGGGAAACGCTTCCCAGAACTCCTTCACTCGCGGAATTGGGTGCATGTCACGCATCGTCGCCGGCGGTGACGGCACGGACGCTTCAATTCGGTACTGTCCTAAATGGCTGGCTCCGCCAACGCGAAGACCATATTCTCCCGCTTCAACGGATTCGGAAAGAACGCCTGCGTCGGCGTCGACCGTCGTCAAGAACGTCGGTGCATCCTCGTCCGACAGGTCCCACAACTCGAGTGTCGCATCAACGCTCGGTCCGGTCGAACTCAGTTGGGCCTCAAGGGTGCCGGTGCCCGACTCGACCCGAAACCAATCCTCATCCCCGGGACCTCCCAGGTAGCCGGTATCCTCGACATCGAAATTTGCATCGAAACCTTTCAATACGGATATCCTGCGAGCTGTTGCCGGTGTGTCCCCGTGATCGTCCGCGAGGATGTGCTCGAATTGTTCGAAGGCCAAGACGCTGTTACCTGTTCCGTTGTCTTCCAAATGGCCGGAATACGGTCCGTCAATCTTCAATGTCGCGCCGGATCCTTCGAGCGTCAGAGTGTCGGCCCCCCCGCCGCCGTTGATGACGAAGGAATCGATTTCATCGGTGGGATACGCCTCCGAGACACCGTTCACGGCGATCGTAATCGTGCTCTCTTCAAGAGTCACTTCAATTTCATCATTTCCGGCGGTGGCAGTCATGGCGAGTGCCACAGAATCGGTTCCCTCACCGCTGTCGATGGCGATCGCCTCGATATCCTCGGCGGGATAGGACTCCGAGACACCGTTCACGGCGATCGTGATTGTGGTCAATCCACGATTCACTTCAATCTGATCGTCTCCGTCCGTGCCGATCACGGTAAATAAATCAGATCCGAAGTCGTAGATCCCGGTCGCCGTCGTCACGGTCTTTTCCGACGCGTCGACTTGAAAACCATAACGCTCCTGGAAGCCAAAAGTAAACAGCTTGTTTGCTTCGCTCTTGGCGACTTTGACGTCCGCCTTCCCCCATTCATCATAGAACGGCTCATCACTAGGAAGGCAATCACTCGCGTCGAAACTATCAATCGATACATCACAAACATCTTCGGCGTCGTAGCCGGAATCGGCACCCATTACAACAGCGTCCACCGTCCGGCCCAGAATCGTCGCACGTCCAATGACGACACCTTTGGAAAGCGGTGTCCAGCCCGTTTTTCCTCCTTCACTTCCGGGGTACTTGCCGATGATGCGCTTGTTCAATTCGTATTCCTTTGAAGCTTCGTCCCCGCCGGGCAAAGTCGCGTCCACGAAATGCTTCCTCGGCTTGACGATCTCACGAAACGTCTCGTTTTGCATCGCGTACCGCAGAAGTTTTCCCATATCCGTTGCCGTGGAGTAATGCTGGCCGGGCGTGTCTGCTCCCCGCGGATTGGTGAAATGCGTACTGTCCATTCCCAGTTCTTCAGCCTTGTCATTCATGTAGCCGGCAAAGGTTGACTCCAGCCCAAGCGAGTCGTCGTCGCCGTCGATGGCCCTGGCCACATGCTCGGCCACGGCTTGCGCACCAGCGTTATCCGACTGGCGCATTACCACGTGTAACAGGTCTTCCAACACGAAAGTCTGCCCGGACACGAAATCCCCGAAGCCTGATCCGATTGATCCGATCTGCACGGCATGCTCCGAGATTTCGACATCATCGGTGAGGTCCAGTTGGTCGTCCGCCGCCGCCATTTCCAAGGCCACGAGCGTCGTCATGGTTTTGGTCGTGCTGGCAATGAAACCGGATTCGTCAGGGTTCAGATCCCCGATAACTCCATCTGTGCCGTCGGTAACAAGGGCCGACGAGGCCGTCAAATCCAGGCCTCCCAGGCCGCCGACAGCAAAAAGTGTACGCTCTTCGAGCCCCTCATATCGCATCTTCCGCCGCCTGGTCGTTTTGCCTGAGCCTACGCGGTTATGCCGAGCCGACGATTTCCTAGAAAACGGATTCATTCTTCTTCCCATTCTTGCGTGGAGGTCGCCGTTTGTGACTTGAGCAGTTGCTCGTGACTAGGATTCCAAACGAGAAAGGGCTTCGTGTGTTACACGGAATCTGGAAAAAATCGGCGGCGTGAGCGGGTGGGCGGGATCGGTCGTACTAGAAGAGGAGCTGTCGACCCGCCACCTTTGCTATGACGGCCGGCGTACTTCCAGCGAGCCGGGCGGGTTCACGCAGTTTGGAAGGTGAGATTCACCGCGTGCCTTTTCCTGGTCCTGGTCTTGGTCCTGCTCTGGGAAGTCGCAATCTCGCCGGTTCCAGAGCAAGAGCAGGACCAGGAAACTTGGCCGGCCCAGCGCGCCGAGATCTGCTCGACCTCGTGCAGGAATCAATCCGGTTAACGAGGACGGGAACCAGCCGACGAAGCGCCCGACGGCAGAACGGCGAAATGCGGTCGGTCATTCATACCTCTGCTAGCTCGAGACCTGCTCAAGTGCCCGAATGGCGAGCCAACTCCGGTTCACCGATTTGTTGGGCGACCACGAGGTACACCTCCGAACCAACCGCGGCCCGCTGAGTCGGAGTTTCTGGTCTGGCGGTGATTTGTGTTCAGCGCAATCGAGATGCGATGTACGGCGCATCGTGATGGAAACCGGCAATATTGGCTGAGTTTAGAAACCGCAACCAGTGAAACCCCAGCCAGAAGAAACCGGGGACCTGCGTGTCGCACGACTCTGGCCGTCCATGCGGCCCCAGCTCTTCTCGGGCTGCGGGCATCTTCAGCCATGTCAGATCGGCTCCCCACCCTGTGCACCACAACACTGAGCGTACGTCGTTCTCGTCAAGGTCCAGATTGACCGGGGCAACGTAGTCCAGCAAGGGCTGGTGTGGCTCCCACTCGGGCTCAGGTGTCGGTGGCGGATAGTCGATAGCGTTGCCTCGGTTTGCGATCCAATCCTCGATCAGCGAGACGAGGAACTCATACCCTTCCTGTGCGAACGCGATGTATTCTTGCAGCTTGTCGTTGAACGTCGCAGAGGCGCCATCGGAGGAGATGCCGTTGAGGCGCCCGAGAAACGTAGCCCCCATCCTGGCAAGAGAATGGTGGGAGATCGGGTGATCGTTGCCCACGATCGGCACCCGATCGTACTTCATGTTGGGATCCGGAAGCGCCTCGGGCGGCATTGTGAGCAAACCGATCCGATCCATCCAGAAGAAGACGTCTTCACCACGGTAGCTTCGCGGTGAGCCTTTCACCTTCGAGGCCGCAATGAACACTCTCCGGCCGGCTTGCAACAACTCTTCCGCGATCTGCATCCCTGTTTGGCCGCCACCGACGACTAGAATCGCACCATCAGCCACGGCGTCGGGGTTCGTGTAGGTGCCAACATGGAGTTGCTGGATCTCGGATCTGAGATTACTTGCATAACTGGGAATTCGGGCTACTTGGTAGTTTCCGGGTGCGGCAACCACGTTCCGGGCCTTGTACTCCGACGCGCCCCCGTCGCCGCTCTTCACCTCCACGATCAGGTCTCCGTCGGCCGATTGCTCGACGGAGACGACTTCGGTCTGCTCGCGGATCGGGAACTCGCATGCATTGATGTGTGCGTCCCAAAGCGCGACGCTCTTGGCAAGGGGGATGCTCATCTTCTCGCCAGGGAGGCCGTCTTGCTGTCCAATCAGGCGGGAGTAGGCTAACGGCGTGTTCAACATGAAGGAGTCCCAACGGGCCGACCGCCACTGCTCCAAGGGCCGTGCCTTCTCCAGCACGATGTGCTCGCGGCCCTCTTGCTGAAGCACGTAGCTCATGCAGAGGCCTGCGTGGCCACCGCCGATGATGACGGTATCGATGTTCTGAGTCAAAGGCGCTCTCTCCGAAGCTCTGGGGCGGTAAGTGGAGCCACATGTCCGGTGGCTCGTACCGAGAAGATTACCGGCAATTCGCTGACATTGTTGATACCAAATCAATGTATGGCACAGAACACGGACTCTCTTCCCCCCGTTCTCAATCCCACTTCGGTCTGGACCACTGCACGCACGATCAGAAGATCGCAACGACGCGTCGGTGTGAAACTCCGATGCAGGAACACGGAGCGCTTCCAGATGCCCAGTTAAGTCGCGTAGGTGGTATGTCACGACGGTGGATTGTCGGGACGGGCCAGACACGGGGCCGACTGTCCGACGTTCCGATGCTCAGCGTCGTGGAGAAACCAGACGCAGTCAACCGGCCGAGATTGACTTCATCGCCTCGCCGGAAGATGTTGACCGAAAGAACGTCCTTGTTCGTCGGAGTCTTTTGGCCCCTCGGGAAACGTCGATCTTTGCGGACGTGAGTTGATTCCTCAATCTCGATCTAGCCGCCAGCGGACGAGACCCACGTCGCGCGGAGCTGACTTTCCCTCTGCGTTGGACTGACTGCGGTACCCCGTGCCAAATGCCGTCAGGAGGTAGCCGTCCGGGAGCAGCAGCGTGGAGGTGGCTTGGCTGCTGGGCCACCATTCGTTTGCACCGGTTCGATTGCCTGACCACTTCGCCAGCACAAAACGATGCGACAGATCCCAGCTCGCACCATGGTCACGACTTAGGACGGCCTCGATCCCAAACTGCGGGAAGCCCTCGGCATCCCGCGGATACCCCAAGCGGACGACGTAGGTCATCAGGATGTTGTCGTCCGGTAGCAGCACAAGGCATGGGTGGTGGCGGCCGTAGTCATAGAGGCGATCGACCTGTGACCAGGTCTTGCCATCGTCCTTCGAGCGACAAATGCCCAGGCCTTCATAGTGGTCAATGTTGCCCAGGTACTGCCGCGCCATGTCGGTGCGGCACGCCGCGACAATGTCGCCGTTCCTTGCTCGCAACAGGGCCACCTCCGAGACGCCGCGCCACTGGGGCACGCGGGTGTCCTTACTCCAAGTGCGTCCGCCGTCGGTACTGAACCTGATAAAGGCCTGTTGGTAGCCCGTGGGCGCCCCGTGCCCACCACCTTGCCAATTGTAGCCGGTATCGATGCGACGCTTCACCTCGCCGGTCGTGGGATCCCGATCGACGAGGATTGGGTCCCACGCGTACCACGACTGCCCATTGGAAGCGGGCGCGATGGGCAATGGGCCCTCCCAGGTGTCGCCATAATCCTCGCTGAACCACCGTCCATCAGCCACTAACATCAACTGCCCTCCGCCCAAGTACGTCAGCGCCGTACCAAGACCGGCCGAGGCGTTCACCGTTGGGTCAGATGACACCGGCCGCGGCTCGCCCCACGTCGCACCATGATCGTCGCTGAACAGAACCAGGGGCTGGTGAGGATAGTCACAGCTTACCAACATGCAGATGCGGTCTTTCTCCGGCAGGTAGGCTATGTAGGGAACGGCAACTACGCGATTCCACGTCTCCGTGACGATCTGCCGTTGGGCAGGTAACTCCACGGCCACCGACTCGCCGTCCATTTGCACGACCTTAGTCGGCTCCCAATCGGCACGGCATACTGACGTCAGCGTTATGCCTCCCATCAGTGCAATGCTCACCATCCTGACCATGCGCAATGGGTATCTATTCACGTGGCT
>CAJHYQ010001235.1_pt1 | contig 10647 bp, 8 predicted proteins | sample 9198721 | NCBI WGS metagenome assembly CAJHYQ01 (sample SAMEA7708357, study PRJEB35096) | sediment metagenome | biome: marine neritic benthic zone biome [ENVO:01000025]; feature: sediment [ENVO:00002007]; material: shallow marine sediment [ENVO:03000034] sea grass bed [ENVO_01000059] ... | reverse complement strand
GGAATGGCAAATCCGATTCCTTGAGCTCCGACACGCACGGCGACGTTGATGCCAATCATCTCGCCGTCAATATTCAGCAGTGGACCGCCGGAGTTACCTGGATTGATACTGGCGTCGGTCTGAATCAGGTCGTAGTACTTCTGATCGTCGTTGACTTGAACGGTGCGGTGCAAGGCACTGATGATACCGCGCGTCACGGTCTGTTCGTATCCGTAGGCGTTGCCAACGGCGATCACGTCCTCGCCGGTCATCAGGTCTTGTGATGTGCCGATGTTGATCAACGGCAGACTCTGTCGAGCTGGAATTTTGATGATGGCTAGATCGGTGTAAGGGTCATGTGCAATCAAACGGGCGACGTGGGGCCGTCCGCTATCCAAATTCACCTTGATCTCACCGACGCTTTCCACGACATGATAGTTGGTGACGATATAGCCCCGTGGGTCGATGATCACGCCCGTTCCCATACCGTTGACACGGCGGGGTCCTTCGCCCGTCGTAACGTGGTTTTGCTTATCGATTTTGTGGCCGTGAATACTGACGACCGCAGGTCGTGCCCTTTCGATCGCGCGCACCAAGGCGGATCGTCTCAGCGACGAAGCACCCGCATTGGCACTTACTGACAGAATGATCACGACGACGATGAACAGAAGAGGGCTGTCCACGCGCGGGCGTATGGTGGTTGGTTGCTTCATCACGCGAGCTGGTGGGGCGATAGGGATTGGGCTGGCGGCAAATTGTGCGTGTGTCTTTCGAAAGACGGTTCGCCGCGCCGGGGCAGTGTTGAAAATCGGACAATCGCTACTGCCCTCTCCAACCGCGACAACACGCGCCCTAGAGTCAACCCAGTTTGATGGGAATCGCCCGGTTTCATCATGCTGGCGCGGGCAACGCCATCATTCCTCGCGAGGCGTTTCCCGGCTTAAGAGCAGTTGGAGCAGCAGGAAGATGCCAAGCGGCGTAAAGAGGACGACCGACCACAATCGCCAGAAGGTTGATTCGCGAATGGGAAGTTTCAGCCCTTCGACGATGCCAGCCACCAGCAGCATCAACAGAACCCACATCAACATTCCACAGCCGCCAGCGGCCATCATGCTCTTGAAGGTTTCACGCTCCGTGACCTTCTCGTGGAACAATTCAATCGTGCGACGACGTCGACAACTGCGTTCAGCCGCATCTTCGATTTCAAGCGTGCGACAGCTCGCGTCCCACGGCGATTCGGCCGCGCTCGTTTTCTCGGTCAGCAAGCTCTGCAACTGCTGAAACACGTCTTCTGCGGGATGCCGCGACTCGGTCGGTTTTTGCGGAGTGAAACCACCCGATAGCGAATAAGAACCACTCTCCGGCATCTGAAGCACTGCGGAGCCCGACGATCCGATCACGGTCAACTGCGCACCCTCATGGTCATCCTGGGCTGGCAAGATTGACCAACGAGCGATCAGGCTGGATGGGTCTGTCAAGCTGACGCTCAGATTCGCGTATCGGTCATCTGCTTCAATTGCGCCCGTCGCCGAGACATTCGTGACGTTAGCCATCAGGTCCCGCAGCATCATTGCGTCACGTGCAAAGTGCTTCATCACCGACTCATCATCGCGATCGGAGGCACGCCGCTCCCACACCAGTTGCTCGACCTTACCAAGCGGTTCGCCGACCGAAGGATCATGATGGACGACGCCGGCAAGCTGTTGATATCGCCAGTCCCAGAGGCCCGCATGATAGGGAATCATCACGCCTTGGCTATCTTGACGAATCATTTCCAGTTCGAGCCCCATCAGCATTTCGCAAGTCGGATGAACCAAGATCAGCGGAAGCGCGGCTTGAACTAGCTTGCGAAGTTGCTCGTTTCTTCGTTCCGGATCTTGAGCATGGCGAGGTCGGGCCGCCACCAGCACCACGTCCGCGACGGTCTTTGACAACAAGACTTCCCAGCTTTCGTCCGTCGCCGCAGTACCAGCCAACTCGACCGCTTCGCTCGAGTTCGGTAAGTCGAAACAAGCCTCCAGCCGGTAGTTGGGTGACTGTTTAACCCACCGCATCAATTCCTGGAGCTCGTTGTCAAAACCGATCGTTGCGACATTCATGTGAAATGAGGCCTAAGTCCGCAGGCTTGAGGCTTGGGTGTTGAGGCTTGAGATTCGGAATACGTCGCTTGAGATTCACGCCTCAGATCTCAAGCCTCGCGTCTCAAAGTATAGTGACTCGGAGACGGTCGGCGACCCCGGCAGGACGCCGAGCCGGTCAAGCAAGCGGAATCGCACCATTCCGTTCTTTTGTTTGCCCTTCGCGGCCGGCTATAATCAGCCCCACAGGCAACCCCCGACCAGCGTTAAGCCGGAGAATCGGCGTCCCCCGCCGAGCATGGATTGCAGACCACCTTAGGCAACTTCCGGTCGCCTCAAGCGAGGAGCGGCTTGGCGCTATATGATCTCCAACCAAGAAGGAGTATGGCGATGGCACGTTTCACGCGACGTCGTTTTCTGAAGGCCTCGGCAGCAGCAAGTGCTGCATTCTCGACATTCACGATCGCGGGCACCAAGTCGTCAGGCAGGGTCATCGGATCGAACGATACGATTCGCGTTGGCGTCTGTGGAATCAACGGGCGCGGTCAATCGCACATGGATGGTTTCATGGGCCAAAAGAATGTTGAGGTGTCTTACCTCATCGATCCTGACAGTCGCCTGTTTGCTGGGCGTGCCAAGCGAGTTGCGGAGAAGACCGGAAAGTCGCCGCAATGCGTCCAGGACATCCGTCAGGCGCTGGACGAGGGAAACCTTGACGCGGTTTCGATCGCGACGTGCAATCACTGGCACTCGCTCATGGGAATCTGGGCCTGCCAGGCGGGTGCGGACGTCTACGTCGAGAAACCGCTGTCGCACAACGTCTTGGAGGGACGGCGTTTGGCTGAAGCGGCTGATAGGTACAAGCGCGTTGTGCAGCATGGAACTCAACAACGATCGGAACAAAGTCGCGCCAACGAGATTGCTGCGGTGCACTCCGAACAATACGGCAAACTCGTTGTCTCAAAGGGATATTGCTGCAAGCCACGCTGGAGCATCGGCTTCAAGACCCCCCAAGCACCCCCGGTTGAGCTGGACTGGAACCTGTGGCTCGGTCCGGCTCCGATGCAGGATTTTCACGGCAACCTTGTTCACTACAACTGGCATTGGTTCTGGGATACCGGCAACGGCGATACGGGGAATCAGGGCGTGCATGAGATGGATGTCGCACGATGGGCGATCAAGGACGCGACGATGCCCACACGAATCTGGAGCCTCGGCGGACGCTTCGGCTATGAGGACCAAGGCCAAACACCCAACACTCACCTGTCTGGATACGAATTCGGTGATGTGTTGTTGCTGTTCGAAACGCGAGGTTTGGTTGGAAAACATGATAGCTTCCCCCGAGTGGTGAAAAACGAGTACTACACAACCGAGGGAATGATCACCGGCGGCACGTTCTATCCGACCGGCGGCGGGGAATCGGTGAAGGTAAATGGCGGACAACCGCGATCCGTCACACCCGGTGGACCGTTTCGGGCCTTTATCGCCGCAATGCGTTCGCGCAATCCGGCGGATAACAACTGCGATGCAGAAGTCGGTCACTATTCCAGTGCACTTTGCCATCTGGGCAACATCTCGTATCGACTGGGTGAGCTGGCGCGGATGGATCAGGTAAATCAAGCGATCGGCGACAACAAACAGGTCGTTGAAGCGGTCGAACAGGTACGTGACAACTGTCGTGCGGTGGGAATGGAGCTCACCGAGTCGACTTACACCGTCGGGCGTGACCTCAGGTTCGATCCCAAAACGGAGCAGTTCGTTGGCGATGACGAGGCCAACGCGCTGTTAACACGCCAGTATCGAGCTCCCTTCGTGGTTCCGGACGTCGTCTAACACGTAGGACCCGCAGCCGATAGTAGAAACACTCGGTGCCGTCCGCCACGCCGCAGCGTTGGCCTGGAAACGCTGCAAGTGTGCCCACACCGGCGGCGACGCGACGCCGCGGCTGATAAACTAAGGGCTGCAGACCGCGCGGTCCTTACCGCTGGAGGCTGCCTTTCGAGTGGGCAGGCGAAGCAAACATCCCTCGCCCACGCTCGAATTCAAAGTTGGGGGGAACGGGTATGAAGTCGACGTCCGACTGGCTGAAAAAACTCGGCCGGGCCACGGACTATGGCCAGCTGCAAACCCTATTTTCGGAACTCGTTGCCGATGCCAATCTGTCGGCCGGTGGCACTGAGATGGCTGAGGCGATTGATGAAGCCATTCGCCGTCTTGAGCAAGAACGCCTCCGGGATGAGGACGAGTTGCAGGATTTTCAGCAGCAGTACGAGTCCTTTAAGCAGCGGCAAAGCGGAGTCGTCGGTTGGTTCAAGCGGCACATGCCGTTTACCGAGACTCGACGCGAGGAACTGCAGCACCGTGATTCCGTCGCGGATCAACACGCCGAGATCCTGGCTGACAATCTGATCATCGCTCGGGCCCAAATGGTGAAAGAGCGCCTCCTCGATGCTTCGCTTCGACGACTAGGGTGGAATGACAAAGAGTGGGAGGATCGAACCCAACGGCATGAATCCGTATCACAACTTCGCAGTTATGCGACAGATGTTCGCGAGTTGACGGATGAACTGCTGACGTCTCGTGCCTTTGTGACTCAGCTGGACGAAGACATCGTGGCCTTTGCCAGTGCCAAGTTTTCAAGTCGAGAGGATCGCCGTCGCCAGGATGTTGATCTGGCCGCGGCTCGAGACGAATTAAATGAACTAAGGCGAGAGATCAAGGCAGAGGAGCGACTACGCGAGGTTGCGATCGACCGGCTTGGACAGCTGATCGTCGAAGAGCGAATTGCGGCGGATGCGGAATTCCGATCGCTTGACAAACGTATTGAGTTGCTGAAATCGGTCGTGGATCGTGGCAACGAAGTTCAATCCTCAGCAGACAAGCTGGCGGCGATTCTGAGACGCCTGGTGGAATTTGAACGCGAGGCAAACGAACTACCGTCGCAACGTGACCAAGTGGCCAGCCGAATAAAGAAGCTCAAGCGCGATCTGGAGGACACCGAACGTCGAGAAGCCGATTTGACTTCGACAGCTCGCGAGCATTCCAGTCACTATGAAGCCGCGTCGCGCGAGTACGATCAAGCGAAGGGAGCCGCTCAAGCCGCGAAGCAACTTTATGACGCCTATCTGCGTGAGCGACAGGATCAGGCAGAGGTGGATTCATTCGAAGGGTTCGATTCCACCTCGTCGGTTGAAACTGAATATCTCGCACTGAAGCAAGCTCTGGAGGAAGCAGAGGTCAAAAAGAATGCGGCCTACACGCCGTGTCAATCAGCCGCAAGCGATGCCGAGCAAGCTCGTCGAGCCGTTGAGGATCTCAAGCGTGAGTTGGAAGACGAGCAACTTCGAGCGGACGAGCTTTCGCGACAAAACAATGAATTGCAGCGAAGTCTGGCAGATTATCGGCAGCGATTGGATCCGTCGTTGGACGAACTGCGTGGAATGGTCCGTCAATATTCACAGCAGTTGCACTCGTTGTCATGGAACTCGTCTTTACCCGATCTCGATCAATTCCCAAAAGCGTACGGACGTTTGGACGCATCCAACGCTAACGCCTTCTTCCAGCGATTCCTCAAGGCTCTGGCTCGAGAGCGGAGGGCGCTGGACCGCGATCTGGAGATCGATCGAGAGTCGTGGAACGGCCGTTGGTTGCAGCGATGCCGCGAATTGTTGGATGACGACCTCGCACGAGAGGTCTACGCGACCCGATCATAGCCAGCAACGGGTCCACTGGCGTGCTGCCACAGATTTGGCGGTTTAGCCCTGGTCATTCTTGAGGTTAGCGAGGATCCGTTGCCGCGCCTCGGCAGACAGCTCGCTCAGCACTTTGGTTCGTCGTGCCGCGACCTCCTGAAGCAGAGCCCAGTGCTTTTTGATGCGCCGACAATAGTTGCAGCTGATGAAATGCAGACGTACCGACCAGCGCTCCACAGCGGTCAGATCGCGATGGAAGCCTTCCGACATCAGCCGCGTCGATTCCTCGCAGCGGAGTGTCAGCAGCATCGCTATGGCACGTCGGAATGACACACTACTGTCTCCGAAACCAGTTCATTTGCAGACATTGGCGTAGACCAAGCCGGGCCCGATGAAGTCGCACGGACAGATTAGTCGGCGTTATGTCCAAAAGACTACATGCTTCCTTCGTATCGACATGATCCATCACACAGATCACAAACGCTTCTGCCAGTGGAGCGCTCAGCTTGCTCAGACAACCATCAAACACGCTCCAGAATTCCTGATCCTCACACAAATCCTGAGGATCTCCCCGCCACTTCGAGATGTTCTTTACGTGGCCTTTGGGTGAAAAAAACTCCGCGACCGTGATTTCCTTGTTGCGACGATAAGACTTGCGAAAGTGATCCACAAGCTTGCGTCGCAGGATTCCCACCAACCAAGTTTCGATTTTCGCCTGTTGCTTGAATCGCGCGTAACCCTGGATCCCGGCCAACAAGGTCTCCTGCACCAGATCTTCGGCGATCGCCGCGTCACCTCCGACGCGTGCCAGGGCGTACGAGAACAACAGGTTACCGTGATCTCGGAGCCATGCCTCGGCGAAATGTTCGGCGGAATCTTCCACTGAGTCGTCCGTTAACAGTACTTCGCGATCCTGAATTCGTCGCCGAGATCATACTCACTTCGCCGCGCTGGGTAAATCCGTTAGGCGTTAAGAGATGCAATCGTTGTGTAAGGCACCTAACTGCCGCAGCAGCGACCGGATTCTTTTGTGGAGTTTTCCAAAAATACATGTAGCGATGGTCGCCTAGTCTCGACTAAAGGCCCGCATTCAAGACGGATGTATCTGCATGCAGTGATGAAGCAACAGAGGATCAGATCGAATCCTCAAGGTCTTAAGCCATCACACACTTTTCCAGCGAAGCGTGAAGATCCTTTGGCGATCGGCCCGGATTCGGTCTAAGTAATAGCCCAAATGATTTTGCTCTACAGAGGAGAAACCATGCATTGCAGTTTGTTTCCATTCGTTTCAATTCGATCGATCACCGCCTCTACCGTGTTAGTCGCATGTCTTGCCGCCCCGACAGCGGCGGGTGAAATCCAGGTGACGGTCAGCAACAATTCACCCGACGGAGGCGTTTTCCTGACACCGGTCTGGGTGGGGTTTCACGATGGCAGCTTCGACAGCTACAACGGCGGCCTCAGCTCACAGCCGGGCCTGGAGAGGATCGCTGAGGACGGCAATCCCGGCCCGATCAGTTCGGACTTTCTCGGCGGCTACACGTATATCGACGATTCGGGAGCGAGTCCGGTCAGTAGCCGAATTCTGTCAAGTCAGAGCGGTGCCGATCGAGTTGATGGAGTTGTCGGCGGCGGTCCCATTGGTCCGGGACAGACCGTAAGCCAGAACTTCACGATCGATGCGATGTCGGCCAATCAGTATCTCTCGTATGTGTCGATGGTTGTTCCGAGCAACGATTATTTTGTTGCCAACGGTAACCCCTTGGCGCACGATCTGTCAACGCTGCACAACGCCCCCCTGGGGACGAGCATTAGCTTTAACATCGGTCTGCCCGACACGATCAATGATGCCGGTACGGAGGTCAATTTTGCCAACATTTCAGGGCCGGGAGACATGGAGGACGATACCGTCGCGGCTTTGGGATTGCTTGGTCCCGGCTATGTCGGCCAATCCGCTCCGGACACCGGAGCCGATCAAGGTGGTGTGGTGGAGAACGTTTCGGCTGCCTACATGGAGGCACCCAGTATCTTGAGTGCGCATCCTGCCTTGGATTTCAATGACGCCATGCAATATGCCGACGGAATTGCGACCGTCACGATTACGACCGTTCCCGAGCCCTCGTCGTTGGCACTGGCCGGCCTTGCTGTGCTGGGAATGCTGACACTTCGACGTCGTCGTAATCACTAACAGCTGCCTGGGCGGACACAGAGCAGGCCCGTAGTGTTCGCCTTCTTGCTTGCGAGCCGGTTCGTTCTCCAACGGATCGGCTCGCTTCTTTGCGCGGCTCTGCTTCCGGTCGGAATGGAACGGACTCGGTTTCTTCTTCTCGTAACTGGCGCTTGCAGTCAGCCGCGCACACAAGCGGGAACATGGCGTCACAGCGTGGACAAAGACGGCTACAGAGCGAGAGGCGTGAGAGATCAGCTCATCCGATACGGCATGCCTGTGACAAAGAATCGACCGGCGTTGGCATGGTCCTTGGGTGGCTGAGCAACAGTGATCCACACAAGAGCTGTACGGCAACGAAAAAAGCCGAACTACCTTGCGGTGGTTCGGCTTCTGTTATTTGTCTCGTCGCCAATGCTTGCTTAGCTGGCCATCTTCTTCTTGCGTACGACGTAAACGGCGCCAATTGCTGCTAGCAGCGACCAGATTACAATCGCACCAGGTTCGGGTACAGCTTGAGGCCGTTCAGCATCGATGGGTTCGGGTGCCTGGCGGAGTGTGAACATGGCTTGCAACTCTTCGCTCTCACTATCCATCATCTCGATGTCGAGAATGCCGTCAGACTTCTGTCCGAACTTCATGCTGCTTCGAGCGTTCGACCACGTGATCTTTCCGCCCGCGATCTTCCCAAGCATTCCGCCACCCTTTCGTGTGTTGCCAGTAGACACGAGTGGCGAGATGTTACCAAAGAAATCACCGCTTTCCTTGTTTTGGTTAAACCGAAATGCGAGAGCAACTTCGTCGGTGCCCTTCATCTGTCGTGATGGCAGCTTGAGCACGCCCATCGTGACTGAGTCCCCGACCCTCGCGAGCGAGAAAATCGTTGGACGATCAGGAGCTCCACCTGACTTCACAGAGCGAGTTGAACTGGATGAGTTGCTAATGCCAAATTTGAACTCGGCCGATACGGTAGTCGTCAGAAACAATACAAGGATGGCCGAAGTCGTTACGAGTTTCATCGTCCCGGATCCTTTCAGGATGTCCCACAAATGGTGTTACCAAAACCCACGCAGTCGTTAGTGTTTCGTATCTCCCACTATCGATCAAGTAGATGGCGGGGGTTTTTTAGAAAATTCTGATTCCTCCGCCAAAAGGCCTGCTTTCTCAGGCGGCGCTCAAATTCGTGAAGCTGCCCCTCTGCAGGGGGCCAGTTCGTGGTTTGAGCTGCTACGAGACCCCCATTCCAATCGCCTGCTTGGGGTTTTGGAAGGTCAATTGCTCGATGATCGAATCACTCAGGCCGAGCTTTTGACGGAGATTTTCAGCGGATCGCGGCATAGTGCCGGCTGATCCCATCAGATGCGACCGATCCGGGGCCCAGGTTGCTAGTTGCTCGTCGACCACGACCAGCTGGTCGCCCAGTTGGAATTCTCCCGGTCCTAGGCCGGCGGCGGAGATCGCATCGGTGACGATAAAGCAACGATCGTAACCGGCGCAGCGAAGATAGTTGCCCAGGGCAACAAAAGGCACGTGGACGTCATCCGCGATGAATCCGATCCATAGCTGCTTGGCCAAGCTCAAGACACGTTGCACGATGTTGTCATGACGATGCAGATTCAACGGGCATGCGTTGCCAAGATGGGTGAACATCGTCAGTCCGGCGTCGATCGCCGCACGTAGTTCATCGAGTGTCGGGTCACAGTGTCCCGCGGACACGACGACCTCTTGGTCGGCCAAGAAACGGGTGACACTTAGTTGCGGGTCACGTTCCGGGGCCAGCGTCACGATCCGAGTGGCACCATCGGCCGCATCCAAGAGGCGTTTTGTTTTTTCAATATCGGCTGGACAGGCAGCCGCAAGTGGATGCGCTCCGATGTAGCCGGGCTGTTCGTTGAGGAATGGTCCCTCGATGTGGAAGCCACGTATCATTTCCGCGACCTCCGGGATCTGGCTACGCAGTTGGGCAATCTTGCCAATCCGTTGGCACATAAGATCCAGTTGGTCGGTAATTACCGTTGCGAGGATCCCCTCAACTCCCTCCGCCCGCAGACGTTCGCAGACACGAACCAGCTCATCATCGATGATCGCATCGCCATTGAAGTCGACGCCCGCATAACCGTTCACCTGCAAGTCAAAATACGGCATCGGCGATCCCTGCGGTTAGTGAGGATTTCAGCAGTTCACATTCATTCCGATTAGAATCATCCCTGATCACGGCTGGAGCATCCTTTCTCTTGCCTGGGACTGCTGAATGTAGCTTTCTGCTTGCGTCGTCTGCAAGCCAGTTCGTACGACGAGGTGATTTATGCGGTGCTTGCGACAGATTCAACTCGCGACATGTTTGGTCGTTTTGCTGCTCTCGACAGCTTTCTCGTCAGAGGGGCGCAATATCATTCTGATCGTGAGTGACGATCATCGATATGACTTTCTGGGTTTTCGTGACGACGCCCCGAAATTTCTTGAGACGCCGCACCTGGATCGGTTAGCGACTCAGGGAGCCCATCTGCGGAATGCGTTTGTCACGACATCGCTTTGTTCGCCGAGCCGTGCATCCATTCTGACCGGTCAGTACATGCACAATCATCGTGTGGTGGACAATCAACGCCCGGTACCTCGCGGTACGCAGTTCTTTCCTGAGTTGCTCCGTCAAACTGGATACGTCACTGCGTTCGTGGGCAAGTGGCACATGGGCCACGATCACGATGAACCGCGTCCCGGATTCGATCACTGG
>CAJHYQ010000179.1_pt1 | contig 10677 bp, 7 predicted proteins | sample 9198721 | NCBI WGS metagenome assembly CAJHYQ01 (sample SAMEA7708357, study PRJEB35096) | sediment metagenome | biome: marine neritic benthic zone biome [ENVO:01000025]; feature: sediment [ENVO:00002007]; material: shallow marine sediment [ENVO:03000034] sea grass bed [ENVO_01000059] ... | reverse complement strand
TTGTATTGAGCGAGCTCAAGTCACCGTCACGCTCAATGAACTGCAGATGCGCGAACTGACGCTCAACTTGTTTGATCCCTCCACCGTCACCGGCCGGAGGATTGTGAGCCCGCTTGTTTGGTATGCGACCGGCGTCGAAGTTCTCAATTACGAGAATTGGCAGTGGCGACTGAAAACCAACAACGTCAGATGCCAACTGAACAAAGCTCTCACTGTGAACCGGACCTGGCCCCATATTGGGCTCGAACACGCGGGCACGAACCTGAACGGTCGAGGTGATTGCGATCGCATCGTCGTAAACCGCAGACAGTTCGTTAGGCACACTCCCATCAAGTGTGTACCGTATTGTGCCCGACTCAGCAGACAGCTTGAGGTCGAGGGAATCGACAAAGTTCCTTCCTGCCTCAGAGAATGCGACTTCGGCCGTGACGATACCAACAACCCCTTCGTTGTTGGCCGCTCCCGGCGTTGGCTCAAGGAAATAGACGAAGTTGCCCGTGTCAGGCAGAGCGAGACCGTATGAAATATCTGAATGTTGTCTTGGGAAGTCGTCATCCGCCGTGCCAACTTCTGCGACAACACCGTCCGGCCCTACGAGCGCGAGGTATTCCCCATTGGCCCGAATACGAAAGTTGGCATGTAGATGACCGGCGGGATCAACGTACGCCGCGATCGGCTGAGCGTTCGCATCAAAATGCGATCCGGACGCGAAGATTAATTGGTACTGCCCCGGTGTGATTACCGTCAGTTCGGGACGATCTGTAGGAAAGGTCCACTTGTCGAGGGCGACGCGGTCGTCCGTCAGGTGCCAACCAGCCAAGTCAATTGCCTCGTCACCCGCATTGTGCAGCTCAAGCCAGTCCGACGATTCTCCGTCACCGTCCAGCAACGCAGCGTCGTTACTGGCCATGAATTCCGTAATGAGTGGCATCGCCGCCAACACGCGACGTGGCTCGAGAAACTCAAGTTGGAGAGCTAACCGAGTTCCTCTTTTTGTCGACCGGGTCCTTGGCCGAAATTGTCTCATCCGCCTCTGAGACCAGCTGGTTGGGCTTCTCATCGTCGCCAAACTCCTATCGCGTCGGATGGCCAATGACTCACGCTGCCGCCGCGCAAAGTTATCGGCCGAGTAGTCAGATTCTAGCCGATCAGCGACCTTCAATCCCGATTACTGGACAAGAACGTCCAGCACAAATTCCGACGGACGAGGCACAGGAATTGCAAACGCCGCGACGCGAAAATCGGTGGCACCGAGCCAAAAGATACGGACGACGGAACCGCGGGACCAATCTCGCGGGTCCCGCCGTCCGTGGGGGGGCAGATTGAACGCTCAACTCTCGCTGAGTTCGCAGCCTATATCACAGGATATGGGAAGATGCGGACACACTTTTTTTGCGAAGTTTCGACTTCGTCCAAATTCGCCGGCCTACGGGTTTTTGCCGCGAATTTAGTTCTCTGAATCAGAAGCGTCCCGGGCGTCCGGCGATATCACCTAACCACCTCCGGCCTCTCACCACGAGGTCTAGCTGCGGGTCGGTCACGACTTTCGAACATGCCAGCGACTTACGACCTGCACGCCAAGTACTTAGAATTAGGCGACGTTCTGCAGCCATGATCGCTGAATCTGATGGAAACCGTGTTTGGAAGATACCCACCATGAGACGTATTCTGACCATCATCTTCGCGCTGGCCGCGCTCGGTGGCCCCGAGGTCCTGCATGCCACCGAACGTCCGAACGTTTTGTTTATCGCCATCGATGATCTGAACGACTGGATCGGCTGCCTCAGCGGACACCCACAAGCACTGACTCCAAACATTGATCGCCTTGCCGCGCGCGGGGTCGTGTTCGCTAACGCTCACTGTGTCGCGCCGGCGTGCAACCCGTCACGTGCGGCTGTGTTCAGTGGCCAGCTGCCCGACATCACGGGAGTCTGGTCGAATGAAAGCCGAGGCTTGCAGCAGTTGAACCCTGGCAAAACGTTGTTGCCCATGTCTTTTTCGCAAGCTGGTTATCGCACGCTGGGTACCGGCAAGCTGCTTCACGGCCGTTGGGGCAGGGCGTTGACCTTCGACGAGTACGTGGGCTTCGAACAACGCTGGAGTCCTTTCTCGCGCGATGCCGTCCGCTACACGGCGGATGAACTGCCATCGAAGGGAACGGACAATCCTCGCCACCGAGTCACCGATTCCCGGGGCCGCTCCATCAATCTTCCACTCAATCGCATGCCATCGGACCGGAGGCCCAAGTCCCCCGAAGGCGAGTCTTTCGACTGGGGCCCAATGGATGTTCCCAACTCGGAAATGGGAGACACTCAGATTACGGACTGGGCGATCGGAAAACTCGAAGCCGGATTTGGTGATCCGTTCTTTCTGGGCGTGGGGTACTACCGGCCCCACATACCGCTCTGGGCCCCAAAAAAATACTTCGATCGATTCGCAACCAAGCCCGGCGAACTTCCGCCGGTCCGGGCAGATGGCCTCGCGGATCTGAGTGAAGTCGCCAAACGCTGGGCGCTTGAACCGATCACGGCGGGTCGCCACGCAACGGTCATTCGGCATCAGCAATGGCGACCGGCCGTCGAGGCCTATTTGGCGTGCATCACCTATGTCGACGACGAGCTCGGTCGTCTTCTAGATGTCCTAGATAACTCGAGATTCTCCGAAAACACGATCATCGTACTCTGGTCAGATCACGGCTGGCACCTTGGTGAGAAAGAGCATTGGGGCAAATGGACAGGCTGGGAGCGTTCGACCCGCGTCCCGCTCATCATCGTCCCTCCAAAGAAGAACGCCAACGACTTTGCAGCCGCCGGATCACGTTGCCAGCAGCCGGTCAGTTTGATCGATCTCTTTCCCACGCTCGCCCAGTTATGCGACGTCGAAACACCCGACAATCTTGACGGCAAGTCACTCGTTCCTTTGCTGCGTCAGCCGAATCTTGCGACCGGTCGCGCCGTACTAACAACCTTCGATCCAGGAAATGCGTCACTGAGAACCGATCGCTGGCGCTATCTACGATACAAGGACGGTTCGGAGGAACTGTACGATCTGTCAAACGATCCGAACGAGTGGGAAAATCTCGCTGGGCAGAGAGAGTATGCAGATCAAGTGAGCGTTTTGCGGGAAAGACTGATGCAGCATCGATGTTATCAGAGCAAGTGAAGACAACGGGAGGGTGCGACGGGAGGGCGAGGCTCCTGCCGAGCCGAATGCGTTTTGCGGCTCGGCAGGAGCCTCGCCCTCCCGATTGCGCCTCGCCCTCCCGACTGCGCCTTGCCGTCCCGTGGCGTCTGGCCCTCCGACCTCGCCCGCACGTCGCGCTACTGGCGTATCACCTCGGCCAGGGATGCGACGATGCTGGGGTGGTCGAGGAAGGGATCCTCTGTCGCGTTTCCATATTCCCGCAACGCCTCTCCCAAGCGTTTGGCAACGGCTGCGGTCCCGGGACGACGATAGAAGTTGAGCAATTCGTCCGGATCTTGCTCGGCGTCGAGCAGCCAGGGAACATCGTTTACAGAGAGGATTAACTTGTAACGGTCATCGACGGCAGCAACCCAACGTGCCTTTTTTCCGGAGTTTCTCAGGAAGGTCATGGCGTTTTCGCCCCTCATAGTTCTCACCTTGGATGTGTCGGCCAACACCTCGGACAAGTTACGACCTTGATCGTTACTGTCAGCGGGTAGGTCCAACAAGCCCATGACCGTCGGTGTCAAATCAACCGTGCCTATCGGTTGGTTGAACACTTGTTGTGATGCTATACGCTTGGGGAGTCGAAAAATCATGGGGACACGAGCCGAACCCTCGTACGGATTGCCCTTGTTCAAGCGATCATGTTCGTAGCAGAGATCTCCGTGATCGCTGGTCATGATGATGAGGGTGTTCTCCAACCGGCCGGATTCCTTCATCCGCCTTAACAATCTCCCCACGTTGTCGTCAATACACTGAACCATGCCGAAATACCGGGACATGTCGGCACCTCGAAAGACCGGGTGCTTTGCCGGTCCACCTAACCACTTTGGCGAGGGCAACCCGGTTGCATAAGTCCGGGGTGCCTTAAACCGCAGCTCGTCAAAGCGATGATCGTAAGGCCTACGAACCGTATTTGGGCCATGGGGATCCGGGTAACTGACTACCGTGAAGAATGGTTTGGTCGCGTCGGCATCGGTAATGAATTCAATGGCTCGATCGGTTAACCAATCTGTGGCAAAGCTCGTTTCATCGGCTCCATCGAGAGCGTAGTTGGGTTGGCCGTTGCGCGTGGCACCCACTGCCGGTCGGCCATCATCGTCAATGACGAACTTCTTCCAATGACCACGATTAAACATGTATTTTGTGAATTGAAAGCCGCCATCGACTTTCGGTGACCACTCAGGTTTTCCGTCGCCGCCTAAATGCCACTTGCCCATGTAGGCTGTGCGATAACCCGCATCATTCAGTCGATCGGCAAGAGTTGGAATCGAGCGATCGAGGACTTCATTGTTTGTCGATACTCCAGTCGCATGCGGATACCGTCCGGTGATCATCGCTGCTCGGCACGGCGAGCAGACGGGGGCGGTCGCGTATGCCCGCGTACAGATCACGCCCTGTTTGGCCAAGTTGTCGAGATGCGGTGTTGGAACAATCGCGCCGGGCCCCCACATCTCAGCTTGCTCGGGCGGCATCAGCTCGCGATAGCAGCCGAGTGTTCGAAAATTGTGTTCATCCGTGATGATCAAGAGAACATTCTGCCGATCACCGCTGGCCGTTTTTGTTGAGATTGCCGTGAAGACAATAAGGGCGAAACAGCTGAGTAAGGAATGGCGCATTGAAAACTCTCAGTCACCCACCGCAGTTATGGTCATTAGTCTTAATCTTAATCCTACTCGTAATCTTAATCCCTGAGCGGCGCGACGCGCAGACGCGAGGGCGGGCGCGCACGGGAGGCGAGGCTCCTGCCGAGCCGCAAAACGCATTCGGCTCGGCAGGAGCCTCGCCCTCCCGATACCTTGCCCTCCCGATGCCTTGCCCTCCCGATGCCTTGCCTTGACATGCCTACAGTACGTAGGTATGATGCCTACAATCAGTCGGCAATGTAGGAGATGAAAATGTCCAAAAGGATTCCACCCCCGCTCTCTGATGCTCAACGCGAAGTGATGGAGGTCATCTGGGCGGAAGCGGAGTTGAGCGTGAGCGAGGTGCGTGCGGCAATCAGCCATCGGCGCAACCTAGCGAGAAACACGGTGCAGACGATGCTGGTGCGGCTGGAGGAAAAGGGGTGGCTAACCCACCGGCAGCGAGGCCGCACGTACTACTACTCCGCGAAAAGACCGCGACGCACGAACCTCGGTGCCAAGGTCACGCAAATGATCGACCACTTCTTCTCCGGTTCGCCGGAAGAAATGGTCACTGCATTGCTAGAACACCGCGGCCTGACGAAGGAAGAAGCCCAGCGAATTCGTGAGATGATTGAAGAGTCGGAAGAGCGAAAGGCCAAGAAATCGAGGAGTTAACGCATGCCATCCATCTTCACGTGGATTCCCGACCACCTCGTTTCGTGGTGGCTCAACATGTTGTTTCAGGTGACGCTCATCTCGGGTCTCGGATGTGCCATCGGCTTTTGCCTACGTCGAAACGCAGCGACTCGATATTCGTTGTTGGTCACAGTTCTGCTGCTGTGCCTCTTAAGTCCGTTGTCGTGCGTGTTAGTATCCAGCCACGGCCTGACGTTGTACGGAATGGTTGAGGATTCTGGATTCGCCGCATTTCGCACAGCCGAATTAGTTCGACCGACGCCGAAACATCTCGCGACATCGGCCGGTTCAGCGGCGACGCGACAGGCAGAAATCAGACAGCTGAAACGACTAAGCTCGCAAGATTCTGCCGTCGTCTCTGCTGAACGTCAGCGCGGCGTGCCAACGCCAGTTAACCAGCGCGAGCGTGTTGACCTCGGAGGAATGACGTCCGTTCTGATGACCGTCTGGGCTGTCGGGTTAATTCCGTTCTTCGTTACAACGTTGATTGGATACCTCCGCCTGTGGTTTGTTCTGCGAAGAGCGAAGCCAGCAACCTCGGTCGCGGACCAGATGATTTTGCGACAAGTGTGCCGTCAACTTGGGGTCAATCGCATTCCCACCTTGGTTCATTCAAAGGTCATTAACAGTCCACTGGCCGTCGGTGTGTTGCGTCCGACGGTCGTTTTTCCAGCGAATCTTCGCGATTCACTCGACGAAGTCCAACTGCGCAGCGTGTTGACTCACGAAATTGCACACCTAAAACGACGCGATCCTCTGCTGGCGCACTGCCAACATCTCGCGAGAGTCCTTTTCTGGCCCACACCCTTTTGTTCGGACCATCAACCGTTGGCTTTCGCGCAGTCGCGAAGAGGTGTGCGACAACCATGTGTTGAAATCGTTTGATGCCCACTCATACAGCCGAGCATTGCTGCAGGTCGCAGAGGCAGGTCGGCAAACAAGTGTCGCAATGGCACCCGTGGGACTGCTTACGAAACACTGGAAACTGGAATCCAGGGTTGCTGAAATACTCCGCGAAGGTCGAACGAGAACGACCCATTCTAGCTTTAGAGGCAAGTCGCTAGTGGTGGTTTCCGCCATGCTATTGTCAATGCTTCATTTGCTGGTCGTGCTGCGTCCGCCCGAAGCCGTTGCACAAGAGAGCCGCGCTGACAGCTCGTCTCGACGGTCGGCTCACGAAGATCGCGATACCGAAGTTGCCAAGCTAGAGCGTGAACTGCGAACTCTATCTCAGGAAGCAGCAACGATCGAATCACTGGACGCTCTCGAGCGTCGCGCGCGCGATCTTCTGAGCACGTACGATTCCCCAGCTGCCCGCGGCAGGATTTGCGCCCAGGTCGCTCGCACGTACCAGGCAAATGGCAGTCCCAAACGCACGATCGTCTGGGCGCAATCGGCCCTCAAACAATCGCTATCAAAAGCCGAGAGAGTCCAGATGTTTCAGTACTGGTGCGATGCCAGTCAAGCCGCAGCCGAGGACTCCTGGAACGCATGGCTCCCAGCCCTTGTCGGTTACTTAGAATCCGCAGACAGCAACCGAGACGAGCGAGTCAAAGACGTTTTTGTGAATCGCCTCACTCATGTCGGTCACGAAAGGCGTCGTGCGAACGTCCGAGATGCAGTCTCGGTGTTTGACGATTCCGCGCTGCCGACGCCGCTGACAGAATTGCCGGAGTGGGTGCCAACGAACAATGCATGTGCCTTTAGCTTCAAAGTGGATTGGAACCGAGTGTTCACCGCTGCAGCGCCAACGATCGATCGTCTCGTCGACTCCCCCCGTTTTGTAAACGATCTGCTCGCGTCTCTTAAGAATGACCCGAATGGACCACGCGTCGACCTGGAGACGGAATTGCTACCGCATCTTGGTGACCGAGTTACAGTTTCGGTTGATTACCGGGACGCGATCCTTACGCACGGAACCCGATTGGTGGTCGGCATCGAAGTCAAGAATCGTCCGGCGGTGGTCGACTTAGTTGGCCGTGTGCTCAGCCCGGACCCGGCGTCTCGTCGACTAAATATGCACGGGTACCCGGCTTGGATTGTCCGTGAGAACGAGTCGGAAGATGCGAAGACGGTCGCCAGCACGGTCTGCATCACAAACAGCGAACTTCTACTTGGATGGGACTTGGAACAGATGCGAGATATCACAAGGTAGAAACGTCTCGCGTCTTAGTGTCTGCGGCAGTGCATCTCAGAGCGAGTGTTGTCATCCTGCCAACCGCACACAATTCCAAGTCACCTATCGCGGTTCACCTAATTTCGTGCCAGCGATTTCGGGAGGGCGAGGCTCCTGCCGAGCCGAAAACGCGCTGGCTCGGCAGGAGCCTCGCCGCCTCGCCCTCCCAAGCACGGATAATCGTGAGTTGTTCTAAGCACCCTAGCACCTAAGCAAGCAGGTCATGCACAACCCGGCCATGAACATCCGTCAATCGGAAGTCGCGACCCTTGAAGCGATAAGTCAACTTTTCGTGATCAATCCCAAGGCAGTGCAGCACAGTCGCTTGAAAGTCGTGCACGTGGACTCCGTTCTGGACAACGTTGTAGCCCAGCTCGTCGGTGCGGCCGTAATTGATACCTGGGCGAATTCCACCACCGGCCATCCAGATACTAAAACACCGCGGATGGTGATCTCGACCATATTCTTTCCCGCGATTGTGTTGGCTGTATGAAGTCCTCCCAAATTCACCGCCCCAAATAACCAACGTCTCATCGAGAAGTCCACGTTGCTTCAGATCGCTGAGAAGCGCACCGCAAGCCTGATCGACTTGCGGGATCTTGTTAGAAATATTCCGAGTCACGGCGCCGTGATGATCCCAGCCTCGGTCGTAGAGTTGAATGAATCGCACACCGCGCTCGGCCAACCGTCGGGCCAGCAAACAGTTATTCGCAAACGACGCTTCGCCCGGCTTCGCACCATACATATCTAACGTACGAGCGTCTTCGCCCGACAGATCCATCAGCTCGGGCACACTTGACTGCATGCGATAGGCCATCTGGAAGGCATCAATACGAGCCTCAATCTCCGGATCACCTACTTCTTGAAGTCGCACACGGTTCAGCTGGTTTATGCTGTCGACCAATCTCCCGCGATTCTCATCACTAATACCTGGTGGATTCGACAGATACAGAACCGCGTCGCCCCGCGATTGAAACTGAACGCCTTGATGTCGACTCGGCAGAAACCCGTTGTGCCAATAACGCGACAGTAGCGGTTGGCCACCGCCAGAAACCAACACCACAAATTCTGGCAGGTCGGCATTCACGCTACCCAATCCATAGGACAGCCAACTCCCCATGCTCGGTCTTCCCTCGACACCACTTCCCGTTTGCAGGAAAGTAACGGCCGGATCGTGATTGATCGGCTCCGTGTAGAGACTTCGAACAATCGTCATATCGTCAGCATGCTGACTGAGATGGCGGAATAGCACATTCATCTCATGCCGGGCGTCTCCGAAGTGGGCGAATTGATGGTCGCTTCGGGCAATCCGCGGATCATAGCCGCTCGTCATGCTGGTGAAGCGCTGGCCTTGCCGAATCGAATCGGGCAACGTTTGGCCATGGAATTTCGCCAACTGAGGCTTCGGGTCAAAGGTCTCCATCTGAGATGGTCCGCCGCTCATGAACAGATAGATCACTCGCTTGGCCCGGGCGGGAAAGTGCGGGACACCCAAGACGCCGTGATTGGTTGCTCCGCCCACGCGACGATCACTCAGCAAATTCATCAAAGCCGCTGCACCCAGTCCGCCTGTCGTGCGACGGAGGAACGTGCGGCGCGTCGATCGCTCATGATTGAGTTCAAGCTGATTGAGTGATTCCATGACTTACTCGCGTGTAATGGCTTCGTCCAGATTTAGAACCACGCTGGCCACATTGGTCCACGCCGCAAGCCGGACGGGTTGCTCACTGCGTCCGGCAATCTTTTCCGCGGCCGCGAGGTCGCTTTGGCAGACTTCTAGCTGCTGAACATAGGTATTCATCAATAGTCGGTTCTCTTCGGCACTTGGCCTACGTGACAGAACCCGTCGAAATAGGTAGTTCGCGCGGGCCTTGTCACTCTCACCGCCGTTGGCCAGAGTTTGCGCGGCAAGCTCTCTTGCAGCGGCAAACATTCCAGGGTCGTTCATCGTCACCAGCGCCTGCAGCGGCGTGTTCGTGCGAGGACGTCGTGCCGCACATCGCTGACGACTGGGAGCGTCGAAAACGAGAAATGCCGGATACGGAGCTGTTCGCTGTAAGTAGGTATACAGACCGCGGCGGTGCAGATCGGCACCCGTACTCTGCTGCCAACTCTTCCCGGAATTCGAGGAGAAGTAGTTCGCTGGTTGGAACGGGCGAACACTCGGCCCACCGATGGTTCGATTCAACAAGCCGCTGGCCGCGAGCGCCATATCGCGAATCTCTTCGGCACTCAGTCGAAAACGTGGCGCGCGATACAACAATCGATTCTGAGGATCAATCGCCGCGACTCGGTCCCGCATGCCCGATTGCTGCCGGTAGGTTGCTGACATCACGATTTTCTTAACCAGTGCCTTGGTGTCCCAGCCACTCTCGACAAACTCAACAGCCAACCAGTCCAGGAGCTGCGGGTGGGAGGGCAATTCACCTTGTGTGCCGAAGTCACCGGTCGTTCGCACCAGACCTGAGCCTAATAGCAGTTTCCAGAGGTGATTCACCCGAACACGACTGACGAGCGGATTGTCGTCGCGACTGAACCAGCGAGCGAGTGTCAGCCGATTGCGAGGTTGGTCGTCAGGAAGAGGACTAAAGATCGCAGGCACATTCGGCTCGACCGGATCGCCGGGCAGCTCGAAATTGCCTTGTTGCAGCACGAACGCGGGCTTTCGCATGGCCATCGCCCGCATCACCATGGTTGTCGCCTTCCGACTGCTAAGAGCCTCACGTCGCTTTTCCAACTCGGCGAGTTTCGCGCTCATCGCTTCGATGCGAGCGCTGTCACGAGGTTTTTCGAGTGAGGCAACCTGAAGACGCGTTGTCTGGATTTCCGCATCGATCAAAGCGACCTTGGCTTCTCGCAACGGCGAACTCGCCTCATAGGTCGGTGGCACGGGTTTGTTGTGATGCCCGTTCTCGCCGCCACCCCCGATCTCACCTTCGACGCTGTTGAAGAATGCGTAAAACTCATAGTACTCCCTCTGTGAGATCGGAT
>CAJHYQ010000872.1_pt1 | contig 10694 bp, 7 predicted proteins | sample 9198721 | NCBI WGS metagenome assembly CAJHYQ01 (sample SAMEA7708357, study PRJEB35096) | sediment metagenome | biome: marine neritic benthic zone biome [ENVO:01000025]; feature: sediment [ENVO:00002007]; material: shallow marine sediment [ENVO:03000034] sea grass bed [ENVO_01000059] ... | reverse complement strand
AGCGAGGGTGAGGGCGTACCATGAGGCAAACCGTTGCCCCTCGCTCACGCTTCGGGTTAGTTCTTGGTCAAAACGCAACTTCACAACTGACGCTTCGGGTGAGTTACGGCAAGAAAACGCTGCTCGACTATTCCGTCGGGGGTCCGCTGGCGGCGGCTAGGGGGCGATACATCAGCGAGTAGAACATCTCAAGATAGCGATGCGTTTCTTCGCGTTCGAAGTTGGAAATGTACTTCCAAAAGCCGTAGATGCGCGCCAGCTTCAGTAAGCGGTTGGCATAGAGTTTCCAGGTGTAGTGAGTCGAGACGCGCTCGAGCCCTCCGTGAGAAATGGCGTCCCAGACTTCAGGTTTCTCACGGCACTCGGCTAGAAAACTCGCCATTTTTTCCGCAGAGCCTGCACCGTCGGTGGGATCGATGTGAAAACCCGACACACCTTCGACGATGGTCTCAAGGGGGCCTCCGTAACAGGTTGCGAAGGTCGGCAAGCCGGAACTCATGGCCTCAATGACCGTGAGCCCAAACGCCTCGAATAGCGCAGGTTGAACAAATGCACCTCGCGTGTCGGCTATGTGACGATAGAACTCGCCGACTAGATGTTTGTCGGTCTGCATGGGAACCCACCGCACATGTTGTTCAAGTTGATGCTCTTCGATCAAAGAGTGCATCCGCCGGATTTGATCGACCTCTTCCTCGTCGCTCGACGACGCTTCATCCAAATGTCCGCCAATAATTAGTAGATTAGCCTCGGCCCGCAGCGATTCGCTCTCGGCATACCATTGCAGCAGACCGGAGAGGTTTTTGATGAAGTCCAAGCGTGACATCGCCATCAACAGGGGTTTCGTCTTATCATCGAGATGCCCTTTCGTTTCACAATCGGGATTACCGTAGATCAATTCCGACACGATGTCGCGCAGCTCCTGCGGCCGAGCGTCTGATTGCGTGAATGAGAAGAACACCGTCGGGTCAGCACCTGGTGAAACGATGTTAAATTTGGGATCGAACACATCGATCCCATCCACGACACGGTACAAGCCCGGCATGGTATACGCCTGATAACTCTCGTATTGCCCGACCGTGTCATCTGTCCCCGCAATCTCCTGGTACGTGCTGGTGATGATGAAATCAGCAGTGTTCATTGAGATCAAGTCAGCCGTATACTGGCAGGCGAAATGATGATCGTCTTCATGCTCTTTCCAGTAGAGGTCGGAATAGAGGTACTTTGTCTTCTCAAGAGCATGCGCGATGTTGCACTGTGTGACATCCATCGTGTGCGCCAGCATGCTTGCCACCAGATTACCATCCGAATAATTGCCGATAATGAAGTCGGGACGCTGTCCGATCTCGGCAACCACCTCCCGCGAACACTCTCCCGCAAACCGCTCTAAATAGGGCCAGATATGGAATCTCGAAATCCATTCGGGAACGATCTCGCCGGACTCGTTGCGAAACGGGATCCTGAGGATCCGGGCATTCCGCGTGCCGACAATCGGTTCGACGCGCTCCTGGCAAGTCGTTCCATCCGCGTCGGGGATCAGGCGGGTGAGGACCAGGATACGCGGCTCGACGGTCAGACCCTGCTGGTCGATGAACTCGCGCATCTCTCGCTCTAATGCGCGCACCTGATCCAGGATATAGACGACTTGGCCACCAGTATCCGGTTTCCCCAACACGCCGGACTGCGCGAAATATCCGTGTGGCGAAATGATAGCGATGCTGAAGATCATCGGGACCCGCCCCAAGAATCGTGCCAGACTATCCGGCGCGGGCGCTTCAAGGATGTGACTCAGGAAACGCATGGTTTCGCGAGCACGGGCTACCGTCTTGCCCCACCCTGGTTCGAATCCCAGCTTGGCCAGATCCGATGCGATCTCGCTACAGAGTTGTTGTTGCGGCTGAGCTTGGAGGAATTCGTCGGCTTCTTGCAGGGCTTCTCGCAGTGCATCCAGATCAGCAACACTGTTATTGAGCATCAACTGTTGCCCCTGGACCCGGTGAAGCCGAAGAAACTCGAATAGCCGCTGGCCGCCGTTGTCCAGATCCTCGAATAATCGCTTCGAAAGATGGCGGTTTAAGAAATCGACACCCTGACCAATCGATCTGGCGTCACGCAATCTGGGGAATCCCCGTTCAAATGGCTTGAGATCAATTTCGAGCGTTGGAGCATGATTTGGCTCCGATTCGACAATTCGTTCTTTGACCCGAAGGAATTCCGTGACCGAGATCTCACGGAAACTCAGCTCTTCACAGTGGAGGAGCCAGAATCCACGCTGGCCGACGCGCATGCGCACGTCGAGGTACATGGCTGAATCGCGAAAGCAAGCCTCCTGCGTTCCCCGCAATAATCGATGCACAGGGCTGCCCTGCATCCCGGTTCCTGGTTCCGTGGAGCAAAACTCGTCGAGAACACTGATGATGTCCGATCGTAGCAGGAACGACTTTCCCTCGTCGCGGTATCTTCTCAGCAGTACATAGACAGCATCTCGATGTTCTTGAATGGACTGTTCCAAGTCACCCCGCATATTCGTCATCCTTCGCGTGTGGGTATTTCGTGTGAGAGGGTGTAGCCAATGGGACCGCGCCAACTCGCGCGGTCGAATCATGTTGTCGCTGGGCGTGTTAAAAGGATACCCTCTCCCAGACGGTTGAGGAGCGGGATGCCGCGCGAGAATGAGGGAGTACGACCCCTTCAACAACTATTCTCGGTTCAGCCCGCAAACGGCCCAATCCCGAGCATTCGAGCGGTTGAGACGACCGCACCTTCCAAAAACAAGTCCCCCAAGGCCGGCATAGCCACTACGATCGGCTGACAATGGTGTGATTCGGTAACAAAACTACGTGACCATCGCCGATCGCCGGGTTGGACTCAGACGTGAGGATGACGTTGCCCTCCAGCTTGACTCTCGCTGGTTCATCGCCAAGCTCGGCCGAACCTGCCAGCCGGGCCTGGACGATCATCGATCCTCCGTGTTCGAGTTCAAAGCGCAATGAGAAAACACTCCTTTCAGCGTCAAAGCCCGTCGCCATCCTTTCGGCAGTCAGCCACCCTTCGGCGATGCCACGCTTGCGCAACAGGATCAGGTCGCGGTACCAGGCGAACATTTCGGCATCGTAATCGTCGGGATCAGTACATTTTGCTATGTAGAACGTCTCGTCATCGATCGGGGACAAAGCCGTTCCCCACACGTGCTGTGGGTACTCCTGAGAGCGTCCTTGTTCGACGGCTCGTCGCAACCTGTCATCCTCAAAATCAACAAAGAACGGGAATGGTGATGCGGCTGCACCTTCCTCGCCCATGAACAGTAATGGGATGCCAGGATAAAGCAGTACGAGGGCTGCCGCAGCTTTTTGAAACGCCTTGGACGTCAGTTGGTGAATACGCTGTCCGTTGGGGTGATTACCAACGGAGTCGTGAGTTTGTAGCTGTACTACGAAAGACTCGATTTGTGACGTAGCCCTGTCACGTTCAGCTTCGCTGCCAATGTCGCTGGCGCGCCTCAGCGGTGGCCCCTCATACACGTAACCGAACCGCAGCGATTCTGCCACATCGCTGGCGCCACGGTATTCGCGCTGCGTCAGTTGGAGATCCGGCAGGGCGAGTGAATACAACGAGTGCATGATGCAGTCGCACCAAATGGCATCGTAGGCGTGCTTGCCCTCGTCGTTGCCCAACAATTCGCGATCGTAAACGTTCGTTTCGGCGATCAGGTGTACGCGGCGTCCCGCCGACAAAGCGTAGGCTGAAACCGCCTGCCGAATCTCGGTGAGTATCGAAGGTGTTGTGTCATCGTGGATACAATGCACAGCGTCCAAACGAAGTCCGTCCAGGTGGTACTCGTCTAACCAGTACAAGGCATTGGCCACAATGAAGCGGCGGACCTGCTGCGATTCGACGTCGTCAAAATTGAACGCCTCGCCCCATCGCGTGTGGTGTCTGGATGAAAAATAGGGGCCGAATTCGGCCAGGTAGTTTCCCTCGGGGCCGATGTGGTTGTAGACCACGTCCAGGATCACGGCCAGTCCGCTGCAGTGACAAGCATCAACAAAGGCCTTGAAGTCGTTGGGTGTCCCGTAGGTATTGCGCACCGCAAACAGGTCAACACCGTCGTATCCCCAATTCCACCGTCCCGGCGACTGAGCCACAGGCATCACTTCGATAGCCGTAATACCTAACTCACACAATTCGGGCAACCGATCGATTGCCGCGCGAAACGTGCCTTCCTCTGTGAAGGCGCCCACATGGAGTTCGTAAATAATCAGCTCACGCTTGGCCCGCCCGCTCCAAGACTGATCGGTCCAGGGAAACGCCCGGTGGTTGATGATCTGCGATCGGCCGTGAACACCTTGTGGTTGGTAGCCAGAAACAGGATCCGGTCGCGCGACCTGATCCAACACGTAGCGGTAAAGTGCATCTGGCTCAGCCGGTACGTTGCCGGTAAAGAAACCATTCTCTTCACGCGTCAACTCGTGACAAACCGTGGTATCGCCGTGGGTCAGTTCGACGGCAATGCGAGCCGGCCGTGGTGCCCAGACGCGAAAATGCGTCGTATCGTAAGTCACTGGTGTAGCTCCCAATCGATCCGGCGATGCGCACTCGGCCTCGATCAAACCGTACCAGCGACAGCCTTCCAGAACGCCACTCGTCGCTTTCCCCTCCGCGAGATACAAGTGGTTGGTCCACCCTGATTCCTGATGGGCTTGAAACACCCGCTTGGCGAGTGAGCGGTCGGCGTTGCCGACGAGGATCGCGCGATAGCCAGCCGTGAGCGCGGCGAGATCGTTGCCCGAGTCACCGGCACATACAATCGCTTCCCGACTCAAACCTGTATGTTCGACCCACCATGCCAGTGCGTATGCCTTGGAGACGTCCGCGGGCAGCAGGTCGACCAAACCATCCCCGGTAAACGGGTTGACACTGTGTACGATCGAATAGGGGGCTTGCACCTGATCAAGCACATCTTGAATCCGATCGACGGTCTCGTTCAGTTGCGCCGCATCCGCATAGTAACTGAGCTTGAATCGCCCTTGCTTTTCCGATTCCTGCAAACGTAAGCCACTCACGGCATGCAAGTGTTCCCGCAGGTCGGAAATCGGCAGCGACGCGATGATCTGATCCTGATGTTGCTGGTAACTGTCGACCGCGAGAAAATATCCGCCCGGTTGCCGGTGAAAGATCGACGTACCCACATCGCAGATCAGCCAGTCTGGCTGGGGAAGCTCCGACTCGGCGATCGCCTTCATCGTGAGGTCGAAGTGACGTCCGGTGACGAAGATCAGCGTGATACCGCGGTCTTCGAGTTGACGTGTAAGGTGCTCCAGGTCCGTGCGATTGCGTGACTCGCCTGGAAGGGGGATGAACGTCCCATCGAGGTCGGTTGCCAGGATGTGCAGACCTGCCTCGTTAGCAGGTCGATCGTGGTCGGTTTCCATGGTCTCGCACTAGGTCGGCTCTTCGATTCGATCATTGGGAATGACGATCTCGTCCAGGAAGTTGTAGTAGCGGATCCCGTCGAGAATGCCAGCGGCATTTGTCGCGTCAGAGAAGTAGACCCTTGGGCGACCTCGCAGCCGCTTCAACTCCTTGCTGTGGTTCGCCACCACGACTCCCAGCGTCCCACCGAGTAGCATGCCGGCGTCATTACCAGAGTCTCCGGCGACCAGCACGTTTTCCGGTGCAAATCCCCATTTCCAAAGCAGGTGACGCATCGAAAGGTCGCTTCCGCCGCGAACCGGGATGACGTCAAGATACATGTCCAGCGACATAACCACTTTGGCGCGTACCCCCGCCTCGCGCAAGAGTTTCTTAATCTTGGCAACGCTCGGGCAAAGTTTTATATCGACCTCGTAGCTGATCTTGAATTCGGACTGATGCTGGTCGTCCTGCAAAAAGAACCCTGGCAGGTCGTCCAATACTCGACGAACGTCTTGCGGCTTCCAAGCGAAGCCGATGGATTTCCGCCAGCTCAGGTCGGGCGTCAGCAGATCCCCGTAATGCAGTTGCGTCCCGCAATCGGTATCAAGCAAGTCGGGGCGTGGCATCCCTAACTCTTCGATCAGCGCCAATGCGCTATCCAGCCGGCGCCCGGTGGCAATCCCAAATCCGACGTGGTCGTGCTCTCGAATCAGATCGGCAAACTCAGCCAGCGACGCCTCGTCGCCCGTCAACGTGTTGTCGACATCGGTGATGATCAAGCGATCGAACTCCGGCAATCGCCGATATCTTTGTCGGCTCCTGAGTACGGGGGCCGATGCGTGGTCGAGGATCTCGTTGACATCGCGCAGATAGTAATTCGCGTGCTGGGCCCAGGAGTAATGCTCGCGGGTGCCACGAATCCCGTTCGCTGACCATTCCGCCCATTGCTCAGGTTCAGTCAGAGCTCGTAACAGAGCGTGTTCAATTGCGTTGGCATCCAGCGGATCGACTAATAGACCGTTGCGGCAGTTGGCAAGAATATCACGCGGACCGCCGTCGTTGGTGGCGACCACTGGCAGCCCGGTCGCTCCGGCCTCAAGCAACGTGAGACCAAACGGTTCCGTGAGCGCCGGATTGACAAACACTCCATTGAGCGATTCGGCCAGACGGTATAGTTCGGGCACTTCGTTGGGGGCGTGCGTCTTGGGGTAGGCTACCTTGCCATAAAGGTCATACCGATCGATCAATTGAAGCACGTTATGGATGACCAGTTGCTGTGGCTTGGGCAACTCGCGAGTGTCATCACGTGTCCCCAGGATCAGCACGAGATTTGCGATTTGCTGGAGCCGTTGACTCTTGCCAAACACGTGCACCAGCATTTCGAGGTTTTTTCGCTCGTCGGGACGCGCTACGGTGAGGATGATCGGCTTTTGCGGATCTTGAAGGAATCGCGCCAGCTGTTCGGCGATCGGCGGCACTGTCCAGGCATCGCCGCGCGGGGAAAACGCGGACAAATCCACGCCCGGCGGAATCACCTCCATCCGCGACGGCACGTAATGATCGTAAAGCTCGTACTGTTGCTCAACTTCCTGATTCGTGCTGGTAACGACCATCGACGCCGTTTCCAACGCGATTTCTTCTGCCTCGATGCGAGTTGTGAATCTGTACTTCTTCTCTAAAGCCTCGGCGTCGGCATGCCCCACGGAAAGCCGCTGTCGCTTGACGCGTCCCAGCGAATGGCCTGTGAAGATAAACGGGATGTGCAGCAATCGCGCCAGCTGGCCGACCGCCATGCCGGCGTCGGCGTAATGGCCGTGAATGATATCAGGCAGACCGGTCCGCCTGAAATGCGATAGTGTCCGGTCGATGAACATCTCGATGTACGGCCACAATGACTCCTTACGCAAGTATCGCTTCGGTCCAAACGGCACCCGCACGATCCGAGCGTTTGGGGCAATCAACTCCTCTGGGTTTGCATAGTCGGGGGCGACGCGCGTATCGATGATCTGTCGCGTCAGTAACTCGACTTCGCGCACGTTGGCTTGTGCCGCCAGTTCGCGCGCCAGCTCCAACACATATTTAACCTGTCCACCGGTGTCCGCATCGCGCCCCAACTCAGGGTCCTTAGCGCGAATCAGCCCGTGGAGACTAATCAATGTGACTTTGAGGCTACCTGGTCTGGCAGCCGTGCCTTCATTGTCCTCATCAGCTTCCGATCGATCTGATAGTTGAAGGTTCATCCTGCACCTGTCTGAATACTGTAGTGATTGTGGTTCTGAGACGTAGCACCTTGAATCGTGCACGCCCTTGACGCAAAGCCGACTGCAACCTGCAGCAGCTCATCCATGGCCAAATCGCGATCGATGCCGAAGATGGTCGCAGCGGCAAAAGCATCACCGGCGCCGACTGCATCGACCATTGGAGCGGGCGCCGGGGCCTCAACAAACAGGCGCGTGCCCGCGTCGTCGATCGCGTAGGCTCCAGCACTGCCGCAAGTAATGAAGTATTGTCGACCTCCATACCGGCGGCGCAGCTTTTCAGTCGCACGACCGATGTCGTCGCCCGTCAGGCAATCCGCCTCGGCAATCCACGATAGCTCGTCAGCATTGAGCTTGATCCACTCGGCACCGGCGAGCAATTCGTCGACCGTTTCTCGTTCGAACCAAGGCGGCCGCAAGTTGATGTCGACAAATCGGGGCAGACCGGATTCCTGGATGAGTCTTCGAATGGTCGACCGCGAAGGTTCGCGGCGAAAAGCCAGGCTGCCTACGTACGAAAGCCAGAAGTCATCAGACGTCGGCAGCGACGGGAATCGGATGTCGTCATACGCCTGTCGGTCCAGGATTGTGAACGTCGGCTCGCCCGCGTCCAATGTGACTTGGACTCTTCCTGTCGGCGACTCTTGGGAAACCTGAAGCCCAGCCGTAGCCATTCCCCATGACTGCATGCTGACGCGAACTTGATCCCCCGCCTGGTCTCTCCCAACAGCCGAAACAAAGACCGGAGCCAATCCCAGTCCTTGAAGGTTCCAGGCCACATTGAAAGGCGCCCCTCCAAGCACCCGCTTTCCATCCGGGAACTCGTCGAACAGGACTTCTCCACAAATCAGTGGCTGTCGGGTTGGCATAACGAAAGTAATTCGTCTCCCACGGCGCGATAGCGACACCTCTTCGGCTGAAACTCGACCGCCGATACCGTGTCAACTTCTTGGACCGTGTAGATTGACTCCTTTCCAACGGCAAACTCAATGCCCAAGTTCCTGCACGTGTCATGCCATGGACACGAATCCGAGTCCCAACGGACTCGGATGAACCAAGGCGATTTAACGCGCACTGTCCACAGCGGAGGCTTCGGATTTCGTCGCGGTGGTGCTCTCCGGGGTCACAGCCAATTCCAGGGATTGCGAAACTTCGTCCGTGGTTGCGGTCGCCGCTCCTGCTGCCAACACCGGTGCGGCGTCAATCTCGTCGGCATCCATCATCGAAGCAATGCGTTGCAAGGTGGCGAGCATTTGTGTTTGCTCCCATTCCTGCAGCTTCAGTAACTCCTGCCGAAAACGGTCTTGAAGAAGCAAGGGGGCGTTTCCCAGCACCTCTCGCCCCTGATCCGTCAACGTGAGGACGACGGTACGCCGGTAGGTATTGCCTCGATCTCGAGAGACTAAGCCCCGAGTCTCCGGCCGATTGTTGATGCCGGTCACCGTCGCCTGACTCAGATGAATCGTCTTGGCAAGCGCGCCGCACGAAATTGGCTCCAGCCTGGCAATTGCTTGCAGCGTCGCGAGTTGTGGCGCCGTCAAAATCGTCTCAACCACCCTTCCATGGAACCTGCTCGACTGAGGTTCGGGCTCATTCTCCCGCCAGCGACTCTTTATTATCAAAAATTATGCATACACATCAAATCCGAGCAACCCAACGCCCAAAACCGCACGTTTCTGCCGCTGATTACGGTTTTTGACACCGCGGAGAGGCCCGAGAACAGCTCTTGCACAAAGTATCTTTGCGATCCGGAATAGAGGTCAGAGGCTGGAGGTTAGAAAAACCACAGAGGAACAGAGCAACGGGTTTGTGACTGCGTGTTGGCTGAAATTGCCAGTGCACCGAAGGTGCTTCGCAAATCAGCCTGGGGCAAGTCCGCCGAAGGTGGACGACGCCCCAGGATACAACGCGCAATGAACGAAAAGCCCTGTAAGGGCGACACCAGATGTAATGTCGAGGGCGTCCGGACATCTGATTCGTGGAGTGTGTTCTCGGCCCCGGTGAATCAGCCCTATCGCTTGCCGACCGAGCGCGCGTTCCATCGTTCCCACATCTCGGCCAGTTCCCCGGTCTTCTCGGGATGTTGCCCGGCAAGATTGTTCGTCTCGGTGGGGTCCGCGCTCAGGTCGTACAGCTCCCATGACTTGCCTGCGCGAATGGCTTTGAGATCGCCTTGGCGGATCGCGTTGGCTTTGTTAAACCGCCAATAGATTTCCTGGTGGGGCTCGCGCTGCTTGCCCCGAAAGATCGGCAGAAGGGACAACCCGACTGGCGGCTTGGTATCTTTGCCGTTGATCTGCGCGGGATACTCGGCACCGGTGATCTCCATGAAGGTGGCGGAGATGTCGATGATGTGACCAACCTGCCTGGTCATGGCCCCAGGTTTGATCACGCCGGGCCAGTGCGCGATGAACGGAGTGCGGGTACCGCCCTCGTAGTCGGTCGACTTGAACTTGCGGTAAGGCGTGTTGCTGGCGTTCGCCCAGCCGACCGAAACGGTGCGGTAGCTCTCGACCGGGCCGGGCGGAATGTTCGGCGTGGTGTTGGGTTGTTCGGGGCATGCGCCGTTGTCGGTGAGGAACATGATCAGCGTGTTGTCCCATTCGCCGAGTTCCTTCACCTTGGCGAAGAGCCGTCCGAGGTTCTGATCGACGCGGTCGATCATGGCGCAGTAGACAGCCATCTTCAGGTCTTCCTCGTCCTTCTGTTTCTCCGACAACTCGTCCCAGGCTTTCGACGCGCGTGGGGTGAGCTTGTGGTTAGGGCCGATGATGCCCATGTTCTTCATGCGCTGGAAACGCTGCTTGCGAATGACGTCCCAGCCAACCTTGTACTTGCCGCGGTACTTGGCGATGTCTGCGGGCCAGGCGTGAAGCGGATAGTGCGGAGCTGTGTAGGGCAGATACAACAGGAAAGGTTTGTCCTCGCCCTTGTATTCCTCCAAACGCTCGATGGCGTAGGTGGTGAACGCGTCGGTCGTGTAGAACGTCGGGTCGGGGTTGGTGTACCCCATGATGACCTTGT
>CAJHYQ010000374.1_pt1 | contig 10944 bp, 5 predicted proteins | sample 9198721 | NCBI WGS metagenome assembly CAJHYQ01 (sample SAMEA7708357, study PRJEB35096) | sediment metagenome | biome: marine neritic benthic zone biome [ENVO:01000025]; feature: sediment [ENVO:00002007]; material: shallow marine sediment [ENVO:03000034] sea grass bed [ENVO_01000059] ... | reverse complement strand
CGAGCGTTAGCCCAGGCGTCGAAACTGCTCCGCCAAGGCCTTTCCCTCGAGCAGAGTAAGCGCCAGCTAGCCGCTGAAGGTATTGACCTCGAAACCGCGACAAAGGCGGTGCGCCTGGCCAAGGAGCAAGCAATCATCGCCTCCGTGTCAGGCCTGCTAAACAGCGGGGCGTCCGAGGAGGACGCTCGGGAGCACTTGACGACGCACGGGTTCGATACCGAGACGGCTGATGAAGTGGTTGCGGAGTTGGCTCATGGGTTGTGGCGACGCAGGCATCCGGTCGCGAGCATCAGCCTCGGAATGGCACTGTTGGTAATTGGCGTCGCAGTAATCGTCGGTGGGTTCATCCTCGTTTTCGCATTGAAGGCAAACCAACTGGAGTTGTTTCCTTATGCAGAGGAGATCGTCGTCACCATCTTAGACCTGTTGGCCGCGTGCGTCATCATCGGAGCGATCGTCCTGGCCAGCTCGCGAGTGGTCGTCAGATTCGGAATGGTCACACTCGTGATCGGATTCGCCTTGTTGGTATTCGGATTCATCAATCTCGCCGAGCCGTCATTGCGAATCTATGCTCCACTCGGCTTCTTCGTTTCTGTGGCGGGTGGAGGCATCATCTACTATGGCCATGAATTCCCCAGTCGGTTTGTCCCTTCATCGGGTCCGGAATCGAGTGCGCCAAGGGAGACCCAAGAAGTGCTGAAGAGCGATACGGATTTCCTGGAATAAGACCTGGAGTCGGGCGAGGTTGCCGGCAAAGCGATCCCCATCCGCCGGTCACGTCGACCGGGGCGCTGGAACGGCACTCTCGACTGTTTGACATCCGGAGGTCGTCAGTCTCCCATCGTCCCTCATCCCGGCAACGTCGATTGACACTTCGTGCACGACCTCGTGGTCTTGGCCTGGTTGAATGTTACAAATTCGCAATAGTTGCGGAGCACCCGACAGATGCGCAGAACGATATATTTGGGTCATGAGCAACGAGATGCCATCGTTCCAGGTTCAGTCACTACCACATGACCAGCCGTTAGAGCGGCACTTGTTCAGAGATCGGTTCGACGACGAACTCAAGTTTGACTCGCGCGCCTGGCGATCGAGCATGGCGGGGAGTTGGAAGGGCCGAACACAGTCCATTTCCGGTGGTTGAAATCATGAGCGTTTCCAGTCGTACCTGCCGACATCTATATGTCTTCGCCGCGATCTTGTATACGTCGTCTGCTATTGCCGATGATCAGTCGGCACGCCCAAACATTTTGGTCGCGATCGCGGAAGATTCCTCGTGGATACACTACGGCGGCTATGGCCAACAGGCGGCCACGACGGTGGCGTTCAATCGGGTAGCCAAGGAAGGCGTCTTGTTCACACACGCGTTCTGTTCCGAACCAACTTGCAGTCCATCGCGGGCCGCGATCATGACCGGCCAGCAGTTTTGGCGGCTCGAGAATGCCTCTGTTTTTGGTGGCACGTTGAAGAACAGCTTCCCCGTTTATCCACACCTGCTGGAAGCCGCCGGTTATCACACCGGTTCCAGTGGCAAGGCTTGGGGCCCAGGCTCGTGGATCGATGGGGGATGGAAACAAAACCCGGGTGGCAAACGGTACGAGAACTTTCAGGAGTTCCTCAACAGCGTTCCGTCCGGGAAACCGTTTTGCTTCTGGCAAGGGTCGCCCGATGCGCATCGCCCGTACAAACGCGAATTGGCAGTGAGAGCCGGCAAGGACCCTCGGGAGGTCGAGTTGCCGCCGTTCCTGCCGGATCGTTTGGAGGTCCGCATGGATATCCTGGACTACTACTGCGAGATCGAAAGGTTCGATCGTCTCGTTGGGCGATTGCTCGACCAACTCGACCAGTCGGGGCGCGCAGCCAATACGATTGTTGTCGTGACCAGTGACCACGGCATGCCCTTCGCTCGAGGCAAGGCCAATCTGTACGATCTTGGCACGCGTGTTCCACTTGCAATTCGCTGGCCGTCGCGGGTCTCCGCAGGAAGAACGGTCGACCAATTCGTCAGCCTGACAGATCTAGCCCCCACGTTCCTCGAAGCCGCCGGCCTGAACGTCAGCCCTGGGATGACCGGAAGAAGTCTGCACAAGCTGCTATTGTCCGGTCCTGATGGGACAATCGACGCGGAAGGCGACAAGGTTTTCTTCGGAAAGGAAATGGGAGTCGGCGCACTTTATGGGACGAATCGTCTGCACGGATTGCCCAACAGAGGCATTCGCACCCATCAGTTTCTTTACATTCGCAACTACGATATTGACTCCATGCCCGGATTCAACGCCGTTCAAGGGGGACCGGCTACCGAAATTATGGTCCGAGAGAAAGATCGAGACCCGGAGATCGCGCGTCACTACGCGCTCTGCTATGGCAAGCGGCCCGAGGAAGAACTCTACGATTGCTTGCAGGATCCGTACCAGATGCAGAATCTTGCCGACCACAGTTCGTATGCCGATACAAAGAAGCGGCTACGTGCGGAATTAGAGAAGTATCTGATCGCGACCAATGATCCTCGGATTGCGGGACGCAGTGAGATCTTTATGCAATATCCCATCTGGTACAGTCGCGGAAAGCAACCGGGAGAATCGCTCTTCTTGGGTCGAGACAATACCGGAAAACTTGTGCTTCAACCCCGAATGGAAACCGCCAGGTAGAAAACAAAGGACTGCCCAACGCGAACAATCGTGAGTTGTTTGAGATTCCTGTATCTTCCACTTCGGCACGTCTGATGAACGAGAATACTGACCCTGGCGGCAACGATCTTTCCCGGCGCGATATCCTCCGCGTCTCCGGACCAGCCGCGGTATCGCTGTTAAGCGGCATGACGTTGCAAGTCGGGCGGGCCTATCCGCAGGAATCAACAGAAAAGATTCGAATCGGCGTCGTCGGCGGTGGCTTCGGCACGCAATTCTATTGGAATGAGCACCCGAATTGTGTTGTCACCGGCGTCACCGACCTGCGGCCCGAGCGGCGGAAAAAATTGCGCGACGTATATCAATGCGATGCGGTTTACGATTCTCTGGAAGTGATGATCAAGCAGGCGACCGACATCGATGCAGTTGCTGTCTTTTCGGGAGCCTTGGATCACGTTCACCATGCCCAGATCTGCATGGGCCGAGGTTGGCACGTCATCTCGGCTGTTCCCGCCTGCTTTACGCTCGAGGAAGCAGCATTGCTGAAGGAGACCGTTGAGCGAACTGGGCTCTCCTACATGATGGCGGAGACGAGTTACTATCGTCGCGACTCCATCTTTGCCCGGGAACTCTATCGCCAGGGCGCCTTCGGAAACCTGTTCTACATCGAAGGCGAATACTACCACGATCGTGGCGATCTGCAGCGATTGGCTGGTGATAAAAGTACTCGGTTTTTCATGCCCGATGGATCGTACTCATGGCGCTGGGGTATGCCGCCAATGCACTATCCGACGCACTCGATCGGGTTTCTAACCGGTGTCACCGGCGAACGAGTCGCTCGGGTGTCGTGTTTGGGTTGGGGAACGGGCGACCATGCCTACGTGACCGATAACCAGTACAAGAATCCGTTCTGGAACGAGACTTCGATCATGCAAACAGATCGGGGAAACATGTTTCGCTGTAACGTATTCTGGCTCTGCGCGGCGCATGGCGAGCGGGCTCAATGGTTTGGCGACAAAGCAACGCTGCACATGGCAAAACGCGGGATTCATACGCCGAAGCTTCACTTTCGAACCAAAGGGGACACTCCAACCGACTACGATTTGCCCGTTCAGTCAGGGGGAGACGTGGAACTGCCTGTCTACTGGAAGACGGATATGCTGCCGAGCCCGATGCGCCACGATTCCGGCCACGGCGGATCACACACGTTTATTGCTGCGGAGTTTATCAACGCATTGATCGAATCGCGGCCTCCGGCGATCGACGTTTATGATTCGCTGGCCATGACCGTTCCAGGCATAGTCGCCCATCAATCGGCGCTCAAGAACGGAGAGCAATTGATGGTGCCGCGATTTGACAAGAGCAGTGCCTAACAAAGCGAAGAAGTCGATACAGCAGCAGCGAGAGCAAGCACGCGCCGCGCGACGCAACTTTCAGTTACGCACCGGGGTCGGTCCCCGGAGCGCGCAACTTAGTTGCCGAAACTTGCTTCGGTCTCCGCAACCGACGGCATTTGGCGGCCCCAAAAACTGCGTTCGGCTTGTCCAACCTCCGGGACGAATGCGAAACTCGAACTGCTTTCGGTGTTCGATGGAGTGCGGATCTGTGATCTCCATTCCTTGGCCAGCCTACGCTAGACTGGCTCCCTTCTCCCCCGTCGATCAAAGCGAGTGGTGCTCGCTTTGATCGACGGGGGAGAAGGGCTGGGGTTGAGGGGGCAAGCAGATGGCACGGGCGAATTACAGGGGCAAAATGAACAGAAGATTGCAGCGTGACTATGACGCAATCCGATTTGCTCGTGATCAGCGAGCCACTGCGAACGAGTTTTCGCAGGACGTGTGGCAGGTGCTGCGGAATCGTCGTTGTCGAAATCAGAAGTTTCGTCGCGAATACCCAATCCCGCCTTACACCGTCGATTTCTGTTGCGTGGCACTGAAGCTGATCGTTGAGGTCGATGGTGAGCATCATCAGACCGACGAAGGCCGCCGGCATGATCAGCGCCGCGACCATTATTTGGCCGAGCAAGGGTACCAGCTCGTGCGGATTCCGGGTTACGAGGTCCTGCGGAATGCTGCTGCGGTGCGGCGGCAGATCGAACGAGCGATCGATGAGCGAATCGCGCAGCGTACCCCCTCATCCCCAGCCCTTCTCCCCCACGACGAGGGCGAGCACCACTCGCCCTCGTCGCAGGGGAGAAGGGAGCGGAAATAATTTCTGCCATGCGCACCGACCGCAATTTGAGCGGTCCGTTCGTGCGATCGGTTGCATCGTCCGAACGCAATTAGCGGTATCGCTAAACCCCGTCGGTGTCGCCGACCGAAGCGTCGAAAACGGCCAAGGGAGGGTGCCAAAAAACGTTGGTCTGATGCAGCCTAGACTAGCTGCCGCGAATTCTGCTGGTCTCTCCAATCGGCTGTTCAGAAACCGGATTTGGACGTTTGTTGGTCAGCCAGAGGCGATCCGGCAAAGGCATGAGTTTCTGCTCGGGCGAGCAGACTTCGATCAATACATTCGAGCAGAGGGAGTTGTGGTAAACTTTCTTTGTCGCGCTTATTTGTTGCATGACGAACCCATACGAACCACCAAAAGATGGCAAGTCAAGTCGGAAGCGATTGTTGAGTCACAAGCGTTTGCCGGGTGCGTTCCCAAGAGCCCTGATTGGTCGCTTCGGCTGCTTGTCGCCGCTTGGTATCCTCATCTGCATTTGCTTACCGGCCGCTGCTTTACTTGCGGCGTTTCTAGTATCCCTCCTAATCGGTTACGTCACCGGGTGATTGACCTTGACATGGAATGCTCCCCAATAGTTGATCCGACCGAGCAACAATCGGTGGTTTGATGTCTCGTTAAAAAAAGGGCCTTTTCTGACGAGTTAATGTGACTTCCACTCGCCTGTGCGCAAGGCTGGCAGCATTGCATTTTCTGCTGGGGCATCTTGAACAGTTGGTTAGAGAGTCCACTCTCCCGAGCCGAACGCGCGAAGGCCCTTCTGGGGTCTAGCGGGGTCCCTATCCGTAATTCTGAGGTAACGTGCAAAATGTGCGGGTACGCGCGCAGCACGGCATGTCGCGGATATCGGTTTTCGAAATCGTCGTTGGGAACAACGCCTCCCTTCTGTGTGAGTTTCTTCTTACTGTTCAGGTCTGAATTGATTTATCCATATGCGCGCCAATCAATTACGGAAGCAGGCACGCCGTTTGCAAGACGTAACAGTAGAAGAGCATGCGATTGCGGCTTCTAACCCGTGTAGCCGGTGACATGACACATCCCCAGCGGTAGATCGATCACTGTCCGATAGAGAAAACTCATCAGCTTGGGGGCGGGCCTCTTTCGGAATCGGCTTGTTAGGGGGCGGAACAATGCGAGGCCAACCTCACGATGGCACAGTAAAGAAATCACAGCGTCGGGGGTTCATTCACTCGACACACCGCTGGTCGTTACGTCGACAAAGACGTCGCTATGTTGAGCGACACGCGTTCGGATTCGAATTGTTGGAAGAGCGCAGGGTATTGTCGACGATCTTTTTAGAAGAATCTGACGTCGGCGTTGGCAGTTCGGCTGTTGAGAACATTGAACCGAATGTTGCCGCCGAGATTTCCAGATCTGACTTTGGTGACGCCCCGGACGGTGTGCTTGGGTTTTCTTCGCCAAAATTCTTAGCGATCGGCTCTCCCTTTTTTGTTTTGAATCCCCAGGTGACGACCGATGGGGTAGGTAATTGGGTTGCCGTGTGGGAGTCGTTCGATAGCTTGGGGGGTACCATCGGCGAGGATCGGGACATTCTATTTTCACGTTCCAGTGACGCCGGTCAAACGTGGACGGATCCAGCGGCCTTAAATAGCTACGCGACGATTGATGATGAAAGTTTCAATTTGGACTTCGTCCCTCAGGTGACGACGGATGGGCTCGGCAACTGGATCGCCGTATGGGAATCGACCTTCAACTTGGGAGACGCGATCGGGACGGACACCGATATTCTATTCGCTCGCTCTACCGATGCGGGCGAGACTTGGACAGACGCGGCTCCGTTGCATGCGAACGCCGATTCTGACGTCGCGCCAGACTACGCGCCTCAAGTTACGACGGACGGTCTGGGCAACTGGGTCGCCGTATGGGAGACAAATGGAGACATCCTTGTGTCCCGATCAACCAACGCTGGAAATACGTGGGATTCGCCATCTCGGTTGACCACCGATGTTGATCTAGCGTTCGATGTGTCTCCGCAAGTCACCACCGACGGCAAGGGCAACTGGGTCGCCGTATGGGTCACTTTTGGGGAAGAAACCCTCGGTGAAGATGAGGACATCCTCGTCTCCCGCTCCACCAATGCGGGTCAGACGTGGACCACGCCGATAGCATTGAATAGCAACGCGCTTTCCGATTTTGGCGCAGACCGCGCACCACAAGTCACCACCGACGGCGAGGGCAATTGGGTCGCCGCCTGGTTCTCTACAGAAAGCCTCGGAGGAACCATCGGCGAGGATTGGGACATCCTTGTGTCTCGTTCCACGAATTTAGGCAACACGTGGACGGCGCCGGAGCCGCTAAACTCGAACGCCGCGTCCGATTCGCCCTTTCCCATAGGCTCGGATGACGTATCACCTCAAGTTACGACCGATGGTCTGGGTCACTGGGTGGCCGTTTGGGAGAAAGGCGCCGGCTCGACCGCAGAACCTTTTATGGCACTCTCGACTGATGCTGGCGAAACTTGGACGCAGGAGAGTGTACTGGGTGATGCGGATGCCGGAAGAGCCCCCCAATTGACGACTGATGGCCGAGGTAACTGGGTAGCCATATTGTTTGACTCGGCCATTTCGGTCGCGACCAGCGAGGAGGCGCCAAGGTACCCCACGCTGATGGTGAACAACGGCGCGCGGCATGTCGCAGCGAGCGGTTTGTTGCTGGGAAAGGTTGTGGATGAAGAAACCGATGGGCAACCTAACGAGTCTGCCACTGGCGACGACATCAACGGTTTTCCAAACGACGAAGATGGCGTGGCGTTCGACACGCCAATCTTTGTGGGCGAAAATTCAGCTTCGTTGACCGTCAACGTCAGCGGTACTAATGCAAAGCTAGACGGCTGGATCGATTTCGATGGCGATGGGAGTTGGCTTGGTGCGGGTGAGCAGATCTTCGATGGCTTCGATGTGATAGTTGGTAGCAACGATCTCACGTTTGCCGTTCCCGCTGACGCACATGGAGGGCAAACGTATGCTCGATTTCGTGTTAGTAGCCGGGGCGGACTGCTTCCGACAGGCATGGCATCTGACGGAGAGGTGGAAGACTACGCTATTGAGATCGTGGACACGGCATGGATATCTGGACAGAAGTTTAACGACCTGAACGACAATGACGCCCGCGATGCGGGCGAGGCCGGTTTGAACGGCTGGGCAATTCAATTACTGGATGAAGGTGGGGCGTTGGTCGCCGAGACTACGACAATGAGCATGGATCTGGACGGCAGCGGCGACATCGATCCGCGAACCGAGCAGGGCCTTTACCGTTTCGAAAACGTCGCTCCGATGCCACTGCAACCCGATGAGATCGACATCATTCAGCTTCCGGATACGATGCACGAATACACTAATGGCGGAAATACGCCGGAGCACGGTCACGACGGAGATGCAAATACGGCACACTCAAGAAGCGCCGGAAACAGCGTTGGTTCAAGTATTATATCTGAGCATTTCTTTCCCAGCCCGGTCGAGATCGATCGGATCTATTGGAAGGCTCGCGCCGCCGGCCACGCAATCGGCAAATTTGATCGAGGGTGCCAATTGGGTCTGAACTTGGAGTACAAGTCGACAACTGTTACCGATTGGACGCATGTGCCTGATTCTACCGAGGTATCTATATCGGAGCTTTGCAGTCCTGGCCCCCGCATCATTGACGTTGACGAGACCATCGACGCAATGTCCTTGCACGACATCACGGCGGTACGAGTGCGCACTGAATCCATTGGTTGGACCACCGATTCTACCGCGGACGCCGGCAGTACTTCGTTCATTTTTGAGATTCAAGCCCTGGTAGATTCTCAGCCGACTCCAGACTACCGTGTCCGCGAAATACAGCAGTCAGCATGGGAACAGACTTTTCCAGCCAGCGGAGATTATTTCCTCACCATTACAGAACCAGGTCGGATTGACGATATTGACTTCGGCAACCACCAGATTGCGCAACCAAGTGTCCGATTCACAACGACCGGCCAGACCGGCGTGGAGAACGTCGGCACAATGACCCTTATGGCGGAGCTGTCAGCTATCTCGGGCGAAGACGTGACCGTGCCGTTCAGCGTCAGCGGCTCGGCCAGCGAGGGCGCTGACTACACAATCACCGGCAGCCCGGTCGTCATCCCCGCAGGTTCGATCGCCACGAACGTCTCGATCACTGTTAATGACGACGCGGTGGACGAACCCGATGAGACAGTCATCGTTACGATGGAAGCGCCGACCAACGCCACGCGCGGCAGCACCGTCGTGTACACGGCCACGATCCAAGACAACGACGAGGCAGGCCTTGGCGTCAGTTCATTGGCTTCCATGGTGACCGTACCCGGAACGACAACGACATCCAGCGTTCAAGTCACCTCGTCTGGTACCGGTAAGCTAGACGGCTGGATTGATTTCGACGGCGATGGTGACTGGGATGACGATGGCGAACAGATCCTTGCCAATGTTGACGTCGAATCGGGTCCGAATCTGCTCGCCTTCAGCGTGCCGGGCGATGCAATCGCTGGGGACGCCGCAGCGCGGTTTAGTTGGCGATCTGATACTGGCTCGCTCGTGGTCGAAGACTACACGTTCACGATTCTGGACGGTGCGGTCTCACCGGACGTCGAAGTTCAGGCCGTAATCGATACCGTGATGATCGCGTTTGATTCCGGTCACATCGTCGTGCGATCACGTCAAGTTGATTTATTCAATGCTCCGCTAGATAACGCCGGTTCACTCAGTGTTGCGGGACCACCCAATGGCTTGATGCGCGTTACCATCGACGCAACTCTCGAACTGCCCGAAGGTGGTCTCGTGGTCGAAGGCGGTAGCGACCAAAGCACGCTTGCCGTCAGTGGTGATGGCGTACTTGACTTAACCAACCCCTTGGTCTCGATTACCCGGTTTGGTCGTCTTGATCTTTCCGCGAGCACTCTGAACACCATCACGATCGACGCCGCGGTCGTCGCCAGCATGTCCCCCGAAACAAAGACGCTGACCGTCGTTGCCGCCGAAGGCGACCGTCTAGTTGTTAGCGATGCTGAGGACTGGCGGATGTCCAGTCCGGTCATGCATGACGGTCAGTTCCACCTCGTGGCCAATCACGCTACGTCGGGCGGGACAGAATCGATTCAAGCCGATCTGCCCCATGCTTGGCAGAACTTCATTCGCTTTGGTGATGTGAACAACGATGGCAGCGTCACTGCGGCGGACGCACTACGCATCATCAACGAACTGGCTTGGCGAATTCATTCGGATCCTGACACGAATGCGTTGCACGATCCGCTCACGGTTGAACAGTGGCCGGGCATTTACTTTGATCAAAACGGTGATGGCCGCGCCACGGCTCTGGATGCCTTGCGCGTGATTAATGAACTGGCTCGGCTGGTGAGCCCCTTTGCAGACGAAGGGGAGAGCATTTCTTCGGGTCTTTTCAGCGCCAAGCTTGCGGAAAGTCGTGATCATCCGCAACCGACCGACGCCGCCGTGTTCTCAACCCGAGAGTTGCTGAACGATGAGACGATCACGGAAAGACTCGCATTCGAACAGAATGTCACCTTGACTAAAGGTGATCAGCCTAAAGGTCAAACGAGACTCCGGGCATTGGACGACCTCTTGGCGGATGCTTCGTTCATTAGTCTTTTGATGGATGATTTCGGGAACCATTGAAGCTTGGCGCGCGATGTTGTTGAACAGGCCGTTGCGGCCCAACTTGTAGGCCAGTGGCGTCAGTGTCAGCGCGCTGCCGTCAGACACTCGGGTGGCTTTTAAGGCGTCGTCGCTGCGGGCTCCGGGGGCGCGGACCCCGGTTTGACAATGGTCCACTTCCCGTCCGTGCTCCGGTCGCTCGCGCCGGTGTGGGGAACCTCGAATCGGAAATTGGCTGCGGTTTCGTCGAGCTGAGCTTCTTCGCGGGCTGCAGGCGGTTGCTGTCGCGTTTCGGGTCGCGTGTCGTGCGATTGCCGCACGACTGCGGCGCTCAGCCGGCGCCGAGGGCTGAATCTTTGGGGCGCATTTCCAGCGGCATGCGGTAACGGACCCAGCCGGGCAAGGTCACGCGGACCAGCGTCGGCCGGCCGACTGACGCTTTGACTTTGTGCGAATACATG
>CAJHYQ010000632.1_pt1 | contig 10948 bp, 7 predicted proteins | sample 9198721 | NCBI WGS metagenome assembly CAJHYQ01 (sample SAMEA7708357, study PRJEB35096) | sediment metagenome | biome: marine neritic benthic zone biome [ENVO:01000025]; feature: sediment [ENVO:00002007]; material: shallow marine sediment [ENVO:03000034] sea grass bed [ENVO_01000059] ... | reverse complement strand
CGACCTGCCAATCGAAGACCACGCGTCGAGCCGCGAAAGAGATGGCCCCGTGCGTCGCGCTGTGCAAGACCGCAAACGCTCGTCGCCGGCCAGTCAGGTGGTCGGTTCAACGTCCGTGTTGAGTTTCAAACTGGTCGAAGACACCTCCCGACGCTCAGCCTGCGTCGCGCTGCCTAAGCAAGAGCAGGTCGTCCTCTTTGCACTCAGTGTACGCGCCGGTCCGCTCGTTGACTCATTCGTTCACATCAGATTGCCAAAGATCGACCCCGCAGGAACGCTTCCTCACGGCAGCGGCGCCCTACCCCAAGCTTGCGTCGAACATTCTACCGTCCAAAACGATCCCGCAAAGGTCGCTGGACTACCGCAGGGATTCGGATCTGTTCGGTGGATTGTCATCGCATGGTGAACGATCACATCACCTGGCGAGACGCACGCAGCAACCTCATGGAGTGCGTCTTCCGCCCTGCCATAGTCAACAATGCCTTGGCTCAACCGCAGCACGCTGCTTCGTCCGTGCTGGCGCATCCCACGACGATGTGAGCCGCGAACGTAGTGGATGCAGCCGTTTTCTTTGTCGACCTGGTCCAACGCCACCCACAGAGTCAAGGCATTGCAGGGCTCAAGTTGAAAATAGAATCCGTCCTGATGGGGCGGCGTTGCATCGCCGACTATTGGAACCTTATTGAAATAGGCCGCATCGTGCGGAATGACTTTCGTGCTGGATAGCGAGCCGGCGATCTCTGGCAGCAAACCCGTCGTCAATAGTTCCCTGAAGTGCGAATCGTGCCTTTCCATTCTTGACAGCATGCGAATCTGCCGCCTTGTCTCCCAGTCTTCGAAAAATGCATCCATGGGGGGCAGACCAGGTACGATCTGATCGACGTATCGATCCAGCTGTCCCTGTAGATCCACGACCTCGGTCGAGCTGTAGAGTTGTCTTACGATGACAAATCCATCGTCATCAAAGGCTTTCTGGATCGCGTTCTTGTCGTTTGGCCAATACATGTCCAGGTTTACCCGCCGGGCAAGCTCTCCTGTCAAATGTGAACGCAGTTTCGAAGAGTCGCGTTACAACGCAACTTGAAAGTGAGGATTTTCATTCCGGCGTCGCCTCGGACTCGTAGATCATATCGTAGCAGACACTACCAGTTTCGGTGCCAGCCAGGGCGCACGGCCTGATGCACGCCGGAGCGACTGTTACTTGTGTGCCCGGCAGCGTGTACTATAGTGGGCCAACGGGCGTTGATGGCGGAGACAGTTTCCGCCCTTACAAAGATTCCGTGCGAGCACAGAATGAAAACTGCCCAATTCCTGACGACACGAACAGTTTTTGGAATCTGCTGTCTGCTGTTGTCTGCGCCCGTCGGTGCAGAACAAACCGTTCTGCTGGTCGACGATAAGCATGTGCTCTACCGGTCCGGAACAGAACGCGTCCTTCAGCAACCGGCCCGTTCCGGCGCAAATCCAGTCCTTGCCGAGACGAAACCCTGGGAGTTGGCGATTGGCTATTGCAGCGTACATCGCAACCACGTGACTGGCCGGTACCAATGTTGGTACCAGTCGTACGCGGGTGGCCGGGCCAAGGATCCGACCCGTCGAGTTGTGGTTTGCTATGCCACATCTGAGGATGGTGTGAATTGGGACAAACCTGATCTCGGCCTGTTTGGTTTCAACGCCGTTAAGAACACGAATATTGTCTTAGTGGGAAATGGTGGGCGGAGTGTCAACTACGGCGCTTCGGTTATCGTGGACCCGCACGACCCGGACGCGGATCGTCGATACAAGTTCGCTTACTGGGACTTTGTCGACGTAAATGGCGAGCAGTCGCCAGGCTTGTGTGTAGCGTTTTCTCCGGACGGTGTTCACTGGCAAAAGCACAAGGGAGCGCCGCTGCTGCGGGGCGCTTACGGAGTACCTGGCCCTCCGCCGCTGACAGAAGATGCCGGGTCGAAACCGAAAACGCGGCCAGCGATCAGCGACGTTATCGATGTGATGTACGATCCGGTCCGACGTCGCCATGTCATCTATTCCAAGACCTGGATCGATGGTCCTGGCGGCAATCGGTTTTGGAAACGAGCGGTGGTGAGGACTGAGTCAGAAGACTTCGTGCATTGGACTGCGCCGACCTTGGTGATGGTTCCCGGCGACGACGACTCTGGTCAGTTGCATGGCGCCCCGGTATTCTTTCATCGAGGCGTCTACTTCGGCTTGGTGCAACGACTCGACTTCGGAGGATTTGACCGGGGAGGGGCGGGGAACATGCCGTCGGAGCTGGCTATCAGCCGCGACGGAATCGTTTGGCAACGACCCTTCTCACACGACCCGTTCCTGCCGGTAACCGGTGATGCCGCAAGCTTCGATAGCGGTTGTCTATGGACAAATGCAACGCCGGTCTTTGTGAACGACGAAATGCGATTCTACTACGGTGCCTATTCGCGGTGGAATTCCGATGTGGAAAACGACCCCAGTGGAATTGGGCTGGCAACGCTCCCACGTGACCGATTTGTCGCAATTCAGCCCACCGATGGATCAGGGCAAGTGACAATCAAGCCGATGCCGCTGCACAAAGCCAGAACATTAACGGTCAACGCTGATGCGCAACGCGGTCAGATCCGAGTCGAGATTCTTACGGCAAAGGGTTACCGCGTGCCGGGGTTCACTCGAGACGATGCCGTTGCGATTACTGATGATCACTTACGCCACGCTGTGAGTTGGAGTGACAAGTCGTTGGCGGATCTTCCCAAGGGCGAGCACCAACTCCGGCTCCACCTGAACAATGCGAAGCTATTTGCTGTCACCCTTCACGACTAGACGGAGAACGGCTCTCGCTTCGATATCCTTATCGTCCTCGCGAGACGTCCAACCGTCGGATCCGCGCTGCCATGGACAACCCTGCCCTCGACAATGCTCGACTCTATCAGCGGGCCAAGCAACTCATTCCGGGAGGAACACAGCTACTGAGCAAACGGCCAGAGCTGTACGCGCCCGATCGCTGGCCAGCTTACTACCGCGAAGCACGTGGCTGCGAGATCGTTGATTGGGATGGGCGTCGATTTGTCGACATGACGTCAAACGGAGTCGGTTCGTGCCTTTTGGGATATGCCAATGACAAGGTAAACGAGGCAGTCATTCAGCGCGTTCGCTCCGGTTCAATCTGCACGTTGAATTCTCCCAATGAGATTGAGTTGGCCGAATTGCTTCTGCAATTGCATCCCTGGGCCACTTCCGTTCGATACTGCCGAACTGGTGGCGAATCGATGGCCGTGGCGGTGCGGATCGCACGTGCGGCGACGGGGCGCGAGCGAGTTGCCTTTTGTGGATACCACGGCTGGTCCGACTGGTATCTGGCGGCCAACCTCCAGCAGGATCAACTCGGGGGACATCTATTGGCTGGCTTGTCACCGTCCGGAGTCCCATCTGGCCTGAGCGGGACCGTGGTTCCGTTTCGATACAACGACCTGGACGGGCTTCGCCGCACGGTACAGGGCAACGCTGTTGACCTTGCCGCGATTGTGATGGAGCCCATTCGCCACGAACCGCCACGAGACGGATTTCTGCAATTGGCGCGAGAACTGGCGGACCAATCGGGTGCGGCACTCGTGTTTGACGAGATCAGCAGTGGATGGCGGTTCTGGCTAGGCGGGGCTCATCTCAAGTACGGCGTCGATCCGGACATCGCGGTGTTTGCCAAAGCAATCAGCAACGGCTATCTGATGGGAGCGATTATCGGCCGCACCGCAATGATGGACGCCGCTCAGGACAGTTTCATTTCCAGCACCTATTGGACAGATGGCATCGGACCGGCGGCGGCGATCGCCACCATCGAACAGATGCAACAGCTCGATGTACCAGAACTCGTGCGAATTGCCGGAGTGAAGGTTTTAGAAGGCTGGAAAGAACTTGGGCAGAAGCGTGCTGTGCCGGTACGAACCCACGGACAACCAGCATTGGCTCATTTGAGTTTCGATCATCCTGATCATCTCGCGCTGGAAACGCGATTCACCGCGCGCATGCTGGAGCGAGGTTATCTGGCCGGCTCACTTTTCTATCCAACCGTCGCGCATACCGCGGAGCTGATCGATGCCTTTCTCGAAGAGACAGATGAAGTATTCGCGGAAATTGCGCAGACCGTCCGTGAAGGTAACGTCGTTCAGCGGCTAGGCACGCCGGTGCGTCAGAAGGGTTTCCAGCGGCTGGCTTGAGACTAACGGTTTCCGCTTGTTGCGACTTCATGGCGTGCGCGTTCGCGCGATGACGTGGACTGGAAATCCTCAAGGATGTCCGCCCACATGTCGGCGGTCATTCAGCCGATTTCGTTCGGTGTCTTCATCAAACCGGAGTCGCTTGCCGACTTTCTCGTGACGGCACGCGGATTCAGGTATGATGGGCGATGTGAAAGTGCGGTCCTCACCGAAGCGTGTTGCGGGAGCTAGTCATCATGAGGCAACTGCTGAGTACCTGTTTGTTGGGCGCGGGAATGCTGACGTTCGTGTGCTCAGCGAGCGCGATCGACCTGTTTTATGACTTCGAAGACGAGCCAGGCACGACGGCGTTTGACAAGCTGACCTCTGACGGCGCCCAGAACGGAGTTCTGCTAGGGAACATTCAGTTCGATTCATCCCAACCCGCCTTTGGTCAGAAAGCTCTGCTGTTTGAAGAACCGGATCCGGTGGGCGATGTGCCTCCATTCAGCACGCTGGAAATTGACGGCACGACACTGGACTTCGATTTCGACATCACTGTAGCGATGCATATGGAAAACAGAGAAAGTGAGCCCGACTTTACGCGGCTGTTTTCGACTTTCCAGGGAACCGGCCCGGTGCCATTTGACCGATCTGTGTTCCTTGACTTCGACCCAACGGGCAACAGTGGTGTGACCGGTTTGCGTGCCATTGTCAACTCTGAAGTGATCATGACGTCGGATATTCCCGATGGGTTAGGTGACCCCGGTTACCACCATTACGCTCTCACGATCGAGTCCGGAGATGTGAGCATCTATTTCGACGGAGAAGAGGTAGTGAGTGGCGCTGTTCCGCTCGGGTACTCAAGCGATGTCGTGAACATTCACATCGGTGAGGATCCTCACGACGGCGGAGGCACGGCTGACGAACAGCTGATTGGCAACTTCGACGAAGTCTTGGTTCTGGGCCGCGCCCTTGCGGCCGAAGACATCGCTTTGCTGGCGGACGGAAATCTGGTTTCCAGCGTGGTCACTCCCGGTGCTACCGAGTTGGCCGTCTATTACGACTTTGAAGATGACAGCGGCACCACGGTCACGGACAAATTCACCGTCGACAGTGCCCAGAATGGTATCGCCCATTTGCGCGTCGAAGTCGACGAGACTGGTGCCAACGCCAAGCTGGGTACGAAGTCGGCGAGCATCCAGCATCCCTCAGACGGTTCCCTGTTCAGTCAGATCGACGTTGGCACAGTCGGAAATCTCGGTGACAAGTTCACGTTATCGGCCGTTGTCAACGTTCCGGGAGGCGGATTTCCCAACGATGGCCTGACGCGTCTGTTCAGCAGCTTTCGTGGCACGGGGCCGATTCAGCCTGAAGAACTGATCTTCGATTTTGACCCGAACGCTTCGGTCGAAGAGATCGGAATGCGGATGGTTTTACCGGACGGAACGCAGCTGCGATCCAACGCGACATTCTCGACGGATGAAGATCACACATTGACCGCAGTTTACGACGAGGGAGAAGTCACGTTGTATCTCGACGGAGAAGAAGTGGAAAGCGGCTTGGCCCTTAGCGACGACGAGGTCGACCTGGGCGGGACACCACTCAGGATTGGCGAAGATAACGGCGGCATTCTCAACGAGAATTTCCTCGGTTTCATGGACGACGTCTTGATCTTGAGCCGGGCGCTGAGCGCCAACGACGTTAGCGAACTTCACGTTGGTGGTGCCGCCGAGTTCTTGAGCATCGGCCTGCTTGGCGACTTCAATGCCAATGGATTTCTCGACTCAGACGACATCGACTTGTTGTCAACCGAAGTAAAGGCGAACGCAAACGACGAGGCATTCGATCTGAACAACGATTCTCTGGTTAATCAAACGGATCGCGAGATATGGATCAAAGATCTGAAGCGAACTTGGGTCGGCGATGCCGATCTCAATGGCGAATTCAATTCGGGTGACTTCGTTGCGGTCTTTACAGCCGGCAAATACGAAACGGGGGAGATGGCAGGATGGGCGGAAGGCGATTGGGACGGCGACATGAGGTTTGACAGCGGCGACTTTGTCGCGGCCTTCACCGACGGCGGCTATGAACTGGGGCCCCGGCCGGCCATCGCTGAAGTACCAGAACCTCACGGTTGGTTGCTCCTTTTGGCAGGTTTGGGAACCCTGTTTCGTACAGTCCGTCGAATGATCTTGAAGTCAGCAGTCTCACCCTGATTCACGCCCACGAAAGTTCCGAGTCCATCTTCACCGATGCGCCCCCCTGACGCTGACGCCTTGACAGGTATCAATGACTCGCGCGTTCAGACTTGACAGTTCACAGAGCAGCACCCGACGCCACTTGATTCGGTCCATCGGCCGTTTCGAACTGCTCGAATCTCGAACTCTATTGGCGGCCCAACCGGTGATCTCGGAGTTCATGGCCAGCAATCGCGATGCCCTGCTTGATGGCTCGGAACCTCCCGACTCTCCCGACTGGATTGAAATCTTCAACGCGGGAGATGAAAGCCTGAATCTGGAAGGTTGGTATCTGACCGACGACCCAGGGCAATTGACGCGGTGGAGGTTCCCCGATACCGAGTTGCCGCCGGACGGCTATCTGGTGGTTTTCGCGTCGGGCGCCGCCTCGCCGGACCCCGCCGGGAATCTGCATGTCGGTTTTCGTTTGCGCGCCGCCGGCGAGTATCTGGCGCTGGTTCGGCCAGACGGCCGGACGATCGCCAGTCAGTTCGGCTCGGCCGGATCCGAGTATCCGCCTCAAGTCCCCGACGTTTCCTATGGATTGGTGATGCAACCCACGACGACCGAAGTGATATCCCATGGAGCGTCGGCCAGAGTTCTGATCCCGACGTCGGACATTGCCGCGGGCTGGCGCGGGGGCGATCCGGATTTTGATGACGATCCTGCGACAACCGAATGGTTTGCCGCCCAAACGGCCGTGGGGTTTGGCGGATCCGATGCTCAACGGATGATCACGGCCAGCGATATCGGCCCGGAGATGCGGACAGTCAACTCCTCGGCATTGATCCGGATTCCGTTTGATGTAGCGGATCTCGCGACCATCGACGCAATGACACTCGACGTTGCATACGATGACGGCTTCGTTGCATTCTTGAATGGTCGCCAAATCGCACAGTCGAATTCGCCGCCCGCGGCCAATTTCCAATCAAGAGCAACGAACGTACACGACGCAATCGGAGGTGTCTTCACGCCCCGGGCCGGCGCGATTTCGATTCTCTACGATTTTGAGAACGATGGCGGCCAGTCGGTCACTGACAAGCTGGATCGAGACGGACAGCAGAACCCGATTTTCTATAGCGGCGGTAGCGTCGATACCAATGAATCTCGCGCGGCTTTCGGTACACGGTCGCTACGAGTGCCTGATTCACCTGGCGCGCCGAACTTCAATCGGCTGCGATTACCCGGCACGGCTTCGCTGAGCGAACAGTTCACGTTGGCGGCACACGTCAATTTGTCCGCCAACGACTTCCAGCGGGTGTTCAGTAACTACCAGGGCACGGGGCCGCTTGGCGACAGCCGCCTGGTGTTTGATGTTGATCCGAGTGGAACGCAGATCAGCGGATTGCGAGTCGCCATCGGCCATCGAGGAGTGCTGCAAACGGACGTTGTGCCGCCGCAACTGTCAGAGCCAGGATATCATCATTTGGCCTTGGCCTATGACGACGGTGAGATTCAGGTCTATGTCGATGGTCAAGTAACGCTGGTGGGGACTTTGGGCGACGGCCCACTGAACATGCTGCTGGATTTGTCTTTGGGAGAAGATCCGCATGATGGGGGTGGCTCGGCCAACGAACAGCTTTCTGCCAACGTTGACGATCTTCTGGTATTGACGGCTGACGCACTCTCCCAGGGAGACATCCGATTGCTTGCTCGAGAGGGAGCTGAGGCACTGTTTTCATCGGGCGGACGAGAGCAGTTGATGGAGAGCTTCGAAGTTTCCCAGCATCTTGACCTGCTTCGTCATGGCGAAAACATTCTGGCGGTGCAAGGCCTCAACATCACAAGCAACGACAGCGACTTCTTTATTCTTCCGAGACTGACGGCGACCGACGAAGCGGACGGTCAGCCCCCGGCCTATTTCCCCGAGCCAACTCCGGGGGCGATCAATCGGATGCCAATCGATGGACTCGTTGCCGATCCAAGCTTTAGCGTCGAGCGTGGGTTTTACAGCGATCCCCTGACAACGGTCATCACGGTCGAGACCCTCGGCGCCACCATCATCTATACCACCGACGGGAGCGAACCGACTCTGGAAAACGGTATTCAGATCAGCGCCCTCGATCCGGCAACTCCGCCAGTTGCCCGCATTCCGATCGAGACGACAACGACGCTGCACGTTGCCGGATACAGGAAAGAGTCCTGGCCATCCGCTGTGCATAGTCAGACGTATCTGTTTCTCGATGACGTCATTCGTCAACCAGGTTCCATTGCCGGCCTGCCGACGCGGTGGGGACCGACACGAGCAGATTATGCGATGGATCCCAACGTTGTGGATGCGGCTCCCTACAGCCAGACCATTATTGACGACCTCAAGTCAGTTCCGACGGTGTCCTTGACGTTGAGCAGCGACGATTTCTTTGGACCGGATGGAATCTATTCCAATACACAATCTCGTGGACGAGAGTGGGAACGGAGCGTCTCGGTCGAATATCTTGATCCGCTTGGCGAGCAAGGCTTTCAGGTCAACGCCGGTCTACGGGTGCATGGCGGGTTTTCACGCGATCCGAGCGCGTCACCGCAGCACTCGCTGAGATTACATTTTCGCAGCGAGTATGGACCGGCCAAGCTTGATTATCCACTGTTCCACAATTCACCGGTCACGCAGTTCGATTCACTCGTCCTCAATGCCCAATCAAGCGACAACTGGACGAGCATCAACTTGACCACCGGTCATGTCGCGCAGTTCCTGCGTGATCAATGGGCCCAGGACATGCAGCGAGAAATGGGCCACGTCCATGTGCCGGGCAAGTACGTACATCTCTATATCAATGGATTGTATTGGGGATTGTACGATCTAATGGAGCGCCCGGATGACGACTTCGCCGCCGCGCACTTTGGCGGCGTCAAAGAAGAATACGATGTGATTGTCGACAACAACGCATCACGCGGAAATCTAACGGCGTGGAATGAGCTTCTGCGTCGCGCCCGCGCTCGCGACTTCGAAGCCACATCGCAGCTGCTCAACGTGGACAATTTCATCGACTACATGATTCTCAACATCTATATGGGCAACTGGGATTGGCCCGATCACAATTGGAATGCAGTCCGCCGACGGGGCGAAGGAGAGAAATTCAAGTTCCTCGTCTGGGATGCGGAGGTTGGGTTGGGACTGGATGTCAACGTTCCTGGTCCGATCAGGCCGCGCACGTTGGATGTTGATCTAGCCGGGCGTCGTCGAGATGTTTCGCCCGCGAGTCTGGCGGGTGGCCCTGGCGAAATCTACGATCGGCTGCGAAGCGATCGCGAGTTTCAATTAAGGTTTGCCGACCGATTAAACAAGCATCTGTTCAATGATGGTGCACTGACGGCGGATCGCGCAGCGGACGTCTACGCGACGCGCGCCGCTGAAATCGAATCGGCGCTGGTCGCAGAAGCTGCCCGTTGGGGTGACGTAAGACGTCGCCCGCCCGACGTGCCCGATGGTACGTGGCTGGAGGAAAAGAACTGGATCCTCGATACGTTTTTTCCGCTTCGCGGTGAGATCGTCTTGGCTGACTTTGCCGATGAGCAGCTCTATCCATTGATCGCCGCGCCGTCGTTCAATCAACACGGCGGTCCAACGGCTGTCGGTTTTGAGCTGACGATGACCCACGCCAATCCGAACGGAGCCATCCTTTACACGCTCGACGGCACTGATCCTCGACAGACAGGAGGGGCCGTCTCAGCGGCGGCAATGAACTATGCCGGTTCGATTTCCTTGACCGAACAGACGAACGTAAAGGCGAGAGTGTTCGACAACGGTACTTGGTCCGCGCTGAACGAGGCGGACTTTGCAGTTCCGTCCGCGGATTTCAACGTTGACGGTGTCGTTAACGAAGCCGACATCGATTTGCAGTGCCACGGGATACAATCGCAGGGTGATGTCTTCGACCTGACGGCCGATGGCACTGTCGATGGCAAAGATCTCGCCGCGTTGATCGAAACCGTCCTCGGTACTTCGGCGGGGGATGCCAACTTGGACGGCGTCTTTGACTCCGCGGATCTCGTCGCTGTCTTTCAAGCCGGAGAATACGAAGATGTTGGAGCCGGCATTTCAACCTGGTCCGAAGGGGACTGGAACTGCGATCTGGAGTTTGACTCCGGAGATCTAGTAGCTGCGTTCCAAGCGGGAAGGTATGTGGCAGCGTCGCCCCGACACGGCATCGCGGCCTTGCACCGGATCGCGGCTGCGCTTGTCGATCGCGATTCCGTTCATGCGCGACAGGACCACGATCGTGCTCGGATGGCGCAGCAGCACGTTGTAGCGAGTTCGGCCAGAGCGCGTCCGGCAGACGTCGAGATGCAGTCGCGGGACCAGATCTTCGCTTCGCTAGGTCGAGATGATTGACGGCTTGGCTTCGCGGGAAGTGAGGAAAGCAGCTTCGAAACGGTTGGCGAGACTTCCATCTGCAGTTTCTTTGGCGGCAGGCCTGTACGGTCAAAATACTGCAGATGGAAGTCTCGCCAACCGTTTCGAAGCTGCTTTCCTCACTTCCCGCGAAGCCAAGCCGTCAATCATCTCGACCTAGCGAAGCGAAGATCTGG
>CAJHYQ010001272.1_pt1 | contig 11071 bp, 4 predicted proteins | sample 9198721 | NCBI WGS metagenome assembly CAJHYQ01 (sample SAMEA7708357, study PRJEB35096) | sediment metagenome | biome: marine neritic benthic zone biome [ENVO:01000025]; feature: sediment [ENVO:00002007]; material: shallow marine sediment [ENVO:03000034] sea grass bed [ENVO_01000059] ... | reverse complement strand
GTTTTGATCCGCCCTCGAAGAGATCAGCTGTCGACCAGCAATGGGACCAGGTCGTCTTGCGAGCGCTCGAGAAAGAACCGCAAAGGCGTTACCAGAATGCAAGCGAGGTGAAATCGGAAGTTGAGAAAGTGTGCGAGCACGAGCCTGCCGTAGCGGGCGTGGTCGCTCCAGCTGCGCCAGAAGTGTCCGAAATCCGCCCTGGCAGCGCGCCCCACTATGGCTGGCTGACAATGGGCGGTGTGATGCTCGGACTGGGGCTCCCGCTGCTGGCCATCGCGTTACTGGTTCCCACACACGTCGTTTTCGTGTGGATCGGATTGGGAATCGCCCTTGGAGGTGGCGGTTGTTGCTCTTTGGCCTTCGTTGACGATGCCCGACTGCCGGCCGGGACGTGCGTTAACTACAGCATGCTGATCTTGGGCGCGATCATGGGCTTCATTGGCTCGGCGATCATGCTTTCCATCCCCTTCGCCGGCAACGGCTTTTGGAGCTTCCATCCAGGCAACGTCTTCGTCTGGGTTGGGGGCGGCTTGTTGTTGGGCGGAGGTGGCTGCTGTCTCATTGCCTGGGAGGTCGAGCGTCCAAAAGACGAGTGATCGCCTCAACAAGGCGAAGAAACTGAATAACGCCTAGCCGCAGTGGTATCGATTTCTGGTTGAGACCACTTCACACATGAATTCCACCTACCTGGTACGGGAAACTGCCCCGTGCGCGCATAGGCGCCGCGACTCGGGAGGGCGAGGCTCCTGCCGAGCCGCCAAACGCACTCGGCTCGCCTCGCCCTCCCGAAAATCTCGCCCATCCTGAACTAGATCAACGAGGTGATCGCTAATGAAAGCGACGTGGTCGACGAAGAAAGATGAAGGACGCAATCGCCATTAGCAGGCAGCTGGACGGTTCCGGAACGGCGTTTTCGCCAGGCGCGGGCAGCTCACCCTGCTCATAGCCACCGTCAGCGAAGGCGACCACGAGATCACCGCTGTCAAACTGCAGATTGGCGTCCCAATCACCTTCTCCCCAGCTTGCCGACTCTCCGGATTCGTACTTCCCAGCCGCGAAGACGCCCACGAGATCTCCGCTATTGAATTCACCATCCAGGTTGGAGTCACCGATCCAGGTGCCCTTCAGCTGCTTCACCCAGTGAAGACGGTCAGCAGAGTCCACCCTGCCATCGCCCGTCAGATCGAAGAGCGGCGGGTGAGCGTCCGATGCAATCGCGGCCGCTTGCAGGTCCAAGTCAGGAGCATTCAACATCTTGTCCGAGTTGTAGTCGCCTACCAAGACGGGCCCGCCCAACTCAGGCGGCTTGACCTTACCGCTGGCCAGCGCTTCAACGTCCTCGGATGTCAACGCTTCGTTCCAAATCGCGACGTCATCCAGCAGGCCGTCATAGAACAAGCGTGTAAAGTCCCCGGCGCTGTCCCCGTGAAGAGGACCGTTACCGGCAGCCCCAAATCCGGTGAAGGCACCGTCGTTGTCAAACCAGTCGATGCCCGCTCCTCCCGTAATGTTCGTACCGTCGTCCTCAATACTACCAGCGGGGTTGACCGTGTAGAATTCCGAGGCCAGCCCGTTGATGTAGCCGACCAGAGCATCTTCTTCGCCATCGAATGTCGCAGCGATGTGCACCCACTCATCAGTAGGAACGGTGTCTTCGGTCGTAATGTCACGGAATGTCGGGCCCGTGTTGCCCATGTCGCCGACTTCGTCTTCGGTGGACGCAATGATACCGACGAACAACCGCTCCTGTGCATCGACACCAAAAGTGACCCCGCTGCGGTCGCTGCCACCGCTGGTTAGATCCTGTTTGATCGTCACAATGCCCCGTTCGGAGAAATCGTAGTTGATCCAAGCCGCGATGCTGAAGCTGCCAGTTTCTGAGATGCCGAAATCACGGCCCTCTTCCGGCTCTCCACCACCGTCCACTTCTGGACCGATGCGTACATAATCCTGCTCGGGGCCAACACCCGACGCATTCAAATCGAGTGAGAACGCGCTGCCATCGGGAGAGTCGGCTGAAAATCCGGCATTGTGGATGACCGTGCCGTGATTCTCTCCGACCATGTCGGTGACCGTCTTGCCGTCATCGAAGTTGTAGTACGAGATCAAGTCGGCGCGAACAAGTTGCGGCGCCATCCCAGCACAAACAATGATCAACAGTGCACTTCCCCAGGTGTACTTCCGATTGAACGCGTTCATCTCTGCATAACCTCCAAACGAGCAACAACAGCGGAAATTGACATCGGATGGAACTCACACTCGTCCGCCAGGGTTCACCGACCTTACCGTCCACGTGCGTCGGAGGCAAATGGATTCGGGAACAGAAAAGCAACGAACGCCAGACGAAACCATTGACTTGCTCGGCAACTCCCGGCAAAACTGGCCAGACAGCCCTGTCCATGGTCAAAGCAGAATACCCGGGAGGCCTGATGGCCCATGCGCATTCGCCGGTTTCTGACAAACGAACATGAGAGGCATCATATGCGGTCTGTCGCGTTCGAGCCCCTCGAGGCACGTCACTTGCTGGCGGCGGATTTCACAATCAGTGAGTTCATGGCGGATAACGACCTGCTCTTGCTGGACGGTGATAGCCAATCTCCTGACTGGATCGAAATCCATAACCAAGGAGGCCAGGCCGGAAGTCTTGAGGGCTGGTATCTGACCGATCGGGCCGATGACCTGACCAAGTGGAGATTTCCGAACGTCGCTGTTCCCGCCGGTGGCTATCTGGTTGTGTTCGCCTCTGGCAAAGACACAGACAACTACATCGATCCCGATGGCAATCTGCACACCAACTTTCAGCTTGACCGCGATGGAGAGTTTGTCGCACTGGTTGGCGCCGACGGAACGATCGCCAGCGAGTATGCCGCAGCGGGCCAGGACTATCCCCAACAGTTCGAAAACGTTTCGTACGGAATCACACGCGAGATGACGAAGACTCGACTGGCGAGTCCGGACGATCCGGCCCGATGGCTGGTTCCGGAGGATGGTTCACTCGGCCTGGAGTGGACACAACCGTCCTTTGATGACCGGGGCTGGATGCAAGGCAGCTCAAGCATCGGCTTTGCTGACGCGATCGACAGCTTGAGTTTCTGGCTCAGTGCGGACCATCTCGCCGGACTCAGTTCGGGTGATCCGGTCAGCGTTTGGCCTGACGGAAGCGGTCGGGGTCATGACGCATTGCAACCGAACGCATTTCAACAACCGGTCTGGATCGACAACGTGATTGGTGAAAAGGCGGTCATTCGATTCGACGGTATCGACGACTCGCTGCGAGTGGATTCGCTTCAGATCCAGAGCGACACAACGGTGTTCCTCGTCGCGCAGGACGTCCAACAGCCCGACATCGGTGACTCGCCGCGTTTTCTACTGACAACCAACAACCACGCGGATCGCCGCGACGGCAACGGTTACGGTCTGGGGTACCGCGATGGAGGATCTCCCGGTGTGGAACTGATGCTGGGCCGCGGCGAAGGTGGCACATCCCGTCAGACGCTAACCGACCGGAGCGGTCCGAGCGGCACGTTCGAGATCCTTTCTTACTGGAAGGCCAACGGTCTGGGTGTACTGCGACGGAACGACGAAGTCGTGGCAACGGATTTGCAGCTCGATCCGGTCGGGGGCTACACGACGGGATACAGTGTCGGGGCCGATCCGTTCGTGAGCGGTCATGAGTACCGTGGTGATATAGCCGAGATTCTTGTCTTTGACCGGGCGCTCACCACGAACGAGCGAGAAGCGGTCATGGATTATTTGGAAGAAAGCTACTTTGACGCCGAGCCGAACGTCAATCCGCAGTTTGACTTAAAGGAAGCTCGATTGGCCGCCGTGGTAAAGACAGACGTCAGCGGCGCTATGCTCGGTGATGATCAAAGCGGCAAGAACGCTACGGCCTACCTACGAACCGAGTTCCAGCTGAATGATCGTGAAGATGTCGAGTCGCTGTTGTTGGAAATGATCTACGACGATGGCTTCGTCGCTTATCTGAACGGCACGGAAGTTGCGAGGAGAAACGCCGGCGCCGGGGTGGCCTGGGATTCGGCAGCGCTGACCCAGCGAGATGCAAGCCAGTCTGTCATTGCCGAGCAGATCGACATCTCGCAGCACACCAGTTTGCTGACCGTCGGTACGAACGTGCTGGCAATTCACGGCTTGAATTCCGCGGCGACCGACTCGGATTTTCTGGTCAGCGCGGAACTGGCACTGGTCGATGTCAACAGTTCAACACCTCGGTATTACACTCAGCCGACCCCGGGATTCGGCAACCGGCTTGGCATCGACAACAACGGCCCAGCGGTTACCGCAGTCACTCACACGCCTACGCGTCCCGCGGCTGACGACGAACTGGTGATTGCCGCCACGATCGCGCCCGGGCTACCTCCGGTCGACTCCGTCGCCATGACGTATCGTGTCATGTTCGGTGCCGAAACGGAGACGCGGATGACGGATGACGGCCAGGGTTTGGACGTGGAGGCAGGAGATGGCATTTTTACGGGTGTGATTCCGCACTCGGAATATGACGCAGGTGAGATGGTCCGGTACTTCGTTTCCACACTGGATCAGAGTGGCAAGTCGGCGCGGAAACCAGAATACTTCTTACCCTCCCGGTCGGCGGAGTACTTCGGTACGGTCGTCCTGGATCCGTCCCTGCCCGACACCAAGTTGCCGGTGCTGGAATGGTTTGTCGAAGACCCTCTGTGGTACCGGAAGGGCAACACGAACACTCGCGACTACACATTCGGCTCGCTGTTCTACGCGGACAGATTTTACGACAACATTCGTGCGCGGGTGCGCGGTGGTGTCACGCTGCAACAGGCCAAGCCGAATTACAAGCTGGACTTCTATAGCGGCGGTCGCTATCAATACGATCCTGATTTTCCGTCCGTGGAGGAGATCAATCTGCAGTCACTGATGGGTGAAATCCCAACACGGACTTACATGCGGAATCCCCTTGCTTATCAGCTATTCCGCGATACGGGACACGCCACACCGAACTCGTTCTACACTCACGTCCGCCAGAACGGTGAGTTCTACGGTCTCTATGCGCAGGAGGAGCAGCTCGACGCGACGTTTCTCGAGCGTCACGGTTTCGACCCGGAGGGAGCTCTCTACAAGGCCAGCAGCGATGCAATGCTGCAAACGAATCTGACTGCTGCCCAATGGAACAAGGCGACGCGAGAGCATGAAGACTTTTCTGACCTGGCCGCATTTGCCGAGGGTCTCTCGCTGGCTGAACCCGACGCGCGAAAGCAATTCGTCTATGACAACGTCAACATCCCGCAAGTGATTCACTATTTGGCCATCTCGCTGCTTGGACCGAATCATGACCGGATCACTCACAACTATTATGTCCATCGAGACACGAACGGGACGGGTCAGTGGAGCATCTTGCCATGGGATATGGACCGCTGGTTTCCACAAGGTGATTTGCTGACCAATCCCACGGCCAGACCGATCTTCTATGGCGATTCGGACCACCCGCGCTGGCCAGGCACACCAACGACTCGCTTTAACCGTCTCAACGATGCGATCTTCGACATTCCGGAAACACGCGAAATGTTTGTGACGCACTTGAAGTCGGTGGTGGAGCAGTGGATGGACAGTTCGTATCTGGAAGACTCGGTCGACAGAATCGCGGAGCTGATTGAATTGGATGCGGCGCTAGACAACCAGAAATGGCGTATTGGAAGTCTCCAAGGCGGAGTGCGAGCCATCAAGAACACGATCTCCACTCGCCGCCGGCAGCTGGCCAACGATCCGGACCTGCAGCTGGTTGGCACGAATCTGTTGGCCGTTGCATCACCCCTCTCAGCTCACGTTCCAGCCGGGGACGATCTGGGAACGGATTGGACAACGCTTTCCTTCGTGGAAGGATCGCAGGGCGAAACCTGGACCGCCGGGAAACTGGCGGTTGGATTCGACCGCGGTACTGCCTACGACCGGCTGATCGGGACCGATGTCGAAGAGCTAATGCACGAGCGACACAAGTCGGTGTTCGTGCGCATCCCGTTTGATTTTGACGGGTTCGATCTCGGTCAACTGCTCTTGCGGATTCAGTATGACGATGCGTTTGTTGCCTATCTGAATGGAACCGAGATGGCCAGAAGCGACAATCTCGATCCCGGCGCCCAATCGGTGGATGCACCGGTCAATCGGTCTCACAGCGCGCGAAATCCCGTTGATTTCGATGTGACGACCTTCAAAGACCAGCTGGTCCAGGGGCGCAATGTCCTGGCCATTCACGGACTCAATATCGAAGCGGACAATCGGGACGTGCTGGTCCAACCTCAACTCATCGGCATCGCCAATACTGGTGACGGATCGACGGACATCCGACTCGATGTGTTCGATGCTTCGCCGGAGTCAGGCAACCAAGACGAAGAGTACCTGACTTTGGTTAATCACGAGCGGCGGGCCATTGATATCTCAGGATGGACGCTTCGGGGAGGCATCCGTCATGAGTTTCAGCCCGGGACCGTCATCCCGGCTAGCGGTACCCTGTACCTATCGCCCAACGTCGCAGCTTTTTTTCGTCGCACAAGCGGGCCATCGGGCGGGCAGAGTCTCTTCGTTCAAGGCGGTTACGAGGGACACCTTTCCAGCCGCGGAGAGACTGTCGAGCTAGTGGACTTGGCCGACAAGGTCGTAACGTCCCTGATCACTCCCGACACGTCTTCGGATGTACAGAGGTACCTGCGCGTTACCGAGCTTCACTACAATCCTCGTGGCAACAGTGAGTCGGCAGAGTTCATTGAATTTCGCAACATCAGCGATGCGACAACGCTGGACCTGAACGGCGTTCGTGTGACCGACGGCCCGAGTGAGCCGTTTGAGTTTTCTGACAGCCGTGTGACACAGTTGGTGCCAGGCGAGTATGTACTGATCGTCAATGACGAAAGCGCCTTTCGCGCAGCCTACCCCAGCGTGGACGAAGAGCGCATCGCCGGTACATACGCCGGCAACTTGAGAAACAGCGGCGAGACGATCAAGATCGAGGACGCGCAGAACGGAACAGTTCTTGAGTTCCGGTACGAAGACGGACGCGACCCCGGGGAAGAAGAATGGCCGCGCGGTGCGGATGGGATCGGTTCTTCTCTGATCATTCGCGATGAACACGGGGCAGTCGAAACCTGGGGCGATGGCTCGGCGTGGCGCGCTAGTGATCAACCTGGTGGATCACCCGGCACAGCGGATGGTCAGCCGGTCAAAGCTGACTTCGATGGCGACGGTGATGTCGATAGCGCGGATGTCGATCTGATGTCGGCCGCCGTAAGAATCGGCGACGTCGCCTTCGACCTGAACCAGGATGGGGTCACCGACCTGGCAGATCGTCATTTCATGATCGAGTCGATTCTGGCCACCAGCGTCGGGGATTCCAATCTGGATGGAGTCTTTGACTCGGGCGATCTGGTGCTCGTGTTTCAGACAGGCGAGTACGAAGATCAGATCGCCTCGAACTCGCGTTGGGCTGAAGGCGACTGGGATGGCGACGGTGATTTCACGACCAGCGACCTGGTCGCCGCGTTTCAGTCCGGGACCTACATGGCCGCAGCACGGTCGTTGTTTGAGGACCCGACATTCGAGCGGCCGCACAGACGTTCGCTCGACGAAATGTCGGTTGATGCAGTCTTTTCAGACGATGAAGACACCCCCATCGAAACGCTGCAACGACCCCACATGTGATTTTCTAAATGGCTTTCCGGCGGCGTCGACAAACGCAGCCAGCCAGCCCGCAAAAACCGACAATCGTCAACAGAATGCCTGCAGTCTCGGGCACCGGCACGTTGGGTGGTGAGACGCCGGAAGCCAGCATAGGTTGCGGCGATGTTAACCCACTGGCCAGTAGGTACAGTTTGATGGTCGTGATGTCCCGAAGGATTGGGCCTGAGTTCGCGGTATCAGTGCCGTCTGTCATGCCGACGAAGATCTCTCCCTTGCTCGAAGAATTCTGCGCAAGTCAGAGGTTTGTGGTCCTGGAAATCACCTCTGCGGTAGCGCTGACCGCAATCAGCAATCAGCACGACGTAGATTGGTCCGCATCCTCTGGCGAGGACGTCCCCCTGAAGACAGAATGGTCGATGTAATATTCGTCATCAATTCAGTCGAAGGAGGGCGTCGTCATATTTAGTCAACAGCCAACGACGATTCGCCGTCGTCTTTTGAACGACCTCCTCCTGCTGATCATTCTCACCGGCGGAACGATCCTGGTTGCGACCTGGCTTTCCGGGCATAGAACGACCGAGAGCCTATCGAAGTCGCTGATTGACCGCACGGCAAACCGAACCGAGGACGAGTTGCAGCGGTTCTTTGGCACGGTGAGTTCCAACGTCCTCACGGGACGTGGTTGGGCGGCCAGCGGCATTCTAGATGCTACTGACCACAATGCGATGAACTCGCTCTTCGTGCCAATCCTTCAGCAGTACCCGCAGCTTTCCTCGATGATGGTGGCCGACTTTGACGGTGCGGAATACCTGCTGCTTCGCGACCCTCTGGAACCGCACGCATGGACCAATCGAATCGTACAAGCTGATCGCTGGGGCACGCGGGTATTCAATCGAAGATGGAATACTGCGACGGGGAGTGAGGAAGAAGAGTTCGGGGAGCTCGAGTACGACCCGAGAAAGCGGATCTGGTATGAACGTGCTTTGCAGACCACCACGAGCGATCCAGTCTATTGGACAAAGCCAGTCATATTCTTTGTTACCAAAGACCCCGGCATCACCGCATCGACGCATTGGGTGACGGACACCGAGCCAGCGCGCACGATCGTCGTGGCCTACGACTTGCTGTTGATGGACATCTCCAAGTTCACGTCGAAGTTGAAAGTCAGCGAGCGAGGAAAGGCGTTCGTGTTGGTAGAAGACCGCGATCACAATGAATTCAAGGTGGTTGGGCTGCCAGCCGACGAGCGATTTCAAAGTGATACTTCGATCCGTGATGCGCTCGTTTTCGTACCGCCAGAAAGCGCCGTGGCGGATTCCGACGCGCAACTTCCTCCTCCGGACAGCTTACCGTCCCGATCAGTCCCTGAAGTGATTCGTGCCTGGGATGATTCTGGACGGCCTCAGCAACCATTGCGATTCTCCGCCGATGGCGAAAAGTGGTGGGGAGGCCTCCGCACTTTTCCGCTCGGCGACAATACGTTTTGGATTGGTGTCGTCGTACCCGAGAAGGACTTGTCGTCTGGAATTCGTCTCCAGCAGTTGATTTTGATGGGGATCGTTGGTGGCGTACTCTTGGTCGGGGTGTTTCGGGCCGTAACATTGGCCCGGCGTTTTAGCGCTCCGATCGAATTGCTTGTCGACGAAAGCGAGCAAATCAGCCAAGGCAACCTTGAACCTGGGAAGCCAGTCGAATCGCAGATTACCGAGATACGGAGCCTAGCCGAAGCTCACGACACGATGCGTGAGAGCCTCAAGTCGGTGATCAAGCTTGAGAAGCTCGAACGCGATCTCGACATCGCACGCGACATCCAATTCGGTCTCCTACCTGAAGAGTTGCCAAGTACTCCCGGATTCGAAATTGCCGGATGGAATCGTCCAGCGGACAAGACAGGCGGCGACTATTTTGACTGGCTCACTCTGCCCGATGGAAGAACGCTCTTTACGCTGGCTGACGTAACGGGGCACGGGATTGGGCCCGCACTGATCGTTGCCGTCTACAGAGCCTATATGCGGGCATCCGCCGCTGATGGTCATGTGGAGCTCAGCACCATTATCGGCCGCGTCAACGATCTACTCTGCGTTGACATTCCCGACGGTCGTTTCATCACCGCGGCGATGGGTCTCATTTCTCCCGACGAGCATCAGGTCGAGTTATTGTCGGCCGGGCAGGCCCCCATGCTCTTCTATGAGTCCACGACAAGCACACTCCAGAATTGGGATGCGGATGACATTCCGTTGGGCATCTCCGATGGTGTCGAGTTCGATCGCGGACGGAACATTGTGTTTTCGCCCGGTGACATGTTGGTGTTGACGACAGACGGTTTCTTTGAGGCGGTGAATGCCGCTGATGAGCAATTTGGAATACAAGCTGTCGAGCAGTTCATCCGCGAACATCACCAACTCCCGCCTGACGAATTCATCCAAAAGCTCTACCAGGAAGTCAGAGCGCATACAGCGGGGGAGGCACAAGCAGACGATCTGACCGCGCTGGTAATCAAGCGATCTGCTGAAGCATGAGGTTTATGATTCCCGATTATTCTCATCAACACGTTCTGGAAATCAACACATGAACTACCACACGCACTGCCATGGGATGCTTGTCTTGCGAATTGTCTTGTGTATTTGGTTCTGTGGGCTGGCCAGCGCGACTGTGGCATCCGCGGATAATCGTCCGAACATTCTGTTCTGCATATCGGACGATCAAAGTTACGCGCACGCCGGGGCGAATGGCGATCCGATTGTTCGCACCCCCGCCTTTGATCGCGTTGCTCGGGAAGGTGTGCGGTTCGTCAACGCGTTCTGTGATGCTCCAACTTGCGGTCCGTCGCGCAGCGCGATTTTGACTGGCCAGCACATCTGGCGGCTTAAGGAGGCCGGCAACATCCACAGCACGCTTCCAGCCGAATTCGCCACCTACGTATCAATGCTCGCCGACGCGGGTTATCACGTCGGTTCCACGGGCAAGGCCTGGAGTCCAGGTCGGTTGGAACCGGGCGGTCGCAGCGTGAATCCCGCCGGGCCAGTCGTTTCTGGAAAGAGAATCAAACCGGCCCACCGCCAGATTGCCAACATCGACTACGCGGGGAACTTTCAGGAGTTCCTGTCGAACCGTCCTGACGGGAAGCCGTTCTGCTTTTGGCTGGGGACATACGAACCGCACCGCGGCTTCGAGCAAGGTGCTGGCGTGGGGACGGGCAAGGATCCTGGCAAGGTGATTGTGCCCGCGTTCTTTCCAGACAACGCCGTCGTTCGAAACGACATCCTGGACTACTATGTCGAGATTGAACATTTCGATGCGATGGTCGTCAGCGCGCTGTCGCACCTGGAATCAACCGGCGAACTGGACAATACAATCGTCGTGGTCACAAGTGATCACGGAATGCCGTTCCCGCGTGCCAAAGCCAGCT
>CAJHYQ010001167.1_pt1 | contig 11105 bp, 2 predicted proteins | sample 9198721 | NCBI WGS metagenome assembly CAJHYQ01 (sample SAMEA7708357, study PRJEB35096) | sediment metagenome | biome: marine neritic benthic zone biome [ENVO:01000025]; feature: sediment [ENVO:00002007]; material: shallow marine sediment [ENVO:03000034] sea grass bed [ENVO_01000059] ... | reverse complement strand
GTGGTGCCGGCTGACGGCGCCCGCATCCACCACGACGTCACAATCGGGATGTCGACCCATCACACAGCGCGTGGACACCAACGCATGCTGCTGGCCCGCCAAAGCGCCGTTATTTGCCTTGAGAAACGCCATGATCTTCAACAAACTGAACTAATCCACCCCCTCGGCGGATTCTAGTACCCCGTGGATTCGATCGTCAACCAGCGGACGTTGGTTCAAGGCGAGAAGCTGCGTCAGCGGGGACATGGCGTCTTTCGCAGACCGTGTTTGAGTGGTAAAACCAGGAGTTGCTCTTGGGGCGTGGTGTAATTGGTAGCACGGCGGATTCTGGCTCCGTTGGTTGGGGTTCAAGTCCCTGCGCCCCAGCTTGGTCGATGCTCGATCTCTCAGGCGAATACCAAACCGGTGGCCACTCGCGTCGACGCCAGCACAATTGTCATATCCGGGTGTTCATTTCACGAACTACCACTGGTGCAATCCTTGATTCCACTCGCCGTTTGAGCCATTATGGGCTCAGGGTATGGGTTAAGCGATATGAAGGTAAAAGGCGGAAAACGCTGTTTTTGCAGCAGTTGCTGGCGCGAAGAGTATCACTCGCCGCTGCGCCTGGACGCCTTCACTCGTGCCGTCCTGATCGTGATCACGCTGGGATTGGCCATCTTCTTCTGGCCACACCAATGCCAATGTTGCGGCAGTCTGCGACCGCAACGATGGCTGCCGCGCTCGATCGGTCGATTGGGCCGCTAAGCGTGGCTCTTGGCAATCGGTCCGCACCGGACCGTCTTGTACGACTTCTGAAACACCCGCGCGCTTCTGTTTCGAAGCAACTCTTCTGGGTGGCAAACTGGAATGATTAGGAGGACTGTAACAATTGTATTCTTGAGGTTGATTTTGCCGGGATTATAATCGTGTGTTGCACAAGTACTTTTATTTCAGATAGTTAACCTCTGCACCTTCACCGTTCCTTTTAGGAAGCGCGCCGGTGGAAGGCTGAGGGGGGAGGGTGAAACGTTGGCTCGTGTCGGCTTTGCGCACGATCGGTGGTCAGCGTGTCTCTGGACGTTGCTTCGATATGGCGCTGATGCCGCAGAATGCGACACATCTCTTGTCGAACGTGTCTTGCCATAAGCCTTTATAGAATCGTCACTTCGTGAATAACCCGCAGGCGAGTTACAAATGGTACGCCGGTTGCATGCACGGCAGCCTCTGAGCGTTTACCGGGAGTTGACGTCTCGCTTGCCTATTCCTCGGCCTGGAAATCCTGCCGTCTAGCTACATTGATCATCAACCAATCCATTACGGCCCAGCGGTGTCATTGCGGCGCTGGTTGCCCGCTAATAGCGCCATCTTCGAGGACTAATCCATGAGCGAAAGATACGCTCGAAGTCTGAAGTCTGAATTGGGAATTCATCGTCGCACACGCCTTGGCCATTCGATTCGTTCGATGACGCAGCGAGCTCTCAACCCAGAGCTGTTGGAGGATCGAGTCTTGCTGGCGGTCGGACCGCAACTTATTTCGGTTCAACCAAATTTTGGAGATGTTTTGCGCGACGGAGCGATTCGGGACATCGCGCCGCAAGAGCTCACGTTCGTGTTTGACGAGGGGCAGCAGATCGCTGGTGATACGCTCGCCGGCATCCGTTTAACGCGGGCTGGGTTTGACAACACCTTCGACGGCGTGACCGACGTGATTGTCGAGCCCGGATACGTGGGTGTCGATACGACGCGCGGGAACGAAGTGACGATGAGGTTTGCCGAGACGTTGCCGGACGATCTCTATCGACTCGAAGTTTTTGCCATCGACGATGAGGCACGCGGTTTTGTCGCACTTCGAAATACTGAAGGCGATGCCTTCCGCCCCGACGTTTTTGGGGCAGATCGCCAGCGGATTGGATTTGAGTTGGATCTGGGGGCTCAGATCATTGCGGTCGTGCCACAACCCACGCGGCGTACGGATGAGGGCGCGGTGACTCAAGCGCGCGACCAGATCGAAGTCTATTTCAACGAGGACGACCTGGATCCCGACTCGGCGACGAACGTTACGTTCTACGAGCTGATTCATACGAACGACACGGTTTGGAACACGGATGACACGATCCACAATCCAGTTTCCGTCGAATATGACGCCGATTCGGATCTGGCGGTTCTGACCTTCGAGAGCGATCTGGACCAGTTATCGACGGGACCTGGGACTTATCGATTGAGGGTTGGCACGGACGAGGCCATTCCGGAAGCCCCCATCGTGGAAGACGTCAACGATGATGCAGGTTCCAGCTTCGACACCGCTGCGGATCTCGGGCAGCTGGATGCCAGCCGCGTCCTCTCGGCTTCCATCGACCCGGATGGCTTCCCGCTGGATTTTCCGGGTGCGAGTAACGAGCCCGGTCATCGCAGCATCGAAGAGATTCAGGGCCATCTGGACGTTGGGAAGGATACGGAAGATGGCATTTCGACCATTGAATACAACTTCCAGGAAATCTATGGTTTCGACCCGCAGGGCAACCTCCTCTTCAACTTGATCACTGACAACCAGAAGCAACGGGCGCGGGAGATCTTTGAGCTGTATGGATACTATCTGGGCGTCCAGTTCACAGAGACGGCGGCTGGTGGGTTCACGATCGTTACCGGTGACATTCGCGTGTTGGATCCGGCGGAGACGGTGGCGCCGGGAGGCACGAACGGCGTCTCCGGGCCGCATCCGTTGACCGATCAGCCCACCGTCATCATGGACAGCTCAGAGTTGTGGGACGACTCCTTTGGCGAAACGAGCGATCCGTTGCGTCTGAGCTGGTTCGAACGCACGATGCACGAGGTCGGCCATCTGCTGGGGCTGGGACATACGGACGAGTTGCCGCCCTTTACGCTGATGAACAGCGATCCGGAGCTCGCATTTAAGAATGCCCCGGAATTCGTTTATCCCGGCGACCATGACATTGTCCACGGTCAACATCTGCACCGACCCGAGTCCAATGACATCGATTTGTATCGGTATGAGCTCGAAAAGCCGGGTGTCTTTTCGGCCGAGATCATCGCCGAACGGGCAGCAGAATTCAGTCACCTGGATTCAGTGCTCACCCTGTACCAAGAGGTCGACGGACGACGCACGATTCTGGCCCGCAATGACGATTATTTCAGCGACGATTCGCTGATCACGATGGAGCTAGACGCGGGGACATATTTTCTGGCGGTCACCTCGACCGGCAACGTGAATTTCGATCCGACGGTGGAGCAGTCGGGCTTTGGTGGCACCACACAAGGTCCCTACGATCTGCGACTGGACTTCCGCCCCCGTGTCGACAATTTCTTGACCGATGCTACGGGAACCGCTTTCGATGGCGATGCCGACGGCGTGCCGGGAGGAATCTACAACTTTTGGACGCGTGTCGACGGCATTGAGAATCAAGTGGTTGTCGACAAAGCGGCGCCGGACGGGGGCGATGGCACGTTAGCAAGCCCTTTCAATAACTTGGTCACCGCGTTGAATGACGCAGCCAACGGCGTTGAGCCTGGTGACATCTTGCGGATTGTGGGCAATGGCGGTGCTGATGGCGATCTGTCGACCGTTGAGGACAACCTGGCCTACGAGATTGGTATCTCGGACGGCATTATTCTTTCTGATGGCTCTGACTTCGTTTTGCCGCAGGGGCTGACGGTGATGGTTGACGGTGGTGCCATCTTCAAGATGCTCAAAACGAATGTCCACGTTGGAAGTTCTTCCGTCACGATTGACCGCAGTGAATCGGCGGTGCAGATTCTCGGTACGCCCGAACACAACGTGATCTTCACGTCCTACGACGACGAGGAAACCGGCGTCGACACCAATCCCCGAATCACGACACCCGATGCGGGCGATTGGGGCGGCATCATCATTCAAAACGATGTCGATCGAGCTGAAGGACGGTTCGATTATGAGCAAATCGGTGTCTATCTGAACTACATTGGGCAAGGCGACATCCGTTACGGCGGTGGCAACGTCACCGTCGATTCCATTCAACAGGTGATCGATCCAATTCACATGATCGATGCGCGGCCCACCGTGGGCTACAACACGATCACCTTGAGTGCCGATGCGGCACTTTCGGCCAATCCGGACAGCTTCGAAGAAACCAATTTCTCCGCACCCGATTCGCTGGACATCGACTATCAGGAGGTCCCCTTCACGCCGGACTACAGCCGAGTGGGTCCCGACATTCGCGGAAACCGTTTGTTGAGCAACAGTATCAACGGCATGTTTGTCCGAATTCAGACGCCGGCCGGCGATCAACTGGAACGCATGAGCGTGACTGGCCGCTGGGACGACATTGATGTTGTGCACGTCGTGCCTGAAAACCTGCTGATCGCAGGTCAGCCGGGGGGCCCGATCGATTCGGTCGAGGGCCTCAGACGACGCACGGACGCCGGACTGAAGATCGATCCAAGCACCGTTGTCAAGCTAGACGGTTCACGCATTGAGGTCACGATCAGTGGCCAGCTGTTGTCGGAAGGTTTGGCGGGTCAGGAGATTATTCTCACGTCGCTGCAAGACACTCGATACGGGGCAGGGGGAACCTTTCAAACGAGCAGTCCGGCGGACGCGATGGTCGATCCGCCCCAGGCCGGTGACTGGGGAGGCATCTTCGTTGCTCCGACCGGCCGCGCGAGTATCGACTATGCGGTCATCGCCTACGGGGGTGGTCTGACTCGCGTTGAAGGATCGTTCGCCGGCTTCAATGCGGTTGAAGTGCGACAAGGGGAACTTCGACTGACTCGCAGCTTGTTAGAGAACAATGCGTATGGCCGTGGTGGACAAGCCGAACCCACTCGCGGCGGTCGTAGTGTCAATGGCGCCGGAGCCATTTTCGTTCGCGGCTCAAAACCGATCATCGCGGCGAATGTGATTCGCGAAACCGAAGGCTTCAACGCGCCGGTGATCAACATCAACGCAAACTCGCTCAGCCACGAACTTGTTCCCGATGTTGGACGCTCGACCGGAGCGATCGAACGAATCATTGGCGTCGAGGATAATCGCGGTCCACTGATTCGATTCAACCGACTATCCGGCAACAGCATCAACGGGATGGTTGTCCGAGGTACCACGCTCACGACCCAAGGCGTCTGGGACGACACCGACATTGTCCATGTGCTGTTTGACGAAATCGTGATTCCAGACCTGCATACGTTCGGTGGATTACGTCTGCAGAGCAGTCCGACGGAAAGCCTGGTTGTCAAGCTGAGCGGCAATGATGCTGGATTTGTTGCAACGGGCCGACCTCTTGATATCAACGATCGAATTGGCGGCAGGCTCCACGTCGTTGGGCAACCCGGCCGACCTGTCGTGCTGACCTCCTTGGGTGATGATTCGATCGGTGCTGGCTTCACTCCATCGGGCAGTCCGCAGAACGACACCGACGGAGGTGGTCGACCGGTCCGATCCGAGTTGCCCGGGAGTTTTCAGATTGACCTGAATTTTGGTCCGCTGATCACGGGACGGCCGAACATCGTGGCAGCCTTGGAAGAGGCCGAGCGTGTTTGGGAACAACTGATTGAAGATCCCATCTCGATCACGATCGACATCGAACTCGGTGACTTTGGGGATGGCGCTGCTGGCTCGACCTCGAACGAGTTCGTGAACGTTGATTACGACACCGTTCGCTTAGCGATGATCAACGATGCACGCGAACACGAGGCCATCGTTTCTCAAATCCCCACGTTTGAGAATCTCAATGTGACGCTGCCCAGCGATCCGTCGAATCCGTTTACGGTTTCATCGGTGATGACCCTTTCCAGTGCAAACGCCAAGGCGTTGGGCATCGATCCGGGCTTAATTAACAATCCACCGTCGCAATACGATCCGACCGAAACCCGTGACGCGGTTATCGAATTCAGCGTCGATCCGCTCATCTTGAATGATGTCGGCGGCCAGCCGGCGTTCTTTGATTACGATCGCTCGGACGGAATACAACCGGGTTACGAAGACTTTGTCGCTGTGGCGATACACGAAATTGGTCACGCGCTTGGCTTCATCAGTGCCGTTGATGACGTCGACGCGGGCTTGGGTGGTGGTGCTCGCACGATCAACTTGAACACCATGGATCTATTCCGCTTCGAGCCCGGCGACGGGGCGGTCGACTTTACCAACGCTCCCCGAGCGCTCGATCCGTCGTTGTTCCACGTCTTTCACGATGGCGGGACATTCGACCCCATCGATATTCCGGTTCCGGGGTGTCGGTGACATTCCTTTCTCAACGGGACCGGACTTCGGCGATGGCAATCAGGCCAGCCACTGGTGGGACAATGATCTTGTCTTCCCGCCCATCCCATTGATCGGACTGATGGATCCCAATGGAAACACTCCGATCACTGAGAAAAATCTCAGCCCGCAAGATCGTACGGCGTTCGATCTGATCGGTTGGGACATCGTGGGTGGTGGAATTCCAGGCGACTGGCGCGGCTTGACTCTCGAGCAAAACTCGGGCGATCGTAACGTCGCAACGCTCACCGAGCTTGAACCGACCACAGTCACCGCGCCCGGCACGAATGCCCTGCCGGCGACTGCCGAATTCCTCGGGGAACTCGGTCGAGGCGAAAAGAACAGCGACGACAATTTGCGGCTCGGATTCGAACTGCACGGTGTCTTGAACTCACGTTCGGATATCGATGTCTACAGCTTCAATGCCAAAGCCGGCACCGAAGTCTGGTTGGACATCGACCGCACCACATCAGCGCTCGATACCGTCGTGGAATTGATTGATGCCAACGGGCGCGTGTTGGCTCGCAGCGACAATTCGTATGAAGAACAAGTCGGGCTGGATCCGGTCTTCTCAGCGCCGGGCATCGACGCCTACATGCTGCAGAAGACGCTCTTCATGCCAGAGGACTTCTGGACGGTCAATCCCAAGGATGCCGGATTCCGAGTCGTTCTGCCGGGAGCGGCCGACGGAGACGGAACCTATCACGTGCGTGTCCGCAGCAGCAGCGGAGATCTGGACGTGTTGTCCGGCGGTGAAACTTTTGGTGTTTACCAACTCCAAGTACGGCTGCAGGACATCGACGAGCACGGGGGTTCGACGGTTCAGTTTGCCGATCTTCGTTATGCGGTGGACGGGGTACGCATTAAAGGCTTGCCGCAGAACTCACCGCTGACGGGCGAAGCGTCGGAGGACGGAGGGTCTCTTGAATGGAACGATGAAGTAGCTCAGCCGTCGTTTGCGAATACGAAGACGACCGTCGGTTCGACCTTCCTCGACGCGCAGTCGGTGGGCAACGTGCTAACGGCCAGTCGTGCAAAGATCAGCACCGCAGGGTTGTTGGATTCGGCCAGCTTTGACCAAGCCGATTGGTACCGGTTTGAAGTGCTCTTTGATTCGCTAGACACTCCCGGTGGCAACGTGGCTGACGTTGTGATCGACCTGGACTATTCCGACGGTCTATCGCGAGCCAATACGTCATTCGCCATCTATCGAGCCGAGCTGGGGAATACGGAAACCCCGCCGAATCCTGCAGGGATCGAGCTGCAGCCGGGCGAGTTGATTTACTACAGCGAAGACGCTTCGATTCCAGACGATCTTCCCGCTCCGGCGTCGGGTGACGATCTTGAGGATCTCAGGCGAGGCACCGTTGGAAAGCTGGATCCCTACGTGGGTCCGATCGCTTTGCCAGAGGGCACGTATCTGCTGGTGGTTATCCCGGGAACGCAAGCGCCTTGTGAGTACGCCCAATTCACTGACCGATTGCCCTGCAATACTTACTTCCGCGCTGAACCGATCGATACGTTGCAACGTGTTGCGCAAGATCACATCGGAGACCCCGGCCCATTGGTCTCGACTCCTGTCGATCCGCCTCAGACTCCGGTGCTGCTGACGGGTCGAAGCCCAACGCCGTTCCATCTGGGTGATGTACCATTGTTCGTCACCACCAGTTCGTCGATGGCCACCGTCGATCCGTTCACGGGGGAACGAGAAACGACTTTGGGAGCCTACGCGGGGACTTTCCCAGACATCGGAACGATTGCTCCGGTCATTGGTGACTTTGCCTTGCGTGACAATCCGGCCTTCAATCGAGACTCGGCAGATCCGGAAGTCGCGCGTCGACAGCGATTCTACGCGTTCAATCACCACCGCGGTGACGGACTTGCGACGGATGCGACGACGGGCAATTACATTTGGATTGACATCGACCCTCTCGAAGGTCCACCTCCGCCAGGTACCGTCGTCGTTCGCGGTGTCGGAGAGAACGGTATTTTGACGGACGATGGCATTGAGACCTATACGAACACCGAAATCGAAGACCCGATGCAGCCGAGCGTGGAGCGCGCTAACGGTGACCAGGGCGTCGGTATTCGGTTCGACGCGATCACCTTCGCGGGTCCCACCGGACCCCTGCCCGATATTGAGTTCGGCTATGCGGTTGGTTTCCGACCTGACGATCCGGCCGTTCCGCAAATGTTCCCAGAACTGAATCTGGGTTACGATCCGGTGGAGAATACCGGCGGCGTGCCGAATGTCTTGTTCCGATTCGAAGCGGCGACCGGCCAGGCGATCAGTGCCACGGGCGCTGAGCGTGACGATGAAGAGCGTATTCCGGTACCGAATCCCGTTGTGCCGCCGGCCCCGATGGTGCCGATGGAACAGCCGAATGCGGGTACGCAGTTAGTCGAATCTGGCGTACTCGAGGTGACGTACACCAACGACGCGGGGGTTGATGAATTCGGTGGCAACATCACAGGTATCGCGTTTGCGGGTGCCCTCTTTGGCGTTACGGATCGAGGTCATCTGTATCGGATTCTTGGACAAGATGGGCCGGGCGCACGCGCTCGCTACATTGCTTCGATCACCGATGAAGATGGTGAATTCGTTTCGTTCCAAGGATTGAGCGTCGGGCCGCAAAACGTCGAGAGCGGTGCGTTTCGGCGGACCCTGTTTGGCATCACCCGCAGTGGTGATCTCTACGCGTTCGACACCGATGGAGTTCCGCAACCCGTCTTCCTGGATGGGGCGACCTCAATCAGTACCGGTGTTGGTGGAGCTGTTGGACTCGCCTTTGGAACGATCGACGAGAACCTGTGGAAGGTCACCCCGGATCGCGGTGGTGACGACGGCCACACGCAGGGCTTCAGTTACTACTTCGGCGAGGACACGTCGGGACTGGCGCGACACTACGACTTCCTCGGCGGTGCACACGGAAGCCTTGTCACCAATCCGTTTGATCTGGCCGGTTATTCACGACGTGACCTGCCAACACTGTACTTTACCTATCACTTGACGACGAACGAGGTGTTCGCGCCGACCGCCACGGACACCTTCCGAGTGTTCGTTTCCGACCAGAGTCGCGATGATGCTCGCGGTCAATGGCACTTGTTGGCCTCCAACAATCCCGCTGAGTGGGGCACGGGCCTGGATCTGGATCCCGCAGACGATATTCTGATCAACGTTCAGCCATTGTTCGACAATACCTGGCAGGACGTGCCGTTCCCGGAACATCCTGCCTTTCCCTATATCAGAAATGCGGACCGCGACCCGTTCCCGTATCCGGACGACGAGACATCGCGCCCCTTCGATCCGGGAGACATTCCTTGGCCGTTCTTCGATCCACCGTTGAACGAGACAGCGACCGCTTGGCGTCAGGCACGCATCGACCTGCGAGACTTCGCCGGTCGCGGCGATTTGCGGTTGCGGTTCGACTTTAGCACGGCGGGTTCCTTCAATATCGGTGGCGCGGCAAGTGGTGTTGAGTTACACGCCATCTCAGGTGCTCGTCTGGAAGACGGCGACACCTTCATAGTCGACGACGAAATCTTTGAGTTTGATAAAGGCTTTACGTTGTCGGCGGTTGCTGGGAATCGGATTCCTGAGGGAGAAACCATCACCATCGATGGCGGTCAGGGCGCTGTCATTTACGAATTCGATCGGGACAGCTCGGTCGACGGTTCGAACGTGCCGATCGAAATCACCGATCTGATGTCAGCCTTGGAAGTGGCCGACGTAATGTCGGCAGCCTTCGCAGCCAACGGACCTGACCCGGTGGTCTTTCATCAGAACAACATTCAGATCAATCTGGAGGGCGCGACCGCCGCGTCAGCGGGTCCAAACATTCGACTCGATGGCGCTCCTGGAGCCTCCACAGGTCGACCCGTTCTGATCAACAGCGACATGAACGAGCGTGACGTTGCCGAGGCCATGGTGCAACCCATTGCCGATGCCTTCTCCGATGGCAACGTCGACGTGATCAAGCAGCACACTTATGTTGTTCAGGTCATCGGCCATGACGTTACCGATCCGGGGCCGCTCGGTTATGTGCCGCGTCTCCAGGGCGATAACTTGGGAAGTTTCCGTGTGCCCCAACGTTTCTTCGGCAATACCGTCGTCGAATACCCACCGGGACGCGATAACACCGAACCGCAGCCTGAGTACTTCGATGTCCTCCAGGAAGGTGTGTATCTGGATGATTTGATCATCGGATTCGCATCGCATGGTGAGGTGTCGGCGGACTTGCGGCCGCCTCAACCAACGCCCGGCGTGCCAGATTCATTCCTGATGGACAAGGGAACCTTCAATCGGAACCCGATACCCGCTTCGATCGAGTTTGGTGAGTATCAGCTGGAAGTTCGCCGAAACTCCAAGTTCCTGATCGACGGCGAGCCCGCCAGTCTCGATGCCCGTGATCGACAAACGGCGGCGGTCACACTGGTCGCACCATCCGGAGCTGAAGTATTCGATGGCAAGACCTGGAGACTGGGCGATGGATTACGAGCTGTCGTCTTCGAGTATGAAGACGTTGATATCGGCGATGGAGTGACTGCGGGCAACGTTCCCATTGAATTCCAGGTCGATCAGCCAGACTACATCGTGGCCTCGCAGATCCGCGATCTGATCAACTCGAACGCGGTCGGCCTCGATCTCATTGCAGCATCCTCCGGTGGTGAAGTCGTGGAGCCCCTGTTCGGGGTCAACACCACGGATCGGGTTGACGTTTTCGGAAATGCCGTGCTGTTTGTTGAGCTGCCGACCAACGGGATCGAAGCAATCATCTTTGATCAGTACGGAGCGGACAACGGCGATCGGGATCAAGGCCAGGTTATCATTCAGTCCAACACGGTGCAATACTCAAGGCAGTACGGCATCGTGGTC
>CAJHYQ010000230.1_pt1 | contig 11156 bp, 7 predicted proteins | sample 9198721 | NCBI WGS metagenome assembly CAJHYQ01 (sample SAMEA7708357, study PRJEB35096) | sediment metagenome | biome: marine neritic benthic zone biome [ENVO:01000025]; feature: sediment [ENVO:00002007]; material: shallow marine sediment [ENVO:03000034] sea grass bed [ENVO_01000059] ... | reverse complement strand
CGGTTCTCGGTCAAGGGCGCGATGCGAGCTGCAGCCGCTTGTTTTACGAGGGCTGCCAAGTGCTTTTCGACCTTCGCTTGGTCGAACGTCGGCGTGTAACCGCTCAAGGATCCCTCGGGTGTTAGCAGGATATCCGCCTTTTGGCGAATTGCGTCGTCCAACGCACGACGAATTGCTGCTGCGTTTTCGTCGATGTCCTTCTGGACGGGAATCTGCGCCGTCGCGACACGCAAGCTCCGCTCGCTCTCGTCTGCGCCGGCGATTCTCGTCGCCGAAACAATGACGATCAACCCAAGAAGAAAGCCGCGAAGGAAGTGATCCGATTGCATGTTCTTACTCCTATAGGTTTTGAAAGTGTGACTGAACGCGCACCCTCGGGCGACAGATCAGCAATCTAATTATTGGACGCAGTCGACAGGTTGTGCGGCGGTGGAATCACTGGCAAAAGCAACCGCGATGGGTGTTGCCGGCTTAAGTGGATCGAATTCTTTGCGATGCGAGTTGTCTTATTCGCTCGCTGAGGATCGCCTGTATTCGGATTGGGGTCGAACCGGGGGTCGTTGCTGCTGGAAATATGGACGGCGATGCGGTGTCCCTTGTTGAAAACAATCGCGGTGGACCAAAGATCAATTCGTACCTTGACGACCTCGCCAGGCTGCAACATGACTTCACGCCTTAAGCCTTCACGATAGCGAGTGCGAATAATCCCGTCACTTAGCAATGCCTCGTAGCCATCCGGATAAACGTCAATCAATTTTGCAACGAAGTCGGTGTCTGGCGCATCGGAAGAAATGTATAGGTCGACGGTTACCCGTCCCGCCACCTCAATCGGTCGCTCGAGGACGTCACTTTGAAATCGCAGGTAATCTTCACGATCGGCGATCTTTCGTTGATCCATGGGACCCTTGCCGCCTCGGATCAAGTTTGCACCGCCGACGGTTGGAACCGGAGTTTTCGGATCATATGCATAGGAGATCGAATTGGCTGTTGCTGGTGCGGTTGCGGCCAACACTTGATCCGGTTGAAGAAACCAAGAGGTCGGCTTCGATGGTGGAGGCCAAGACACCGCTTGTTTCCACACATTTCCCGGAGCGTTTGGATCCTCGGTATCTCCCATTAAGTAGTATTGCACCGCAGGTTCCCGGTCGATTCCGTTGTCGTCGCCTTTCAGCCAGCGACTAAACCATCGCACTTGGTGATCGATACCGAACTTGCCACGACTGCCATCGGGAAACTTCAGTCGACCGCCCATTTGCCCATGCGCAATCGGCCCCATGACGAGCTTCTGATTGCCGGCGGCCAGTCCCACCCCGCGAGTTTGCAGGCCGACAAAGTTTTCAATCGTGCCCTGTGCAAAGATATCGAACCAGCCGCCAACGTTGCAGATGGGAATGCGAATGCGATTGTGGAAATCAGGGATTTCACGCCAGTCCCAATGATCCGATCCGGGTGGATGCTTCATCGTTTCGTCGATCGTAGCGCGGGAATTCATCGCGGTCAGCCATCCATCGTTCATTTCCTTTCGATAAACTCCGCCCATGTACACAGTGTTACGACGGGCGCTGGCCGGTGCCACGACAACATACCCACAGACCAAATGTGGCGGAGTTTGTGTTGCCGCCAGATTTGTAGTGATCCCCAAGGCTGAACCACCGAGCATTCCCACTTTTCCGTTACACCACTCTTGTTTGGCAATCCATGCAACGGTGTCGAATCCGTCATGGTGATCAGTGCGAAAAGGATTGTACACGCCTTGTGACTTAAATCGACCACGGCAATCCTGCGATACAAAAGCGAACCCTTCCTCGACGAACCGCAGCGCCACGTTTCGATTCCCATTCTTGTTGTATGGCGTTCGGGACAAAACACACGGCCAGGGACCATCGCCCGGCGGGAGATATATATCGGTTGACAGCTCAACACCGTCGCGCATCGGAACCATGATGTGTTCCGATGACGCTTGTACCATCTGGGCCGCGGACGCTATTAACAATGCGACCAATGCTTTGCCGAAGAATCGCATGAAGTTACCTCTTTTGGTTGCCATATTTGTCTCCCCTCTGGCCAGGACCATCGTAGCAGTCCGAAAGACACGAATGAAGTGGTTTGAAAGGCGAACGCGATGGAGAGCGGTAAGAGTTGCAGAGAGGTTCGGCGTTATCTGTCATTTGACAGCATCACTCGACTGCTGACGCCGCCGCCGCGCTCATCCTGAACCGTGACGAACCAGGCCGTTGCGTTTTCGGGTGGAACCTTAGCGGTGATGTTCTGGCCGTCGATCGTGGCTGGTGTTGATATCCACATCCGCTTGTTGATCGCCGTAGTTTCGGTCGTATGATGCATTGCGGCTTGGGTGACCGTTCGCGGACCGCTCCATGAGATCGAGACATCTCCATCGCTCACCGCGAGTTCGCCAAGCCCTGTCAACGGGTCCGTTCCCAGGAGATGTTGGTCGATGAACAGCCCAATCTCGCGCGGAGCCCAACCGTGCGTGTGACTGTGCGGCATGTTCACCGTGACGCACAGTTGCTTTTCACCCGGAACTGCATCGAAGCTTTTCATGTAGCTGTCTAGTGGATAGGCGAAGTCGTTCGTGCCATTGACGAACAGAATAGGCATCGAAACAGCCGGCAAGTATTGCGATGGATCCCACAGGTTGATCCATCGGTCACGTTGCTCGGCGCTCATCTGGGCAAAGCGCCCCAGCCATGCGCTATTCTTATGCAGAAAGCCGCAGCCATACACAGGCACTGCTGCCTTGAAGCGACTATCGACGCCCGCAGCAATGCATGTCAGATAGCCACCCCAACTGATGCCTGTGACAGCGGTACGTTCGGGATCGACTTCATCAAAACTTCGGATCAACGAATGTGCGAGGACGACGTTTGCGACGGCCTGGAAGGGCCATTGATCTCCAGGTGCCGCATCGATGCTGCCGAACTTTTCGCCATCGCCCTGATCGGGACCACCAGTGGCGAGCCGTTTCCGATTGCTACCATCGTGCGCGTTCTTGCCTTCGATTGGACGATGGCCGGCCAAGTCCATCGCGATGGCGGCATAGCCTCGTTTGGCCCATAGCTCAGCCCATTCGCGAAAGGCGGTACCACCACCACCGTGGACAAGCACAACTGCAGGTAATTTTGAGTCGAGCGAGGTATCCAGGGCCAATGTCCGTGGGCTCGCATAGTACGCAAAAACCTGCGTTGACTTACCCTGATACGCTTCGCCTGCGTAGAGCAACGACCGCACTGGCGATGCTTGGTCAACCCACTCGAAGCTCGGCGGACTGCTAAGCGACTCGAGATCCCACGGCGTTGTCGTGGGTAATCCGGGCGATGGCCTGATCGTGTCGTCCGCTGTGCAAGGTGCCGAAGCAAGTAGCAACAGGACCAATGACGTAAACGATGCAACGGTGTGTTTCATTTGATCGTTGTGTTGTGCGAGGGGACGAAGTGATCGAAGCGCACTGAATGAACGATTAGGATACCAGAATCAGGAATGAACGACCTGGCGTCGTCTTTCGATCCTAAGCCGGCAACGAAGCAGCGGTTATCGAGGCCCCCGCCTATCTTTCAAGCCCGAATTGATGTCGCTCGTCTTCGCTTCATTTCGCCCAGCTTGAATCCCCAGCTAATCCAGCGGCAGCAATTCGAGCCTTTTTAAGAAGTCCGTCAATGTGGGGGACACTTCACGCCATTCGACGTGGTAGTCGTTGGGGGCGTCGCACCAATAAGTTGCGACAACTCGTGGGTCGCTGGACGACGAGCGAAAGTCGATTGCGATGGCGAGATCGTCACCGGGATTGCGATTCACGGCCAGCACGATCGCTCGTTCGACGTCGAGCCATGGGAGGTCTGGCTTTTCAAGAGACCTGGAACCCCTGTATTCACGCATCAGACCATCGTCGTCCGGATTCTCACCGATCAGGCCCTGATTCTCATTCAACAACCACGTTGCATCCTCAATGAATTCAATGGGGCCCTGAAGCCAGGGAATCAAGTCGGCAACGAGTCGATCTTCCGGTTGCCGCCATCGGCCCGCGTTCCAAAGCCGGGAGAACACTTCGGGGAACTGCAGGTCCCGAATGGTGGGGAGTCCGCCAGGAAGCTGTCTTGCCATAAACGTCACAACTTGAAGGCAGCCGTCAAGATGGACGTGCGGCGTACCGCCGTCCGAGACAGCCGCGGGGAAATCTTTATTGCATGGCGAAAGCGTTCGGTAGTCGGTCTAATTGTAACGTGTGTGCGTTAGTTTGGTGAACGCGATCCCTGCCAACTGATAACGGAGAGCAAGTGTGATCCGCCTATATCGTCTTGATTTGATTGTCATTCTGCTCGGCTGCGCTATTGGATGCGGTCCGCTGCTGGCTGCTACGCGGCCCAATGTCCTGTTCATTACGGCGGATGACTTGGGGCTGCAGCTGAGCTGTTACGGAGACACGGTCATCGCCACTCCTCATCTTGATGCGCTTGCGGCGCGAGGAACGCAATTTGAGATCGCCTACGTGGCCCAGGCGTCGTGCAGCCCATCACGCGCTGCCATGTTCACGGGGCTGTATCCACATGCAAACGGCCAGTACGGATTGATGGGTCGCACCCACGCACCTTCAGGGTTTGCCTTGCACGAGCACCTCCGCGACAAGACGATCCCAGCCTACCTCAAACAAAGTGGTTATCGAACGGGCATCATCGGAAAACTACACGTTGCACCGGAGGATTCATTTCCGTTCGACTTTCGTAAGCGACCGCGCATCGCGACACGCGAAGTCCGGGTGGTGGCTAATACCGCAGCCGAGTTCTGGCAGGAGACGGGCGACGAGCCGTTCTTCTTAATGGTCAATTACTCTGACCCGCACGCCTCACGATCCGCCGATGCGGTGGGAGGTTGGACGTTTCATGACCAAGTGGATGGCCTTCCGGTCGATCCAATTTCGGCCGACGCCGCGCCCCCATTTGCCTTTCAAGGCATCGATACTCCGGAGCAGCTTCAACGCGTCTCTGGCTACTACAACACGGTGAAACGGCTCGACGTAGGCATTGGCTTGCTGATAGACGAGCTTCGCAAAGCCGGTCACGCGGACGACACGCTAATTGTCTTTTGTGGTGACCACGGACCTCCGTTTGCTCGTGGGAAAACAACCGTCTACGAGAGCGGAACTCGTGTGCCCATGATTGTGTACTGGCCGGGTGTCTCAAAGCGGATGGTGAGCAAGGCGATGGTTTCAACGGTCGACATCTTGCCTACGATTCTCGATGCCGTTGGCCTACCAGTTCCGGAAGAACTTCATGGAAGATCGCTTCGCCCGGTGATTAGTGATCCGTCTGCCGATTGGCGCGAGTACCTGGTCGCCGAGTTTCACTTCCACGGGACTCGGCCTTTCTACCCACGTCGTGCTATCCGTAACGGTCGCTACCACTTGATTCACAATTTGCTGGCGGGACGCAATAAACCATCGACCGGAATCGATGGAGACCAAGCTTATCGACTATCGCTGACCAGCCAATTCGACGATACGAGGATTCGTCAGGCATTCAAAACGTTCGCCGACCCTCCCGAGTTCGAGCTGTACGACCTCGACAACGACTCAGCTGAGCTGAACAATCTCGCCGGCCAATCCGAATTGGCGGATGTCGAAGCGCGTCTCAAGAAAGCACTAGCCAGCTGGCGACGCGAAACCAACGATCCGCTCTTGGAGCCGGAATTTGTAGAGATGCTCGAGGCTCACAGGCCACCTCGGTGAGTGGCAAAGGCGGAGCCGACCGCACGCAGAACTCAGCGCGGAGAACTCAGCGCGGAGCCGGGGCGACGACGCCTAAGTATTACGTCTGCTACGCTGCGCTGTGTTGATCCTCGCCACCGATGGTCAATGCCTCAATCCGTGACCGAAGTTCACGATTCTCTCGTTGCAGCTTTGACAAGTAGGCTCCCACAAAAAAGAAACACATCGGCAAAAAGCTGTAGAAGGCGATCGGCATTGGATCGACAATGCCCGTCGCAAAGCGAAGGCCAAGCCCCGTCACGATCGTGATTGTGGAGAGGATTGCACAGAAGATGGCGGCAAGCCAAGGCCCGAGTTTCTCACGCATGGTCACACCTCGCTATTTGAAGACCTGCAGCTTTCGATTCGCCGCTGCCTCTCATTATCCTCTGTAAAGGCCGACTCTGCCAGAACGGTCAATCAGAAGGCTGCTCAGACCGTAGTGAATCGTTTCAACTTTGCCTCGGGTGATTCGAGTGAATCAATTTCGAGTTCATCGGCCATGAGCGTTTCTTCGGGCGACGCGTCAACGAATAAGAACGCTGGGTCGGCCAATCCGACGACATGATCGACAGTCGCTTGTCGTGATTGGATTGGCATACTATCGAAAGACTCAAGCGAGGCAGCGTTGCGAGCTGAAACAAGGGGTCCTGACGACATCAGTCGATCGACCGCAGCGGCAACTTGAGCATGGTCGATCGGGTTCGTTACCGCGGCTTGAACGTATCCGCCAGATTCAAAGGCAGTGACCAAGTCACTTGTCGTAAAGTCACCGTCACAGTCCCAATCACCCTCGGTCCAAGTTGAATTGTCCGCGACGTCGTCCTCGTACTCGCCAGCACGGAAGACGGCCACGAGATCGGACGAGTTGAATTGACCGTCCAGATCGGCATCGCCGAAGTCCGTATTGAAGACCGACTGGATCATCGTTTCCAAATCGTTGCGATCGATAGTCTGATCTCCATTCATGTCGAAGGACAAATCGGGTGCATTCGAGTTGATCTGCTGGCACAGGAGGTGAATGTCGTCGCTATCCGTTCGACCATCGGAATTTAAATCGCCACCGTAGACTTGGCTTGCGACAAGGTTGCCTTGATTGTCCGTAAGCGAAAGGCTTCCTCGATCTTCGGGAAGATCACCTTCATAACCCTGGACAAAGAGCGCTTGATTTCCGGAGGGACCCGACTGTCGTGCTCGGAAATCTGGGACACTTGCTGTCAAATAGATCGAATCGCCTGCGGGCACGACCGTACCGGGTTTCAACTTCGTTGTAACAGCACCGGAGATCGTCCAGCCCGAAACATCAACAGCAAACGAATTCGGATTGGTGAGAACGAAATACTCGTCCGCTACATTGCCGAGTGTCGAATTTGGCTGGATGACACCAAAATCGAGGCGTGCTTGATCCGGCTGTGCTTGCGGAATTCCGACGCCGCCGTTGACGTGATATTCGGTCAGGTAAGGATATCGCCTCGCGAGGTACTCATCCTTGATTCGCTGCGCCTCTTCGGCGTGTGGCGGTAGGCGGCGCACATTGAAATGAGCACGACTTCCCCACTTCTCTCGATCCTCAACAACTTCGTCCTGCAGCAGTCCGACCATTTCGTCGATTTGATCGTAAAAGTAGCTGGTTCCAAGGTACTGGTCGGCCAATGTCCGAATTCGGCGATGGAACATTTCCAGGGTCCGTGGATTCTCCATTAGCTGGTGCTGCAGTTGATTGAATTTGCTGGACCCATCCAGGGTAACGCTCCGCCTGCCCAGGTGCGGGTGCACCGCATTTCGATTTCGCGCACCTCGCGTGTTTTCATCGGAGAGGATGGTATCGGTATTCAGCGCGTCCGGTCCGAACGTGAGATCCAGATCCCAAGGCAACATTTGCCATTCGCCCGTCTCGTTCGTGTCACGGAAGAGGTAGTAGTTCTTGTCAGACCCATCGATGTTCTGGGTAATCACAATCGTTGCCATGAAGTTGATCGCTGCTGGCAGGTCGATCGCATCAAACAGATACCTTTCCACGTCATCGCCGGTCTGCTTCAAACGCTCGACTAATTCACGCGCGTCGCTGTTGTCTTCAAAGTCACGCGTCTTCTTCTCAAGTCCGCCGATCGATGCCAGCGACGATCCCGGGCCACCCTTGTAAAGAGCCCCATCCGGATCAAGTCCATGTCGTCTCAGAAAGTCTCGATCGGGCTGCTCAACAAAAATGGCCAGGCTGTGAAACTCGGCATTGTCATGCATTCGAATCAAGAACGACTCCGGAGCGGGTGTTCCAACTTCATTCTGAAAGCTGGCCGTCAGCACGGCTCGCATATATGACTTGTCGGTATACGTCGTGTTGACATTTATCTCGTCGACTCGTGGAACACCGTCGCGAAAACGCAAGTGGTGGTCGTCATTGAATTCAATCTTGTATGCCTTCTTCGGCCAGCTTCTCGCCGTGCCACCTCGAATGCGAATGTAGGCATTGTCATAGAACTCGCCGTCATAGTAGACGCTGGTTCGCGTCCCGCGCCCCGAATCCGCTCGTCTTGCATCCTCGGTGAATCGGTAGAGAACGGGGAACGAGCTTTGGACGTTGGGATCCGGAATCATCGTCCCGTAATACTCAGGCGATTCTTCCGCACTGGCGAAAACCGGGTTGCGCCCAACGAGCTGTTGAGTATCGTTGGCCGTCACGTAGTAACGCAACATTTCGCCCGGTTTAGCGACCGCGGCGGGAATCACGCCGGTAAAGATCCCATCGCCCGATTCGGCATCGCTGCCGGTGCCATCGTCGACCATCGCGAGGGTCACTTCATCCTGGAACATGACACGGTATTGCAGACTGACCGTGTCGATCGGAGCCATAACCTGCTGGACCTGAGCCGTGATCGTCCACGCTTCGGATGGATCGTCGTTGTGCCAAACATGACGGACATCGCGGATCTCTGGTCCGATGGGCTGATTCGGCTCGCCCGGGGTCGGCTGTCGAATCTGCCCGATAAAGCTGCCAAAGAATCCGTAGGACGAGTCGTGAGGTTGCGGCGGATAGTCCGCAATGTCGTGCACGACATTCCCTGCGCGATCGGTGAGTGCGAAGTACTCGCCCTCACTGGACAGTCTGAAGTTGGTATGTAACAAGCCGTTCTCGTCGTGCACGGGGTCTTTCAGGTCGAGACCCGAGGCGTAGACCAACAGCTGACCGCCGGCAGGAACGATGGTGTTATCTGGAAAAGCCCACTTCGTCGGACGACGGCGGCTGTCGGTTAAATGAAACCCACCGATGTTCTGGTCTTGGGCCGTTGCGTTCTGAATTTCAATCCAGTCATAGGCTCGATCGCCACCGCGCTGAAATCTGATCTCGGGATCGAGTCGAATACGGGTCGTCGCAACCGAGCTATTGGCGGCCATCCATTCGCTGATCCGGAGCGGCGGGATGTCCGCCGTTGTAAATTCGTGTGTTTGCCCATCCCACGCGATGCCCAGGCCGTTTTCAGCAGCGAAGCGAACGTAGTAAGTTGTGTTCGGAGCCAGATCGGCCAGCAGCGACGAGAATTCTCCTTCGTGCTCACCAAGGTCGGAGCTGTTCTGCCAATTCGCGATCTCGCTACCGCCATCGACATTTCCGTAGTAGATGGTCACGACGGGCGTGTCGCCGCCGGTTTCGGTAACACGACCCGAGACCTCGGCCGTCGTGCCGCTTACAAAACCGATCGGATCGCTTTCTAGGTTAGCCAGCTGAGGCGGTAGGGTATTGAATGTTGCTGCGTCCGTCCAATCAGCTCCGCCGCTGAAGGTGAATGCCAAGGCGCGGTAAAAATACGAATGATTCACTTCGAGATTCTGCAGATCAAGAGTGTACGTTCCGTCCGGCACCATGCCAAAGCTCTGAACGGCATCCCAATCTCGTGGGTTGGTTCCGCCGTCTTCGTCACCCCAATAGACTGAGAGATTGGGATTTTCGTCCGCCTCAGCAATTTCGGCGCCAATCGTTGCGGAGCGGAGTGTGACATTCTCGGCGGGCAAAGTGACGACGGACGTCAGCAAACAGCGGGTCTCGAGACGCTCGTGGTAACCGCGCAGCGATTTGCGGCCCAGTGATCGGCGTCGCGTTTTTCGATGCTGACTTCGACTGCACATTCCTGGCCAAACTCGTTGGTTCATTGATAACCACTCCCTGAACAACGGCTGCATTTAAGGCTTCCGTGACAACCCATCACCGGCATTGGCACCTGTGATGCGAATGGTTTGGCCCAGCAATCAAGCCTGATGATTGACAAATGCCGCCCGCGTGCAGCTTCAATTCGCGACACACCCATTTCAACCACGCATCGTGACAGCGACTCGTGAGTATAACAGGACTAACGACATCCGGAGTAGCAAATTTGGGTGGGCAGTGAACTTGAATGCTGAAGAAAATAGCGCGTCACCTTGGCGAATAGAAACTCATCTTGGACTGAGTGCCTGCGCCAGGACTCGATGACCGTCTAGAAATATTGCCGCGATGATGCATTGCCTGAGTCTTACGCGGTGTGCCCTCGATCCAACACAATCTCGGCGCCGGTCACGTGTGATGCCGCATCAGATGCCAAATAGAGGATTGTCTCGGCGACAGCTTCTGGTGAGAAGAAGCGTCTCGACAAGACGGTCCCCTCCAACGCTTCAAATGCCGCTTCGGTACTACCGTGTTCTTCGACCAATGATTGAAAGAAGGCTTGTGTTTCCCAAATCGCTGTCTTTACTCCGCCCGGTGAGACCGTGTTGATGCGGATGCCGGAGTCGCGGTCGGCACATTCAATCGCGGCGACGCGAGAGAACATGCGAACCGCGGCCTTGCTTGAACAGTATGCAGCGGCACCCGTGAACGGATTGATTCCCGCAACGGAGGCGATATTCACAATACTGCCGCCGTCTTTCATCGCAGAGATGGCGTAATGAGTTCCCATAAACACGCCATCAAGGTTGACCCTCATGACTTCACGCCACTCATCCAGAGAGCTGTCCAGAACTTGGTTCGTCAGCGCGATCCCAGCACTGTTGACCAGCACATCCATCCGCTGGTGATCGGACAGGATGTTGTCAATCGTCGTACGCCACCCCGATTCTTCGGCGACATCGAGTTCTAACGCGACGGCTCGATATCCTTTGTTAGCTAGTGATTCAGCCACGGACTTCGCCGCATCTATGTCGATGTCAGCGATGATGGCCGTCGCACCTTCTGCTGCCATCAGTTCGGCCGTCGCTCGGCCGATACCCGAACCGGCTCCGGTTACCAGACAGATTTTGTCAGAGACTTGACCTCGAGTCATCCCTGCCTCGCTTTCCTGAATGGGAGTCCATCAACTCAACGGACACTCACAAGGCAATCTAATTCGCTTCGTTCAACCTTGCGGTTGTCGAAGTGTAACAGACGCGT
>CAJHYQ010000134.1_pt1 | contig 11172 bp, 3 predicted proteins | sample 9198721 | NCBI WGS metagenome assembly CAJHYQ01 (sample SAMEA7708357, study PRJEB35096) | sediment metagenome | biome: marine neritic benthic zone biome [ENVO:01000025]; feature: sediment [ENVO:00002007]; material: shallow marine sediment [ENVO:03000034] sea grass bed [ENVO_01000059] ... | reverse complement strand
GATGCCCATGAGGATCATCGGCACACCAGCATATCTGAACCGCCTTGCCTTCTCGACGGTCACGTGTTGAATACTCTTGAGTCCGGCTCCTGGAATGACAAATATGACCAGGGCTTTCGCCACATAGAGCCAGCCAATGACCGTCAGAAAGACCGGGACGCCAGTCCAGACATTGTGAAAGGCGACAATCAGCGACCCCACGCCAAGCGTCAGAAAACCGTTAATGAAGGCGCCCGCTTGACCTTTACTGCCCAGCAGCATGAAGAACTCAGCCCTACTCCGGCAATCAAGTTAGGCTCCGGAACTCATGATTCGGTTCATCCCGGAAAGCGGCTCTTCATTTCGACAGAATCGGATAATGACGGCATGGTCGCTCTTCTGAAGAAGCACCATTATTCGTATTCGGGTTCACTTTCAGGTCTCAACGACGAGCACAGTGGAGCCGATGAGCTGTTCTTCTACAAAGACGTATAGACACCCAGCGCGTTGCGTGAGTGGGGCAAAGTTCTTCGCATGTGTTGGAAAACCACGGGTTTTGGAACTCCGTGCTGGTCTAGCAATACGGTTGAATCGGCAGAGCGTTCGGCGGCTTTCCAACGCTAACCACTTCTCCTCAACAACACCAACTCTTTCATAGATACCAATGCGTCGAAGGAATCTTCCGAATTGCACGAAGTGATTCAGACCGACGCAACTTGCAGGCAGCGGTTTCGGACCCACGGACAATGTTCCATCGGATGACGGACCTCCAGACGATGCGGATTGGGACGCGTCAAATTTGACTGCGGGCTGGAATCGAGCTACCTATTTTGATAGCCAAACTCTTGGCTTCGTGAACTCAGGGCCGGGTTCCACGATAAGGGCAAACCTACCGCGAGGTAGGGACGCAAAGCTATGGGTCTCGTCTTGAGATTGCCAGGTTGCCGATGGAAACCGATGCCGTTCGTTGCCTCGGTCGTAAGTCTCGTCCGTGGCGTCACTCCTACTCTGGTCAGTCGTTCACGCCTCCGCGTTTTTCACGCACTTCTGGCGGTGATCTATGTTCGGTGAGACGAATGACCATCCCTTCCCACGAGTTCGCAGCTAAATGACGTCATCCACCGTGGACAAATTTCGCCACAATTGTGAATTTCTCGAACCCCGCCTTATGCTGACCGGAAGCGCCACGGAGGTCGATGACGGCGTGTTGTCCAGTGCTGATATCGTCACTGCACCAGCCTTTCCTGGGGCCGAGGGCTTCGGGGCACAAACAATTGGCGGCCGCGGCGGCCGCGTGATCGAAGTCACTAATCTGAACGATGATGGACCGGGTAGCTTGCGATCCGCAGTCGAGGCAGAGGGAGCGCGTATTGTCGTCTTCCGCGTATCAGGCACGATTGAACTTGAGGAGTCATTGAAGATCGAAAATCCCTTTCTCACCATCGCCGGCCAAAGTGCACCGGGGGATGGAATCACTTTGAAGGGGTACGAACTGCGGATCCGAACGCACGACGTAATCATCCGATATCTGCGGATACGGATAGGCCCCACTGCAAATGAAGATGCGGTACAGTTGCTGGGCGCCGAAAACGTGATCTTGGATCACAATTCCTTCTCGTGGGCGACAGATGAAAATGCAAGCGCGACCGCCGGATCCAGGAACATAACCTTCCAATGGAATCTCATCACGGAGGGATTGAATAACAGCACGCATTCTGAAGGTTCGCACAGCAAGGGCTCATTATTGTCCGGCTCAACGAACCTCTCAGTCCACCACAACCTTTTCGCGCACAACGATGCTCGAAATCCGCGCATCGGAAGCAGTGACAACTCGTACGGAATTCAAGTAGCAGATGTCGTAAACAACGTTATTTACAATTGGGGTACCCGCGCTACCGAGGTCAAGGATTTCGTAAACGCGAATATCGTTGGCAATTATTACAAGCTTGGGCCAAGTAGCGTCGGATACACGGAAGACGACACACCCGAAGTAATGCTGCACGGGAGCGATACCGATCGTTCTTTGTTCGTCGAAGGGAATTACGGACCGACCTGCCCCACAGGTTGTGCGGATAACTGGAACATGGTCGGCGAGTCAGACGGAGATGCGGTGAGTCGCGTTCAACAATCAACCTCTAGGCATCCGGCGCCTTTGGTGACTACGTCCTCCGCACAGATGGCGTTTGATCAAGTGTTGGCCGAAGCCGGCGCGATTCTGCCTGATAGGGACGCGGTCGATGAACGAGTCATTAGTGACGTCATCAACGGTACGGGCCAACTCATCGACGATCCGGCGGAGGTCGGTGGCTGGCCAACGCTGGCCTCAAGTACGCCGCCGGTGGACAGCGACCACGATGGGGCGCCGGACCAATGGGAGATTCTGTATGGATTCAATCCCAATGAACCGGCGGACGGTTCACAGGATGCCGACGGCGATGGTTACACGAATGTGGAAGAGTTTTTGAACAATACGATTCCCCTGGCTGATCTGCTACCTGTCGCTCTTGACGACGCGGCGACGACATCGACTAACGCAGCCGTCACCATCCCCGTACTTGATAACGATCAGTTCGGGAATCATCCCACGGTGATAACTCAGGTGACTCAGCCGTCGAACGGTACGGTCACGAACAACCCCGGTGAGGGAACCACGACGTATTCGCCCAACCAAGACTTTAGCGGTGATGACAGTTATACATACACCATCACCGACGCCGATGGGCAGGTAAGTACCGCTACCGTGAACGTGACCGTCGTCGAACAGAACGGGCCGCCTCAAGCGGCCAACGATAACGCGACAACCGATGAAGATACGGCCATAAACATTGATGTACTGGCCAACGACACGGATCCGAATGGTGATCCACTCACCGTTGGCTCGGTCACTCAGGCCACCAGTGGAACGGTCGTCGTTAATAGCGATCAAACGGTGAGGTACACACCGAATGCCAACTTCAGCGGCCAGGATTCCTTCACGTATGTCGTGACGGATGATCGAGGTGCCAGCCAGACAGCAGCCGTCACAATCGTCGTCAATCCAAGCAACGACGCACCGGTAGCCAACGACGACTCAGCAACCACAGAACCGGGCGTGCCTGTGACGGTGGACGTGCTCGAAAACGACCACGACATAGACGGCGATGCGATCACTGTCAGTTCGGTCACCCAAGGCACCGACGGTACCGTGACCATCAATTCCGATGGGACGGTCCGCTACACACCCGACCCGAATTTTAACGGCAGCGATAGTTTTACCTATGTCGTGGAAGACGCGAAAGGTGAGACAGACTCCGCGACAGTGATCGTGACCGTCAACGCAGTCAACAATCGCCCCGTTGCCCGCGACGATAGCGGCGTTACAAGCGAAGAGAACGCCGTTTCGATCGCGGTCCTCAACAATGACACCGATGCCGATGGCGACGCGCTGACCGTTCAATCGGTGACGCAAGCTTCCGGTGGCACGGTGACCGTCAACGCCAACGAAATAGTACGTTATTCCCCCAACACAGGGTTTAGCGGCACGGACTCGTTTGAATACACGATTGCGGATGGGCGAGGCGGAACGGATACGGCAAGCGTCTCAGTCCGCGTTATTGCTCTGGATCGTGATGACATCGTGTCCCTAGCTGACAAGACGCTGTACGTGGCTCGCTCAACTGGCGATGCCTTTGTAACCCATTCGTTTGGCACCACTGACGCGAATTGGACGGACACCCGTAAGGGCGATGTCAACGGCGACGCCATCGACGACCTGGTTGGTCGAAGCGGAGACACGCTCTGGGTGGCACGCTCTACCGGGCAAGCGTTTGAGCTCGAAACATGGGGAATGTGGTCGGATCGCATCTCCTGGCCCTTCTTCGATCTGGCTGATGTCGATGGCGACGGTGCGGCCGACGTTGTCGGACGTACGCAAGGTGGAGACTGGTGGGTTGGCAAATCCACCGGCACCAGTTTCGTCAATCAGAACTGGGGGGCATGGTCGTCAAGTGTCGAGTGGCAGGATGTCAATGTGGCTGACGTCAACGGCGATGGCCGCTCCGACATCGTCGGGCGAGGTAAGGGGCGCTGGTGGGTTGCAGCTTCCACTGGCACCTCCTTCACCAACGAACTCTGGGGCGCCTGGTCTCGAAGAGCTGTGTGGAAAAACGTACAAGTCGCAGATGTCGATGGGAACGGAATGGACGACATCGTTGGCATGACTCGTGGTCAATGGTGGATCGCACGATCAAACGGGGCAAGCTTTGTCAATGAATTCTGGGGGGCATGGTCGCGCAAAGCCGAATGGATCGACGTACGCATCGGGGATTTTGACGGTGATGGGCTTGACGACATCGCGGGTCGAACCGACGGTCGCTGGTGGATTGCTCGATCCACTGGGACGACCTTCGTCAATGAACAATGGGGGCAATGGTCGACCGCTGTCAGCTGGGCCGACGTGATCGTCGGTGATTTCGACGGCGACGGACGGCACGACATCGCCGGGCGAACCGGCAGTCGTTGGTGGCTGGCGCGATCAAGTGGCGTCAGCTTTACGAACGAGCTATGGGAACGATTGCCCGACGCCGAAGCATGGCGAGACGTGATGTCGGGCGAGTTTGCTGTGTAACGGGCCGGGCTCATGACGTGCCGATTCCCCCATTGGCTCCGTCACCTGTGTTCTGCGACCAACACTACCCTAAGGTCATTTGGCCTTGGCAGCCCATCTGATGGCTTCGACGATCTGTTGTCGGCCAAACTTCGTGTCTAAGGACTGCACGTACGACAGCTTGTTACCACCGGAATGGATTCCCGCATCCTTGTTTGGGACGTCGACGCGCGTCGCGCTGGCCCACCGCTCCTCGGACATAAAGGGCGAGTTGTGTCGGTTTCCTTTTCGCCCGATGCCCAAACCTTAGTCAGTAGCGGTGCTGATTTTACCATTCGATGCTGGGACATTGTGACGTTGAGGCAGACAAGCATGCTGCGCGGTCACTCTGCAAACGTCCATTCAGTCGCTTTTCACCTGATGGTCAGTCGTTAGTATCGATAAGCGAGAACGGTAAAGTTCTGGGACGCGCCCCCGCACGACGAGAAAAGTGTATTAGACGAGCACAAGGGTTGGCTGGATGGCGTTGTATCGCCCGACGGCAGAATGCTTGCTGTCCCAGATTACCAAGGTTCGTTGAGGCAGGCGACTCGTCAGGAAACTACTCATTCGCCCGGCTGATTCCGTTGTTGTCGCCCTAGTCGGTGCAGCGGTGAGATCGACCGAACGCAGTTCGCGGTTTGTCTTCGCGCAGGCGGATGGACAAGCCGAAGCGGATTGGCATTCATGGCTATCTGCGGAGGTGTCTTCCGAGCAAAGACACCTCCGCGCCTTCGAACAATCCGTTCGAGCAGGCGGCCGATGCAACGTTGGTGAGTTTGAAATGCCGTGAATTGCGATCCGTCCTCAGCGGAGTCGACGTCTGGTGCGCAGGAGGGGACGTACTACGGATACTTAAAGGATTTATCCGGATAAGGGGGTGGTTCGGGTACTTCGCGTGGGTCCTCTTCGATCGCCCTCAGCAAGTGCTCGATAGCCGCGGAAAGCTGTGCGTCTTCTCCTTTGAAGGTTGCATGCGGAAGGTTGTCGACGACGATGTCCGGCTCGACGCCATGACCTTCGATCAGCCATGTTCGTTCCGGGCCGTAGACTCCAGCTTCGCCCGCGGTGGCGATGCCACCGTCGGACAAACGGTTGGATGAAGACAACCAAATCTCGCCGCCCCAAGTTCGCGTGCCAATGACTTTGCCTAGCCCGAGCCGCCGAAAGCCTTCGGTGAACGCTTCGCCATCCGATGCTGTGTGCTCGTCGCATAGGACGACCATGTGCCCGCGGAAGGCATATTGCATGTTCCAATAGGGCGTGCCCACTCGGTCCTTCCAATAGAACCACGCCCGGCGCAGCAGCTTTTCCAGAATCAGGCTATCAATATTCCCCCCTCGGTTGTGTCGCACGTCGACGATCAGACCGTGACGTCTAAAGACGGGATAGAAGTTGCGATACCATTCTGTGATATTTCGGCCACCCATTGCCGTCAGATGCACATAACCGATCTTCCCCTTGCCCTCTTTTTCTACACGCTGGCGTCGTGAATACTGCCAGTCACGCAAGCGGAGGCTGAACTCATTTTTCGTAGGAGTGACAATAACTTCGCGAGATTCTCCGCCTTGTGGCGAACGAATTCGTATCAGCACTTGACGACCCTGCCGATTACGCAAGAGCAGATGTGGATCGGGATAATCCAGCACCGATTCCCCGTTAATCGATTCGATGATGTCACCTTCCGCAACATCGATGTCGGGATCGGCAAGTGGGGAGAGTTCTTTTGGGTAATCCGGGTCTGACTTGTAGATGTAGTCGATGCGGTAGCCGCCGGCATTCTCGTCACGTTGCAGACGTGCTCCCAAGGTTGGCAACTCAATGTCGTCTGGTCCTTCACGGCGGTCGCCACCTCGGACCGCCGTATGAAGTGCAGAAAGCTCGCCGACCATTTGACCAATCACATCGCTCAATTCGGCTCGAGTCGTAACTCGCTCGACCATCGGCGCGTACTTTTCACGGACGGCCTTCCAATTGACTCCATGCATGTTCGGATCGTAGAAGTAATCTCGATGCAGCCGCCACGCATCGACAAAAATCTGACGCCAGTCTTCTCGCACATCGATGGAGTAGCTCCAGGCAGTTAGGTCAACTTCGCTTTTTCCGTCGAGGTCTGCCGATTTCGGTGCGGCATCGACAACGAAGATGTCGTCTTCTTTCTGAATCATCAGTTTTTTTCCGTCGGCGGACAGTTCGAAGGAGCTGATATCGCTCGCCACGCGTTGAGGCTTCTTGTCGTTGCCGAATTCCAGGGCCATCAGGTTCGACGTACCGTTCCGGCCACCTGAGGCCTCCTGCCAGAAGAGAGCCTTCTCGTTGGCTGCCAGATTCCTGTGCGCTGCGGCGGGCGCCGGAGTCTCTTTGACGCGTCGCCGGATTCCCTCCAGTTCGATCACAACAGGTTTTGGTTCATCACCGTTTTGCTTGTCGCCGTTCTTATTCTCCGCGGATTCTCGGTCGGCATCCTTGCCATCGACATCGGTTTCTTCTTTCTTCTTATCCTTTTCGTCATTCTGAAGTTCATTGCCTGGTTGAAATGGCGAGCGAATGCCTTTTCGCAGCGCAAGTCGAAACAGCTTGGTCGGCTTGTCAAAATACGGTTCGGGCTGCCGAGGTCCCCAGGGGTGGGAAACGATCGATACCAAATTGCGATCGGAAACAAAGTAGAGCCAGTCTCCATCGGAACCCCAGGCAGGATCAAAGCTATTCACGCGGTCGCTGGTAAGCGCCGTTGTGGTACCTTGCAGTGTGTCGTAGAGATGCAACTGGTAGAACGTGTTGACCGCTGCTTCCGAAAAGGCGAGCCAGCGGCTGTCCGGAGACCAATTGGCTCCGCGAATCCCATCGCGACCGTGCGATATCTTCTGACGTTTTCCCGTTTCGATGTTGATGATCCAAAGGTCATAGTTCTTGTCGGCCGAGGCGATGTATTTGCCGTCGGGAGACGGGACCCCTGCCCAACGAAGAATCGTTGCGTCGGACGTAATCTGTTGCGGCTTGCCAACTCCGCGCGCCGGCAGCTTCCAGAATTCCAGCTCGCCGGTTTCGTCGGATAGAGCAAGCAGCTGCTCACCGTCCGGCATAAAGGTGGCTGCTCGATAGCGCACGCCCTGCTTGCGGCTCGCGCGGACCAGCCGACCGTGTTTCACAGGAGCAACGAAGACACGGCCACGCGAAGTCAACACGACGCTCTTACCCGCTGGATGAATGTGTACGGAGGTAAGGTGCCGAGCCGGTTCTGTTATCCACTTTTCGCGTAGCTGATCCAGATCGCTGACCAGCGTGATAGGCACGGACTGGTGAATCGATGTTTCGATATCGAGCAGCCAGAGGTCGGCGCCTAACTGGTACGCAATCCGGCCGTGTCCCAAGCTCGGCGACTTCACGTCCAGGCCGCTGTGCTTGGTATGCTGCCGCAGATCACCGCCCCCTTCGTCCATCGACCAGATGTTCATGGTGCCGTCGCGGTCGGTCGCGAAGTAGACGCGCTGCTTCCAAATCATGGGCGAATGGCATTCGCGAGGCGTGAATGTCGTGAGATTGACCGCCTCTTCCGCGCCGTCGACGAACTTCCAAATGTTGCGAGCCGTCCCGCCTTGGTAACGTTTGACATTCTGCCGGTGAAACCTTGGCCGCGCGAAGAAGATCGTTCCATCTCCTTTCATCGCCGCATCGCTGGCTTGACTAAGTGGCACGCGCTGGAAACCACCTGCAGACAAATCGAGGATGGCGAGCTGCTCGTCCGGCAGCGTCGAGTAGTGCGACGTGTTGTAAATCAGCTTTCCGCCCGGCGTCCAGCCAACAGGTATCGATCGTTCGGCTTCAAACGTACGGCGAACGGGCACACCGCCGGCCAATGGCATGGAGTAAACTTCGGTCGGCCCTTCGTAACTCGCCGCAAACGCAATCGTACGACCGTCGGGCGAGATCTGCGGGTGGGTTTCTTCGCTGGGATGGGACGTCAGCCGCCGCGCTTGCCCACCCTCGCGGCCGACGGTCCAAATATCGCCCTCGGCCACAAAGGCGATGATATCGTGGTGGATCGCTGGATACCGGTAGTAACCCTTCGTCCCTTGTGCATAGAGGGACATACTTGTGGTGGCCAGAACGACCACACTGATCATCGATAGGTTGAGCGATTCGTGTCTTGCCATGTTGCTGATCGTCAAGATTATGGAGGATGGATTCTTACGAATCATAATCCGCGCAAGGCGCATACTCAAACTGCCGAATTGTCAGCCTGAACACAGCCAAAGATCCGCTTCCTGAACGCGTCTGGCCGTTTCCGAGAACCCGGCTTTACACTTGGTGGGGCTTCCGCACTCGGGTCGAGCCACCCGAGCAGTTTTAGCGCAATCAAGAAAACTGCGTCCGGAGTGCATCCGTCCGCAGTTTGGGAGGGTGCCATTTACATCTGCCGAGGTGTGATTCAACTCAGGGAGTTGAACGCGCGACGTAACCTCCGAGGACTAGGTGGCCCTGGGTGAGCAGAGTCCTCTGATGTCTGCAGATACGAACCGACTGCATGAGGTCCGTCGATCCGACCAGGGACACGCCCTGATCGTCGGGTGGAAGGCACGATGTTCGGGCGAGGGCCGAAGGAACGACCTTTTGCCTAGCCCAGTGTCTGGCCGGAAATTGGTCTGAGGCTAAGAATCGCGTTGAAATAGGCAGGCTACTGCTTGCGAAGATTTTGGAGAGGCAACGTTCGACGTTGGGCGGCGTCGGTTTTTGGCGAGCGTAGAGCGCGTTTGTGTGAGCAGGTGCGCACCGCGGTCGCAGCGGGAACTTAGTGACGCATTGTTGGCAGACTAGGGTTTATGCAGCTTCGCGTTTGCACAGCGCAGCCGCCGAGTGCTCAGCTCGGCGCGAGATCATCAGCTTGCCGAGGACATGGATGTTACGCCCCAGTATGGCGAGCCCGATGTAACGCTCAAACCCAATCTCGCTGTGATCGCGACAGCGTTTCAGGCCGTTGCCCGCTTGCAAAGCGCCGATGCTTGATTCAACACCCGAGTGTCTTTGGCGAGCTTGCCGAAACACAACGGTTGCTTCCCGATACCATTGCGCGTACTGGCTGGAATGACTTGGAGGTAAACAAGGCGATTCAACGATTGCTCTGAGTTGCTTTTCGTTCTCTTCGGAGTGAAAGCCGCGATCAAACGACGCCGATCGAATCTGGCCTCCGTGTTTCCGTTGTGCTTCGCGCATCGGTTGGACGGCTACCTCGGGATCGCTGTGTTTGCGGTCCATCAGATGGTAGTGACTGATGAAACCAATGCCATCTTCGACGACCAGCAATTGTCTTCCGAATTGTACGGAAGATTGAGCTTTCCCACGTCGGTAGAGTTGCGTGTGCGTCTCGAACAGACTGAACAACTTGTCATTGTTAGGAACCTGTTCTCCCAAAATGACGCGACGGTATGCCACGTCGCAAACCTGTTTGGTCAGCGTCATCCAGTGTTGCAGCTTTTCTGCCAACACGATTACTTCGAGCGAAGCCCCGGCGATCGCGCTCCGTCTATACAGCGTATCTGCACGGTCCAGAATCGACTTCGCTCGGTCCAGTAAATCTTGGTAAGTCGGTCCCAACTTGCTTTTCGTTTGCGGACTCTTACTCACACCAATCTTGCCGATCTTGCGCACGAGGGTCTTAATTCGTTTGAACAGATGCTGCGACTGTCGCCAGCCTGATTCTCCAACCAACGGTGCCAACTCAGCACTGACGTGAATGATCTTTCGCATGCCGTCACGAATCAACGTACTCTCGGACGGATAGTGAATGTCGGTTTCAACAACGAATGAATCGACGCGGACGGAATGAGCGGCCGTCTCGTCAAGCGCTTGACCATGACTGACGATGGCATGGTTCATCGCTTCCAGCGTACTCGGTTTGAGTTGACAGAGCGTATCGCGAATACGTCTGGCGCCAAAGCTCGGACCTTCGTTCCATTCACCCAGTCCAAGCATGGTGCGCAAGGCGCGATGGTTTTCGGCTTGGTCCTGCAGCTTGTCATAATCGTAATTGCAGCCGAGGCGAACTGCGGCCAGGACAACGATTTGCCAATCGTCTAAGCCCGGCCGCCCCACATCGCAACGCGATTCTTCATTGATATCTTCCGCAACCAGTTGCACGATCTTGCGACGGAGCTCTCCGCAGGAGTACACGCACTGCAAGCCCGCCAAAATGGGAACAACTTCGTCACGACACTCGTAATTGAGCTCGAGTTCACCAATCGGTGTACAATCAAAGCGGCGTTGTTTTTCGTAATGCTTTCGCACGCGAACACTCCTCGAAGATTTGCGGATGAACTTGCTTTTGAACAACAAATTCAACGCGCGAACCTCAAAAAAGGTTCAGTCTTCGAGGAGACTTTTTTCAAAAAAGACCGATATTCTCAGCCACACACGATTTCCGGCCAGACACTGGGCTAGGCAAACTTTCTGGGCCTTCGGCCCGATCCGGTCGGACCTTCGCTGTCTCCCCAGTTCCCCACATGAGGGCGCGGCGCCGTCGTGCGCGCGGGTGCTCAGGCGAGTTCAAGCCAGCGGAACCAAAACGCGTGGTT
>CAJHYQ010000413.1_pt1 | contig 11206 bp, 6 predicted proteins | sample 9198721 | NCBI WGS metagenome assembly CAJHYQ01 (sample SAMEA7708357, study PRJEB35096) | sediment metagenome | biome: marine neritic benthic zone biome [ENVO:01000025]; feature: sediment [ENVO:00002007]; material: shallow marine sediment [ENVO:03000034] sea grass bed [ENVO_01000059] ... | reverse complement strand
TGCGGTTGTCACGGACACGTCGATATTTAGCGGGAGGGCGAGGCTCCTGGCGAGCCGCAAAACGTATTCGGCTCGGCAGGAGCCTCGCCCTCCCGAAGCCTCGCCCTCCCGAAGCCTCGCCCTCCCGAAGCCTCTCCCGGACCTCAATGGATCGACGGACCGCTCGAGGATGACGCCGAATTCAACGTGTGCGAGCGGCGTAAGCTCCAATTGACGCAGATTGCAAGCGGCCCTCGGTGTTCTTAGACTACTTTCGAACGATGCTCTCCAAAACTCTTGAGACGAGGATAGGTCGTGAACAAGGAATCGCCTCAATCGGAACCGTCCCGAGTTATTGTCGCAGAACGGCCCGACTATTTTCTATGTGCGTTCTTTGTCGTCGTCTGGCTGTTGCCAATCAGCTGGGTCGGCATGACGAAGCAACGAGTTCCCCTCGTCGGTACTTATGCCAACGATATGTACCGCGTTGCTTCGCTGTTTACGAAGCGATTACAAGGCTCTGTTGACTACTACTTCCAGGTTCAGTTCGAAGACGGTTGGGAGTGGGTCAATATTCCGAAGCGGGACTACGCATCGATCATCATGTCGGGAAATCGGACGCGACTCGATCGGATGTTGCAGGATTCAGTCTATTCGCCGCGAGGTATGAAGCAGCGACAACTGCTTGCGGAATACGTCAAAGCCCAATACGAGCGACGGAATCCGGAGCATTCCAAGATCGAATCGTTTCGCTATGTAGTTGTTTTGTTTCCGGTGGGAAACAAATTGGCGAGTCAGAAACGAGGTTGGACCGAATGGCCCATCGAGACAATCCCCGAAGAGCAACAACGTGAGCTGTCCGTTCACTTTTTTGATGGTCGGCCTGGGAAAAACTCGTTAATCAACAGCCTGAGGTCGTCAGCAGAGGCCAATGGTCCAGGTGCCACGGAACCTTGACTCGCCTTTGAGTGTTGTTGATGGGTAAAGCACAGTAGGAACGATGACGCCATGGATTTGAAGCAGCGAGTTCAGTGGCTCTTCTTCGAAGGCATTGATCCGATACGCCTCGATTTCTATCGTCGTTGTCTGGCTCTGGCGTTCCTGGTCTACATGACCTATCTGTTTTCCAATGCTTCTGAATGGCTCACCGATGAGGGGTTCCACGTAACTCGCGAGACGCAGTTGCTACACGCGGCCAAACCTTGGCGGACGATGCCCACGTGGGCTGTACCTCTGTTCGGTCTGTTGCTGTACGGGTCGGGCATTTGCTTGATCGTCGGACGATTTGCGCGGCTTGCTATTTGGGTGGCCTTAGGCTGTGCGATCTATGTCCAGCGCATGGACGCGCTCAGCGCTTTTGCCTTGAACAAGCTGGCGATTCTTGGTTTTGCCGTGATCGCTCTGGCCCCGCCATCGCGTCAAGTCAAATTGGCCGACGGCCGAACTGTGCTACTGCAATCCGCCTGGCCAGTCCGTATCCTGCAGGCCACTTTGATGATCATCTACTTCACGTCTGCTGTCTCCAAGGCATTCTTTGGTGACTGGTTAAGAGATCCAGACGTCGTGTGGACCGTGGTTCAGGGCGTATTCAGAACGGATCTTTCAGCGCTGCTGCTGCGGACGATGCCGAAGTGGTTGTTTTCCGTGCTCATGTACTTTGTCTTGGCTTTTGAGTTTCTTGCACCCGTGCTGTTAATCAACAAACGGTTGAGGCCGCTGGGGATTCTTGCGGGCATCTCGTTGCACGTGGGCCTAGCGCTCATGATGTCGACGGTGTTCTTTTTCAGCCTGCAGATGATCACCTACTACGTCCTGTTTCTTCCGGCAACAACACTTCGACAAGTTCAAGACTGGTACACTCCCGAACGGTGGAAAACGAGTGTGGTGGATACAGCCAGCGATAGTCAACTAGCCCGTATCCGCGACATTGCTTTCGACAATGCGAATTCGGACGAGCAGAAGATCAAGGCCATTCAAGCCGTCTTCGAGGATGAAGCAGACGACGCGTAGCTGACACGGTGTTGGCGTCACGCACCCAACAGGTCGCGTGACTGCTCGATGAACGACAACGTCTCTATGAACGCAAACGTCGGTGGAGCGCGAATCCCAGCAGGCCAAGTGCGAATGTTAGCAACGATGTAGGTTCAGGTACCGGACTGGCTGCTGCCTTCGGACCTAGCTCATAGCCGCCGTCCGCAAACGCCGCCACCAGATCCCCGCTGCCGAAATCACCGTCCGCATCAAAGTCGCCAGTGGACCAAGTCGAATTCATCGGCACCCCGTCTTCATACTCTCCCGCCGCAAACAGAGTGACGAGATCAGCGCTGCTGAATTCCCCGTCCAAATTGGCGTCGCCGAAGAACGTCCCCTTGAGCTCGCTGACCCAAATTCGATGGTCGTCAAGGCTCACGCTGCCGTCGCCGTTTAGATCGAACTGTGAATCGTTACCATTGCTCTTGATCTCGCCGGCCAGCAAGTCGATGTCGGCGCTGGTAAGCTCCGAATCGCCATCAAAGTCTCCTGGAATTGACAGCGAGCCCTCGACGACCAGGTTGTCGAAGACAGCGAAGCTGAATTCCGGTACGGGAGACACGGAGCTGAAGATGTCCCAAAGCGAAAGTGCAACACCGCCGCTGAGCGACACGGGTTCTCCAATGTTGTTGTCAACTGTACCGATCGGGAGATCATCGATCACGAACGTAGCGGTTCCTGATTCGCTGTCCACAGCCGCTTGGATCTTGTGCCATCCAAAGGCCAAGGTTCCATCGAAGGCTAAGAAATCCTCGTTGGGCGGGTCGAACACGTCGATGTCCGTTTGTTCCGCGGGAACTTCCTGACCTAAGAATTCTTCCAGAAGGTCGATGTCCGCATTGTCATTGGACACGATTTCATATTGGCCGGATTCAAGATCCTGCTCAACGTCATTCTTGTACAGTCGGTAATCTCTGGAAGTGTCGCCATCGGTATCGCCAAACAGTCCGGCTCCATTGATCGGATTACTCTGCGTCGAATCAAACCCAACTTGGAGCCCACCGAACTCAGTGGTGCCAATTTTGTCGAAATCGGCATAGAAATTAAGCCACATATCGACGCTTACACTGTATTCCCCGGAGAGCGAAATGTTATTGGGCGAAACGGAGATCGCGGCGGCTTCCGCCGGTTCGGCTGAATTGGCACGCAGTAAAATCCCCAGCGAGTCGTCACCACCGGGAGCATTTGGAATTCCATACACACTATAGTCGAACCCAAATGCGGCCGTCGCATCATCGTCTTGCACAATGGTCCACTGCGATTCGTCATCCATGTTGACTTTGACACCCTGTTGCGCCCATGCGCTGCTAAACTCACTCGATAAGCCGAGCAATGTGAGCGATAACAAAAACGCAAATCGAATGCGGCCAATCATGGTTCTCTCCGAGCCCTTTGATCATCAACACATTGGGGAGTCTCTTCAGACCGAATACCCCAGTGTAATAGCGAGACAACATAACTCAAGAATCAACTAGTCCTTTCGAGGGTTCTTGTGCGCGCTGAAATCGCGGCGCGCCGAATGAATGCGCTGCAGCTCGTGAAATCAAGCTAGTCACAGTTGGTCGACATTCCAGCGATGCTGTGGTTTGTCACGTCAACCTAGCGACTCTTGCCGTTGCACTTAGTGCGTACGATGGCATGACTATTCATCCCAGCCAAACTTTTGCCAAGTCTTAGGAAACCGTCGGCTCAGCTCGTCAGCATCTTCTGCAAACGGCTCGCCTTTCACAATCCGCCGAGCTAACCCGAATCGTTCCAAACCGACAGCTGGACGGCCTTGTGAGTTTGACTCTCATGAGATTGGCGAAGTTTGGGCAATCGCGGGCTTTCTGACTGAGTGACGACTTTACGGCAGACTGAGAGGTGATTGGAACAACGGTTCTTGGGAAAAAAGCGCCAAAAGGTTTCGAAGCAACTTTGCAGCGAATAAAATCATCGCGCACGGACAGTCGCAGCCGACCGAGGGTATTCGTAGCGAAGTGGTACGTCGAATGAACGATTCCGACACGCGGACAAACGCCGACCACGAAGTCCTGCAGGAACTACGCTCGAATGGAAAGCAAGCACTTGCCGATCTCTTTGCGCAGCATCGTGAGCGGTTGCGAAGGATGCTGCAGCTTCGCATGGACCGACGTCTGCAGGGTCGTATCGACACTTCCGACGTTCTCCAGGAAGCCTATCTCGACGCATCCAATCGCCTCACCGAATATCTTGATGCGCCCGCGATGGAATTCTACATGTGGTTGCGACTACTGACGGGGCAGAGGCTTGTCGCCCTGCATCGCTATCATCTGGGCGCGAAATTGCGTGATGCGTCGCTCGAGGTATCGATCTATCGCGGTGCACTCCCTCAGGCAACGTCCCTGTCGCTGGCAGCGCAACTACTGGGAAGGTTGACGTCACCGAGCAGGGCCGTAGCTCGCGCAGAGATGCAGGTTCGCGTCCAGCAGGCGCTCGACGAGATGGAAGAAGTCGATCGCGAAGTGATTGCACTGCGCCACTTCGAGGAGTTTTCGAACAATCAAGTCGCGGAAATCCTGGGACTCAAAAAGTCAGCCGCCAGCAACCGCTACGTGAGGGCGATGAAGCGTCTCAAGGAATCGGTGTCCGGAGATGACGAGATGCGTGATTAGGGACGAGACGATTACCCATGATTGCTGACGATTCAGATCGCAACCCTGTCGAAGAGCTTGCCGAGGAGTTTCTGCGCCGGCATCGTCAGGGGGAAAATCCGTCGATCAGCGAATACGTCAGCCAGTATCCTCAATGGGAAGACGACATCCGCGACGTGTTCTCAGCGGTGATGCTGATCGAGGACGCAAACCCGGCCGTGGATGAAACGGGTACGAATGATTTGCCAACTGCGGGTGTCCTCGACGGAACCAAACTGGAACAGCTCGGCGATTTTCGCGTCCTCCGGGAGATTGGTCGCGGTGGTATGGGAATCGTATACGAGGCGGAGCAAGTGTCATTGGGCCGACATGTTGCCTTGAAGGTCTTGCCGGCGCATGCCATGTTGGATCAAAAGTATCTCCAGCGATTTGAAAGGGAAGCGCGGGCCGCAGGTCGACTTCATCATTCAAACATTGTGCCCGTCTTCGGAGTCGGTCATCAGGATGGTTTGCACTATTACGTAATGCAGTTCATCCGGGGAATGGGTTTGGACGAGGTCTTGGCCGACATTCGTAAGCTTCGACAACCAGATCGGCAAATTGAACCCACAACATGTGTTCAGCCGAGTGGTAGGAAGCCGAATACGGTGTTGGCTGAGTCACTGATCTCGGGCCAATTCCGCGCTCCGAACACCTTCGAATCGTCGGATTCGAAGGATACAAGTTGTGAGGCACCGCAAGTTGCTGTTGTCCCTCCGTCCGTGGAAAAGCTGAGTTCGCCAGAGCTTGTCAACAGCGAGTCGGTCGTCTCGTCCTCAGGAAGAACTTACTGGAAGAGCATTGCGCGGGTTGCCGTGCAAGTTGCCGACGCGCTGGACTATGCCCATGACCACGGCACGCTCCATCGCGACATCAAGCCGTCCAATCTGCTGTTGGATTCGTCGGGTACCGTCTGGGTCACCGATTTCGGATTGGCGAAACTCGAAGAAGAGGTCGATCTCACGCGCACCGGCGACATCGTCGGGACGTTGCGATACCTGGCCCCCGAAATGTTGAAGGGCAAATCCGACGGCCGCAGCGACGTCTATTCCCTGGGACTCACACTGTACGAATTCGCAACTCTGCAACCGGCTTACGCTGATTCGAGTCGCCACCGGCTCGTCGAAAAGGTGGCAAAACGGGAGATGGCATCACCACGAAAGGTGAATGCGCAGATCCCGCGCGATCTAGAAACGATTGTGCTCAAGGCGACGGCCCTCGAGCCTTCGCGACGGTATCAGACAGCCGGTGAGATGAAGCGAGACCTGGAGCGATTTCTCGAAGACAAGCCAATCGAGGCGCGACGCGCAAGTTTGTTGGAAAGATGGTGGCGCTGGACGCGCAGAAACCCTGTCGTTGCCAGCCTCACGTCAGCCGTCGCGATCCTGCTCGTGGTTGTGTCCGCTATTTCCTACGCTTCGCGTCAAAGGGCACTCACCGACTTGCAGGAAAAGACTCGAGAAAGCAATCGCGCCACGGCGAATGAAACGCGCGCGATCGAAAGTTTGTTCGAAGCGCGCGTTGCTCAAGCCCAAGCGACGTTAGCCAGTCGCCGAGTCGGGCAACGTGTTGATACGATCGAGGCTGTTAAAGATGCGGCTCGGCTGATCCCCCGTTTGCAGTACGGTGAGAAGCAGCGGAGAGACTTGCGTAATCTGACGATCGCGGCGCTGAGGTTGATCGACATCCAACCAAGACGATCGTGGCCACACGATTGGTCTAGTGGACAATTCTTTTCTCGCAATCAGACGATCACCCTTTATGCTCACTCCAATCGAGCTCAGCGCGACATTCACATCCATCGCATGGACGACAACCACGTGATCGCAAGACTCAAGGTGAGCCAGCCGTGGCATACGATCTCGGCATTCGAGTTTAGCCATGACGATAAGTATGCCGCGGCGATAATTCGGTCCTTGTCCAACCGTCAACTGAACCACCTCGTGATTTGGGAAGTTGAAGACGGTGCGCTGCCGCTTCTGTCCATGCGAGCGCACATGTTACGCGAAAGAACCAATCCGTTTTGTTTTCATCCAACTGAAAACGCCATCGCGCTGAGCACCATAAGGGGGCAGATCCGTCTACTCAGACTTCCATCACAAGAAAACACAGTGATTCAACAAGGGCAAATCTTCGCGCCGACCTTACAGTTTTCACCCAACGGTGAACGCATCGCCGCCTACCGCAAAGGCCGCATCGACGTAATTGACGCCAGCTCCGGAGATACATTGTGGACCAAGCAGGGCGTCGACCACGTGTTTGCGTTGAATTGGAGCCCCGATGGGATTCGACTGACGGCCGCCGGCCCGCAACAGATTTACATCTACGACACTAGCCAAGACCCAAGCGAAGCGGTTGACGACATGGTCACGATGCGTTTGATCGGAGACGGTGGCTACGCAGCTGACTTTAACGACACGGGTCGATTGCTACTGACAAACGGCAGCTCGATGGCGCGTCTATGGGATGGGATGAATGGCCGAGAATTACTCCAACTGAATGGGGTCCAAGAATTCAGCAGACGAGGAGATCGTGTCTCTTCAAGTGTTGGATATGCAGACGTATTGCAAGATTCCGATGAGCACTTCCTGCTGCAACTACCGCCCAGTGAGTCATCGCCTCGGGCGCAGCAAATGGACGTGCATCCTAATGGACGATTGCTGTTCTCCGGGCGAGCGATCTGGGATTTGGCACACCGCTCTGTCGTCTGGACCGATGACACCGGTGTAGGCGGGACGAGACGCTTTCGCGGAGAACAGAGCTTGTTGGAGTTCGGATCGCGTGGGTTACGAGAGTTCCAGCTTGCGAGAAAGGAACAAGAAGACGAAATACTGTTTGAGTGCAGTCCGGGTCGACCTTTTGAATCATCCGCGCTAGGCTTAAATGCGACGAGCGACACCGGGTTAGTTGTCGCGGCGGGATACTACCGTCGGCCATACAGAGTGACGATGATCGATTTGGCTGCCAATCGGACGATCGCTGTGCGACCCCACCACGCCGGCGCGAAATTTGTTGATATCACACGAGATGGCAAGTTCTTGGCCACCGGCACATGGCATGGATCGAAGGTCCGCGTCTGGGATACTGCCACAATGAGCGAGGTGAAAATGCTGAATACTGCCAGCGCTCGACCTCGGTTTTCGCCGGACGGTCAATTACTTGCCATTTGCGAAGGCCGGCGTTACCACGTCTATCGTACCGATGACTGGCAGCTGCTTTACCAAACCGACGACAATCCCGGTGCTCACCCGCTCGACGCTGCGTTCTCGCCAGATGGTTCGATCTTGGCGGTCAACAAGCCGGTCAACATGGTTCAACTGTTGCGTGTCGACTCGTTTGACGAGTTGGCGCGCATTCCGGTTCCGGACGAAGAATCGGTGGATTCCATGATCTTCGATCGGTCGGGAAGCCAGTTCCTCATCGGCACCGAGTCGGGGACGATCCATGTTTGGAACCTCTATGCGTTGCGCACGCGTTTGGCTTCCATGGGACTCGATTGGGACACGCCTCCGATATCCAAGCCTGCCGGCACAGAAAGCAAACCGATTCGGTTCGTTTTTCATCGGAAATAGCCACGGCATCTGTGGCCTTTCGGCGCGTGTTCAAAGTCTTGGCCAATCGTCGTGCGAGGCAGCCAGCCCCCAGGCCCAACAGACCGGTCCAAGCGAAGCCCCCGTCCTTGCGAGGCCCTGGGCCTTGGGAATGATTGTTTCGAAAAACACGTGTGGACAATCCACCGCCGTTCGCAGACAGGAAATAGGCATAAATGGTGGTTCGAATCCTTTTGGGGTGGCGGTGAAAGCATGAAGTACGCGAAGACAGACTTTTTGTTGCGGAAGATCCTGGGTTCTGCGAAGAAACGCCGGCAGCGATCGACCCGTCGCGCCACGATGCAGGTCGAAACGCTGGAAAACCGCTGCCTGCTCGCGACGGACGCGACGCTCGGCATTGATAATTTTGGAGGCGCCGACGGCTGGGACAGCCAAGACACCTACCCTCGATTCCTGGCCGATGTCGACGGCGATGGCCAAGATGACATCGTCGGATTCGGAGGGAACCGCACGTTTGTTTCACTTTCCAACGGCGATTCTTCGTTCACGAACCCACAGAGCTGGATCGACGATTTTACCGTCGGGCAGGGGTGGGCGAATCAAACGTCAGCCCCGCGGTTCGTGCAAGACGTTAATGGCGATGACAGAGCTGACATTATCGGGATCCAACCCGATGGCATCTTTGTATCGGTGTCGCTTGGCACCGAGTTCTCGAGGGCTCAGTCATGGAGCGATCACTTCGGAGGTAGTCGCGATTGGCCAAGTCAGTCCGAGACGCCGCGTATGATGGCGGACGTGAATGGCGATGGGCTGAGCGATATCCTCGGATTTGGGGCAAACGGAGTCGACGTTTCGCTATCAAGGGGCAGCTCATTCACGGAGCCGGCACGCTGGGTTGGCAACTTCGGTGCAGCCGATGGCTGGAACGATGTGGACGCCTTCCCGCGGCGACTGGCCGATGTGAACGGTGACGGCAAGCAGGACATTGTTGGCTTCGGCGGGCGCGGTACGTTAGTGTCCCTGGCCCAAGATGAAAGTTTTTCTGAACCTGAGCTTTGGATCGGCGCCTTTGGTGAGCGACAGGGTTGGACCAGTCAGGACCAATACCCACGCTATCTGGCGGACATGAATGGGGATGGTCTCAGTGACATCGTGGGGTTCGGCGGCGGTGGCACGTTTGTTTCCCTTTCGACCGGTCAATCATTTGATCCTGAGCAAAACTGGATCGAGGACTTTGGTGAACGGCAGGGATGGACGAGCCTCGATGCAAGTTACCGCGTCGTTGACGATGTCAATGGCGATGGAATGAGCGACGTCGTCGGATTCGGTAGCCAGGGCACGTATATTGCCGAGTCCACCGGTAACGGTCTCAAGAAATCCGAGCTTTGGGTGCGTAACTTCAATGGTGCGAACGGTTGGTCGAGCCAAGATCGATTTCCTCGGCAGCTTGCGGACATACGGTGACGGTCAACAGGACATCGTTGGCTTTGGCGCTCGTGGTGCCGTCGTCTTCGCTGGCCAATGTGCGCCGCAGCTGAACAGCGATCCGGATGCCCCGATCACGGTCTATCTCGACTTTGACGGGAATCCTGCTGGAACCTTAAAGGGGCAGCGTAACGATCGCGGCGGGCGCCCGGCCATCACTCCACGATTCAATATGGACGATGCAAACTACGCGGTGTTCGATGCGTCCGAACGTGCCGTGATCGAAGAAGTCTTCCAACGCGTTGCCGAAGACTACGCTCCGTTTGTTGTGAACGTGTCGACCGTCGACCCGGGGCAGGCGGCGTTTGATGCTGGTACCGCCGTGCGCGTGGCGATCGGAGGAAGTTCCGCAGATTGGTACACGCCCGACCAGGCCTTTAATTCGGGTTCCTCTTGGACGTCAACCTTCCAGGAGGGTGAAGATGTAGGAACCAGAATGCACTTTACGAATGAAGACCACCGCCGACTCGTTTGGGTGTGGTCGGAAAGTCTGGAACGGTCCGGACTGGATCGTGACGGCGAGCCTTGGGATTTCGCAGCGATTGTAGCCAACACGGCGGCACACGAATCAGGGCATACGATGGGGCTTCAGCACCACGACGTCTTCGATGCCAACGGCCAGCTGGTCCGAGGCTATTGGACCGGGAATGACGCATTCACTCCGATCATGGGTTCCAATCTCACCTCGGATCGCACCATTTGGTATCGAGGTCCCGTCGAGCTAACGATCAACAACGAAACCCTCCGCTTCGAGCAAGATGACTTAGCTGAGCTGACGAGCGGAGACAACGGATTCGGCTATCGGCCGGATGACCACGGTGGATCATTCAGCGATGCAACTCCGATTCAGGTGACGGGCGGTTCAGCAGAGGTTCCCGGTCTGATTGAGCAAATGACAGATCAAGACTGGTTCTCGTTCACGTCGTTCGGTGGCGAGCTATCCGTTCGAGCCAACGTGCCTGAAAATGGAGTCGGGAATCTTCACGCTGAGATTAGCCTCTACGAAATCCCGATGGTGGACGGCGTAGCCGGCTCTCCGGTACGGATCGAAGACTCGAATCTCGATGACGTTAATAACCCACCCACCGCGCGCGACACGGATTGGGGTGCTGGAATCGAGCGTGAGATACCAGCGGGTACCTACGCACTCGCAGTGCGCAGCTTTGGTGCATACGGAGATATCGGAACGTATACGCTGCAGGCCAGCGTAGAAAACAACGAGGTTTTCCAGCCCGGCGACGATCCGCTGCTTGCCGTCGATAGCTTCGGAGCCGTGGATAACTGGAGCGGTCACGAAGAGTATCCACGATTCATGGCAGACGTCACAGGCGATGGTCGTGACGACATCGTTGGTTTTGGTGTGAACGGTGCCTTCGTATCGGTCGCCTATGGTGATTCGTTCACCGCGATCCATCGCGACGAGGGCCGTCCCTGGCTGACGAGATGTTTCCGGCAGAGCCGGGACCGCGAAAGGACTGGTTGCAACGACAGTTACAGCGCGTCCCGCTG
>CAJHYQ010000778.1_pt1 | contig 11220 bp, 5 predicted proteins | sample 9198721 | NCBI WGS metagenome assembly CAJHYQ01 (sample SAMEA7708357, study PRJEB35096) | sediment metagenome | biome: marine neritic benthic zone biome [ENVO:01000025]; feature: sediment [ENVO:00002007]; material: shallow marine sediment [ENVO:03000034] sea grass bed [ENVO_01000059] ... | reverse complement strand
GGACAGCACTGGACGGTACCTGACGAACAGCGGACAAGCTGGCCGCGTGCCGCACGGAGATTGGGGAAGGCACTGGTGGAATGTCAACGGATTTCAGGTCCATCTTTGGCTGGGAATCAATGACCAGGGTAGCGACAGGTACCTCGTCGACATAAAGTGACCTCGCAGCTGCCGTTACGCACGGTCGTTTAAGACGATGAGGCCGAGACGTCACCCCGCCTGAGAAAGGGGGGCCCTACCACGCCCAAGCTGTCGGCTTGGGCGTTTTTTCAATCAGTCAAACCGTTGGCTGAGGCTGATGTGTCGACGTGACCCTTTAGCGAAGCTGGCTGCCGGATCAATCAAGGCTGAGCCCTCATGCAGAGCTGCACGCATAAAGCCAGCCGACGGTCAGGCGCAACGGCCCCGCACACGGCTTCATTACCGCGTGCCGCGCGGAAAGGCGGGTCACGTGCCGGCGATGCTCAAGGCCATCCACGCACAGGAGGACCGCCAGGCCGCGCGAAAGAAAGCGGAAGACGTAGAAGCACTAGCTGCGCGATCTGAAACTGGACAAGGCAGCGCGCATCGTCAGCGATGGTGTCGACGAAACTGTCATTGATCGGGTTGGTCCCGGCCACCGATGATCTGGTTCATACCAGCCAGGTATTTGAGATGGTCTGATCGTTTATCGCGGTTCGAGTTTGCGTTTTCAAGGTCTGGGTACTGTGTGTGAGCCGGTGATCGGGTTTGGCTGGGATCGTTTTGACGACATGGGTACTTTGATAGGTATATCCGTCGGATGTTGGTGTTCAGGATTGTCGTCCGCCTCCTGAATCTCGACCGTCCTTAGCCGCATTGCTATCTCGCCGACCATTCTGACGATTTGGAATCTCCCGAAACTTGGCAGCTGTCGTAAGTCATAGACGATGTTTCTCTCGAAATAGCTAAATCATGAGTTGAATCGTGATTCATCGTCGCACCTTCGTATGCCGCGGGTAGGTCGAAAGGTCAAAGGAGATACGCAACACGTTGCAGGTCCACCGTTCACCGAGTTTTGACAAATTGAGTCCATTTGCGTTACTGTGAGTTGGCCCGTAAACGACGTTCGAGCTTATGCCGTGCGTGCGCACTGTTGCCGTCTTCGCTGTACATGCCGGAGAACTTCCGCTCACCTCGGAACGGAGTGAGCACCACTGGGAGCACCAAGAACGTGGCGTGGATTTCGGCCCAGGTGCTGCGCTTACGTTTGGCCGGCTGCCGACCGGACTGACCTCTATGGCGACACGACAGTTCATCCGAATCGGACCTTAGGAGACGGAGATGGCTCCAAGCGCTTCGAACAGACGGTCTATCGGCACGAATTTTCCGCTGAAGGGCGGTCCGGCGATACCGCCAGCAATTCCAAACGGACCAAAGTCAGTGAAGGTCTGGTAGTATTGCGCCCACATAGTTGCCATGTCCTCTTTCGGATTCGTTCTGCCGTAGGCTCGTGCAAAGCGAACATTCGCGAGATGCCACCAATCCTCCTCCGCGTCAGTTGCCTTGACATATCCGAGGTCCATCGGATCGGTGGACGTCCATCCACTTATTGCGCGGAAGTCCATCACAATCGAAGCATCGATCCCTGCAGTCTGAAGTTCCCGTACCTCATCCCAATTGTGGGCGAATTCATGGACCAAAGTCATTATCCGTGACCGGGTTTCGTCCGGGTCTGTCTCATCCCAATCTCGAATTAGAATTGTTCTTGGAGAATCAGTTCGGCCAAAAACAACGACTGTCCCTGCACATGTGCCCAATACCACCAAGCCATCACAGTATGTACCTTGGGGCCGGTCCACCGGCTCCCGATTCAAACCGCTCGTGTTTGGATCACCATCTATCTCGTCTTGCTTGATAATCCGAATCGGAAGCCCTGGCAGAATCGAGTCTACTAGTATTCGCTGGCTGCCCGTGATCTCGACGAGGAACGTCAGTGCAGTGTTGAGAGTGGCGAGTTCCAAGCGGCTCCATGGATCTCCATCGCTGAGAATGTCGACTCGTCGCGCGAAAGGGCTACCGATCAAACCTAGCCCTGGAAGGGAATCATCCTCTTGGTAGAGAGCATCGATGCCTCCGCCGCCGTCTAGCTCATCCTCGCCCAGACCACCCCGGAGTTCATCGTCGTCGGCACCGCCAAACAACGCATCCGTGCCAAGCCCCCCATGCAGGTAATCCTCTCCTGCCTCGCCCCTCAATAAGTCATTGCCATCTTGGCCTTCGAGAGTATCATTGCCGATTCGTCCTAACAGAATGTCGTCTTCACTTCCTCCAATTAGTGCGTCGTTGGCCGAACCGCCGTCAAGCGTATCGTTTCCCTCTCTTCCAATTAACAGGTCGTTGCCGGCACCACCGACTAGAGTATTATCTCGACTATTCCCCGCAATGAAATCGTCGTATGGACTTCCTATGACGTCTTCAATCGAATTGTGACTGTGCAGGATCAGGCTGAGGTTTCCAGGTGCGACGGCCTGCTCATCAACAATTGACAAATCGAGTTTTCGAAGTTCGACTTCCAACTCAGAGAAATCAAGCGTGTCCGATTGTGAGACATCATCATCAACGATCGTGTCCGTCCCTAGGTGCTTTCCCCTAAACTTGTAGATGTCGCGTCCGCCACCGCCCTCTAAAATGTCATTGTCCGCTCCCCCCTCCAAAATGTCGTCACCAATCCCACCGCGTAGCTTGTCATCGCCTGAGTCGCCGTAAACTCGCGTTCGGACATCGGTCTTGTTGTAGAAGTTGTCGTCGCCCGAGTCACCGAGGAAAATCAATTCATCAATGGCATTTTTGGGCACAACCCTTGTCTGCCGCAGACCATCGCCGGAGACAAGACTTGCGAGAACGAAACCTGGACCTTGAAACGCAATCTCTACGTCATCCATACCGGCCGTACCGGAGATTATCATGTCGCCAACATCGCCATTGAACTTGATATCTGGTGCCACTGGATCGCCTCCATAACGTCCGCACCGAAAAGCAAGCATTAGATCATCTGAATCAAAGGTAGCGTCTCCGTTCCAATCACCCATGCTCCAGTCCGCAAAACTTCCCGTCTCGTAGTTGCCAGTCCGCAGAACCTGCATGAGATCCTGTGCGTCGAAGAAACCGTCAGAGTTTGCATCTCCTGCCGCCGAAAGCAGTAGGCGACTTTCCAATGTCTCAAGCTTCAAGGACATGCCGACCTTTGTCATGTTTATCGCCTTGCCGGGAAGGACCGAAGTGAAGCGGCTACGAAGAAAGCTGCAAGATCAACGAACTAGCTAGATTACACGCTTGGACGATCGTAAGGTAGTGTCACGGAAGCGATGAAGCAGGACGAGAGCCATCTACGCCGCACGACCCTACAGACAGGCGGCAAGCAGACCCATGAGCAATCGGAGCTCGTACTTTCCGGCGCCAAATTCACCGGCCGCGAAGTACATCTGGGCGTTCTCTAGACGCCTTGTAGCAACTGAGAAGTCATGCTCAGACAGCGGCAACGCTTCGAGCAGCATCCTGACTTCCTGAAACGCTGTAACGCAGGTCGTCCCCTGATTCGTAATCAGCATGAGCCTGCCCATGGCGGTAGCTACAATGTCCTCAACGGTGAAGGATCGTCTTAGGAGAGAATGAAGTGGCATTTTTTTAGGTCTCCCTAGCAGTAACCAATGTGAAATGATCTCGATCACTTTGACGATCAACACACACGCTCCAAGACCTAGGCCACGGTTGATCGAGTAGGTAGCGACAACGCTCAATCGGCGTGGCCGGGGCAATCCAAGGGTTTGTTCAACAATTTGTGTTGATCTCGCGATGTCCCGTCGTGGGCTCCGTGACGAATCCATGATCGTCACCTAGCTAATCCACCGTCGCGCAGAAACTGCGACACAAAGATCGGAGAAAACTCTCCTAGCGAGCGCTGCGGACGGGACTAACTGATGACGCGGCTCCGTCGTGCCAGCACACGATCAGTTGACGCGCAGCCAGATTGAGAATCCGGGAAGTCTGAGCTGACAATCCCCCGAAGTTGACTGCGATGAGCCGGGCGGTACCAATGCAGAATCGAGAACAATCTCGGACTTTCGACTGGTATTCGTGACGACAAACGAAATCTCGTTGTGCACCTTCACTTGGCAATGATTTCGGGACATGTGAGGGTCCGTTGTTAGAATCAATCGTCGCGTGCTAACGCCATCGACGTTAAACAAACCGTCCCAAATTGGCTCTGGCTCACCCTTGCGTCGTCGCCCCAGAATTAACGGTTCTGTGGAGAGCGTTGTCTGAAATGAGTCCGTGTCGGAGCTCACGTGCACTGTTGCGAGACCACCTCCCAAACACTTCCATATGATGCGTATTTCGTCGATTGCTCGTTCAACGGTCTTCTTATTCTTGTATCCGAGCGAGTTGGCGATCTCCGTCGTCGTGAAGCCTTGCAGTATCAGCACGGCGATCTCATGATAGCGAGTGGCGGGGGGATCAAATCGTTCATCATGATCTCTCAGCTCATCCAGGATCCCACCACATTGTTGAAAGACCTCATCGGCCGATGCAGGAGTCAGCTCACCGGCCACGATTTCGTCGAGGCGCCTCTGCTGGCCATCTGTGGCCATTTCCAACACGGATTCGCCGCGAAGCCGGCCGTCAAAATGCTTTCGTAATTCGCGTTGGAATACAGTGATTGCCTTTCGCTGAGCGATGGTCGCTAAGAGAGGCCATAGATTCTGACGGTTTTGAAGGTTAGGGAAAGCGGTCCCTGAGGAGACCTTATCAAAGAACTTCGCCAGAACTGAAATGGCGATGTCTTCACCGGTCACGGCACGAGAGGCAGCGCCGCTCAACCGCTTCTGTGCAAGCGACGCGAGACGTTGAAAGTATCGATCGAAGATAAACTGCTGCGCGCGACTCACATCTTGGCCGTGCTTCAGATTTGCAATATGTACGGAGACGGAATGCTGTGAATCCACTGTCGACTCCAATCAGCCGCTGAGAGGGACACACACCTGCTGTACTCCCCACGTCGCCGATTTTATCGGGGAGAAACAGCTTGTTCTACGCGCGTGATCTGCCGTCTCACCAAATCGCAATACCCGCGGCGAGCCACGTGTTCAGGCTGGCTGCCCACCGTTGGCCAAAAGCGAGAGGCAGTTTACCGGACAAGTTGAGCGTCGTCGAACGCCCCGCTCGACTTTGCCCTCTGTGTCGTTTACGTTTGGAGACGTGAACCCGCTACATTTGCATCATCAGGCATCAGACGAAGCTGTCGTCTGCCCCTTCGAACGCTCGTAACATGATGGTTCCACTGGCGAATGACTAGGCTATGAAGTCTGACATGCCGTCGGAGCATCGTGGCCTCAAGGCTGCGGGATGAATGGGCAAGTCACCCTGACGCGCAATCATTCGATGCCGCCCAAATTAGGACTGAACCACATCCTTATGGATCCGACTCGTTCATGTATTGATCTCTATGAAGAAGCCCACGACGCTCATTACCGTGACCGGGAGTACGAGCGAGCGCTCGACCTGTACAAATCAATCATCAAGGAATTCCCTGGCAGTGCTGAGGCAAGGTACGCTCGTACCCAAATTGAGAATATTGCGCAAAGCGGTCAGGGGATGATGCTCGATCCCGGTCCACTGCCCGACATCAATAGCAACGATACGCTGGGGAGTATGGAACAACGCATCGGAGATCGACTGCTGGGATGGAGTCCAGCTTTGGAGTTCGCACTGTTTGCTGCCGCCCTATTCGTGCTCCATCAATTGCCAACGTGGCCCAATCTGCTCGTCAGCATCTGCAGTGCTCTATTCTTTCTCGGTGCTTCGAGCGACCCGCTGGTGTCCGTACCGCGGTCGAAGCATGGACCATCTAGAAACACTCCCTAAGGAGTCATGGCGCGGAAAATGGGTCCTATTCTTGGCACATCACGAGAAGAGCGTCCGCAGGTGTTGTGGTCTGACCGTGTTGGCGTTGTTTTATATAGGCTTAATGCTGTCGAACGAACCAGGACAACCCGAATTTGATTCGTCACCGAGCTGGTCGCATCTGTTTGCGGTCTGGTTTCTTGACGTGGCGTGTTTCACAACAGGCATGATGTGGGGCAGCATTGTGAGTCTGTCACTCGTTGTGATCATCGCCCCAGCAGACTTTCTAACGGTTAGCTCGTATGGGAAAAGGTGGCTACGGCGAGTTGGTGTGAGAAAGGTCGCCACGGCACGGGCCGTTGCTGTCGTCGTGTTAAGTCTGCTTCTTTTCGCTCCCGCGTTGATCTCTCTGATGGCTATCTGAGCCCCGAGTGTGTAATCGGAGTGTATGCACAATTTTTTGGTCAGGTCGACCCGCTCAAAAAGTCTCTCGTAATCTCGGCACGGACAGTTTCAACTGCCCCTCTCTCTCAGCCCCGGTTATCTCATTTAGGTGTTGGATCGCCAATGGCGAGCCGACCTAGCTGCAAATCCGGGAAAAGCGGGGCAAGATCCTGGAATTCCCTTAGGGAAAAACCAGGCTTTATGTCGTTCTGAATGCAGGTGCCGGGATAAGCCCCACCCCTAGATCTTTTGTTTTTGCGGATCGGTCTTGCATGACTAACGCTTGGCCGACTCGATTTTTCCGTTCATGTCGAAGAACAACGTGGCACTCTGCAAATTGTAGGAAAACACAAATGGCACTATCACGGCGCAAGCTTCCAACGATACGACGTTCACCGGCTGGATGGCGACCCATGAAGCGTAGACGGCCCAAACTCGAATCCCTCGAGCAGCGACGGCTTATGGCGGGTGTCGCCGGGGACGCCAACTTGGATGGTGTATTCGACTCGGAAGACATCATTCAGGTGTTCCAGAGCGGAAAATATGAGACCGGAGAGTCGGCGACCTGGGGCGAAGGTGACTGGGACGATGACGGGTATTTCGATACCGGCGATCTCCTTTCCGCCTTTCAAAACGGCGCGTATCGACAGCCGGAGCCGCCCGAGATTGATGTCGAACTTGTGGACGGGCACCTGCGGATCTATGGCACGGATCTCGAGGATAATGTGCTACTGCGCGAAATAGACGACCGTGTTCATCTTACGGCGTGTTCCGGTGAACGCACGATGTCCATCGCGTTTCTCAGATCCGACGTCGTGGACGCAGCATTCTCTGGCGATCCGGATACAGACTCATTCACCAACGAAACACAGCTTCCCGGCCACGGCCTCGGTTCTTCCGTTGCGAAATGTCACTCCGACGTGCAAGCGAACAACGCGCCCGTAGTGAGGCCCTCGGATCCGCTCGTTCTGGAACAAACAGATTTTGAGTCGGATCGAAGTGCGGTGCCTGTAGGAGTTCAGGCCGAAGATCCAGATGGCGATGATTTGATCGTGTCACTTACAGTTGAATCCAGCGACGACCCTCCGCCTGCGATGGCAGGTTTGTCAGACGACGTCCTCGTTGTACAGCCAATAACGGGGCGTTCAGGGCGTCTCGATCTGCTCGTTAGTGTAAGTGACAAGCATGTGACGGTGACACAAACCGTGCCTGTTACCATCCTGCCCGAAGTCGAGCATGCCGAGTCCACTCCAAAAACGATCCCCGTTATGACCGAGGATGGACTCTCACTAACATCCCATTGGGCCCCCATCATGACTGAGGATGGGTTCCTGGTGGATTACTACGTACCCGGCGATCCGATCGCGTTCATTGTTGATGGATATGGAGGCTGCTGCGCACACGAAATGAACGTCGTGATTGATCATCTTCGTGCCGAGGGCGTGAGAATCCACTATTCAGATTGGAACGACGTACTCGCCTTGGACGGCAACAGGTATGAACCGATTCATAACCTGCGGTCGGGAACATCCGAGGCAACTCCAGGTGGCATAGCAGTTCCCTTTCATGACGAGACGTTCGTCCGCGACATGCAATACTTACTTACCAGCGAGATCACTGCAGACACACCGGTGATTCTGATCGGTCACAGTTTCGGCGCCGATTCACTCATCGAAGTCGTTCGAGGCATTCCCTCACGCGAGATCATGTTCCTGGGAACGCTGGACGCGATTGCGGCAGGGGGCGTACGTTCGACCCAGGAGATTCCATCCAACGTTCGCCACCTTTTCAATCGCTGGCAAGAAGTTTCGATCTGGCCCATCTCGCCCGCCACTTCAGGTGAGTTCGTGAGCCATGCCGTCGTTAGCAATCAGGCCGAGCAATCCGTCGACAAGAATGCGGATGGATCGATTCAAGATTACGTCCAATGCAGTGTGGGAGATTACGTAAACCCGCTGATGGAGCGACAAGGCTTCTGCAACAGCCAGGCTGAAGAAAATGGCGAGCGGATCGGTAGTATTTTCGACGGATTCACCTGCGTCGCAACGCTATTCTCGAAATGCGATTCCAAAGCTGGATCAACCATTGGTGGAACGATCGGTGGAGCCATGTCGAATGCCGAGCGGCCGCGCTTGCTGACTCACGAGGAAGTACCAAGCGACGCATTTGTCCAGAGGCAAATGATTGATGCAATCAATCAGTCTTTGCTTTCCACAAAGACGCCGCAGCAAGCCCAGAGCATTCTTTGGTCATATGATTGGGAGAAATTCGCATCGACAGTTAACCTCATGAGTCCGCGGGCGGCCGCCCAGATCCTATGGGAATACGACTGGAATCGGTTTAGCGACGCTTTCAATCACCTCGACGTGGGAACCAGCGCTGAGATTCTCTGGGCCTACGACTGGGACCGTTTCGCGAATGCTTTCAACCATCTGGATGTAGACACTTCGGCCGAAATCCTTTGGCAGTATGATTGGGACCGATTCGCGAATGCTTTCAACCACCTCGATCTCGAGACGTCGGCCGAGATCCTATGGCAGTACGACTGGAGTCGGTTTAGCGGCGCTTTCAACCATCTCGACGTGGGAACCAGCGCTGAAATTCTCTGGGCCTATGACTGGGACCGATTCGCGAGTGCCTTCAACCATCTGGATGTAGACACTTCGGCCGAAATCCTTTGGCAGTATGATTGGGACCGATTCGCGAGTGCTTTCAATCACCTCGACGTAGGAGTCAGCGCGGAAATTCTTTGGGCCTACGACTGGGACCGATTCGCGAGTGCCTTCAACCATCTGGATGTGGGCACATCCGCCGAGATCCTATGGCAGTATGATTGGGATCGCTTTAACCGGGCATTCCACCATATTGATGTTCATCAATCCGCCGAGATCCTTTGGCAATACGACTGGGACAGGTTGACCTCCTCTTACGAGCACATCAGTCTGCCTAAAGCGGCTGAAATCATATGGACCTACGATTGGCGCCGCTTCTGGGCGGTTTTGGATCATTTGTCGGCAGATCGAGGTGAGGCGGTCCGAGATGTTCTCGGAGTTTAAGGCAGATCTCACAGACTTCAGGCTTTCGATGACCACTACGAATTCGTCCCGGCGTTGCCTCACGACTTGACCGGAGATTAGTCGACAAATCCGGTAAATCTCCAATCGGCTTGGATCGCCATAAGCCTCGTTTCCTTTTAGAATCTGGTCTCAACACACGGTCGTGCACTGGAGATCAGATTGTGGACGAGAGTCGATTAGATGACGTTGTTTGTCGTGCGCTGGACTTGGAGAGCCCCGAGCGAATCGACTTCATTCGCATGGAATGTCGTGGTGATTCCGAATTGATGCGGCGTGTCCACGAACTCATTCAGGATATTGAATCCGCCGAACGCGAACGTTTCCTGGCTGACACTCATGATCGTCTGGAGCGTAGTCAAAGCCAGTTGTCCACAGCGGACGAAACCGATACAGCGACGCTGTCGTATCGCCTGCAGAGAGATGGCGAGCTCCGAGTGCTTTGTCCGTATTGCCGAGCGCTCGCAAGCGGTCCGCATTCCACAACACAGATTGTCTGCGGTGATTGTGGCGAACGATTCAACATAACGGACCAGGGCTCGACATCCAGCCGCTCGACGACGCCAAGAACCGTTGGGCACTTTGAGTTGCTGAAGAAGTTGGGCGAAGGTGCATTCGGAGCGGTTTGGAAGGCCAAGGATCTTGAGCTCGAACGCACTGTGGCCCTGAAGATGCCCAGAAAGGGTGTTTTAGAGGCGAAGGAGGCAGAGTACTTTCTCCGCGAAGCACGGGCCGCGGCAAGCCTCCGTCATAGCAACATTGTGCGTGTTCACGAGGTTGGACGAGCTGGCCCGACGATCTTTATCGTTTCCGACTTGATTGACGGCGAATCCCTATCTGACTGGCTCAAGTCGAATCGAGTCACGATTCGCGAAGCCGTGACGCTCAGCTCTCAGATTGCCGCTGGCATCGAACACGCTCATGAGAATGGCGTCATTCACCGAGACCTCAAGCCACAGAACATCTTGATGGATCGTGAAGGTGTCCCTCACATCACCGATTTCGGGTTGGCGCGGCGCGAGTCCGGTGATGTGACGATGACTATGGACGGTCAGATTATCGGAACACCAGCATACATGTCACCCGAGCAAGCTTTGGGAAAGGGGCATGAGGCGGGCGCCGCGGCCGACGTTTACTCGTTGGGGGTGATTCTGTTTCAGCTGGCCACCGGCGAACTGCCCTTTCGAGGGACAATTCGTGCGCTGCTGGATCAGGTGATCAAAGAACCGCCACCAAGCCCACGGCGTCTAAACAGTTCGATCTCGCGGGATATTGAGACCGTGTGCCTGAAGTGCATGGAGAAGGATCCTCACAGGCGGTATCCGACGGCCGGGGAGTTACGAGCCGAATTGAATCGCATCTTGCGCGGTGAGCCTGTCTTGGCACGACCCATCGCTAGACCCGTGCGTGTGTTTCGGTGGTCCAAACGGAACCCTCTTCCCACAGCGCTGATTCTGGGCTCACTGCTGCTTCTCCTGGTCGTACTGGTATCGGTCTGGACGACGCGGGAGGCACGGTTGACGGCACAATCCAAAGAGCTGGTAAAGAGACTCCGTCAAGCAGTTCCCACCTCACTGCCTGACGTGGTTTCCGATCTTGAGCCGCTTCTGGACCGTGTTCGAAGCCAGCTGAACGCCGATGCCGAGCAAGTGGATGAGAACGTCGTTCTGCGTGCGCATCTTGCTCTGGCGGCGAAAGATCAAGATCGCATTCCGTATCTTGAGGCAAATATTTTTCGTGTCGACCCCGAATACTTGCCGGCGATCATCAGGCGTCTTGCGTCAGACCGGCCCGAGATTGTCAACGACCTGTGGCAGTTGCTTGAGAACGACGGCCCGGG
>CAJHYQ010001300.1_pt1 | contig 11223 bp, 3 predicted proteins | sample 9198721 | NCBI WGS metagenome assembly CAJHYQ01 (sample SAMEA7708357, study PRJEB35096) | sediment metagenome | biome: marine neritic benthic zone biome [ENVO:01000025]; feature: sediment [ENVO:00002007]; material: shallow marine sediment [ENVO:03000034] sea grass bed [ENVO_01000059] ... | reverse complement strand
AGCATATCCACGGCACCGATTCGAACATCGGCGCTCAGCAGTCGGACTTCAACATCACGTTGGGTGATCTGGAGCCATTGTTTGTCGATGCGGCAGACAACAACTTCTACCCGGCACCGTTCTCGCGAACGATCGACAGTGCCGTCGACTCGCTGGAAGAACGCGACGGTTTTGCCCAGATCAAGAATGCGATGGGCATCTCGGTGTCACCGATCCTGGCTCCCGACCGTGACGGAGCCGGCCTGTTGCGTGCTGACGATCCGGATGTAGCCTCGCCATCGGGTCAGGGTGCTAACGTGTTTAAGGACCGTGGTGCCTTGGATCGTGCGGACTTCGTGGGGCCGGATGCTGTACTCATTAATCCGCGCGACAACGACGCTGAAGGCGTAGACCTGGATCCCGCGGCCACGGTCGTGCAGTTGTCGCCGGGAATCTACACCGAATTCGAACTGCAAGTCGTCGATGGTCTGGGTACCAGCGACAGCGGTCAGGGTGTCGGTGTGGACGACAAGACGGTCGATCCCAGCAAGCTGACCATCACCGAAGATGGCGAATTGCTGATCGAAGGTGAAGATTATATCTTCAACTACGACTCCACGACCAACACGATTCGGTTGACTCCCATTCAGGGAATCTGGCCCAACGACAAGACGTATGTCATGACGTTGAACAATGCCAACCGGTTCGTGATCGACATGCCTGACGGCAGTCAGCAGATCGACGGCGAAACCTTCTTCCTGTTGGACAAGACCGGCGCTACGGTGACGTTCGAGTACGAGAGCGGCTACAGCATGTTCGTACCCGAAACGTTAACCCTCGTCGTGCCGCCGGAAGGAGCAAGCGGCACGGGTATTCAGGATGGTGAGCGGTTCATCATCGCGGACGGAATCGGTGGGTTCAGCACCTTCGAATTCGACAGCAATGATCCGCCGAACTTCCTTTCCAGCAACATCCGCGTTGATATCTCGCAGGCGGTGACTCAGGATGCCGTGGCGGATGCGGTCGTGGCAGCGATCAACGGCGCTGGTTTGGGTGTGACCACTTTGAATCTCGGCGACGGCAACGTTCACTTTGGCGCTTTGTCACGCTTCTCGGTCGATCTGTCGCTCACGCCGCTGATGACCCAATTCGGCCAGCCCGGCATCATCAACGACGGCCAGATCTTCACGATTTCGGATGCGACTCAAACCGTCGGCTACGAATTCGATAACGACGGTCGCTTCATCGACGCCGATGGCAACGGTGTTCCGGACAACGTCCTGATTTCATTCTCCCTGGCGGACCACCAGGCCACGTTCACCCAGAAGATCACAGACGCCATTGCCAACAGCTCGATCGGGATTACCCCGACCAACTTCGGCGAAGGCCATGTGTATGTGGGTGGAGTCGTCGGGCAGGTGTTGGACGCGACCGCTGTACCTAGCATCAACGTCGTTGGCGAACCGGGAGTGCAGACGTCGACCACGATGATCGTACCTCCGCAAGGTGCTGGTACGGACATCACCGACGGACAGACATTCACGATCGACGACGGCATCGGCAACGCTGCGACCTTCGAGTTCGATGACGACGGCAGTACCACGCTTGGTAATCGATCGATCTTGTTCACCGGTACGACCACCGTTGATCAGTTTGCTGACGCCATCGTTTCGGCGATCAAGATTTCGTCAGTCGGTCTGGACCCGGTCAACCTGGGCAACGGTGAAATCCGCTTGTTCGATACCATCCGGCACACGACCGATGTCACTAACAGCGTGTTGAGCAAGACCGGCGTACCTGGCGGTGCCGTGGCAGTGCCGTTCATCCCCGACGAGTCGTTCACGGGTGAGATGTTCGCTCCGATCGTGATCGACGCGGTCGAAAACAGTGCGTTGATCGGTGTGGAGTTGGAGTTCCGCGGCGGCACGACCTACTTCGCCAACGGCGTGGATAGTGTCAGCGGTATCCCGAACTTCTTCCTTACCGCCATCCGTGACCTGGCCGGCAACGACCTGCGACCCAACCAACCCGATGGAACGACTCGGTTCTCGATCCTGATGCCGGACGTCGAACTCGACTTCGGTAATGCACCCGCTCCGTTCCCCACGTTCTTCGTGGACAACGGTGCCCGGCACGTGATTCCTGAAAATCCGATTTTCCTGGGCGCCAGCATACTGCCAGATCCGGACGGTGATCCGGGCGGTAGTCCCATCGATAACGACGGTGTGGTGTTCGGATCAGTGTTGAATCGCTTCATCACTACCCCGATCTTCATCACCGCTTCGGCTGCCGGACAGCTGGATGCATGGATCGACTTCAACCGTGACGGCGATTGGGAAGATCCGGGCGAACAGATCTTCGAAGACGAGGACCTTGAAGCTGGTCTGAACACACTGACGACGGGCACACCTGCCTTCTCGTCACCGGGTCTGGCGAATGCCCGCTTCCGCTTCAGTGTTCGCGGCGGTCTGGACTTCACGGGTGTGGCAACCACGGGTGAAGTCGAAGACTACCAGGTTGAAATCAAAGCCGGACTTCCGCCGGTGGCTAACGACGATGCCTATGCCGGCAACGAAGACGACGTGCTGAACATCAACGCACCGGGCGTTCTGGCGAATGATACCGACGAAAACGGCAATCTGTCCGTGCACAACCCCGGCGGTATCCCCTTCCCGCTGCAGTTCACCAGCATGTTGGGCGCGGCCGTCTCGTTGAACGCGGACGGCAGCTTCAGCTACGACCCGACGGTCTCGGCCACCCTGCAGGGAATGTCCGAGAACGATCAAATGCAGGACACGTTCACCTACCAGGCACAGGATGAAATCCCGCTGCCATCGAACGTGGCCACGGTCACGGTGACGGTGGATGGACGCAACGATGCCCCGATCGCACGGGATGACTCATACACCACCGATCAAGACACCGACTTTACCGCGAACGCACCTGGCGTGCTGATCAACGACGAAGATCCCGATGTGGCCGACGACCCGGTGGTTTCGGTGACCGGCACCTTCACGACTTCGATGGGTGCCTCGATTACGATCGAAGCCAACGGTCAGTTCACTTACGATCCTCGCGGGTCCGCTCAGTTGCGAGCGTTGCCGGATGGTCAGGCGGCCGTGGACACCTTCGAGTACACGATCACCGATGGAACGCTCTCGGCTTCGGCTACGATCAGCGTGACTGTCGATGGTCTGAATGATGATCCAGAAGCCGTTGACGATACCTACGACACCAACGAAGACGCATTGTTGAGCGTCGACGCTGCCAATGGAGTGCTGGACAACGATTCAGATATCGATGGCGACACGATCACCGTCGATACGGGCAACTCTGACACTCAGAGCGGCATGTCGGTACCCGTGGTGTTGCAGGCCGACGGCAGCTTCACTTACGACCCACGCAATGTGGCGGCGATTCAAGCCTTGCCGCTGTTTGGATCGACGACGGACACCTTTAACTACACGATCACCGACGGCAATGGCGGCAGCGATTCCGCGGTTGTCACCTTGAACGTCGAAGGTCGCAACGACGCACCTACGGGTGTGGGCGACAACTACGCCATCAACCAGGACCAGGTTCTCAACAAGAATAATGCCGCCGAAGGCGTATTGGCCAATGACAGCGACATCGACACGGGCGACACGATCAGTGTCAGCCAGTCGGATACCTTGAGTGCCAAGGGCGCGAACGTACTGATGCAAAGCGACGGCACGTTCATCTACGATCCGACCGGTTCTTCCGAACTTCAAGAGTTGATGCCGGACGAGAAAACCACGGACACGTTCACCTACCACGTCAGCGATCAACACGGCTCGGAAACGGAAGTCACCGTTTCGATCGAAGTCACCGGCGTGAACGTGGCTCCCCGTGCTCGCGACGACAACTACTCGACCAATGAAGACACCGTACTGAATATCACGAATCCAGCTCAGGGAATCCTGGCCAACGACGACGACCCCGATGGCCAGGCAATCACACTGGTCGACTCGGATTCTGAGTCGGCTCTGGGTGCACCGCTCGTCGTGAACTCGGACGGGACCTTCTCGTACGACCCACGCAATGTGCCGGAACTGCAGGCCCTGAACGTGAGCCAGACGTTGGACGACACCTGGGTCTACACGATCCGCGACACGTTCAACGCCCGCTCGACCGCGACGGTGACGATCACAGTGACCGGCGTGAACGACGCTCCTGTGGCTGTCGACGACGACTTCATGGTGCCGCAGAATTCGGATACGAATCTGCCGGTGCTGGACAACGACTTCGACATCGACGGAACGTTGGATCCGACTACCGTGCAGATCATCAATACGCCGGATCACGGTAGTGCCAGTGTGAATGCCGATGGTACGATCCGGTATCAGCCCGATGGCGACTACCACGGTCCGGACGACCTGACCTACCGAGTGTTGGACAACAGCGGAGCATCGTCGAACATCGCGACCGTCAACATCAATGTGAACAATCCGCCAGTGGCGGGAGACGACACGGCACTTGGGTTCTTGAACTCGCCGCGTGACATTGACGTGCTGGATAACGACTTTGACACCGACGGCTTCATCGTACCTTCAACCGTCGATATCAAGACGCAGCCGAATGATGGTCAAGTGGTCGTGAATGTCGATGGAACGGTAACCTACACGCCGAATGACGGCTTCCTGGGATCCGATTCGTTCACGTACACGGTCGAAGACAATGACGGAGCCGAGTCTAATGAAGCAACCGTCGATGTCTCGATCATCATCAATCCCAATCCATGGCGGAACCCACGCAATCCGTTGGATGTGAATGATGATGGCGTGGTTTCGCCGATCGATGCTCTGATCATCATCAATGACATTAACTTCAACGGTGCACGACAACTGCCGATTCCGCCGGTACCGCCGAACGAGCCGCCGCCCTATGTGGACGTGAACGGCGACAACGCGCTCACTCCATCGGATGCCGTCACCGTCGTGAACTTCCTGAACGGCGATGGTGAGGGCGAAGGCGAAGCCTCCGCCCAAGTGGCTGGCACGTTTGATACGCTGAGCACGTTCGACGCCGCTGCCGCGGACCATTCGGCAACCACCAACTCGGCTGCCGATTCCAACGCAATTGAAGTTCCATTGGTTGGCGAAGACGCTGGCGTGATGCACAACCTTCGAGGTGTACTGGCAGGTGGCAGCCAGTGGGCTCGGGAAGATCTCGAAGTCGCACTGGACGACATCGTCGACGACGTCGCCACGCAGGACGAAACCACCGACCTGGACGAAATCATCGCTCGGGGATTTGGGATCGGTCGTCGCGGTTAAAGTCAACGACCCAATGCAACCTCTGCGTCTCTGTGGTAAGCTTACCGCAGAGACGCGGAGGCTTGGGTTTCTACACCATCTTCCCCATCGGGGTCTTCGAACGCACGTAGTTCGTGTGCGCCTGCACATAGCTGGTTTCTACCAGTTCGTCGCACGCATCCGCGGTCAGGAACTGCTGGGAGAATCCCGGTAACAGCGGATCGATCGTCAACCGAGCGGCGTGGACAAAATGCGCCATCAGATCTTTGGGGTCCTCGTCGCCAAGGGCAAAGCGTATCGTTCTGGGGCCGATGCCACCTGATCGCAGCTGTTCGTCATTCAATTCCGAATGCGTTGTCAGTGCGGGACAACTGACGATCGTGTTGGTCTGCCCCAGGCTGATCATGTGGGAAAACGCGGGCGCCAACGCATCAAAGAAGCGTTGGAAGGCCACGCGCGGAATCGTCTCCATGTCGATGGTGAACAACGGTGCCGGGAGTTGCAGGAAGTTGTTCGTGCGGCAAAGCTCGTGGTTCTCGTTGGATTCCAACCCATTGCAGCTCACACTGATTTGGGGATGAGCGTCGAAGAACTTGGCCAGAATCTGCGTGTTGATGCACTTGCCCAACATCCGCCCAGTCAGCGAACGCATCCCCTGCATCACTTCGAATGCGGCATCCGCATTCAAGAACGCACCCTTCACGTAGTACACATTCCAGAACATGGTGTCGTTCCAATCGATGCCGCCGGCACTCTGTCCTTTGGGCACGAACATGTCTTCGTTGCGCCCGATCACAACTCCGGCAATCACCGATCCACCTCCGCTCAGATCTTTCGTGTAACTGTGGATCACGAAATCGGGGCGTTCGCTGGGATCTTCTCGCTGGAGAGGACGAGTGAGGAAAGGCGTACCCACCGTGGCGTCCAGGATGACCCGCAATCCGGCTTCATGAGCCATTCGACAGATTCCCGGAACATCCAGCACGTAGCCGTGGGGATTACAAGGTGATTCCAGATAGACGTAAGCGCGGCGACCGCCTTGTAAGCGGTCGGCATAGCGCTGTTGCACATCTTCCCAACAGCGCTGGAAGTCCGCTTGATTGTATCCCGAAAACGTCTCGACCGCGATTTCCAGGTTCCCGGGTTTGGCAAACCAGTCGTGAATCAACTGATGAGCTCCGCCGTAAATGTTGCGGCTGGCAATCAACACATCGTCCCGCCCCAGCAGGTGAGCCAACGTCGAGTCAATCGCCGCCATCCCACTGTTGAAATTCCAGGCGAAGTATTCGTTGGCGTAGGGACCGGCTTCCAGATCCACCACGAAGTTGGCCAGCGCGACTGACGTGGGATTCAACAAGCGTGAGTAGATTTCCAGCAGCAGTTCTTTGCCCTGAAAAGCATCCTCGATCCATTCGGCACAAGCGTAGATATACGTCGCCGTACGCGTGATGACCGGCGTGGCGGCGAAAATGGCCGTCACGTTGTCGAAGATCGAATAGGGTCCCTTGGCCGATTGAGTTGCGGGACTGAACCCGAGTTCCTGGTAGCTGCGCCGGAATGCGTTTTGGTGGGTGTCTAACAACTTGGCGAGCTGAAACGACAAGAATTTCTTGGCGTTGAAATAGGCAATCTTATCGCTGCGGTCCAGTGTGGTGATGGTGTTGAGCGTCTGTTGCCACAACTGAGAAATGTCTTCGTGAGCCAGGTACAGTCGGGCGGTCACTTGAGCCAGTCGCTGACCGTAGTCGCTGGTGACATCAATCCCAAAATGCTTCAGCTGTTCGTCGACTAGTTGGTCGACGGTGGACGCCGATGTCGAATTGCGTAACGGCGATAACTGCCGAATCGGGTCGGGTACGTTGGGCTTACCTGCCACATCAGACTCCTTGGGGTTGGGGCGATGTAAAACGCCCTCGAGCAGAATATCAATTTCCGTGCACGCGACTTCGTTGTGTCTCCCGCCAAGCCTGACGTCACAGCCACCATCATGAAGCAAATCGCTCTAGATGCGAATGATTCGGTCGCGAGCAGCCACTTCCCAGCGGCCGACACAACGCCCCTCTTCAATGACGTACGCGAATGCATGGAGGGCACACGTCGGACAGATGTGCCAGGGGATGGCCATCTGACAATCCCCGACCGATAGATCCGCCGCAGCCGCCGTCTCGAGCACCAGATGCTCTTCATTTTGCAGGACAATCCGCGCGTCGGGAAGCGTTGGGAACACAACTCGTTTTTCCGGGGCCGGATCCGAGGCCACGGCTTTGTATCCCAGATCGAACGTCACCCGATTGGCCGTTGGACGGCTAATCACACGTGTCAGAATCGCGGCCGCCGGCTGGAAAGGTAAATCGGCGAACTGAGTGCCGTAGCCGGCATCGTACAAAACACAGGTTCCCGGACTCAGCTCTAAGGCCTCGTCGGCCAGGTCGGCGAAGATCGGAAACGAGCCCGTCCCACCCGCCACAATGCGGGGCACCGGCAAGTCCTGGCTCTGCAGCTGGTCCCGGAACTCGGACCCTTGATTCCAGACCTCCATCACGGCCGCCCGGCGCTCGTTTACGTCCGACTGGTGATTCTGGCCGTCGTAAAGATGAATACCTCCACACGACACGCCCGGCAAATCGTGCAGCAGGCGATAAAGCGAGACCGCCGCGTCGCCGGCCGGCAAACCGGTACGTTGGAAACCGGTATCCAGATCCAGCAACACCGGTGCGCTCTGGCCGGCCGATGCCATCGCGTCGCTCAGCTGGCGTACCGCCTGCGGATCATCCACCGTTGTCGCCAAGGTGACATCCGGGTACGACCGATAGAATTCCACCACCCGATCGATATTGGGACCCACCGCCTGATACGCCCACACAATGTCTTTGACACCAGCCTGCGCTAACATCTCGGCTTCGGCCAACGTGGCACATTTGTGTTTGTTAATGCCGGCCGCCAGCAGCAAAGCGGCAATCTCGTGCATCTTGTGCGTCTTACAATGCGGCCGCAGTCGAGATGCCCCACCGGCAATTGCGATCATTTGTTGAACGTTGTGGCGCAGCGGTTCCTTGAAAATCAATAAGCTGGGTGAGAGCAAGTCGTCGGTTGAATGAAGATCGTACATATTGGTCATCGTTGAGGGTGTTCGGAATTCGTAACAGCAGGTTGTTGCGAGCAGTTAGTACATCAGGCCCCATGCTTTACTTCATTATGCAGGTATCCAAGACGCAATGAGCTTCAGCCAGCTATCTCGCGAGAAGGCTCAACCCAAACTAACCCGAAGCGTGAGTTCTGAAGTTGCGCTCTTCGCTCATACAGGCCAATTCTACATGGGATTCTCCGGGATCTACTAACCCGAAGCGTCAGCGAGGGAGAGCGGTTAACGCTTGTGCAGAGTCGTCGCCCTCGCTGACGCTTCGGGTTAGTTATTGGCGAAATGCGTAACTTCAAAAGCGTGTGCTAACGCTGCGGGTTAGTTACGAATAGTCACTAGCCCCTAGTGAATTGGCCCCGTAAACGGGGCCGTAGTCTTGTGTGTCATTCCTACCCCGTGCTGAAGCACGGGGCTAATTCAATGTATGGTGACGACGACACGACAGTTCTGTACTGATGCATCGTGTGATTTGTAGCATCTAATCTGCGGACACCCTCAGATGTCTTGCGAGGTCAGGTTGATGTTTGTGGGTTGTTGCTGGTTTCTTCCATTCTGTCGGTTTTGGGCTAGAGATGCCCGTGCTTTTGGAATACGTTAACGGATTGTCTTGGTAGCAGCCGTGGCCGCATGGTGACGGGCGAAAACTCTAGGCAATTCGGCCTTCTCGCCTCTCCCACGAGCTCCATGCTTGCCAAAGAACAAATTGACGGCTGGAAGCAGTATTTCAGCGGTTTCGAATTCCAATCGATGGGCAAGTGGTTCCTCCTCTCGGCTCTGATCGGGGTGGTGGCCGGCGTCGGCGGAATCGTGTTTCAATACCTGGGTCAGGTGGTGCAATTCCTGACACTCGCGACCCTGGCAGGGTTCGAGCCTCAAGACGCAGCTGGCGAACATGTACTGTTCCGCGAAACGGCTCGCGACTTCGTGCCCTGGATGGTGGTGGTCGTGATGACCGCTGGCGGCCTCTTTTCCGGGTGGCTGGTTTATACCTTTGCACCGGAAGCTGAAGGACATGGTACCGATGCGGCCATCGATGCGTTCCATAACCGTCTAGGACGCATCCGGGCTCGGATCCCATTCATCAAAACCATCGCTTCGGCAGTGACGATTGGGACCGGAGGATCCGCGGGACGGGAAGGTCCGATTGCTCAGATCGGAGCCGGTTTTGGTTCCTGCCTGGCCAGCATGTTGAAACTGTCGGCTCGCGATCGCCGCATCATGCTGGCCGCCGGAATGGGCGCCGGCGTGGGTGCCGTATTTCGCGCTCCGCTTGCGGGAGCCCTATTTGCCGGCGAGATCATGTACCGTGACGCGGATTTGGAATCGGACGTGATCGTGCCCTCGGCCGTTGCCTCGACCATTGCCTACAGCGTGTACTGCCTGGCGTTGCCGGTTGAAACGCGTTTTCAACCCTTGTTCGGACAGGAACTTCAATACGCGCTGGGCTCGCCGCTGGAGCTGATGCCTTACGCGCTGCTGGCAATCATCGTGACGTTGGTCGGCGCGCTTTACATCAAAACGTTTTACGGCACTCACCGTCTGTTCCAAGCGATCCCGATCAATCCCAAACTGAAGCCCGCCGTCGGAGCAGGGCTGGCCGGCCTCGTCGGCATCGGGCTCTATTATCTGTTCGATCGGGACATGGAGGTGTTGGCCGTACTGGGCACCGGTTACGGCACTTTGCAGGATGCGCTGAGTCCCGGGAGTGCTCCCGCCATTCGTTTGTTGTTGGCGGTGGCCTTCATGAAGATTGTGACCACCTCGCTGACGATCAGCTCGGGCGGTTCGGGAGGTGTGTTCGGTCCGTCGATGGTGATCGGCGGCTGCCTGGGAACGGCGCTGGGACAACTGTTCCATCAGTGGTGGCCCGATCTGGTTCCCTATCCACAGACATTCGGCATCGTGGGCATGGCGGGTTTCTTTGCGGGTTGCGCTCGAGCGCCGTTCTCGACGATTCTGATGGTCTCCGAGATGACAGGGACCTACCAACTGTTGTTGCCGACGTTGTGGGTCTGTACGATCGCCTTCTTGTTGGGGCATCGTTGGACGTTGTACCAGAAGCAGGTCCCCACCCGACTGGATTCACCGGCCCACCGTGGTGACTTCATGGTCGATGTGCTCGAAGGAATCCGCGTGGGCGATGTCGTTGAACCAGACCCTCACTTGATCCAAGTCAACGAAGCGATGTCTCTGGACGACATCGTGCACACGCTGGACAAAACCAACCAGCGGTACTTTCCAGTGCTGGATTCGCAGAAACAGCTGGTCGGAATCTTCTCGGCCGACGACGTGCGCCGTTATCTGTACGACGACACGCTGTGGCAGCTGGCGAATGCTCGCGACATCATGACGCAGGAAGTGGTGACCATCACGCCCGAGGGTGATCTTAACACGGCACTCAGTCACTTCACGGCGCTGAATATCGACGAATTGCCTGTCGTGTCGGCGACCAATCCCGATCGCGTGATCGGGATGCTGCGTCACAAGGAACTGATCGCGGCCTATAACCGGCGGTTGATGGAACACAAGAAGCTGGTGGCCGAGTAGGGAACTGTGGGACAGGGGGACTGTGGGACAGGGGGACAGCGGGGGCACAATGTCACCCCGATGCACATCGGGTGAGCGATTCGGCGCAGGACGAGCGTTAGCTCGTGTTCCGATTGTCGAGACGGCAAGTGCCAAGCGTTATCACTGCTTTGCAGTTTGCTAGCCGAGGATTATATGAGTTGCGCGAGAAAGCTCCATCGCCTAACGGTGACGTTTGACATTTGAGCGCGAACTCGAGCAATCACGCTCATTTGCACAATCCCTTGCTAACGCTGCGGGCTT
>CAJHYQ010000322.1_pt1 | contig 11254 bp, 8 predicted proteins | sample 9198721 | NCBI WGS metagenome assembly CAJHYQ01 (sample SAMEA7708357, study PRJEB35096) | sediment metagenome | biome: marine neritic benthic zone biome [ENVO:01000025]; feature: sediment [ENVO:00002007]; material: shallow marine sediment [ENVO:03000034] sea grass bed [ENVO_01000059] ... | reverse complement strand
TCTCGAAGAACGCAGCGTTATCTCATGCCTTATGGATCCTGGTGCTGATAAAACTCGTCACACCTCCCATTGTTGAAGTTCGACTGCCAGTTATGCCGACTTGGGCCATTGCGGCGACGCAGTCGCTGGACCGAACTGCTGATCTGCAAGTTTCTGGGAGACACGCGAGACAGCTGAGCGGGGCAGAAAGCGGACCGGAGTCGGCGAACTGGCCGGGTCCGATCGATGAAGCGGCTTCATCGGCACCGCTTACGGGCTCGGTTGATGTGACCGCTCATCGTGTGCGTCTGGCGAAACAAGGATTGCTGTGGATCTGGCTGTTAGGCATCGCCATCTACGCTTCGTACAAACTCTATGTGACGTGGCAGATGGGGCGGCTCATGCGGTTGGCGACGCCCGATCCACGCATCGATCGAGCAATGAGCCGCATCGCCAAGGCTGCTCATGTTAAAAACTACCCGACGGCGAGAGTCGTACCGTGGGTGGGCTCTCCGATGCTCTGGGGATTGGGAAGCAGTTCGGTGATTGTGTTGCCGCAGGAGCTCTTTGAGGCGCTTGATGAAAAAGCGACAGATACACTGCTGCAACATGAACTGGCACACTTTCAACGACGCGACCCCTGGATTCGTATTCTCGAAGTCATCGCCTCCACGCTGTACTGGTGGCATCCGCTCGTCTGGTGGGCGATGCGGGAGATCGAGGTTCACGAGGAGCAGTGTTGTGATGCCTGGGTCGTGCGACAGGACAAGGTGAACCGACGTCGCTACGCAGAAGCATTGCTGGACACCGTGGACTTTATTTCTGAGGCGTCTGACGCAGGCAAGCCGATCGCCGCAACCGGGCTTGGTCGAGTGCCGCTTCTCAAGCAGCGTTTAAAGGCGATTATGCAGGGCCGCCAACACGTTCTCGATTATCGTATGCGATTCGCATTAAGTCTTCTGCTCGTGGTTGTGCCACTGCAGCCGAAACTCGTCGCGGCGGCGTACAACGTTGACCTCACACCACAGTCACTGCCGACCTCCGGTGCTGGGAATCCTCCGGAGGTCGTCAGCACGCCGCCGCGCGGGCCCAATCCGCCGTCACCGACGACAACGCCGATTCCACATAGCGTCGATGTCCTCAATCTACCCAGTCTGGATTACGCAAAAGCAACTTCAGCCTATGGCACCTACGAGTTAGTCGCGACCAGTGGATACCGAGCTGAGCTACGGCGAGTCATCGATGGACAGACGATCGATCTCGGCGATAACAAAATCACATGCGCAGCATTCGTTCCACCAAATGACGAGCCAGCCCAGTTGGTCGTCGGTTGTCTGGATGGCTCAGTTTGGCTGTTCGATTGTCGATCAGGTGAGGTGATCAAACAGCTTGGCTCGTATGACGGTGTGATTTACTCGGTGGCCTTTTCGCCCACAGGCCAATGGCTGGCTGTGGGTGGAAGAGACCGCATCGTGCGTCTGATCGATATTTCTCACCAGCAGTCAGCAAGAACCATCGAAGGCACCGACGCAGCCGTACGTTGTGTTCGCTTTTCCGCGGACGGGACGCGGCTTGCTGTGGTTACTGACACGACCTGGCATCCCGAACGACCTGGGCGAGTCGACATCTGGGATCTTTCGACGATGGCCGTCCAGCAGACGATCTGGTGTCCCAGCGCGGTTGGCATCGCCGGCTTTGACGCCACCGGCAACATCCTGACGGCGGAGTGGAACGGGATCTTGCGGGTCTGGTCGTCGTCCGGGGAACAGCTTTCGGCCTCTCTCCAGCCGAAGGACAGTGTGTCGGCCGCCGCTTTCTCCCCCGACGCGATGTCGCTGGACACACTTGGTCTGGCCGCACAGGCAACATCGATGAGTGATGAGACAAAGGTGTTCTCGTTCGACTAGGCGATGGGTGGAAGCTTTTGAAGAGGATTTGGCATGGCTCTCCTGCGGCTATTCATCTTTTTGACTCTTGCCACCATCCTACCCGCGGTCGGCCTCGGCCAGGTTGAGATTGACGAGAGAACGGGATCCGCTGCCACCGAGTTTTTGCGGGTGAAGCCCGGAGGTGTGGATCAAAAGGCCTCACGGTCGCCCGCCGGAACGCGACGGGCGATTATCGTCTGCGGGCTAGCAGGCGACCGGGAATATCTGGATTCGTTTACCGAGTCGGTTCGCCAGATCAAAGACGCGCTCGTTCAGCGATTTGGTTTCAGCGAGACGAACATCCGCATTCAGTTTGGTCGCTCCGAAGAAGCTGCGGAGCCGAAAGCGTTTGCGACAGATGGACGCGCAACTCGTGAGGAAATTGCTGGTGAAGCAGCGAGACTGACCCGTCAAATGAGCGACGAGGACCTCGCCTGGATCTTCGTCATTGGCCACTCGTACTACGATGGCAAATCCGCCCACTTGAACATTCCCGACACGGACATCACCCATCGGCAATTCGCAAAGCTGTTCGAGCCACTCGACGGTGGACAGGTTGTTTTTTTTCTCTGCACGCCCGTCAGCGGTTTCTACATCAAGGAACTATCCAGAACGAATCGAATCATCATCACCTCGACCGAGGCTGATGCCGAGACGAACGCGTCGATTTTTCACTCGGCCTTGTCCGAAGCGCTCAGTGAGATCGAGCCAAAGGCAGACTTCGATCTAGACAAGAATGGTAAGGTTTCGTTGCTCGACCTGTATTTGAAGTCCAATCAGAGGCTGGCCGATACGTATCTCAATAACGACCCACCGCTGATCGCGACCGAACATCCACAGCTGGACGACAACGGCGATGGCCGTGGTTCCGAATTGCAGATTGACTACCTGACGATCGAGCAAGGCGGCCGCTCAGATGCCAAGAAAAGGCGGCACTTTCGTACCTTCAAAGATGGCGCGGTTGCGGCCGACACGCCGCTGCCCTTCGTTGCACCTGATACGGAATGAGGGGGGTCGAGGTTCCTGCCGAGCCGCAACCGCACTCGGCTCGGCAGGAGCCTCGTCCGCCTCGCCCTCCCGTTGCGTCCAGCCTCGCGTATGCGCCTCGCCCTCCCGTTGCGCGTTGCGGACTCAGGGATTGAGATCAAGATCAAGAGGTTTTGTTAGAGTGCTTAATTATTGGGCTTGGTTTCCACATTGGCTTCGAAAGGAATCGGCTTTGACCGATAATAGCTGCGACCTGGATTGTGCGTTTCATAAATGCGTTCGATCGACCAGATAAGCCGATCGTTGTAGCGCGCGTGCATCTGCCAATCGCACATGCGGGAAAACGCGTAATACCACCCAAGCGTTCCATCTGCTCGCTTTCGAGCCTCCAGACTCATGAGCAATTCGGGATCGGTTTCCATTCCGAACGCAAAAATGGCTCCGTCGACAACACCGTGACGTTCACTCTGGTAACGAAAAAGTGGTTGTGTAAGCAGCCTTAATTGCCAGACCGAATTGGGTTCATAGGCGGGCGGTTGTTTGATCGCCTCGGTTTCGACTTGAGCCGCCAGATCTCGCATTTGTCTGAGTCGCCTCGGCCGTGTAGAGCCCGGATTGCCTGCCTCCGAAAGCAGGGCCCATCTGATGGCTGGGTCGCTAGATAACCAAACATCGCGTTTGTCGCGGCGCGCGACGATCGGGCCGTTTGTCAGCTTGACGACCTCCGTGTAGGCCGCATCGTTCGCAGGCCAGAAGAAGATCCCACTAATCGCAACCGGACGGTCGTCCAGCAACCAGACTTGCAGCTCTCCACCCACATACCCGTTACGAAGATTGCTCCACCGTAGAATCGGTTGCTGATGGCGTGAGTATGCAGTCGCTCTGTTCGTCAATTCGAGGGAACGAACGAGCTCATCCGCATAGGCTTGACGTCGTTCGTTGGCCACTTGCGACGGCTCTACCTGGGCGACAGGAGCCACAAGAAATAGCAACGCAAATACGGACATAATTCCATTCCCAGCTCGAATGCCAAGATTCGATTCTATCGCCATCAAGCGAATAGAAAAGAGGAACTTTAGGCGGGCAGGGCGGGGCTCGCGCCACAGCGGCACGAGGTCGCCTTTAGTACAATCCCCGACAAGCCCATCAGCCTCGCCCCGATTGCTCTGAGATTCCGACAACGCGATTATATTTGGTGGGCCATTTCGCATTTATCTCATCTCATTGGATCTTGTCAGTGGAGGACCAAAGGATGTTCGAATTCCGGTACTTCGAGGTTCGCCAATTCGACGGCTTCACGGAATTATCGCTGGTCGACACATCATTCTTCGACGTTCCTCAATTCGCCGAACTTCAAGGCGAGCTATTTGTTTTTGTCGAGATGTATCGGCCACGGCAACTTGTGGTCAACTTTGACCACATCAGGTACTGCTCGACGGCGTTGATCACAGGTGTGCTCAAGGTCCGCGAGCGACTGGACTCAATCGGTGGCGAGTTAAAAGTTTGTGGCATGTCAAAGCCGGTACGAGATACGTTCGTGATGCTGAACCTAGATGGCACTGTATTCGACATTTACGATTCGGAGTCTGAAGCCCTCGCCGCGTTTTAGCATACGCTTCCCCGGACAGTCCGTTCCGCAGCGGCTGCTGTGTCCAGATTGGGTTACGGCAATTCGGGCGCAATGACGTGGGGTGATTCACCGCTCAGCGATTTGAGGAACTCGACGACCGCGTCGATTTCTGAGTAGCTCTGTCCTAGCAGCGGCTCGACATCAAGTTCAAGCCCTCCGGGACCTCGTGAAGGGATATCGCGGTAGTAGAACTGCACAACATCGAACAGCGTGTCCCGCGAACCGTTATGCATGTAGGGGCCGGTTTCTGCGATATCGCGTAGCGAGGGCGTACGGAACCTGTATTCGTCCTGGCGGCTCTTTGTGATCGCGCCCCGACCCTTGTCGCCTCGGCCGACACCAAGCCGATAGTATTTGCCATCGCTCAGCAACGGACCATGGTGACAACGAATGCAATCGGCCTCCCCGACAAACAATTCCAAACCTTCAATAGCTCGAGCGGACAATGCTTTTTTGTCACCGGCCAGGTAGCGGTCGAAGGGCGAGTTGCGTGAAACCAGCGTCCGCTGAAAAGCCGCCAACGCTCTGGCGATATCCTGCGAGTTGATCGATTGGCCAAAGATCTTCCTGAACTGTCGGGCGTATTCCGGGACAGCCGCGAGTTCCTTGACCAACTCGTCGAGATTTTGATTCATTTCGTCAGGAGCGGTGATTGGGCCGAGCGCTTGGTCTTCGAGACTCGGGGCTCGACCGTCCCACAAAAACTCGACGTGGAGTCCGACATTCAGCAGGGTGGGAGTGTTCCTCGACAAGGGCTCCCCACCAAATCCCTTTGCGCGGGCTAGCCCGTCGCCGAACGCCTTGTCGGGAACATGGCATGTTGCACAGCTCATGTTGTTGTCGCCCGATAGCCGCGGATCAAAAAAGAGCAACTTGCCGAGCTCAACCTTGGCAGGCGTCGTTGGATTGTCTTTGGGCGAGGAGATCGATTTTGGCAGCGCAACGAGTCTTGGGCTCTCGCCTGTAGCCGACGCTTGTGCTCGACAGACACAAGGCAGAACTGTCGCAATCGATGCAGCGAGCAAGCTGATGAGGTGTCGCATCATTCTGTACCGCACATCCCAGGAATCGGTGGCAGGATCGCTGGATTCAACAACGACGCTAACGTGAAATCAGCCTACCGCGGAACTCGCCCGAGTATTGGCCCGCCATGTGGCCCTGGAACAGGCCTTCGACCTTGCCATTCAACTGGCCCTCGATGGTAACTCGAGCATCCTGGAACGAGCCATCCAACCGACCTCGAAATTGACCGTTGAGTTGGGCGCGGACATAACCCTCGATGTGGCCGTCGAGTTGGCCTTCGAAATGGGCGGCCGGCGATGCCGCTCCTCCGTCGGAACTAGCGCCGGTGGCGGCAATCGTTTCATCCTCGGGCCGATCCGACTTGGCATCAACTTTTGCAAGTGCGGTTCGGCGGCGACCATCCGGGCGTTCGCCGCGTGCGAACACCCAACCACCATCGGGATCGATGGAAGGACGAATCTTGTATTCTTGCTCTACCGGGATACAAAACGACTCTGCATCGTCACAGGCAAAGTATCTAACCTTTACGAGTATCGGTTCGCCGGTGAAGCCCGTGACATCAATCAGGAATTCGCGCGGGTCCACGTCAGCTTCGACTTCGACCTTGGGACCTGATCCTGATTGCGGCGTTGCGTGTACACCAGCTGGCAAAATCAGTTCGTATTGCGGTGGATCCGCTAGATTGTTCCAGTGCACGCGGTGTATCGGATCGATGTGAAGTCCCAAATACATCTGCCCTTCGCCACTTTCCGACAGCTTGCGATCTGCTTCAGCTCGCAACTTGACGTAGAAAGGCAGATCGCTGGCAAGGGGCTCAACGTTCAACGCGGTCGTGGGAGACGCCGGTTTGACGGGATCGAGGACCCCCGATGCGGGACGCCCTTCGTCGTCATGAGGTGATCGAAATTCGATTTCCACCGTCTCCGTTGGATTGTCGATGGGACCGACGAGTTCGATGAGATCTTCCCTTAACTGATCCGGATCGCTCCAGGCTCGCTTTCGCACGATGCCGCCTTTCGGATCGATCACGAACTCCGAATTGGGCGCGTTGCCCAAGGCTCTCTTTACGTCACCCGACATCGTGTCGCAAATCCAGGCAAACCGTGTGTCCAGTCTTTGCTTCGCCTCCTGCACATGCATAAGTCGTTCGGCAATGCTGAAGGGTCGCACGAATGCGTTCGTTTCGGGGTGGGCAAGCGTCTTGTAGACGTAGTAGAACTTCACACCTTTCGCGCTAAAATCACGCTGCACGGCCTCCAAACTGGAAGCCTTCTTAAGGAAAGGCGGTCACGTAAGGCAGCCGAACACCAGGACGCTGTACTGCCCTTTGAGCTCAGAGAAGCGAAACTCCTCTCCGTTGGAGTCGAAGGCGCGAACGTCAGGCAAAACGCTGCCAACCTCGGGTGAATTCGCGTTGAAGTACCTCTCCAGGAGCTTCCGCGGGGAGTCATCCGAAGACTTCGAAGCATCCTCGGTTGCTTGCTTCTCCTGACTCCAAAGCTGAGTTGCCGCAGTCATCGAGAATACAAAGACGAAGGTCACAGCCAAGATACGTGGCATGGTTCGGTCTCCTGGTCTTGTCGGATTGGCGGCTTTGGAGCCCTTCGCTTTTAACGCATTTGGAAACGATTGTCATCCTTTCGTAGAAAAACGGAAGAATAGGGGAGGTACAAGGGCCAACAAATGGCGGTTTTCTTTAGCCGGATAGCCCAAAAGAAAAACGCCCCTGGCTGATTAGCTAGGGGCGTCGTGTTAAGCATCAGATCGCAAACGGCTTGGCCGATCGCCACTGGTTATCGGCAAGCCACTTCTTCGTGGCTGGCAGCGAAGCGTAAACGATTCGCTGCCCGTCACGGATCACCTGGCCCGTGAATCGCCCAGGCTCAACCGTCTCAACCGACAAACGGTCCGTCGACTCGTCGCGCGTGAGGGTCAACTGTTCGTCGAGCAAGTCACGCACCATCGCCTTGGCCCGTTCATCTTCCTGACGAGCGATTTCAGCGATCACCGAATCCAAGTTATCCAGCGAACTGATGTCGTCCGGCAAGGGTCGACTCGATGCCAAGGCTTCAGCATGATCGTCCTTGCTCTGAGCAACGCTAATGGCCAACGAACCGTAGCACTCGCGGATCAGGCAGGGCCAAACGCTCTGCCAATACGCGTGCGAAGGTGCTCGCTCGACACCAACCACCTGATCGTCGACCAGAATGATCGCGCCGATCTGCCGCGGCACACACTCGAACTCGGCGACGAATTCATCCAGTTGCTTTCGGAAATGCTTGAGGAAGAACTCCAAGTGACCCTGCCCCTGAACTCCCATCTGCTGGTTGAACCGAGAGATGGCATCCCAGAGCTTGTTGTAACTCTTGTCCTTCCGCACTTCGAGCGCACGCTCACGCAGCGCGTAGGGCAAAATCAGCATCTCGTACGAGCCACGGCGGATTAATCCACCCTGCGACTGCTGAATGCACATCGCAGTGTCATACGATCGTTCGGCCGCTGAGCGCACGACACCAGCATGAGCCATCGCATGGTCCTGAGCCGCCCGCTTGACAACGTAGCCAGCATGGCAAGGTACGATCAAGATGCGATCACTCGAGTTACGAAAGCCGAGTGTTCCATAGTTCGTCGTGTAGACCTCGGCTTCACCCTCGACGGGCGATACAAAGCGATCATCGGAAAGGTCGCTCACGAGGGGAATGACCTGCATGTATCCGACACTCTGGATACGACCCGGCGCACATCCATGCAGTACGTCGGCTACACGAATCGTCTTTTGTCGCATTCGAAATACCATGATGTTATGAAGCTTGAGACGCGAGGCGTGAGCGATGGAAGAGGGAACGTCCAAGCCCACGCCTCAAACTCAAGCCTGTCTCCTCAATGTTACGGGTGTCTTATGATGAGTTGTGTACGGATGGAGGCATGAGGGTGATACACGACACCCTCACGCCCACCGTTTCAAGCTTCGATGCAGAGGCCTTGAGCCTCAAGCGTCAAGCCCACCGTACCCATGAGCGCGGTTGCACCCCGCTCAATGTCGGCCTCGAACAACGCCTTCAGCAGACCTAGTCCGATGGCCTCCGGCTTGCTGACGGGCAGACCCGGCACCGAGTCGCAAAGCGAACGGATACCGCAAGTCTCAGCCGCAAACACGGGCGAAAACTGGTGGATTGGCGTCTCGATGCCCATCCGACGAACCGCCCGTACGACCTCGGCAAAGCGGCCGGCCGGAGCATTCTCGTAACCGTCGGTTAAGACGAACACGATGTCCGGCTCGCGCTTCAGCAACGCCACCAGACCGGCAGCTAATGACGTGTCGCCCGTTGGCTCAATCAACTCAGCCTGTCGCGTTTCACGTCCGTCGCTGGTGACGATCGTTGCCTGTTCAGCCGCCTCAGCCAAAAGATCACGCACTGCCAAAGCAACTGAGATCGGTCGTCGTGCTTGAGTCTGGTGACCCAACATTGACGCCGAAGTATCCAAGAGGATACCAGTGTGCTCGAATCGAACCGGCATACGGTCCGCCACCGCCCGCGCCTTGCGAATCAGCTCGTAGCGAATATCTTCGCTCAAACCCATTTCGTAGGCGTAGACGTACAGCCGAACTGCGTCATACTTCGCCGGGTCGAATTCGATTTCAACATCCACGCTGGCAGCCTTACGCTGCAATCCGATTCTCTGGCCCGATGTCAATTGTGCCTTTGTCAGTTCTAACACTTCGGCACTTGACTTGTCGGGATGGAAACGGCTGCGCAGACCTTCCAGCGTTTCAAATGGCAACACTCGACCTTCCTGCAGTCGATGCTTTGCCTGGCGGTAAGCCAATAGTCGACGCAAAGTCAGTCCCTGCTCGTCGCCAAGAATAAATCGCACGCACTGCTCGACCCGCTCGCAATCGGCATCGCGCACAAATCGGTGCACGTGCCGACGTACAAGTCGCCGTTCCTGGTCCGTCCGTTCGTCCGACGCCTTGGTCAACACGGCGCGCACAATACTCGCGGTTCGACGTCCCCAAGCGTGTACAAGCGCCGTCGCTAACTTGCGTCGATACTTGACCGACCAGAACTCGAGGCTTTGCGAGCCCAACAATGTGGACAAGATCACTCGGCGCGTGCGTGCGTTGTTAACGCATTCCGCCCGTAGCATCCCGAACATCTTGAGCATTCGCTGCACCGGCAATTGACGAAGCAGTTCAGCCAACGCAAGGCCTTCCTGCTCGGCCGAAAGTAGACTGTTGGCCCGGGGCGTACGCAGCAATCGCACCGCGCCAATCTGTCGGCTAAAGTCCGTGACTCCCGGCAGCAGCAGCGAGGCCGTGTAGATACCACGCTCCATCTCGAACAGTTCACGGTGAACGCTCTCGACCGCCGCCTCCTGCTCAGCTCGTGTGTTGTAGAACGTCGCACGTGCTGTAGCCGTTGCCGCAGTGTCGATGAACTGACCGAAAGCTAACGGTAGCAGTTCTCGCTGCTCCTCTGTGGCAAGGAGCTCGAGGTTCGAAAGTTGAGTGTTTGACATTTCGGTGTTTGACATTTCAATATCGATTGATGGCTAAGTTAGAGGGACATACCTGAAGCATGAAAGATCCATCACCGGCTCAGGGTGCTTCAGCTGGGGGTGCTCTAGTTTTGGCACCGCCTGCCGAAGCGCGGTTTTCCTGAGAAGCGGTTGCCTTGCGGCGTGACGTCGATGCCAACTGACCGTTGCAAAGCGACTGAAGAATGTCACTGATGAAGTCGCTACCGAGGTGCTGGCGGTCAAACGTGACGCCGTACACCTCGAGCCTCAAGCCTCAAAACCCCAGGGTAGTTTGCAGGTCAATTTTTCCTTGTTAGAGGAGTTGCACCTCTGACGGTTTACAGCCGTTTTTCTGGATTGACGTGCGAGTCCCTGGTTGATTTTGAAAGTCGGGGTAGTTTGCGGGTCAAGGGGTCTTCAGCAAAGGAGTCGAACCTTTGACTTCCAGTTCATAGTCTGGTGCTCTTACCAACTGAGCTAGCTGTATTGACGCGCTAGTCCCCAACTGTTTTGAGGCTTGAGATTCGAAGTGTATGGCTTATGAAAATGGCTCACGCTTTAATCCTCGGACCACAGGCCCACTAAGAGCCGACGACTGGGTTTGCACCAGCATCAACCGGTTTACAAAACCGGTGCCTTTCTAAGTCGAGCCACGTCGGCGAAGTAACAGACGCGAGACTTGCGGACGAGCACTTGTCTGCGTCCACTGTTCCCCGCGTCTCATCGAGTATTCCTCGAACCACTCCAACAAGTAGCCAAGGGGAGACTTGCACTCCCACGCCCAAATGGGCACGACGTTCTGAGCGTCGCGCGTCTGCTCAATTCCGCCACTTGGCTGTTGGAGGCCGGAGACTTGAGACACGCTGGACCCTCAAAGCTCAAGCCTCAGGTTTCACACCTTCGACCTCACAAAAAAACCCGGTGCTTGCGACACCGGGTTACGATTGATTCCGTCGTGGACCGACCGGGCGTCACAAGCGCAAAGGCGTCGAGGGCGGTATATTCGCCGTATTCCTGGCGAATGGCTCCGAGCCTTGAGTTTCGCAAGTGAGGTTCGGTCGATAGGACGTCATCTCTTGATTTACCTTGTGTCTTTAAGATTGCTTCGGTATTCGTTTTGCTGCATTGTTAGACGCGAACAGGCGAACAAGGTTCACGGATTCTTTTTGGTGCCTTCGGTTCCGCC
>CAJHYQ010000255.1_pt1 | contig 11381 bp, 3 predicted proteins | sample 9198721 | NCBI WGS metagenome assembly CAJHYQ01 (sample SAMEA7708357, study PRJEB35096) | sediment metagenome | biome: marine neritic benthic zone biome [ENVO:01000025]; feature: sediment [ENVO:00002007]; material: shallow marine sediment [ENVO:03000034] sea grass bed [ENVO_01000059] ... | reverse complement strand
GACTTCGATCTCGAACTCCGCACCAGGATCAACCACGTTCACCGCGCGAACGATTTCTTTAGAGACATCGATGTCTGTGTCCATTTCAATCTCGAATGCTGGACTCCAGGACACCGTCGCGGCTGTTGAGATACCAGCGATCATTGTGATCGCCATTAAAGTTAGAGCAATCTGTTGTACTTTCATTAGCGTTTGCACTCCCGAGTGAAAATCTTGTGCTCGTCTGTCGATCCGAGTAACTTGTGAACTGGCGGTGAATATAGTTAAGTTCCACCCCCAACGCAACAAAAGCCAAGTCAATTTTGCACCGATCGATTGTCGTTCCGCGTGCGGTGTAGGGGCCGGCTGCCCATGCTTTTCTCATCCATCTCGTGCTTCAATTTCCGCTGGTATTCGGCCCACCCGATACCTGTGTTGGCCATCGCACTCCTCTTTTCAGTGGGTTGCGGACAACCCTATGGTGCGGCGGACCGCAAGGCTGAGAACGATCGATCGAGAATCAGCCCTTCGATTCACGAGGTGAATCATCAATCATTGCCCGACGCCGAATCTGTCCAACTGGCTCATGTTCGTCGGCGTAACGATCAACAAATGAAACTCCTAGATCCGTCGTACGATGGCTGGGAGTCAGAACGGTTTGCGGAAGTCGGCAAGAAGCGACTGCTAGGGCTGATCCAGGCTCACATGACAGGCGATGCGTTGTCGCAATACGCTAACTCCGGAGCCGTCGCACGTGGCATCGGTGTTGGACGGGGTGTGGCATTCGAGCAGCCGGGCATCCGCGTCTATCGCGCTGCTTCCTCGCCAACTCGTGTCGCAGTTCCCCTATCGGACGGGCTGACGCAGCTGCTCGGGCCGCTGCAGAAAGTCGGTTCGCCCAAGTTTCAGTTGAAGGTCATCCGTGTCGATCTTGAGACCAAAGCGCCCACGACGGTTGTCCTTTACGAAGCATTTGCCGTCGGCAATGAGGGAGCCATACAACAGACAGCGCGCTTGACATGCCGTTGGAACCGATCTGATCAAGATCAACTCAAGCTGAGCTCGCTTGATTGTGACGATCTAGAACAAGTTGTGACGGAGGCTGCTGAAGGTCGTTGGTTCGATGACTGCACGGCAGCCGTCATGTCTGAAGAGCCGGCCTTTCACGAGCAGTTCGTCTACGGTCTGAACCATTGGATTCAGCGTGTCGAACGCGCCCATCAGATGGACGATTCAGTCCGCAACGGTCTGGCGATTGGGGATGCAAATGGTGATGGGCTAGACGATGTCTACGTCTGCCAGGGGCCGGGACTGACCAATCGGCTGTTGATCCAAAACGTCGATGGGACGGTCAGCGACAATGCACACGACGCGGGCGTCGATTGGCTTGATCAAACCAGCAGCGCCTTGTTCGTTGATCTAGATAACGACTCCGATCAGGATCTGGCGATCGCGACCTTTGGCGGCTTGCTCGTTATGGAGAACAACGGGTCGGGCACTTTCTCACTCCAAGCTCACTTGGGCTCACACCGTTGTGATGCGCAATCACTATCGGCTGCTGACTATGACAACGACGGAGATCTTGACCTGTATCTCTGTGTCTATCGACCGGACCATCTTGGCCGCCGCGGTGATTTTGTTTTTCACAACGCCACCACCGGAGGTCGAAACTACTTGTTCCAAAACGATATTCAGGGCGGCGAGTGGAGTTTTCGGGATGTAGCGAGTGAGCGCGGATTAGATGACGGCGCGAATCGGTATTCGCTGGCAGCTTCCTGGGAAGACTATGACCAGGACGGCGATCAAGACCTGTACGTCGCCAACGATTATGGTCCAAACGAGCTGTTTCGGAATCAGTCCGGGAACTTTTCGCGGGTCACGACCGAAGCTGGCTTGGCCGACACCGGTTTCGGGATGTCCGTTAGCTGGGGTGACGTCAATCGGGACGGCAAAATGGACCTGTACATCGGAAATATGTTCTCGTCCGCTGGCAATCGCATCACACGACAAAGTGCCTTTCAAAAAAACACCACCACTGCGCAACGCGCGATCTATCAACGAATGGCACAAGGCAATTCCTTGTTTCAGCAAGAAGACAACGGGACTTTTCGCGAGCTGAGCCAACTGGCCGGCGTCAATATGGGGCGTTGGGCGTGGAGTTCGATCTTCGCGGATCTGAACAACGACAGCTGGGAAGATCTAATCGTTGCCAACGGCTACATCACGACTGAGGAGACGGGTGACTTGTGAAGCTTCTTCTGGCGACAGGTGCTGTCGCATGAGGAGGGTGCACCGGTCAGCTCGGGAGTTGTTCAAGACGAAGGCCACGCCGATGACCCGGCCCGCCAATTGATCCAACTCATTCGCCGTGGTCAATCCTTCAGCGGGCGTGAACGGAATTGCGTCTTTCTCAACACGCATGGAACTCGATTCGCCAATGTGTCGTTCGTCAGCGGATTGGGCTTCGCCGATGATGCTCGCGCGGTCGGACAAGTCGATTGGGATCGAGACGGGGATCTCGACTTCTGGATCTCCAATCGCAATGCACCTCAGGTCCGGTTTTTGCGCAACCGCATCGGCAACAATTTTGGATCGATTGCTTTACGGCTCGAAGGTCGTCAGTCGAACCGCGACGCGGTCGGGGCGCGAGTCATCGTCTCACTGGCAAATGCAGCGAAAAAACCCCTCGTTCGCACGCTCCGCGCCGGCGATGGTTACATGTCGCAGTCCACGAAATGGGTCCACCTCGGTGTCGGCGATGCCGAAAGCTGTTCCGTTGAGGTTCATTGGCCATCCGGTGCCGTATCGACCTACGCGAATCTCGCCACAAACCAGCGTTACCACTGCGTCGAGGGCTCTGACGAGGCAGTCCTTGTGGAAACCCCGCGACCAAAAGGGCAACTCACGCCGCAGCCCTTCAAGTTGCCCACCTCCGAGCCAGCCTATTCGGTATTCTCGTTGGTTAGACCGTCGATTCCTCGTCTCGAATACCTCGACGATCAGGGGACGGTGAAGGATCTGAGCCAACATCAAGGAAGTCCGCTGCTGATATCCTTGTGGGCTACCTGGTGTCGACCGTGCATACAGGAACTTTCCGACCTGGCACAGCACAAAGAGACCTTCGAGCGAAACGATGTGCAGGTCTTGGCGCTGTGTGTCGATCGACTTTCGAGCGAAGCCAAGGCGAAACCGGAGGATGCCACGGCGATCCTCCGCGAACTTTCCTTTCCGTTTCATTCGGGTGAAGCAACCGAGTCGCTGATCGAGCAATTGGAATTGCTGAACAACTATCTCTTTGGACTTGAGAAGCCATTTCCGGTCCCCACCAGTTTCTTGATCAACAAGAACCTCCGTTTGGCAGCGATCTACCGCGGGCGAATCGACATGGATCGACTCAAGGAAGATCTCGCACACTTGAGTGATTCTCCGTCGGAGCGTCGCACACGGTCCGTGCCGTTTGTTGGAAGATGGGCGGGTGAGTTGGACACCTTGCCAATGGCCGGGTTCGTGTTGGAGCTGATTAGGAATGAGTATTTGGACGAGGCCAGCGAACTTGTACAGCGAATCCAGGGAGTGTTCGACAAGCGGACCATTCTTGATTTAGTAGTGAGGTTGGGGGTCGCCAACTATCAGCTCGGGCGTTCGGAGCGAGCCGATTTGCATTTCCGCATGGCCCGCAAGATTCAGCCCAATACGGTCGGGCCGGAAATCGAACTGGGACAATGGCACGAGTCACGCGGCGAGTTCAAAGAGGCCCGCGATTTCTATTCAAGTGCGATCCAGCGGAACCCGCGGAGTCTGCCTGCCATGAATAATCTGGCATGGTTGCTCGCAACCTGTTCGGACGACAACGTGCGCAATGGTGAGCAGGCCCTACGACTGGCCACCCGTGCCGCGAGAATCGCCGGGGGACATCCCGGTATATTGGATACACTCGCCGCCAGCCTGGCGGAGGTGGGTCGATTCGACGAGGCGGTCCGCGTCGCCGACCGTGCCATCCAATTGGCCCAACAATCCTCTAAATTCAACCTGGCGGCCGAAATCGAAGGCCGTCGCGAGCAATTCCAAGGGGGTCAGCCGGTGCGTTAATCACCTGCACCACAGAAAGAAGATCTGGTTCGACGACGGTTCAGGCAGTTCTCGCCAGCCTGAACGACCGAGCTTCAGGACGGGTGCTCGTTAGAAGTGAGGCTGCAGGGGCTCGAACCCTGGACCTACGGATTAAAAGTCCGTTGCTCTACCGACTGAGCTACAGCCTCGAAGATCTCCACGAGAATTACGCATTTTACCCGAGAAGCGGATGCAGCAAAGCCCAGACACGGGCCAGTGCCGGACAGATATCGATGCGGACCCAGGCGCTGATCGCCAAAATCCGCATCTCTAGGTGCGCCCTTTTTTAACCTTCGACGATCGATAGCCTCGGAAACTGCCAGCCCGGCTAACGCCAAACGCTCAGTCTACCCCAAGTTCCGCTGCCGCCAGCGGCTCAATCGTCTCAGCCACGACACGGTGACCGTTTTCGTTGAAATGCTGGTCGACAGACCCGTACATACGCATTTGCCCCGATTGGGCTTGCATCGCCGGTAAGACATCGACGAACTTCAGCCGCCGTTTTTGAAACTCCGACGCGAGCATTCGGTTTGGAAGTTCGAGGTCGACCGACGTGGGTTCGATGCCAAACGAGCTGAGATAGTCGGCCAGCATGTCGTCATGAACCTGAAAGGGTGTCGGCAACAGGACAAATAGAACTGGCGTTTCTCGATCCTGAAACGCTCCCTGGATTTTTTCGCATACCTTTGCTGTGGTCTCCCAGTCCAACCCCGATGCCCCGGCAACCGTGAACTCGGAAGGAAAAGTAAGCGGCGTCAACCCGAGTCGAGCGAGCGGCACTCGCATCGACTTGCGAAACAGAATGAATAGGTGCGAGCGTGTCTCGAGAATATCGTTGATCGGATACAGCACGGCTTGGATCAGTTCGCTACGCTCAAATGGCCGGGGCCAACGGAGCGAATGCCGGACCGTCCGCTCTCGCGGTTCATAGAATTCGACCTCTTCTTGGATGACATCGTTGCCCAAGTAGATGAATACCAGGCCCAGATCGTAGTCCCGCGACGAGAGAGCTCGCTGGGCTTCCAGATAGTAATGGTTGGGGTTCCACATCCCGACGCCCGCGTTGTCCACGTGGACAGTCGATTGCGACTTCGCCTCTAAGTTACGTCGCAATACCTCAACCATCGTCGACTCATTCTCGACCTGGATCGCTTCGAGAAACGAATCGCCCAGAGCCAGGACCGAGAATTGCGCGTCCGCATCGGCAGCCGGCTGACTGATTCGCAGCCCGTCGCCGTCCGTCACAAAACGCACCGTTCCTTCTCCGGTATTGATCGTGGTGTCTGCATGCTCTCGATGACGGTGTCCGAATACCGGTGCGGCCTTCCAGACATCGTTACGAAGAATGATCAACTGCTGCGGAGCGAACCAACGCACAACACCCTCAGCGACCAGCAGCCCCACGCCGAGTGATACACCAAGCAGGACGAGCTTCAGAGAGAGCCTGATGATCCGGCGTTTCCAACTTGGTTTATCTGCCGGCGACATACGAGACTTGAACAGAGGATGATCGAGACGAGCCGCTCTGGCGGACCTTGCGGCGCACAAGTTGGTCGCCGAGCGGGTATTCATGACGTGTGCGCGCCATTCTATTTGCGCCCTCTCGATCGTCAACTCGCCCAGTGACCGGCGCCGTCATGTTTCATTCTCGATACGGCGGCGATGTTGGGTACCAGGACGCTTCCGGGCACGAATTGACGGGGCATTTTCCGTGACATATCATCTTCACCTACTCTAGCTATTTAACCTATTTAAACGTCCGGGCACCGGTGGAAGGGCAATCATGATTCGCCATCAGTCGCTTTTGAAGGTCCACCGACGCCGCGGACGCAAACCTGCTCGATGGCTAGAGTGCGAATCGTTGGAGAGCCGCATTCTGCTTGCGGCGGACCGGTTCGAACCGAATGACACAATCGGCACGGCAACGCAGCTTGGTTCGATCCCCGAGATCACTCTACGCGACCTCACGATCTTCTCCGTGGGGGGCGATGAGTTCATCGAAGAGGACATTGACTACTACAAGGTCACCGCGAATCAAACCGGTAAGCTGATCGTCAACGCATTCTTGGAAGAAGCAGAAGCCGATCTCGTGCTCGAGATTCGAGATCGCCACAACAATCTGATCGCTCGATCCAATACTCCGAATGACGACGAGCAACTCATCATCCCGGTGGTGAGCCAGGAGATGTACTTCATCCGCGTCATCGGCGTGGATGAACTGCTCATTGAGTATGGTCTTGAGATTGAAAACTTTGCCGCACCGGTTCCCTCGGGTATTCATCTAGATCCGGCCAGCGACACTGGCATGTCGGATATTGACCACGAAACGGCCGATCCATTGCCACGCTTGGTGGTACAGGCCGATTTGGCAGACTTCGGCGCGATGGGCATCGATCTTTTAACGTCCGAGCAAGCCGAAGTGTTAGCGTCGCCGCCGATCGATCCCGACGCTCCAGCTAACCTGCCGATCCTAGGCATCCCACCTCAGAACATCACCAGTGGCATTGCTGTGGAGGTCTTTGTGACCAACGCACGGACCGGCGTGACGATCAGCGGATTTGCTGATCCCGTGGGTGGCAGCCCGCTGCTCTACGAATTCGTTCCTGAAAACCCGTTGGGCGACGATGTCTATTTTGCGTCGGCGGCAACACGAGTGTTCGACGACCAGCGCACCGACTCGGACGGTCCCATCCCAGATCAACTCGATCCAGCGACCGGTCGCACACAAACAAGTCATCCGTTGTGGATGACGATCGACACCCTCGCGCCTAACGGCGGCACGATCGAGCTGCTGCCTTCAAGCGATACGGGAATGAATGGCGAAGATCACGTCACCAACAAGATGTCTCCGGCATTCACCGGCTTAGGCGAAGCCAATGCCAAGGTACGTGTGTTCGCGCAGCAGGTCGACGATGTCATAGGGATCGGGCCTCTTCTACTCGTGGGTCAGGGCGTCGTGAACTCCGAAGACAGCGATGGCGACCCGGACAACGGATTGGGCACGTGGGAAATCACGGTCGAACCCTTGGCAGACGGCAAATACAACTTCTTCGTCGATATCGAGGATCTGGCCGGGAACATTGGCATAGGACCGTTCTTTCGGTTCGACCCGACGGATCCAGTCTTGATTCCAGACCAGGGCACCGTCACGGCCGACTTGGAAGTGATCGATGTCGACTCGGACACCGTTTCCGATCTCGAAGTGGAAATCAACATTCTGCATGCCAATACCGCGGACCTGGACGTATTTCTGATCAGTCCTGCAGGGACACGAATTCCGTTGACGAGGGGCAACGGTGCCGGGGCTGACTATATCGAAACCGTTTTCAACGACGGCGCGACGACGTCGATCGTTGACGGCACGCATCCCTTCACCGGTATCTTTCGACCGGAGCAACCGCTGTCGGACCTGCTAGGTGAAGACTTCAATGGAAACTGGATGCTTGAGGTAACCGACCAGACCGCCGACGAAATCATCGGATCGATTTTGGACTGGCAACTGCGATTGGAATTAAGCGTGATGGTTTGGATCGACACGGTCGCGCCAAATACGCCTCACCTGGATCTCATCACGGTTGACGATACGGGCCACAGTGGTTTGGACGACATCACCAATGTGAGTCGGCCCCGCATTGACTTGACATTCGACGATACCGTTGATGGCAACGGTAATCCTTTCCCCAACGACGTGAAGGTCCGCGTGTACGACCGTCCTGGCGACGCAATCACCAACGGAGAGGTCTTGATCTATGATTCGTTCGCTGAATTCGGCGGCTTCATCGATCTTGGTTTTCTGCGTCGCAGGCTGACGAGTGTTCTGAACGATCCAGCCGGACTTCAATTGGCCGATGGCGTCCACAATCTCAAGATGGAGGTCGAAGACCGAGCCGGCAACATCAGCCATGATTTCCTACGCGATCTAGAAATCGACACCGTGACGGTTGTCACCGATCTCGATCTCATTGAATCGAGTGACACGGGCATGATGGACGACGACAACGTAACGAGCAAAATGCAACCGGCCTTCAGCGGACTTGGCGAAGAAGGGGCGGCCGTTCGCGTCCTGGCGACGGATGTGACCTCTGGAACGACCGAGATCATTGGTGAAGGCGTCGTTGGCAGCGACATGTCCGACGGCGACGCGGGGAATTTCGCCGCCGTGCTGGCTGGTACTCAGGAAATTGCGCCGGTGATCACAGACGCGTTTGGTCGCGCCGCGCTGTCTTTGAACGACGCGGCTGACAGATTGTTCATCACGCTGACCTTGGACGGTCTGGATCTAGATGGCGGTCAAACGGCAGATCCAAACGACGATGTGGTCGGTCTGCACATCCACCGAGGTCCTGCGGGTCGCAACGGGCCGGTCGTGTTTGGCATGATCAACCCGAATGACGACGCCAACAGTGATCTGGTGATCGATGCCGCGAACGGGACAGTAACCGTCGGCTGGGATGCAGGCGAAGGAAACGGCACCACATTGATTGACGAGCTCGACGAGTTGCGAGCTGGAAACCTGTATTTCAATGTCCACACGCCGGCAAACGAGAGGGGCGAGATTCGCGGCCAGATTCTGCCGTTGGGCGCCTGGGAAGTGACTGTCGAGCCACTGGATGACGGCGTCTACGATGTGGTCGTTGAGATCGAGGATTGGGCTGGCAACAAAGATCGGACCGACGATTTACGAGTCGAAATTGATTCGATCGCACCCAACACTCCCTTCCTCGATTTGGACGAGGAGAGTGATTCAGGACGACACGACGACGACAACATCACATTCGACAATACGCCCGACGTCAGCCTGACAACGCACGATCCGAATGCCGAACTGCACCTCTTGATGCCTGACCTTACGACCCCGGCCGCCGATGCGCTCGTCGATTATCTGAAATACCGAATTTACGACCGGGCGGAGGTTGGCGGTGGAGAATTGTCGCCGGAGATCCTGCTGTACGATTCCGCCACCGACTTAGCCGCGGATGTCACGAGCACGACAATTGGCCAAAACGCATTCTTTACCAGTGCCGAATTGTTGAACGTCGACAACGCTCAAACAAGACTGCCCGAATTGTTCACCGTGCAACTCGGCCTGGATCCTATCAATCTATCCGACGCCGATGCCGCCGCGCTAGCGACTGCTTCCGGAGGTGTCGTGATCGGTGTGGATGGGATCGCCGTACTTGCTGATGGCATTCATAACCTGAAGCTTGAAGTTGAGGATCGCGCCGGCAACATCAGCCACGACTTTCTCCTCGACCTGTTGATCGATACGCAAGCTCCCGAAGGAACGGTCAATCTTCATCCCGACAGCGATACGGGTATCTGGGGACTGCCGGAAACCATGGAGGATCTGGTCACGAGTGACAAGACTCCACTCCTGTTTGGTGAAACAGAAGCCAATGCATTGATTCGAGTCGAGATCGACAACGTCAACGGTGGAATCGAGAACGGCGGCACGGCCGTCGCAGTGCCACTTGATGGTGACGACGCGTTTCCACCGCCTGACGAATACGACGGCAATTACTTCCTGCAGACAATTCTCAATCTGGAGGATGGCGAACATACGATCGATGCCTACTTCCGCGACGTTGCAGGTAACGAAACGCCTGATCCTGGCGACTCGATCACGATCTTTGTCGACACACAGGGACCTCGCATTACGAACGTAACGCGAGGACTCGTCAGCTTTGACATTAGCAGCGATGTTGGTGAGCTGGATGAGGACCGCGAAACAAGTCTGTTCGATCCCAAGCCCACCGGAGGGCCGGATCCGTTGATCCATAGCATCGTCATTCATTTCAGCGATCTACCCGATCGGACGTTGCTGTTTGAAGACTACGATGCCCTCGCGGAAGCGTTGGCTCGTGAGGAAGGCAACTATCAGCTGATCGGCGATGCCAATGGCAACATTCCGATTCTGCAGGCGGACGTCACGTTCGAGACGATCCCCGAGGACGGCTTACCCGAGAGGGCCCAAGTCGAATTGATCTTCCATGGGCCAGGAGCGGACGGGATCTACTTCACCGACGACGACTTGGGCGCGCCGCTGCCTGATGATCGGTTTTCGCTCTGGGTGTCCGACACGATCGCCGATGAAGCTGGCAATCCGCTGGACGGAGAATCAGGTGCCCAGGCACCCTTCGCAGGTCTGGACGGAGTTGACCCCGAGGTGCCTGTGGTCGCTCCGCCCGATGCCGAGGTCGATGATCCAGCCATCATTTTTCCCACCGGAGATGGCGAGCACGGCGGAGATTTCCGCGGCAGGTTCACGATCGACAGTCGAGCCGAGGTGGGCGTCTGGGCCGGCAGCAGTGTTTGGGTCGACACCAATGGCAACTACCTCTTTGATCCGCAGAACAACGACTACGTCAACCGCGACATCATCTATTCTCTCGCTTTTTCAAGCGACGACATTTTCGCGGGCAACTTTAGCAACGACGCGGGAGCAGACGGCAGCGTGGGAACACCAGATGACGGTCCCACGGATGGATTCGACAAGTTGGCCGCGTACGGTCGGTTCGGTGACAATTTCCGCTGGCTCATCGATACCGACAACGACGGTGTCCCGAACATCAATCAAATTCAGACCGGGGTGGAACGGAACATCAACGCACTGCCGGCCGCCGGCAACTTCGATGGAAATGCAGAGAACGGCGATGAAGTGGCGCTATTCACCGGCCTGCGCGGGAACAACGGAACATGGTTGTTGGATACTAATCACGATTTTGTAGCTGACAACACGATCGTCGTGCCGGCTATGTCTGGCTATCCGTTCATCGGCGACTTCGACGGTGATGGCCAAGACGACCTGGGATCGTACACGGATGACATCTTCCAGATCGACTTTGCTAACGACGGCTTTGGAGCAATCAATGCGACGTTCCGCTTCGGCTTCATTGGCGTTCGCGAGCGGCCCATCGCCGCCGATTTCGACGCCGACGGCATCGACGACATCGGGGTCTGGCTTCCGGACCGCGAGGGCGTGGCACCGCGTAGCGGCAGCGAATGGTACATCCTCGTGTCCGATGGCGCGCCAGTCACCAATCGGATCGACACGTCCAGTAGTTCTTTTGATTTCGTCAACGGACTGCCACTGATCAATTTTGACCCCGTTCCGTTCGGCCCCGATGTCTATGCTCAATTCGGTGATGAATTCGCGCTTCCGGTCGTTGGTAACTTCGACCCGCCAGCCACGGGGGCAAGTGTGGTCGCAACCATTCAGGGACACACCAATCAGCTGGAACCACTCGACGTAAACGCGGACGGCGAAATTACCCCGCTCGACGCCTTGCTGG
>CAJHYQ010000481.1_pt1 | contig 11395 bp, 7 predicted proteins | sample 9198721 | NCBI WGS metagenome assembly CAJHYQ01 (sample SAMEA7708357, study PRJEB35096) | sediment metagenome | biome: marine neritic benthic zone biome [ENVO:01000025]; feature: sediment [ENVO:00002007]; material: shallow marine sediment [ENVO:03000034] sea grass bed [ENVO_01000059] ... | reverse complement strand
GACAATCACGCCGTGGTCGTTGAAGACCTCGATCCAGTCGTTGTCATTGATCCCCATCGATTCGGCGTCTTTGTCGTTCATCCACAGCGGATAGATACCGCGCGACAGCGTCGTCATCCGTTGGTTGTCGCCGTAGGTCGAATGGATGTGCCATTTGCCGTGCGGAGTGAGGAAGTTCAGCATGATCGTCTCGCCGCCGTCCTCGCTGAACTGAAGGTCGGTATACTCCGTCGGCAAGGGCTTTGGTTTGTACGTCGGCAGGTGTTCGCCGAAGTCGATGTAAACGGGATGATCCAGATAGAAATGCTGCCGGCCCGTCAACGTCCGCCAGGGAACATCCGCTTCGACGTTGTACGTGAAAGGCGAGTAGGACCGGCCATTTTCGATCAATCCCGACCACATCGGGCTGTTGATGAACCGCCGGGGCTGGCTTTGGATATCCTGAAAGGTCGTGCGGAAGCCGCGGTTCTTGTCCGCCAGGTGCGCTAGCTTCAAGCCGGTTTTCTCTTCCATGCCCTGGTAACTGCGATACGCGAATTCGCCGTTGGTCACGGAGGCGAAATGCAAGATGACATTACAAGTATCAATGTCGCGATCCAGGGACGGGTACGTATTGCCATCCCATGTCTCGGTACGGTGATTGCGAACGTACTCGTCGTACTCGTCCGCGATCTGGTAGGACGTTCCGTGTGCGCCGAGCCCATTTTTGCGGACCATGGGGCCGTACGAGATGAACTGGTTGTAGACGTTCTTGTAGTCGCGTTGGACGACCTTGAACGCGGGCATCGTCTTGCCTGGAATCGCCTCGCATTCGCCCTTGATCCACTGCTTCATATCGGGCTGAGAGACTTCGGCGGGTGAATCGTGTGCCAAAGGTGCGGCGACTAAGTCTTCGACCTTCTCGGGGAAATGACGGGCAGCAAGCTCGGAAAACTTCTTGGCGACTTCCTTGAAGATGGCCCAGTCGCTCTTCGATTCCCAGCAAGGTGGCACGGCTTCAGACAGCGGGTGAATAAAGCTGTGCATGTCCGTCGAGTTGAGATCGGCCTTCTCGTACCACGTTGCCGCGGGCAGGATAATGTCCGAGTACAGTGCCGAAGTATCCATGCGGAAGTTGAGGTCGACGACCAGATCCATCTTGCCTTGCGGCGCGTTTTCGTGCCAAGCGACTTCCTTCACTGAGCCTTCGGCCAGGTCTTTGCCGACGGCGTTGTCGTGAGTTCCGAGGTAGTGGCGTAGGAAATACTCGTGCCCCTTCGCGCTGGCCATCAACGCGTTTCCGCGCCAGATAAACCAGACTCGCGGCCAGTTCTCTTCGGCGTCGGGATCTTCGACTGAGAACTTCATGTCTTTGTTCTTCAATCGATTAGCCACCCACTTGGCGATGTCGTCGGCCGATTCTGCACCGTCTGCACGGGCCTGTTTTACAACTTCGATGGGGTTCTCAGGGAACTGTGGATAGAAAGGCAGCCACCCCTGACGCACCGCTCGAACTTGCATATCCATCGTGTGTCCCTGCGCTGTCGTGTCGCTACGACCATGCTGCGGAACGGTGTGATAGTCGGTGAACTCTCGCTCATACCGCCATTGGTCCGTATGCACATAGTGCCAACTGGGTGCATTCTGGAGGCGAGAAGGTGGGTACCAGTCTTTGGCTAACGCGATCGACGACCACGACTCCATCGGAGCTAATTTTTCCTGGCCAACATAATGAGCCAGGCCACCCCCGTTGACGCCAACACAGCCACAGAACATGAGGGCATGAATGCCGGCTCGGTACATCAGGTTCGCGTGGTACCAGTGGTTGATGCCGGCGCCGATGAGAATCGTGCATTTGCCTTGCGTATGCTCGGCTGTGACACCCCATTCCCTGGCGAATCGTATCAAGACGTCGCGTCCGACGCCGGTGTACTTCTCACTCCAGGCCGGTGTATAGGGTGCGTTGGCGTCGTCATAGTCCGCTGGGTACTGGCCCGCCAGACCCCGATTGACACCGTACTGGGCCATCAACAGATCGTATGCCGTGGTGGCTTGAACTTGTTGGCCGTCGGCGGTCGTGATCGTCTTGGTGGGTACACCCCGAGTGCAGACACCTCCGGCGCCGAAGTCATCCAATTCGATTTGGATAACGTCGTCATGCGCATCCAAGAAGCTCAACTGTGGATTGATTTCGCTGCCGTCCTTGCCGTCTTTAAGCCGTAGGTTCCAGGAGCCCTTCTTGGATGCCCAACGAAAACCGCTGCTGCCCATGGGCATCTTGGGACCGTTTGTCTTTTCGTCCCACATCAAGAACTTCCACTGACCGTGTTCTTCGTCGGCGTAGCCCTTCAAACGACCGGCCCGGAGTAGCTGACCTGGTCGAAATGTTCCGTCTTCGTGTTTTGTCACCTCGACCAAGAAGGGAGCATCGGTGAACTTGCGCGTGTAATTGAGAAAGTAGTCGGTCTTCTTTTGGTGGTGGAACTCGGTAAGCAAAACGTGATTGACGGCCATCCACCAGGCGCCGTCCTGACCCGTGTTCAGTGCCACCCATTCGTCGGCATACTTGGCGACCATGCTGAAGTCGGGCGAAAAGACCCAAAGCTTGGTCCCGTTGTGCCTGCCTTCGGCCAGGAAGTGACAATCGGGTGTACGCGTCATGCCAATGTTGGCACCCATCGAGACCAGCATCTTGGCGTGGTACCAGTCGGCGCTTTCCTGGACGTCCGTTTGCTCGCCCCAGGTTTCGGGTGAGGCCGTGGGGAGGTCGCAGTACCAATCGTAAAACGAGAGTGAGATGCCACCGATGAGTTGCATCAAGCGAGCGCCGGACGCATAGCTGATCATCGACATGGCGGGAATGGGCGAGAAGCCGGCGATGCGATCAGGACCGTGCTTTCGAATGGTGTGCACCATCGACGCGGCGATGATCTCAAGGACTGTCGACCAATCCGCGCGACGTAATCCTCCTTTGCCGCGCGCCTGTTGCCAACGCTTGCGAGATTCCGGATTCTCAACCAAGCTGGTCCATGCGTCGACCGGATCCGCGTGCTCGGCTCGTGCCTCTCGCCAGAGTTCGATCAGCGCACCGCGAATATAGGGGTACTTCACTCTCAAAGGACTGTAGAGGTACCAGCTGTAAGAGATCCCGCGTTGGCAGCCGCGCGGTTCATAGGGAGGCAGTCCGGCTTGCAGCGAGGGATAGTCCAATCCCTGCATCTCCCACGTCACAATGCCGTCCTTCACATGAATGTTCCATGTGCAACCGCCCGTGCAGTTGACGCCATGCGTGCTGCGGACGACTTTGTCGTGCTGCCAGCGGTTTCGATAGAATTCTTCCCACTGCCGACCCTGCGGGTTGACTTCATCGCGAATCCAAGCGATGGCATCCTGGACAATGCTCATCAGTTTCCTCTCGTTGCACTGGAGGCTCGGGACGCACTGAAGTCCACAAGCGGTTGACGGACACTGTGAAATCGACGCTTCCAAAGGGCATCCAAACCGAAGACCAATCCGGCAGCCGTTGCCAATCCCATTAGCAGAAACGCGACACGGCTGGCGGTTGGTTGCGATGGACTTTCCACCGCCGATTGCTCAAAGTAGGCCGTCAGCGCATGAATCTCGTCGCCACTGATCGGATGCTCTTTGAAGATTGGCTGCATGGTCTCCGTTGCCGGCGCCATCAGCCAGGCGCTAAGCGCTTTGCGGCCCTCAAGCCGCTCGTAAATCTTTGTTAGGTCGGGACCCAGCCGTCCGCCACCAAGAGCGGGCATGTCATGCATGCTGTGGCAGGAAATGCAGGCGGCACCTCGATTCTCTAAAGCTTGCAGACCAATGAAGAGCTCGCGTCCAGCTCTCGATCCGCGTCAGTAAAGGGTTTGGTTGAGATCTGAAGACCTTTGAATTGCGACTCTTCCTTCTTGGATTCCTCTTCGATCAGGTCCAACAGGTTTTCACTTCGCTCACGCGTCATGCCTGGCAGGACCGGCATCGGTACATTGCGTGACTCTTCCAGAATCTTGAGCGCGTAGGGATCGCCGCGATCGATGTAGGATTTGGGGTTCATCATGAACCCGATCAGCCACTCGCGATCCTTCCGCCGAGAGACGTCCTGTAAGTCGGGGCCCGTGAGGCGACCGCCACCGATGGTGTGACAGGTCGCGCAGTTTTGCCGGAAGTAGTCGGGGGTGTCCTGAGCCTGGGCCAGACCGGGCAGGAGCAGGGCCAGAGCGGCCAGCAGGGTCGTCCTCCCGACGTTCGGACCCATCGGAAACTTCGACTGAGACGTGGCGTTGACCCCCATGACGCTCTCCCTAGGAAAAATTTCCGTTGGTGGGCACAAACCGAAAAACCCCAAAAACCCGCCGAAAATGTTCTCGCAAGCAAAACAGGATAAAAGGGTCTAGTTATCTCAATTGCATCAAAGGATATCGCCTGGTATAAAAGACGTCAAGGTCCTTAATGCAGAATTTTTAACTCCTTGGAAAAGATGATCTCGCAAACGGTTGAATACGCGTTACGGGCGATCGTCACCATCGCCCAGCACGATGGCGAACCCTGTACGGCGGCGAAGATCGCGACCATCACGCAGGTCCCAGGGCCTTACCTGTCCAAAATGATGCAAGGCTTGGTGCGGGCGAAACTTGTCACCTCCCGTCGCGGATTGCACGGTGGCTTTGTACTGACCAAAGCGCCGTCGGAATTGACCATTTGGGAGGTGGTGGACGCGGTCGAACCGCTCAAACGTATTCGCGAATGCCCGCTGTCGATCAGCTCGCACAACGGCGACCTCTGTCCTCTGCATCGACGTCTGGATAGCGCAATGGCGATGGTGGAGGAGACATTTCGGCGGACCACGGTCGCCGAAGTCTTGGCGCAGCCGGGCAGCACGACCCCGCTCTGTGAAGCCAAGCGGGTAATGATGATTCAGACTGAGGATTCCAAGAAATCGCGCGCTAAGAAAGCCAAGTCGAGGAAGAAGTCCTAGGATGCTTCAATCGGATGGTCCGCTTCGACGTCCGATTGGTCCGGGTAACGATAGAAGTCAAAACGGAAGCATCGAGAATGAAACACGCAAGTGCATGATTCGGCTTTGTGACTTGCGCATTGAGCCTTGAGTCTTGCACGCGGGCTTGGATCTTAAGTGGGAGAGAAAAGGTGGCCGCTCGAAAGGACAAACGTGGTTTACTGAGTCTGCTGGTTTTGTTGGTGATCGTCGGTCGAGCGATGGGCCAGTTGGAATTTGAGTCGGAGCCAATCAACTATGACACGGCCCCGGTCAACGACCCCGTCCATCAACTTCAAGGGCGCATCGAACGGGGTGAGGTCGCGCTACGATATGATCAAAGCCATGGCTATCTCGAGTCGGTCCTGGAGTTGCTTGACGTCCCGGTTTCGTCACAGATGCTTGTCTTTTCGAAAACAAGTTTCCAATTGCGAAAGATCACGCCGCGACGACCACGAGCTGTGTACTTCAACGACGACGTCTACGTGGGCTGGGTGCAGGGTGGCGATGTCGTAGAGATCTCGTCGGCCGACCCACAGCAAGGCGCGATCTTCTACACGCTGAAGCAAGAACCGTCGGATGCTCCCAAGTTTGTGCGGGATCGAGGGCAATGCATCTCATGCCACGCTTCGTCTCGGACGCTTGGCGTGCCGGGCCATTTAGTTCGGTCGGTCTATTCCGATCGTGGCGGTCAGCCATTGTTTGGAGCCGGTACCTTCACAACCGACCATCGGAGCCCATTCAAGGAACGTTGGGGCGGGTGGTACGTGACCGGGTCACACGGAAAACACCGTCACATGGGGAACGTCTTTGCCGCCGATCGGGATCAACCGGAGCAGCTCGATATCGAGGCAGGCGCCAACGTAAAGGACTTGAGCGAGCTTGTGAATGTGTCGCCGTATCTCGGGCCTGACAGCGACATTGTCGCCTTGATGGTTTTGGAACACCAGACGCGAATGCACAATCTCATCACGCGCGCCAACTTCGAGACGCGCAGCGCGCTGCACTACGATCGCATCATGAACGAGGCGATGGGGCGACCGCTCGACCATCGCAGCGACTCGGCGCGACGTAGAATCCAATCGGCGGCTCACAAGTTGGTGGACTACATGCTCTTTTGCGAAGAATTTCCGCTGGAGGACGCGGTGCGCGGTACGTCCGCCTTCGAAGCGGAATTCATGGCGCGTGGTCCCAAAGACCAAAAGGGACGATCGCTTCGTGACCTCGATCTTGTGACACGTCTGATGCAGTATCCGTGTAGCTACTTGATCTACTCGGCTCCTTTTGATCAGTTGCCAGAATCGGTCAAGGAGCAGGTGTACCAGAGGCTGCATGAGGTGCTCAGCGGCATCGAAGCGAATGCAGAATACGCTCATCTGTCGGCTGCGGACAAACAAGCCATCCTGGAAATTCTGGCCGACACGAAAGACGACTTACCCGAATACTGGACGACGAGTGGGTGAGTTGCTTGACGTGCACAGTTCGCTAAGGCTCCATTTCGATCAGCGCTTCAGGTCAAGACTCAGGTGGTAGTCGACCGGTGCGTGTTTGATTGAGAATTACGTCTTGAACCTTTGAAAGTTCGTTAACACCGAGAACGCCAAGATGAAACGTGTCCATATCGTCGGTGGGAAAAACCACGGAAAGACGACACTCGTCGAGCAGTTGATTCAGACGTTTCGCGATGCGGGGTTGTGTGTGGGAGCGATTAAACACACGCACCACCAGCATGAACTGGATACGCCGGGCAAAGACTCTCACCGACATCGAGAGGCGGGGGCCGCGGTCGTCGGCATCATAACTCGCTCGATGAACGCCGTGTTTCTGCCGCCAGCGGACGACTTCGATCAGGATTCGAGCGAGGCGCGTGAGCGTCGTTACGAGCGTCTGTCGCCGTTGTTCGAGGCATGTGATCTAGTACTGGTCGAGGGCGATCTGAAAACGGCGTCAACACGCGTCGAGGTGTGGCGTGCGGAGTTGGGCACGCCTCCGATCGCCCGTGAAGATGGCGCCATTGCTGCTGTGGTCAGTGATGACGACGCCAGGGTTTCCGTTCCGGTTTGGCCTCGATCGAACATCGAGCTGGTCGCCGCGAAAATTCGGGAGCGGATCGGAGTATAGACGCAACCCATCGCTCATCGGTCGACTTTGCACGTTGAGATCTAAAGCATAGGCTAGGCCCTCACGGTGCCAGCCGCTCGACCACCCACGTATTGTCGGGCTGTCGCTGGTATTGGAAGCGATCGTGGAGTCGATCGGCGCCACGCTGCCAAAACTCGAATCGTTGCGGCAGCACACGAAAGCCGCCCCACAGGCTGGGCAGAGGGATCTTGCGGTGGGAGAACTTCACTTTGATTTCTTGCAGCTTCGACTCCAACGCCTCGCGCGACGAAATGACTGAGCTTTGGTTTGAGCACCAGGCGCCCAATTGGCTGCCACGAGGTCGAGTGGCGAAGTACTTGATGGAGTCTGTCATCGACACTTGTTCGGCCGTGCCCTGAATCTCGATTTGACGATTCAACTGGTCCCAATAGAAGAGCAGGGCGACATGTGGGTTTTCACCGATCTCTCGAGACTTCCGACTCCCGTAGTTTGTGAAAAAGACAAATCCATCGGCGTCCCACAGTTTCAGCAAGACCGTTCGGACGGAAACAACACCAGTGACAGTTGCCGTCGCCAACGACATTGCGTTGGCTTCCTCGATGTCCGAGTTGCACGCTTGCTTAAACCAGACGCCGAATTGGGTGAACGGGTTTGGATCCAGGTCTTCGCGATGCAGATGGCCCACAGCCCGCGGCTCCTATCGGGAAACGAATTCGTCTAGCTGTATTGAGGATCTAGGGCGAACTTGCGGCATCGCTCGCAACCAACGAGCCAAGTCCGCAAGCTGCCAAATCGATTCTACGGACGCGGCCGCAAAGCAGGCAACCACCACTGGGGGAATTACCACTCAACGGAGGCCCGTGGATCCGATGGCCTACGAGAAAAGCCAACACCGCTGAGGGCTGCGGCGTTGGCTTTGCCAAATGCTGCTGTTAGCGCCGGCGGATGACCAGTAGGCCAAGGCAACTAAGCAGAACCAACACCAGGGCGTTGGGTTCGGGGATTGCGGCACCCTCGGGCCGTGGTCCGACTTCGTATCCTCCATCGGAGAAGGCAACGACCAGGTCTCCGCTGCCAAACCTCATGTCGCCATCCCAATCGCCTTCGGCCCAGCCGGCCTTTTCGTCCAATTCATACTTGCCAGCGGAGAAGACGGCAACGAGATCTCCGCTATTGAATTCTCCATCGACATTCGAATCGCCCATCCACGTGCCGAGGACATTGTGCACGTAGTCGAGTCGTTCCTGTGGATCCGTCAAGGAACCGTCATCCAACGGGGCAAGCGGATCGACGGGAATCGGAAAGGCGATCTCACTAAAGCCAACGCGATCGCCACCTGCCGGACGTCCCAGTTCCCCGGAGCCGTCGCCCGGCTCCTCGAAGTAATTGTCGGTCGCCGTGAACTTGACGTAGCGGGCCGTTACTTCGTCCTCGAACGGAAAATGCTGCCGTGGTGAGGGGTCGATTTCGACGTCACTGAACGTTGGGTTGTATGAAATCGTGTCTCCAAATCCGTCGTCCCCATCGGCAGTTGTGGCAAACTCCAATTCGAATTCGAGGACCCCGTTGGCGTTGCTGCTGGCATAACCCCAGACGTTGACTTCGTCCAGTGCGACGTCTTCGCCTAAGTCGATAATCAGCTCTGGCGGATCGAAGTTTTCGAGGTAATCACAGGGAAATGCACAGGCTTCGGTCACCCACGAACCAGCTTCGCCCGATGCCAACAACTGATGGGGTAGACCTTCATTGAAGCCTTCGCCAGGGCCCTGGATCAGATTGGCGGCGGGCCACAGGTCGGTGTCTTCCGTTGACGCAACAATGTCGTCGATGTCGTAGAAGTCGTCGCCCTTAGGTGGGTCCGGTGGAACAAAATCGTCGGGAGCTTGAAAGGCGATCTCGCCAATCCCGACTCGGTCGCCACCGGGTCCCCAACCATTTTCACCCGATCCATCTCCTGGGTCATCGAAATAGTTGTCGGTCACCGTCATCTCGACAAACTGTGCTGTAACGTTCTCGCTGAACGCAAAACTCCGACGTTCAAGTGCGTCGAACTCAAAGAAATCATCAACCAGAAAAGTGGGGTTGTAGTTGATACTGGTGCCGTATCCGCCGGGCCCTTCGGCAGCCGTGGCAAACCGAAGACTGAATTCCCGCATTCCGTTGGTGTTGGTATCCTCGTAACCCCATGCACTGATTTCGGACAACCGGCGATCGGCACCGAGATCGAGCTCGATGACGGGCATGCCGACACATTCGATATAGTCGGCTGGAAAGCCGCAATCAGCCGTCGTGACCCAATTGGCTTCTTGCCCACCCCCGATCTTGTCGTGAGGCTCTTCTTCGTCGAAGCCAATGCCAGGTCCCTGAATTAGGTTAGACTCCGGCCAAAACGCCCCACCGACGTCGTCCGGATAGGTGACCGTCACAGAATCAAAGTTGTAGAAGTTGTCGGCCGAAGCTGCACCGACCAGGCCAAGCACGGTCAAAATTGCCAAAAGCAGGTATTGGGTCTTCATCTCGGGTCCTTGCATCAGTACGGTCACCAAATGGAATGCGCCGCCCAGTCCGCTAAGCTTATCCGCTTGCATCTTGGACCGCAATGAGCAGTGACTGTGCATGAGCTGTTTAGGCGAAGACTGGTTGCAGAGCGCCAACACGTCTGAACGGTAAAAAAAGTCGCGATAGTTCGTGATTCTTCAGACGGTCCTCCCCTCGCTAAGCCCAGTTCAATCGTTGCCCAGGACAGCCAAGAAGAGACCGTTTTACTTGGCGGGGCCACTCGGCCTACGCGAACCTACCTTGAACGTGCAACGGTGTATCGTCGTTTTCAAACGCCGCAAGCGCCTCGTCAATTTCGACAACCGACATGCGATCAGAGGAAGTCGGTACGTCATCGAACAACTTGTCAGCCAACATCAGTGCGTCCAACAGCACACGCTGACGATCGAAACGATTTTCAGCCGAATCGGCACTCTCTTGCCTTTGCTGCTCCTTTACCGGCTGGATGGAAAACGCTGTGGCTACCCACGCATCGTCCACCTTGGCCGCGGTCCGTGCCGCGGCGACATAGCCACCACGTTGGAACGCAAGCACCAAATCTCCGGTGCTGAATTCACCATCACAGTCCCAATCCCCGTCGGCCCACGTGGAGTTGTTTGCCAGGCCGTCCTCGTACTCGCCCGCTTGAAAGACGGCGACAAGATCTGTGGAGTTAAACACACCATCGAGATCAACATCGCCCGCTGTCGTGCCGAGCAACTGTTCGACGTAGAAGGTGACGTCATCCAGATTGGTTTGACCATCGTTGTTGAAGTCGACCATTGGGTCGTCTTGGCTCACCCGATTACAGACGGTATCGATGTCGGCTGCCGAGACGATGCCATCGCCATTGGTGTCGACGTCAATTGAGGCGACGGTGCCTGGTGTCGGTGACTGTGCGAGCCAATTCGTTGGGTCCACGGCTATGGCGGCGAGGTTCGTGCGAACCAGCGAGCTACCGGCTCCGTCTGCGGCGCTGGGCCAAGGAGTCGAGTCGTCGTAGATCAGCAGATCTTCGATGTAGTTGAGGGCCGTTCCCTCGACGACCGGTCCAGCGGCCTCAAGCCGCAGGGACTCTTGGCTATTACTTAGTTGTCCCGCGTAACCACCGACGAGATGCACGGTTTCGTCGATGTCGAAAATCGTTCGAAATGCTGCTAGACGGTTCGCGTTTTCAGTCTTTGCTGGGTTGAAGCTCAACACCACCAACGTCTGCTGACTTCCTATTCGCAGGCCCGCGGGGAAATCGAAGTCTGCACCGCCACGAAGTCGCCAGTTCGTAAGATCGATCTCGTCACCACTTGGGTTGTGCAGCTCGATGAATTCGAAGTCGTTTCCGTCAAGATTGGGAAAGATCTGCAACGCTTCTGCTGTTGGCTTGGCAGGGTTGTAGTGAACTTCCGAGATAGCAACTCTCGGCACGCGCGGATCTTGATTCACTTCGCCCATGGAAGGCGATGAAGGCACAAGCCAGCCGGTACCGTTTGGCTGACGCGAGAATGACTCCGTGGTGCGGCTGCCTCCGAAATGCACGTCGTCGACAAAGGCGACCACGTCTCCAGCTGGGGCGCTCAACCAAACATCATCGCCATCATCACCGTCCAGCGCGAAGGGTTCGTTGGCTGCATTTGAGTTGAACTGTGCCTCGGTCAACACAAGGTAACCGCCGGGTGCGATCACGGTGTTGTCAGGGATGGCAAACTTCTTCAGATTGGCTGAGGAGTCGCTAAGGAACCACCCACTGACGTCGATGCCGGCCGTCGACGAGTT
>CAJHYQ010001067.1_pt1 | contig 11450 bp, 10 predicted proteins | sample 9198721 | NCBI WGS metagenome assembly CAJHYQ01 (sample SAMEA7708357, study PRJEB35096) | sediment metagenome | biome: marine neritic benthic zone biome [ENVO:01000025]; feature: sediment [ENVO:00002007]; material: shallow marine sediment [ENVO:03000034] sea grass bed [ENVO_01000059] ... | reverse complement strand
GGAGAGACACTCGTGGCTGCGGTCCGCGGCCTTGGGAAGCCAGTTCCAAAACGACATCAGTCGCCCCATCTGTTGCTGGGGTCATTACGGCTGTAGGTGGGTCAGGCGTGCGCACGCCGCCCCTTGCGCGCGACGATGGCACTGGAAGACGACATCAAACTGGACGTCCGCAACAGTCTCCGTGATCTGGAGCTGGATAATCAACAGTATGGAATCGCGGTAGCTTCGGCCGCTCTGGCGTTTGAACGAGTCGTGTCCGTCGAACTCGACCTGTTGCGGTTTGGTGATGCGAGTGTGCGTGACTACCTGGAAGCTCAAGAAGCGTTCGTGAACAGCTTGCGTGCCGTGGCAGCGCTGCGAGTGGCCTACATATTGGATCGTATCAGCCTGTTCATCGACCTGGAATTGTTGCAACTGGATGAACGCGGACAGTGGGCCGGCCTGCGGGACGAATCCTTCCAGGCAGAACCGTTCTTCCAGCTACCCGGTTATGCCCGACCAGCCTATGGCAAGCTGCATCCGAAGCTCTGGTATTCACATCGCCTGCGTGAAATGGAACAGGTACCCGACGGACAGTCACACGTTTGGCGCCAGCCCGATCAGCCGCAACCGCCGCAAGAGGAATTGCCACCTGGGCAGAATCAAATGCGGGAACAGCCCATGATGCCGGGCGAGCAGCGTCCCATGAATCAACTCCCGCCAGCCCAGCCGGGGCCCGTTCGATGGCAACAACCGATGGGTCCACCGCTCAACCAGCCGGCGCCTCAGGGCCAAATTCAGCTGCATCAGCCGATGGGTCAGCCACGCAACCAGCCGATCCGGTTCGAGCCGCCGCTGCCCCGCGTGAACGGTATGAACTAGCGAAGAGCCAACTTCGATGATTAGAAGACGTAAGTCTTCGCGTCATCGCGTGATCAAATCGCAGGAAGCGCAGCGGGAAAGCGGGGCTCCAGGTTCGCGTCGGAACGGATTGGGGGGATTTCGCAACTTGTAGTCGCAATGCGGGTCGATCCGACGCGGGCTAAAGAGCCGGATCGGTTGGGTGTCCGCCGCCGAACCAAGATAAGTACGAGTATCGATGCCCAAGGGAGACACTCGTGAGAATTCAACTTATCTGCACGGCGATGTTGATGAGCGTGACGGTGCTGTCCAACCTCGGTGTTGCACAGGACGAAGCCACCAATCTCGAGTTTATCGAGCCCGACTTGCCTCGGGCATACTCTGGCATCGAATCGGAAGAGTCGTTTCCTGTTTATCCTCAAGCGCCTCGTCCGTCCGTCAGCATCGGCGGCGCGCACGGCGTTGTGATCGGTGGCGGATATGGTCTGCGGATTGGCGGTCCGTGGGGCGTTCAATTCGGCGGCCACCAGGGAGCCCGCTTCGGCGGAGATTATGGCGCACAATTCGGTGGTGGGCAGGGAGCTCGCTTTGGTGGGCCCAACGGGGTGCAGTTCGGTGGCGGGCAGGGTGTGCGAATTGGACCGTCGGCGCATCCCGCGCATGATCCTTCGTTGGTTGCGCCCGTTCCTGTCGCAGAACCTACGGGGCCGAGCCGCGAACACGCTCTGCGTGAACCAGCTGTGCCGATGTTTCACGGGGTTTTGGTGCATCACCCGGCGGATGCGTCAGCGCCAGTAAGCTTTGTGGTCAATGGCCAGGAAAAATCAATCGGTCCTGGCGAGTCGATCGAATTGAGTCGTGACCAGGGAGTGATGGTTCGATTTCCCAAGCGCAACGGCAAATACAGTTTCCGCAAGCACATCGCCCCGGGAAGCTATCAATTCCGCCATTCACGCCGCGGGTGGTCGTTGGAGGCAATTCCGGCCGCGACACCTGCTGTAGCGGATTGGGCTCCTGCATTGCCGCCGAGTCGCCGTCCGGTGTCGCGCCCGCCCTGGGTCCCGCCCCGTCTGGAACTCGCCGAACCTCCAGCGGACGCGACCGAGCGTCCGAGCGAGATCGAGCAGCTGCCCGAACCGCCCAGGGTCGAACTGACACCTCCCCAATCCGGCTGAGATTCCACGTGAGATTCCAGACACGCACCTGGTTGCCGCTAGCCCGGCTATCGTCAAATCCGCCGCCCTCACGACCCAATCTAGCGATGCATTCGCTTATCCTCTATTGGGTAACTCCTTTTCCCCCAGCGGATTACGCCGTTCTGAATCCAGACACGCACCTCTTTTTCGCTAGCGACGCATGCAAGAAAGATGGAGCCTGTCTGGAAATCAAGCCAGCACCGCTGGCATCCAAAATGGTGCGTGTCTGGAAAATCTGCTGTCGTTGCTGCCATGTAGATGGTGCGTGTCTGGAATTTTCGATCGAATTTCACAGGTGCGTTTCTGGATTTGGGATGGAATTGGGAGCGGAGCTGCATGGCTGAATCCTGTTGCGCATTCAGGGGTTAGGCACCCGAGGTAAGGTGCCGGTCCCCTTTTGGATTCTGCCGGTTGGGGAGATGCAAATCCCCTTTGAGAGGTAGGTTTGGGCGTATAGGCACAGATATCAATGAGGATTCGTTGTAGAATCATGGTAGCTGTCCCACCGTCATTTCAGGCCCTTCTACTCGTCAACGGAGCTTATGGACCACCTCGCGCGACACAATGGCGAAGTCTCCTGGAGAAACGCGACCATCGAGCCGCGTGATTTCAAGGTGTTTTCCGATGCGAATTTTCAGCAGATTCCGCAGATCGAAAGACTTTCGCCCGAGCAGCAGTTTGACATTCGCGTGGTTTCCAAAGTGTTGCCGTTCCGCGTCAATGCGTACGTCCTGGATGAACTCATTGACTGGGATCAGATTCCCAATGATCCCATGTTCCGGCTTGTGTTCCCGCAGCGCGAGATGCTGGAGGAAGATCATTTTCGACAAGTGGCCGATTTGGTGCGCGCGGATGCACCCAGGGCGGAATTGCAGAAGTTAGCCCGGGCCATTCACACCGAACTCAATCCGCATCCCTCAGGCCAGACCACTCTGAATCGACCACGGATTGGAAACGAGTTCCTGGAGGGCGCGCAACACAAGTACCGCGAAACGGTCCTGTTCTTTCCCAGCCACGGGCAAACGTGCCATTCATATTGCACCTTCTGTTTCCGCTGGGCCCAATTTGTCGGCAGCAGCGAGATGCGGATCGCCTCGCGTGAAGTCGCCACGCTGCATGAATACCTCCAAAGTCACGACGAAGTCAGTGACCTGCTGATCACCGGTGGCGATCCGATGGTGATGAAATCCAATCGCCTGGCGGATTATCTACTACCGATCACACAGCCCGAATTCGAACACGTACATACGATTCGTATCGGTACCAAGTCACTCACGTTCTGGCCCTACCGGTTCGTGACCGATCCGGATGCAGATGATGTATTGAAGTTGTTTTCCCAACTGGTTGAATCAGGAAAACATGTGGCCTTGATGGCTCACTTCGAGCATCATTGCGAAATGGAATCCGCCGTGGTCCGCGAGGCCGTGCGAAGGATCCGTGACACCGGAGCGGTCATCCGCACTCAAGCACCCGTCTTACAACACATCAACGATGATGCAGACATCTGGTCGACGATGTGGCGACAACAAGTGAAATTGGGAATGGTGCCCTACTACATGTTCGTTGAACGTGATACTGGAGCCCGGCAGTACTTCGAGCTTCCATTGGAACGCACCTGGGCGATCTATCGCGATGCCATCAAGCACTTATCGGGGCTGTCGCGCACCGCGCGGGGCCCGGTGATGAGTGCCAATCCCGGCAAGGTCGAGGTCCAGGGCGTCACCGAAGTGCATGGCGAGAAAGTGTTCGTGTTGCGGTTGATCCAGGCGCGCGACCCAGAATGGGTGGAACGGCCTTTCTTTGCCAAGTATGATCCAGAGGCCACGTGGTTTGATCAGTTAGAGCCGGCTTTCGGAGAGCCGAATTTCTTTTTTGAGTCCTGAGCCACGAGGTCGACCGCGCACGACGCGTGCCTCCAACAGCGTCGTGTGACGTCCCCTTGGCGACAGGAACATCTCGCATGTCCGACACGCATTCGAAAGCGATCGGCTACATCCTCTGGATCTTCGGCTTCTTTGGAGCTCACCGCTTCTATTTCGGGAGACCGGTCACGGGCACCATCTGGTTTTTCACGCTTGGCCTGTTCTTCATTGGCTGGATCATCGATCTGGTTCTGATTCCCAGCATGGATCGTCACGCCGAGTTGCGGTACGCTCCCGGACGCATCGACTACACGGTGGGCTGGCTGCTGTTAACGTTTCTGGGAGCCTTTGGGATCCACCGATTTTATCTTGGCAAATGGCTCACGGGCCTGTTGTGGCTCGTGACGGGAGGCCTGTTCGGTCTCGGCGTGCTGTACGACTTCTGGACTCTGAACGAACAGATTTCGATTGCCAATCAAACGGCTTAACGCCGGCACCCAACTTGGGGAGATAGATGATGCGAAGTGTTGCCATTCGCGCGGCCGTGGTCGCTACTTTTTTCTGCCAGATGGCCACCGCTCAGGTCACGCCGGTTCCCGACACTGTGCGGAAAAACTTGGAACTGGATCCGTTCTACAAAAAGCACACCGACGTGTTGGGTTTTGCCGTGATTGGTTCGGATAAGGTCTCCGATGCCGCGCTGCTGGAAGCAGCCTGGATTGTGCGACAGATGGTCGGCCATCGGCAGGATATTTTGACCGCGATGACGCAAAACAAAACGCGACTGGCGGTGATGGCCTACAACGAGTTCACGACGGACGTTCCCGAGCACCGACATTTGCAGCCGGCCGTGTTCTGGAACCGCCGTGCCCGCGGCTTGGGAGCAACTCCACGAGCACCTGCAGTCAGTTGTGCTGAAGAAAACGTGTTGTGCTTCCCCGGCGATCCCTACTCGACCGAGAACATCTGCATCCACGAGTTTGCCCACGCGATCCATCAAATGGGAATGAACACGGTCGACGCAACATTTGACGATCGTCTTAAACAGGCCTTCGAACGCGCGACCGAGAACGGGCTGTGGAAAGAGACTTATGCTGCGACCAATCGTCAGGAGTATTGGGCTGAAGCAGTGCAGAGCTGGTTTGATGACAATCGTCAAGACGACGCCCTGCACAACCACGTCGACACGCGAGAAGAATTGAAAGCCTACGATCCGGCCGTCGCGGCGCTGTGTAAGGAAGTATTCGGTGACGGGAGTTGGCGGTACGTCAAACCGACGCAGCGTAAGCCCGAAGATCGGCAACATCTGGAAGACTTCGATTTCACCCAGTCACCGCGCTTTGTCTGGAAAAAGGAACCGATCCCGGACAAACCACGAGTGTTGTTTCAAACCGCGATTGGCGACTTCGAATTGGAACTGGATGCTCGTCGAGCGCCCAAGACAGTCGCAAATTTCCTACACTACGTTCACGAGGGCTGCTATTCCGACGGAGCTTTTCATCGAACGGTGACGGCCGACAACCAGCCGGACTCGGATGTGAAAATCGCCGTGATTCAGGCATCGGCTGACCGCCGACAACGCAGCAAATTCCTCCCGCCCATCCCTTTGGAACGAACTCGCGACACAGGTTTGAAGCACGTGGACGGTACGATCTCCATGGCGCGGGCCCGGCCTGATTCGGCGCGAGATCAGTTCTTCATCTGCGTGGGTGCTCAACCCGGACTGGATTTCGACGGGAAACGCAATCCAGATGGCCAGGGCTTCGCGGCCTTTGGTCGAGTGACGGAAGGTATGGATACCGTGCGCAAGATCCACGCCTCCGCGGCCGAAGGGCAGAATCTGCGTCCCAGGATCCGCATCCAGCGCGCTGTGCGATTGAATTAATCCTTCTGCTCTGCTGCTCTGTGGTTATTATTCTTTACCACAGAGAAGCAGAGTGACGGCGACACTCAATCCACCGGAAAACCACGTTTCCTCAACAACGCTTTGGTGTCCACGTTACGTTTTCGGAACGCTCGGAATCCATCGGCGGGGTCGATCGTATCGCCAACCGACATGATGTGATCGTGCAGCTTCTTGGCGATTTCCTTGTCATAGTAACTACCCGCATCTTCAAACACCTCGGCTGCATCGGCCGTTAATGCGTCCGACCAGAGGTAACTGTAGTACCCTGCCGAGTAGCTGTCGCTGGCGAAAATGTGTTGGAAGTGAGGCGTGCGGTGACGCATGACGATCTCTTCGGGCATACCCAACTCCTTCAGCGTATTTCGCTCGAAGGAATCGGGATTGATTTCCGTGTCGCCCGCCAAATGCAGCTTCATATCCACCAACGCACTTGCCAGGTATTCGACCGTGGCGAATCCTTGATTGAAGGTTGATGCGTTTTCGATCTTCTTCAGCAACTCGGCCGGCATCGGTTTACCTGTTTCATGGTGGACGGCGAAACGATTCAGCACCTCGGGCGTGGAAAGCCAGTGCTCGTTAAGCTGCGAAGGAAACTCGACATAATCGCGTGCAACCGAGGTACCAGACTGTGACGGGTAGTGAGCCTGGGACAACAGACCGTGTAGAGCGTGTCCGAATTCGTGGAACAAAGTCAGCGCGTCGTCCCACGAAATCAACACCGGTGCCCCGGGCGCTCCCTTTACGAAATTCGAGTTGTTGGAAACGATCGGCGTGACGGGCTTGTCGATATTCTTTTGCGATCGGTAAGCCGTCATCCAGGCTCCGCTACGCTTGCCTTCGCGGGCGTACGGATCCAGGTACCAGAGGCCAATGTGTTTGCCATCGGGGTCCGTCACTTCCCAAACGCGCACGTCGGGATGAAATACGGGAACATCATTGACCGGCTTGAAATGCAATCCGTAAAGCTCGGTAGCGCACCACATCATCGCTTCGCGCAGTTTTTCCAACTGCATGTACGGACGGACTTCGTTGAAATCCAAGTCATATTTCGCTTTACGAACTTTTTCGGCGTAATAGCGGTAGTCCCACGGTTTGATGGTGATGCCTGCACCCTCGGCGTCGGCGATCTTCTGCATGTCGGCGACTTCCTCGCGTACGCGTGCCACGGCCTTGGGCCAGACCTTCATCATCAGGCCCATGGTGGCGTCTGGAATCTTGGCCATTTGCGGTTCAAGCCGCCAGTGAGCGTGAGTAGCGTATCCCAGCAGCTTGGCACGCATCGCTCGCAACTTCAGAATCTCGGCAATGATGGCGTTGTTGTCGTGAGCGTCGGCGTTGTCGCCTCGGCTGTAGTAATTTGTCCAGACCTTCTGGCGCAAGTCGCGGTTCTTGGCGTAAGTGAGGAACGGATCCATCGATGACCGAGTGTTCGTGACCGCCCATTGGCCGTCCTTACCGCGTTCTTTGGCGGCGTTTGCCATTGCCGCAATCACACCCGGCGGCAAGCCGGCCAAGTCATCCTCGTTGTCGATCCAAGTTACGTAAGACTGTTCATCCGCCAGAACGTTTTGACTGAAGCTGGTAAACAGGTTGGAAAGCCGTTTGTTGATCTGAGAGAGCTTCGCTTTGTTTTCGTCACTCAGCTTGGCTCCCTGGCGGACAAACGCCTTGTACCGTTTATCGACCAGCCGTTGTTGAGCCGGACTCAGTTTCGGAAAGTCGCTGCCCGTGAACACGGCTTGAACTCGTTCGAACAGTTTCGTGTTCTGAGTCACGCTATCGAAGAACTCGGTCAGCTTCGGCGCCACAATGCGTTCGATGTCGGGTACCGGTCCCACGTTCAAGTTGGACGTGTACACGCCAAAAATCGATTGCAAATCGTCGAGCGATTGTCCGGCGGATTCCAGCGCGACAATCGTATTTTCGAACGTCGGCGGATCGGGGTTATTGGCAATGGCTTCGATTTCCTTGGTGGCCTGCGCAATTGCCTGATCAAACGCCTCGACGAATCGTTCGGGTCGCACCAGGTGCCACGGGGGAACGCCACCATACGGACCCGTCCACGGTTTCAGCATTGCATCAATGTCCTTTTGTTTGTCATCAGACCGTTTATCCGTGTCCTGACCGACCACTGTAGAAGCCGCAATCAACAGTAATGCAGCCGTTTGGGTGAACCGCAGCAACATGTTCCGGATTGTTGAAGACCTCATTCGACTTCCTTTAGGCATGGCAGAAAGGTTTGGGTAGCAGCGTAGCTTGCGGTAGCTTAACACAAGCCGATTGGTTTGGCTTCCCTTGAAGCGATTGGCCTGCGGCGGCAAGGTTTCAAGTCTTCCGGGCACATCCCACAGGCAGACCGCGTCTCGAAAATAAAGAACGCCGGGAGAATCTTCTCCCGGCGTCAGCAACAGCATTTGATCGACGGTTCAGTCCTACTTCTGGACATACAGCCAGACGTAGCCCGTCCTTTGTTCGGTTAGAATCTTCGACTTGGCACCGTACAGTTCTGAGTATCTGCGACTGGCCTCCGAACGTGTTTTTGCATCAGCCTTAGGATTCTGGAGTTCCTTCAACACGGCATTCAATTCCTCTTGCCATTTTCCGTGCTTGGCTTTGAACTCTTCGTCGCTGAGCCCTGGAGCAGGCCCGACCAACGTTACGTTATCGCCAACAAAGATGTCCAGCTTGCCGTCGTCATTGGTATCGACGACAAAAACCCGTGTGGAAGACATCGGACCTTGGATGTCATCTTCGCTCATGGCCGAGCCGTAAGCAGTATTCTCTGCCGGCTTAATCAATGTCGTAAAGCCCTTCAGCTTGGGGGCGTTACCTTTGCCGGCGACGTTTTCTGCCCAGTAAACTCCGCCCTGGCTCGAACCGCTCATGATGTCCAGATCACCATCCTGATCCCAGTCGATCACGAAAGGATCACTGTGGACGCCTTGAATGCGCAGCGGTTCTCCATTGACTGTGATCTTCTCCGGCTTCGGCTGGAATTCGCCATTCCCCTCACCGGCAAACCAGTAGAAAGTGCCCGCGAAATTACCGACCACCAGATCCAGGTCACCATCGCTATCCCAGTCGACAGCCGTTGGGCGAGTACAGATGTTTTCGGTCTGCTGACTCTTATCTGCGATTGGAATGATTAGCGGTTCGCCATCGGTGCCGTTTAACACTTGGGCCGCCTTGAACGTGCCGTCCTTCTTGCCGTACAGCACCTGGAACAGTCCCGCCATCCCGCCATTCATACGCGAATAGGATCCGGAAAGGATGTCCTGAAGGCCGTCTTCATTGAGGTCCACAAACTGTGGCGTGGAACTGGTGCATCACCACACGCCCGGCACTTCGGCCGTTTTTCCATCTGCCTGCAGCCACTCGCCTTTGGCCAGCTTGCCCTCACCTAGATTCTTGTAAACCCGAATTTTTCCTTGGCGGAACTGTCCGACCAGCAGGTCCTTCTTGCCGTCGCGATCAATGTCAGCCCAGCAAGGCGAAGCATATCCTGGGCTCTCGACTTTGACCGGCTCGCCGCCGCCCGTCAAACGCACAGGCTTTTCGAAGTCCGACGCGCTACACGCGACCGAGACTCCCAATACCAGGACTGAAACCCAAACCGTCAGTCTCATGTCGTCCCCCTCTCCTCGATGGTGTCCATGAAAACGAGTGTGTCGTACTACACGTCGGTCAGTGTTGGCAGAAATTCACACCGACGACCGACTATTCAATTTACCACCTGCGTTTTTGTCCGGTCAAACCGACGCCGCGCCCATGGGGGAGCGATCGTCATACGCAGTGCATCAGGCATCGCGATAACGGACGCTATCGTCGGTGATGTTCCTGACTTACGCGGTGCATCGCAGGTGGTGCCTGGCAGATACCGAGAAGAGGCCGGCAAGAATCGAGTCGTGTGAGCACCTGGACGGCGGTGAACCAGCCGCGGATCGAGTGTCTAGGGCGGAGGCGCGTCCCAAGCAGTCTGTGTGGGATCACGCCGATCACAAGCCACGCGCCGCTGAAACGACGACATCAGCGCAGCGTTACGAAGCACATGGCTTCGACGCCGGAACACATAGCATGTCCAGAGAAGAGTAGAAATGACGAAAAGCAAAGCTGCCCCCAAGAGTGGCGGTTACGGACCAATGTATTGAGGATGTGGGGGGGCACAGCCTTGCGATTGATTGCGATTGGATGCACAACCTTGTATGGCGATAAGAGTCAACAGCAGCATCATGATGCCGATCAATCGTGTCATGTCGAGGTTCCTTTCAATGTCAGCTGAATTGCCAGACAATCATGACCCACGACAACCGACTGTCAAACGAACTTTAGCTGCGTTTGCAAATGTAAAAGAATTCGGGTCGAGCGACGTGCATCGGTGGGTAAAGCCGTGACGCCTAAACTCGCGTTCGCGAGCATCATTCATGACGGCTGCGTGATGTGTGACTTTCCCACAAAGTCGTACGTTCGTGCTCATCGACGCGAACGGGGGAATTCACATGGCGACCCAATGCAATCGCCAATCACCTCGAGCGCTTATGGTCGAGGAGCCCGCTCACGGTTCTCATGGATGTCCGCAATGAACTCGGTCCACGCCGACTGCCAACGTGTCAGCGCCGCCTCTTTCTCGGCAGGAGTCATCGCACTGTAGTTGATCGAGTTCTGCGCGAGCTGCTTGAGTGTCAATAGATCGAGTTGCCAGGCTGTCATCGCGATCCAGAAGTCATAGCTTAAGCCGCGATTACCAAAAACACAGGGATCGTCGGATGCCAAGACACAGGGCATGCCACGACGAATGTATTGATTGGCCGGATGCAGTCGTAAGTCGCGAACGTAGCCTAAGACCTGATTGCTTACGGGGCAGACTTCAATGGGCAGCGGTCGGCGAGCAAACCGAGTCTGCAGTCGCGGGAAATCTTCCAGATTCAGAGCATGGCCTACTCGCCGAGATCGCAGCAGATAGGCATCGTAAAGATTCTCGACATTGCCCCAGTTGGTCTCGCCGGCATGAAAATAGAGCGGCAGATCGGTTTTGTACTGGCGGCGAAACATCGGAAATGACAGCCAGACGTCCAGAAACGCTTCAAGCGTTCGGCCGGAGTCTTCGTGCCCAACCAGGTCGTAACCCACGATGAAGTTAGGATACTTGGCTCGCAGTTGGAACGCCCGGCGTACATTTCCCCAAATGTCTTCGGGGCGACCGCCGCGCCAGTCGCTAATGATGATTTTGAAATCAAATTCGGGATGCTTGTCGCGGATTTCGGCTCGTAGTTCGAGGAGTTTTTCGACGAATTGTTCCCCTTGAAAACGGTCGCCGTCGTCATTGTATAAGCTGCCGATGCCCGTTCGGATCTCGACATAGGTCACACCGTCGTCGATCAGCGTTTCAAACGCGTTGTGATAGTAGCCCATAAACACTGGCTCATAGCTGAGCGCGCGGCCCAGGCGGGCAAAGCAGTCGCCGAATGCCGTCCAAGGCTCGGCTCGGGGCGCCGGCGGCATGCGGTATTGCGCGGCCAGTTCCAAACGAAGAAGTTGACCGTAAGGATGATGAACATCTGCACGACGTTCACCTCAGTCCGTTTCTCATCAGCAAATACGAATTGACACAAGCTCAGTGGCGAAGATTCATGAAGTCGAATCCGTCCG